>FZPS01000189.1_pt24 | contig 356909 bp, 293 predicted proteins | sample 1817821 | NCBI WGS metagenome assembly FZPS01 (sample SAMEA104158645, study PRJEB21678) | metagenome | place: Germany | collected 2015-04-21
CCTTGCGGTTTTTTAGCCACATATTTATTTTGATACAGCCCCAACTTTGCAATGCGGAACACTCAGAATCAATTTTTTATCAACAGTTTATTTTTGATAAACAGGACTTAAACATGTTTTTAAGGATTGACTAACTATGAAAAGAGAGCATTGTGAATAAAAAAGCAGTTAACAAAAACATGCTAACTGCTTTGTATTTAGGTGACTCCGAAGGGACTCGAACCCCAAACCTTCTGATCCGTAGTCAGATGCTCTATCCAATTGAGCTACGGAGCCATCCGTTATAAAAACGGCTGCAAAGTTAAACAATATTGATTTGTGATGTGTAATTAAATGGCTGAATTTTTATAAAACTGTTTAGAAGATTTCCCGGCGCCAACTTTTGATCCTATTTTATATCAACTTTTAACATCTTTTCTTCTCCAAGAAATCCTTCCAGGCGATCGCCAATAGCCACAGGGCCAACACCAGCCGGGGTGCCGGTAAAAATCAGGTCGCCCATCTTTATTGTTATATATTTAGAGATGTGGACAAGAATCGTATTGAAATCGAAAATCATTAGCCCGGAATTTCCCAGTTGAACTGTTTCGCCATTTTTTCTCAATGAGAAAGGGATGTCATTTAAATCATTGAATTTAGAGATGTTAACGAAGCTGCTTATTGGGGCTGATCCATCAAATGCTTTTGCTTTTTCCCATGGGAGGCCTTTTGTTTTAAGCGATTCCTGCATATCTCTGGCGGTAAAATCAATGCCTATACCTATCTCATCATAATATGTATGAGCAAATTCAGGTAATATGTGCCGGCCATTTTTTTTGATTTTCAATACTAATTCAACTTCGTAATCTATTTTGGAAGAGAAATCAGGATAGAAAAAAGGCCGATTGCGAATGATTATGGCAGTATCAGGTTTAAGAAAAAAAACCGGCTCTTCGGGTATTTGATTATTTAATTCGCGGGCATGCTCAACATAGTTGCGGCCTATACAAATTATCTTCATAAACAAGGTGTTTAATAATACCGGCAAATTTAAAATTTACCGGAAAAATAATCAGAGATTAAATGAGTAAGACGTAATCCCATGATTGTCAATCACTATTTATATTATTTTGTGTATAACTCTATAATTTCTGAGAGTTCCTTTTGCCGCCGATAGTAGGTAAAGTTTTCTTTAATTCGTTCTCTTGCAGCTTTTGATAGCGCCTTTCGATTATCGTTACTCAAAATATTTTCGATAAGGTTATCTAATTTATCAATATTTCGCTGTTCAAGGATGTAGCCCGTATCACCAATTACAAATGGTATGCCCGACACATTGGAGCCAATAGGAATACATCCGCACAGCATTGCTTCGCAAAGAGCATTTGGCATCCCCTCCATTACCGAAAGCTGGAAATAGAATTCGTGTTCGGTGAATGCCGTTTTTACCTCAGTTTGATTCATGTATGGCAACAGTTGTACATTTTTAGGAACGTCAATATGTGTTTTGCCATCCCACCCAACAAGTGTAAATGATAATTCGGGTCGTTTGCGGGCAAGTTCGATAATCAGATCATAACCTTTCCTGATGTAAAGAGACTTATGTTGCAGATTACCAACTGTAATAAAGGTGAGGGGCTTCCTGTTGTTTTCGTTTGCTTTGAAGAATTGGGAATCAAAACCAAAATAAACAGGTGTGAAAGGAACGTTTTTAGTTTTTTTGGCAAATACTGTATAGCCCTGCTCCGGAGCGCCGGCATCATCATAAGTGTATTTTTGATAAACAAGGCTTTCGTGTACCGGAATTATATGGTTGCAATGTCGAAGCGAAAAGGCTGTGGCCATCCCATTTAATCTTTTAACATAGCTTCCATAATTGATCTTTGGAAATCGGGCAGCATCAGTTCCACCAACTATGATAAGTGTTGGCAGTTTGAAACACCTCTTAAAAATAACAGGCAGTACTGAATTGTATCCCGCAAAGAAACAGATACTTATGTCGGCTGAGCGGAAATTTTTAATCAGAAACAGCAGTTGTTTAAAAAGTTGTGGGATTAATTTTAGCGGGCTTCCCTGATTCAGATTGAAGATTTTTACCTGATAATCGGAGGACAAAAGTTCAATATCTCTTTGAATAAATGTAGAGATGTTTGGGGAAAAGAATAAAATGGTCTTACGTTTCATTTTTAATAGGTTATGTTTACAGGATAACTGATCCTTTGTTGAACTGTCTTAGTTTTATGGATGTGATTACTTTTTTGGTCGAAAGGGGAAAGGCTGATTTCATCATCCAGTCGTAATATGAGGGCTCCTTAGCAAAAATCTGCTCAACAGGTTTACCTTTATGTTTTCCAAAATTAAATACTTCCTGCTTATTGTCATTAAAAATAATATGGCCTACCAGATCGGCAGAGTTATGCTGTTCGGAAAAAGCGCTAAGCTCTGTTACATCATTTACAATAGGTTCAATGGTTTGCCCGTCTTTATCTTTTATCTTAACCCCTTTGTATCTGTCGAGTTGTGCTTTCAGGATTTCGTATGTAGCCATTGCATCGGCCTCTGCCGAATGATGGCCGGAAAGCTCTTTTTCACAATAAAATTTGTATGCAGCTTTTAGGTTGCGAGGTTCCATTTTATGGAAAATATTTTGTACGTCAATAAATTTTCGATTTTTCAGATCGAAATCGGTGTCAGCCCTTAAAAACTCTTCAACAAGCAAGGGAATATCGAATTTGTTCGAGTTGTATCCTGCCAGATCGCTATTTCCAAAAAAACTATTCAATTCCTTGGCAATCTCTTTAAAAGTCGGTGAGTTTTTTACCATTTCATCGGTAATGTTGTGTATCTCAGTAGATTTTGGAGGGATCGGAATAGTGGGGTTTATCAGTTTTGTATAAATATCTGTTTTGCCATCCGGATAAACTTTTACTACGCTTATTTCTACAATACGATCCTCTGCAACGCTAATACCGGTAGTTTCCAGGTCGAAGAAAGCTAAAGGTTTAGTAAGATTTAGTTCCATGTAATTTTCAATAAAAGAAAACCCCTGAATTTCTCAATTAGAGGTGTTAAGTTTATGATAGGTATAATATTTTATTTTCTTAAACATCTTGATTCAGATCAAAATTCTCAAGGCGTTCTTTAATTTGTTTCAGATACATTTCGCCCGGTGCGCCATCCACTATTCTATGGTCGTATGCTAATGAAATTATCATAGTATGCCGAATGGCTATTACATCGCCTTGACTGGTTTCAAGTACTTCAGGTCGTTTTTTTATTGCGCCCGATCTGAGGAAAGCCACTTGTGGCTGATTTATGATTGGAGTACCTGTAAGGCTGTCGAAGCTTTCAAAATTGGTTACGACGAACGCTCCATAAAGTTCGGGTTCCACTGCCTCAAATCTGTTAGTGGACCTGTATTTTAAATAGTTAAGGATATCATCCTTGGTTAAGTGGTTGCCCTTGCCGTTACTTTCTATTTTCTCCAGTTTCTGTAAGGCGATATTCACTTTTTTAGCGATACTTTTAACTAAAGGTGAGTAGAAGCGTGTGGGGGTTGCTAAATCATCACTAATCAAACACCCTGTTTCTGTTGGAACATGATATGTTATGTCAGGCTTAATATCAGTGTCAGGTTTTTTTAGCCATTTTATGTTGGTGGCTTCGATAATGCTTTCACCCATTTTAGGCATTATTATTTCGAAAATTGCCATTTAACTTTACACTTCAATATCAAATTAATAACGCTTTCGAAACAAAGTGATATAGTAAATGTTTATGAATATAATTGACCGCAAAACTAATGATTTAGCAATTAATATTTTTCAGGTCTTACTAATTCGGGCGATTGTCAAGTTTTCGTATGCCTTTAAAGATTAGGTTAATGTCATTTTTTGTTTTATAATCTCTGGCATACAGTAAGTTAAGTCGGTCGAGTGTATCATCAGGTATCTCTTTATAATGTAGCGCCGAGGCTGGGTTCAATACTCCCGTGCGTAGCTTAGGCAGACGTTTTGTGTTATCCGATGTAGTATTACAATAACCAACCCATGTTTTTCTGGCAAAGAGTACTTGAAAAATATTTAAAATAAAATAAAAAGGCTGTTTGACGAGAAAAATTGTTATCGGCAGGCTTAGCAGTAGGGTGATGGATGCGACGATATCAAGAAATCTTTTATTGCGGCGATTGGCGGTTTTATCAATGGAGTTTAATTCCAAAGCAAATAGGTCGCCGGAGGTGTTGATGGAGTTACTGCCTATTATTGAAAGGCTTTCGGCAGGAGCGATCTTATAGTCAACCTGCATGTGTTTTAACTCCGACATTTTATCAATTATACTACCTGAAGGAACATCCTTTGCGCAAAAGATAATTTCGTTAATCTTGTAGATCTCTATTATTTCTTTAACCTGTTCAAATTTTCCGATAAAGTTACCCTGCGATTTAACATCATGATAAGATACCAATCCGATGAAGGCAGGTTGTGTTTCAATTGTGGTAAGTAGCCCGGCTACTCTTTTAGCCTCTTCGGCACCGCCAATAATGATATATCTTTTGTTTTCTACTTCTCCGATTTTAAATTCCGAAAACCCTGTCCAATGTAACAGATAACGGATTGAGGTCATTGCGAGGTAAGCCCAAAATGAGCCTAACAATATCATTGCACGGGAATAGCGCATTGTTTCATCCAAAAGGCTGTAGAATACCAGAATAGCTATTGTGCCGGCAAGCAACCCTCTGAATATTTTATAAAGACTGATTGGCTTATCGTAACCACCGGAAAGATAGACAGAAAAAAGCCAAATGAAGATATAAGCAGGCACGGCAATTAATAAAAACTCAATAGGATAGTTGCCGCCATCCTTAAATACTACCGAAGTAGCCCAATAGCTCTGGATAAAATAGATACCTGCAAAAATGAAAACGGCATCAAGCAGTTTTAAAAATACCTTATCGGCCAAACGACGCAGAATAGCTAAGAAGGCTCTGAAATATACAGCCATATTGATCAAAAGAGAAAAGAGCTTGGCGTTTTTTTGTGAAAAATGTTTTTTTGCAAAAATGATCATGGCTTGGTAAAAGACAAGTACGTAGTTTATCGAGCTCTTTTTGGTACTCTCTCCTTTGTAATGTATGATGCGGGTTTTAGGAAAATAGTAGTTTTTATAGCCCTCTTTTGTAATTCGGTAGCTTAGGTCAATATCTTCGCCGTACATGAAATAAGATTCATCAAGCCCGCCAATTTTGTCAAGAAGTGGTTTTCTTATTAGCATGAATGCGCCACTAAGTACGTCCACTTCGTGAATTTCGTCATTGTTGAGGTAGGTGAGGTGATATTGCCCGAAAATTTTGGATTTCGGGAAAAGCTTTGAAAGCCCGAAGATCTTGTAAAAGGCCACTGCGGGAGTTGGAAGGCCACGCTTGGATTCAGGTAAAAATTTTCCTTTACCATCCACCATTTTCACTCCGAGGCCGCCAGCATCCTCATGCGCATCCATGAACTTTATTATCTTTTCAAAAGTGTCATCTTCAACTACCGTATCAGGATTAAGTAAAAGTACATATTCTCCTTTTGCTATTTTGATGGCCTGATTGTTAGCTTTGGAAAAACCACGGTTGTCAGGATTGACAATAAGATTTACCTCAGGAAATTTTTCCCTAACCATTTTCACCGACCCGTCAACGGAGTTATTGTCAACAACAAATACTTCACTTTCAATGTTTTTTACAGCTTTACGAACTGAGTTAAGGCACTGTTCCAAAAAGTGCATCACATTATAATTGACAATAACTACTGATAGTTTCATGAAAACGAATTTTTATAAATCGCCATTTGAGCCGTCAAAGATAGAGAGTTTATAAAACTGGTGGGAGATAGCAGAGGATAAAAGTAAATAAAGGTAAACACAATTTGTTTTTTATGCTGTTCGGAAAAACCGATTACTGAAAAAGTTTCAATTGGTTGTAAAAAAGCTTAATGGTGTTCGGGGATGTAACCACCATATATAAAATTCCAAAAATTGCTCCCCAAAAATGCGCATTGTGCCCGATATTATCCTTTGCCCGTTTGCCCATGTAAGCCGAATAGATAAGATATAAAATCCCGAAAAGCCATGATGGAATACCTATTGGTATGAAATAGAAAAATATTTTTCCGTTTGGATAAAGTATAATGCTTGCAAACACCACTGCCGATACAGCTCCGGAAGCGCCAACTGCATTGTAATATATATTTTCCTGATTTTTCCAGAAATCATATAGAGTGGAAAAAATTGTACCTCCAACATACAGGAGTAGGAAATGGAGGCCTGCAGCGCCATGGTAAATTATTGTGAAATGACTAAGCACAATGCTACTGAACGACCACAATACAAACATATTGATAATTAGATGCGCCCAATCAGCATGAAGGAGAGCATAGGAAAAAAATCTGTACCACTCCTTATAGTGTTTAATGTACCAGGCATTGAACTGCAATTTATCAAACAAATCGTTTCGGCTGAAAGCCAAAAAGGAAACAATACTTGTGAGCGCTATTAGAATTATAATCATTGCGTCGGTTTGTAATTGTCAATCAATTAATTGCAGGGGGCGCTTCTGTTTGAGTAAAATCAATTTCTGATCCCATTGTGCTGTGAGGAATTATAAACGTGATAAACAGTACAACAACAGCAGCATATACCCACCAGCGCCTATTTGGATTTTTCCTGATCTGTAGCCATGCTATCAGCCAGATTACGAATGTAGCCAGAGACTTGTTATCGGTCAGGTCTGTTCCAAACGGCCAGCCTGCCCAGTAAACACCAAAAGCATATTTTTGCATTATAGGTCCGAATAAAAAGCCTCCAAAACCAAACAGAATTACAGTAAACAAAGCATAGTTTTTCAGGTATTTGCCTTTGATAAGCGCTTCGAACCCTGTACGTGTTGCAAACATCATGGCCAAAAACATTACGATAATATGAGGTATTAATGCCCATTGGGGAACTACTCCTTTGTATCGCAGAATGAGCGTTTTTTTAGTTACCAAAGTAAGATTGTTTTCTTTGCCAAGAAATACTTCATATTGAATTTTCCCGGCAGGCGGCAGGTTGGGAAGCTTTGCCACAAGCATTTCACCATCCCGTTGCATGGGTATTGGTTCCGACCATTCGTCATGGCTTTTAAATCTTTTAAATCTGTATTTTCCGAGGATTTGTTCATTAATAACTTTGATTTTCACCTCTGCTTTAGTGTCGCCCTCCCACGTTCTTATAAGGCGATATTTAATCTCTTCGTTGTCAATAACTATTGTACCTCTAACCGGATAAGTGGGGCCTGTAGTACGCTGGTAAATAGCTGCAGAGGCCATCAGTAGAAAAGAGATAAACCAGAAAAGTATAGATTTTAATGTATAACTCATCACTGTTTAATTTTTACTTTACAAAATAATGTAACAGAAGCGATTAATACAAAAAACTAAATATTTAAACATTGTAAAAAATCTTTTTATGCCATAATTTTTGTATAAAATATTTTATGGCCTTTCTAATACAGAATTTTCAATCTCGTTCAAAATCTGACACATTAACTCATGAATTTTTGTTCTCAGATTCATTTTCATAAGTTTTCGGTTATCAGCATCGGGATAGATCCGGTTTGATAGGAATACATAAATCAATTGATTTTTTGGATCAGCCCAGGTGTATGTTCCTGTAAAACCTGAATGGCCAAAGCTATCCAGTGAGGCCTCTTTGCTTACCGGCCCGTTTGGGTCGAATACAGGAAATGGTTTGTCGAAGCCTAAGCCGCGCCTGTTTTGAGATAGAGGAAATTGTTGGCGAGTGAATTCGGCCATGGTATTTGAACTGAAATAGCGTTGGCCTCCATAATATCCATTTTGGAGGAACATTTGCATTATTGCCGCCACCTCTGCTGCATTTCCAAACAGCCCTGCATGCCCTGATATCCCACCTAACATTGCTGCTGTCGGATCGTGAACGTAACCGTGGATAAGTTGCTTCCGAAAAGTTGTATCTCGTTCTGTCGGGGCAATTTTTTCTAAAGAAAAACGCATGATAGGCTTGAACCCTATGGTAGGCAAGCCCATAGGACGATAAAAGTGCTGTTCGCAATATTTTTCAAAACTCATCTTTGTTTTTTCTTCCATAGCTTCACTCAGAAGGATAAAACCCAGATCGCTGTATTTATATTCCCGCTTCGGCAAAAGTTTGGATTTTGCAATAGAATCAAATATTATTTCCCGGTACGAATTACTGATAAATAGGTTCTTAGCCACCTGCTGATCGAATAGTTTCGTTTGTGTGGAAGAGTAAATTGTAGGATCGAGTGCGAAATCCTTGATTGTTTTTTTATAAAATGGTATCCAACTTTGGAACTGTGCCTGATGTGCCATTATTTCCCTTATGGTTCGGGATTGCTTGTTGGAATTTTTTAAAAAGGGGAGATATTCTGACAATGGCTCATCGAGATTAAAACTTCCCATCTCGTACATCTGCATTATTGCCGGCGTAGTTGCGAGTATTTTGGTAAGCGAGGCAAGGTCGTACAAGTCGGTTGTTTGAATGCTGCGTTTTCTGTCGTAAGTGTGGTGGCCAAAGGCTTTGTTGTAGAACACCTTTCCATTTTTTGCAAATAAAACCTGACACCCTGGATATGCTCCCTGTTTGATACCGCTTTCGATAAGCTTGGTAATAGTATCGAGTTTTTCAGAACTGATACCTAACTCTTCAGGTAGAGTATATTTCAGCCTGCCGATAGGTTTTGTGTCAACTCCTGTTCCAACCGAAAAAGCGGATGAGGCCGAAACAGGAAGCCTGCCCGATGCGCCTATAGCTCCGAAAATGATTTGAGCGCTAATGTCTTTGGAAACAGAGTTGTCCTCGTAAGAACAAATGATTACATCAATACCTTGATGTTTAGAAAAGTTTGATAGTGAATAAGGATTCCCAAAAACATCGAGTATGATTTTGTTTTTTCGGGCTTTTAACAAGCCGATTAGCTCTTTTGCTGATGATGAAATACCATAATTCTTTGACAGATTGTTATTTGTATTTTCAACTCCAACAATTATTAGGTTGAAATCATTAAGTTTTGAAATTATTTCATTTATGGCAGCTTTATCTGGGTTTGATGGCAGATTGAACAGTTCCACCGGCGCATAGCTTCCGAGCCTTTGTTGAAAAGGGCTTGTCTTAATACTCCCAATGGAAAGGGCTGCGATTTTTAATGTATCAAGATGGGTTAATGGAATTAGCCCATGGTCATTTTTTACTATCGTTATGGCTTTTTCAAATATTTGTTGAGTAACCCAACTATTGGCGCTACTATTAAGTTCGTTGGTAAGATTTTCGATGGTTACAGGCTTTTTATGAGCAAGTCCGGTTTTATACTTATAAGCCAGTATTTTGCGGCATCGTGCATCAATTTCTTCTTGTGAAATTAGCCCTTTAACTACAGCCTCTTTAATTTTCTGTAAAGCGAGGGGGATATTTCTTGTAAGCAGTAAGATATCGTTTCCGGCGAGCAACGCCATAAGTTCAATTTCACCAGGTTTATGATAGTTAGTTACACCATCCATATCCAATGCGTCAGTAATTGCAAGCCCTTTAAATCCCATTTTGTCCTTCATGAGCTGATTTATTGCTTTATCAGATAATGAGGTGGCTCTGTTTTTTGTTGAATCAATTGCGGGGATAAAGAGGTGCGCTGTCATTATTGCTCCTGTTTGAGCAGCTATGGCGCTTCTGAACGGATACAGATCGGCGCTGTCAATAGTTGCTATTGAGTGATTTAGCACTGGGAGGGTATAATGCGAATCGGTATCGGTATCGCCATGACCGGGGAAGTGTTTTGCGGTAGCAATAACTCCTGCGTTTTGCATACCCTGAATGAATGCTGCGCCTTTTTCTGCCACATTAACTTTGTCTTCGCCGAAAGAGCGAAAGTTGATTACAGGGTTCTTAGGGTTACTGTTGATATCCATAACTGGGGCGAAGTTCATTTGTATCCCTGCCCTTTTGCACTGTGCGCCAATATGGTATCCGGCTTTGTAAATCACTTCTTCATCTTGAACGGCTCCCATTGTCATGTGTTTGGGGAATGGAATGACGCTGTCTAAGCGCATGGCCAAACCCCATTCGGCATCTATGCTAACCATAAGCGGCGTCTTGGCTAAATACTGCCAATAATTGATCAATTCGGCCTGCCTGACAGGGCTGCCCTGAAAAAATGTAAGTCCCCCGATGTTATATTGAATTATAAGCCGGCTGATGCTGTCATAATATCGCCTATCCTTATTGGAATATGTTCTGATCATTAATAGCTGGGCTATTCGTTCATCAACGGTAAGCGAATTCATTACCGAATCAACCCATAGCATTTCAGGATAAACCTCAGTTAATCCAGCGATATCAGAGGATATACCCCATTGTTGAGATTTAACGCTTGCCGGAAAAAAACTAATTATTATTAAAAAAATGATTGCAACACTATATTTCTTCATTTTCACTAATAAAGTACTTTTTTTAATTTTTCAGGAAATACAAAACTAATCGGCGTCAAAGATACTATGACGCCGGATTCATTTTCGGATATTTTTTAAGTATATTATGAAATATGGCCAACGATTGAAGCTAAGTACCAACAGCTCAGGTGGTTAATTTACTCTCTGTTATATTTAACCTTATCCGATCATTGCATTAACCTCTTGTGCTACTTTTCGGTTGTATGTAAACGCGATATTCCGGTAATTTATAATGTCAACAATAGTTCCGATAAAACATAGTCCACCGGTAAGTAAGTATAAAATTCCTAATCCGATTTGGTCGGTAATGAATCTTTGAATTCCGGCAACTCCAATAAAACCGACGAGCGTAGTAATTAATATCAGCATTGGCGAGCGCCGGCGAGAACTGTAAATAAAAGAGAATTGTTTGATTTGTTCTTCACTTTTGCCTTTCAGCAGGTTGTCAAGGTAGAATAATTCTTCGCCATCTATATCTGGCAGATATTTCAGCAGTGCATTCATGATGTGGTTGTTTTTGGGTGTTTAAAATGAAAAAAATTAATGCTTAAAAATACTATTCTTTGAAAAATGACAATAACAGCTATCAAACCAAAAGGATGCATCTCTATTGATTTGCTGATGTTGCCATGTAAAGCCATACTTACTGACCGGCCGAGCCCGCAGCCGGGGCACGATTCAACACCAAGGTTACTCAACGGACATAAGGTGTAGTGATGCCCATTAATAGGCGATAGAAAAAGAAAAAGTAGAGCGCCAAGCCATATAATCAATTCTAAATTGAAATAGAGATTCTTTGATATTTGTTTAAAAAGGTACATCTTATTTAGAAAAGCGAATTTAAAATATCGAATTTCAAAAGTAAAATAAATTTGTAAAGCAATTTAAAAATTAGGGAATTAATGGATGTTTACTTCTGGTTCGAGGTCAACTCCAAAGTTCTCTTTTACTGATTTCATAATCATCTTGGCTAACTTAAGGATATCGCTGCCTGAAGCTTGCCCGTGATTGACCAATACTAATGCCTGCGAATGATATACCCCAGCATCGCCATAGCGAAACCCTTTCCACTTTAGTTTATCTATCATCCATCCGGCTGCTAATTTAAACGTATCATTGTCAGCAGGATAAACAGGGATATCCGGATATTTTGATTTAATCAGCATCAATTGCTCAAGGTTCACTATCGGATTTTTGAAGAAACTACCAGCGTTGCCGATTTTTGCCGGATCGGGGAGCTTTGAGTTTCTTATTTCGCAAACGGCATCCGACACATGTTTTATAGTTTGATCAGCCAAAGGGATTGAAGAGAGCTTTTTTTGGATATCTCCGTAAGAGGTATTTAGCGCTGGTTTTTTGCTTAATTTGTAATTTACTGACAGGATGATATATTGGTTTTTAGTGTCATGTTTGAAAATGCTATCTCGATAACCAAACCGACACTCTTCATTTGAGAAATTGACGATCCGCCCACTCTTTATTTCAACAGCTTCCAAAGACTGGAATAGCTCTTTTTGCTCTACTCCATAGGCTCCTATATTTTGAACCGGTGCAGCTCCTACGTTGCCAGGGATTAGTGAAAGATTTTCTAAACCGCCTAACCCTCGATCCAAACACCATAAAACAAAATTATTCCAGTTCTCACCGGCATTAGCTTTTACCAATGCCCAATTATCGTTTTCTTCAATAATAGTAATTCCTTGGGTAGATATCTTGATCACAACTCCATTGAAGTCCTTAGTAAAGAGTATGTTGCTCCCTCCGTTTAAGATAAGAAATTGTTTATCATCCAAAAAATGACTTTTCAAAAACGTGAAAATATCATTGTTGCTCGTTAGTTCGATAAAATATCTGGCTTTGACGTCAATACCGAAGGAGTTATACTTTTTAAGACTAATATTTTCACCGATTTTCATGTTTGTAACTTTGGTTGAAAGCTAATCATCAAAAATATTATTATTTGCCATTACGCATTACTATTTATTCAGCTTCACATCTTTTGCTTTTAAAATGGTAGTATTTTTTTAAAGGGAGTAAATGAGAAAAAGCATCTAATACAGACCGTTAGTGAAAACTGAAGATTTCGATATTAGTACTTGGTGTTAGCGTGCCAACTTTGTTTTTCGGTATTTTAATTTTGTCTTTTCTGTGTTTTTAGAACAGATCTGATAGCTTTGTGCTGATTGTAATATAGTTAGGCGATCCGTTGAGGTGATATGTCGCACGAGAGTAATCAAGCTGGAATTTTGAAATTCTAAGACCTATACCCCATGAAAAACCTACTGTTCCCATTTTATTATAAATGCCAAGCTCTTGTCGTCTTTGGTAATTATAACCGATTCTTAAAGAGAGGTTTTTGGTAGGGAGCAACTCACCGCCTATTACTACATGGCGCATAGCTTTATCCAGGAAGGTTTCGAAAGCGTCTTTTTTTTGTGGCTCGCCGGTAAAGGGGTCAACTTTATTGTTTGGGTCGTTGGGGTCGTAATAAGTTAAGTCCCATTTATGCAGGTTGGTAAGTATTATTGAGTATCTAAAAGGTAAATGTTTGAGTTTCTGCGTAACGCCTAAATTGATTTCGAGTGGCAATGACTCGATATTACGGCTTACAAAAGGTTTTAATTGTGTGCCTATATTTCGTGCTGTTAGCGAAACGGTCAGGTTGTGTTCAGGATTGATGTAGCTGCCGGCAATGTCCACTGCAAGGCCATAACTGGTATAATCCTCGTAACCTGAATAGATCATTTTGAGGTTTGCGCCAATAGAAAATAGTGAGTCAAGTTCTCTACCCCAGCCTAAGACCATCGCCAGCTCACTGGCTGTGAAATTTCCACCAGTTTGTCCGTTTTGATCGGCATATACAAAGTTGCCGTAACTGATATATTGAATTGTAGCAGCGTAGGACCCTATTTTTTCAAAAGAATTGGCGTAACTGGCATAACCGTAACTTATATCGGAATAGTAATCCACGAAGCTAAGTGCAAGTTTGTTATCAGTCTCTTTCGAGATGGCTGAAGGATTAAATAGAACTTGCGATAGGTCTCCATCTTTGATTGCCATGAAGTTGCCACCGAGCGCTGCAGCGCGGGCCGAACTGGTCAGATTAAGGAATTTGTAAACACTTACGCCATTTGTCTGAGCTTTGGCAAGAGGTCCAATAAACAGGAACAAAAATATTGAAATAGTAAAAGTAGATTTCAGATTCACAATAATATCCGTGATATGATTAATAATTTGACAAACGATAGCAGACTTTTTAAATTGTTTTTGTTTGCAAATAGATGAAGTACATAATAATAAGGTTGCCTGCCGTGCGATTTCATATACAATTAATAGAATTAATCAACTTTTTGTTCACCTCGACCAAAATTAGTTTAAAAAGTGATCAATAGAAGGCCATTTTGAGCTAAACTGCTGATTTTAATATGCCAGAAAGTTTAAAACTGAAACAATTGTTTGTGATTCAAATATTATTTATTTTTGTATTTTTGATTTTTATAATTTAAGAATCTAATCTTTCTTTGACATCAATTTGCAGTTATATTAAATATTTAAATTCTTTAACATGAAAAACAAAATTTACATTCAGTATTTATGGTTCGCCATTTTTGTTTTGATGGCTACCGTAGTTTCTGCGCAGCAAGTAGATCCTGCTGAGGATGTTACCCAAATTTCTTATCGTTCTGTAGAGCCTCCTGACTATTATCCTACTCGCACGGCTCTTACTAAAAACGAAATGCACGTACTTGATACGTTGACTGCTGCTGAACGCACGTTCATAGAGTCTGCTTATGACCCGCCAGCCATTGGCGTTGTCAGGGATTTAACTGATCCTATACGATTTAGTATGGAACAAAATAATTTTCTAACACAAGATGAGATTTCCGTTTCGGGTGGTCGCTTAACGCGTGTTACTGACGATTTGCTGGTTTTTACCACCTATTTTGAATCGAAGAAGGCTGACGAGATAAGGATTTTCTTCGCCGAAGGTAATTTTCCCTATGGCGTAGAGGTAAACTTGTTCAGCCGGGATGACTATGCCTTTAACCAACCCGAACTTGTTGGAGAGCTGGATGAACACGGCTTTTACACTACCACCACATTTGCGGATTATCTCTATTTGCAAGTTGTAATTCCGCTTGATAAGGTAAACGATAATGTAAGCTTTGCCATAACAAGGATAACCCATGTTGACAACAGATACATTCCCGATGAAATAAACAGAGATTGTTTTTTGGATGCCAATTGTTCTGATGCCAACAGTTTTACTCATATTGACGGATTCAGGAAAGCTACTGCCAGGTTGAGTTGGCCTACTGGTGGTGGTTTGGTTGGTTTGTGTACCGGCACACTACTTAACGACATGCGTACAGTTGATTTTCAGCCCTTTTTACTCACTGCCAACCATTGTTTTAGTACACAAAATGATGCAACGGGTCTTGAGGCTCGTTTTTATTACTGGTCAACCGAATGTAATAGCGGTGTGGTAAATCCCAATTATATTATTGTAAATGGTTCAAATTTGATTGCCACAAATAGTCAGACAGATTTCACTTTAGTTTTATTAAAACAACAAGGCGGGAATGTTTATATGGGCTGGAGCGCAAACAGTGTGGCAAATAATACAATTATGCACTCGGTTCATCACCCCGGTGGTACATTAATGAAATACCACCGAATGCTGAATAAAACTTCTCCCAGTTGGACATGCGATGGGTTTAGTACTTCTAATTTCCATTATACAAAGGTTACTCACGGACAGGAAGCGGGAGGTAGCTCAGGTGGCGGAATTGTTGATCCGGACGGCAGAATCCGTGGCCAGCTTTATGGAACATGTCACTTGGAAGTATGGGATCCTTGTGATTACGATACTTACTATAATATGTGGGGCAATTTTGGTGTTACCTACTCTAACAACAACATTCAATACTGGCTTGCTAACGGTGGCGCTAGCGTATCAATGTATGTAGTTAATAGTATAAATTTTGGTTATGTAAATGTTGGAAATTATAATGATTATAATTTAGCTATAAAGAATAACGGTACCCGTCCGAATTTTCTTAATCTTGAAATTAATAATGCCTATATTACAGGTACCAATTCAAGTCATTTTTCCATTATTGGTTCAAAGATTTTGTATTTGGCTCCCGGAGAGACAGGGTATATTACCGTTCGTTATAAGCCGCTTGAGTCAGGAAGTAGTGTTGCAACCCTCAATTTGGTTCATAACGCCGACAACTATACTACCCCCCGACAAGTTACTCTCAACGGTAGCTCAAGCCCATGTTCCGATATCATTTCACTTGGTGGAGGGGGCTATGCTAATCGTAAGACTTTTTCCAAAAGCGGAGATGGCGTCTGGACAACAAACGTCTGTGGATACAATTGTAACGGCAGGGAGCAGATTTACAGTTTTGTAGCGCCATACACCGGTTATTATAGCATCGAAGTCGTTTCAACCAATAACACCTGGGTTGACTATTTTTGGAAATCAGGCTCATGCTCTTCGACAGGATGGAACTGTATAGGTTTTGTGTATTCTCCCCACGTTTTGGGTTCGATGTATTGGACCGCGGGTACTACTTATCACATATTGCTCGATGCTGAAGTTACTTCTCAGGCTACGCATACCTTTTTTGTGTTTTACAATCCTTGTGCAAATGCTATCGAAATAGCCGGTATTGGATCGGGTTATTCAAAGACTTTTGCCGGTGGCGGACAGAGCGCTTGGAATAATACATCCGTTTCCGCGTGTGGTTACTATTGCTATGGAGGCGAGCGGGTTTACAGCTTTACAGCTCCTACTACCGGCATATACTCCATTCAGGTAACATCGGCAAGCGGATATGTGGATTATATGTGGAAAGCGGGTATCTGTAATTCTACCGGCTGGGAATGTATTGATGATATTTCTGTTCCAGGGAAATACGGTTCTATGTCGTGGACTGCCGGTACAACCTATTACATATTATTGGATGATGAAAATACTACGGCTGGCAGCCATACTTTTTATATTAATGAGCCTGAAATAGCAGGTATCTGGTTGGGTACAACAAACAGTAACTGGCACACAGCGAGCAACTGGACGGCAGGCATTATTCCAGATGCTTCTATAGACGTTGTTATACCCGGCGGTACTACCTACCAGCCCTCTGTTCAAAGCGCTGATGCAGAATGTAACAACCTTCTGCTTGAGAATGGCGCCTCCCTGACCATTGGCGGTACTTATAAGCTCACAGTAAATATTGATGCAAACATTAAAGGGTCGTTGATAATGAATAATTTATTCTCCAAGCTTTATGTAAATAGAGACGTTAAATGGTTTGCCGGCTCCTCAGCATATATGACGACTTTTGCTACTATTTATTTAAAAAGGACTTGGGAGTTTATGGAGGGCGCTAATATCGCTTTAACGAAAGGCTTTGTTGTTTTTTTTGGTAGTGGAAATAGTTACATAAGAAGTAATGATGCGAATAGTTATTTTAACAATATACGCAACAGTAAAACCGGTACTGCGTTGGCACATAGTGCGGCATCAAACTATCCGTGCCGTTTAAATGGTAACCTTTATATTTATTCCAATTGCAAATTTACCAGTTATTCAACTCAAAAGTTTATCATCGGAGGTTATATTGAAAATAATAGTGGAGTTATAGAATTAGACTCCGGCACTATAGAGTTTGGAGGAGGTGGCGGTACTTCTTATTTTATGCCTGGAGATTATTTTAATAATTTGGTTATCAATTCTACGGACAGCGTAACTTTTAATAATAATATGGAGGTTCGCGGTTCTTTATCTATTATCAGTGGCACATTAAATCTCTTGAGCACCACTTTGAACGTTAAGGGCAATTGGACTAATAGTATTTTTCCTGCCGGTTTTGATGCAGGCAGCAGTAGGGTAAGATTTACCGGTCCTGGTCATCAATATGTAACAACGAGCGAGACTTTTAATATTCTGGAGGTGGCCAATGGCGCTGCCTTACGGGTAGATGCGTCAACTTCGGAGGTAACTTGTAATCAATATGACTGGACTAGTGGAGGGATTGATGTCATTAAAGGCACTTTCACAGCTCTTGATCTTGCTCAAAATGGTATTTATGGTAGTTATTACGTAAACCCAGGGGGTGTAATTAATCTTGAAAAGATAAATGGCTGGGTTGATTTTAATGGTCATATCTATATTTTTGGTGGCGAGTTCAATATTTATGGAGGTACAAGTGATTCCTATTGGCCTTATCAGGCTAACGCCTCTCTTACTATGTCTGGTGGTACCCTCGATTTTAAGGATGTTGGAATTGTTGTTTATAATTCCAACAGTTTTACTTTTACACACGATATTACCGGCGGTACAATACGTACAATTGGAGGTTTAACAGTTTATAGGTTAGATTTTACTCCTGCAGGCGGTGTTTTTGAGTTTTACGGAAGTAATGACAGATTTATTTCTGTTGCAACTGGAAGCCAACTTCAACATGTAACTATTAATAAGAACGCCAAGGCTGCAACTACTGCTATTCCCGAGGAGCCTCTGTATGATGAACGCAGCGGGATGATGCTTGGCGATGGAAGCAGAGCAAATAATATTACCCTGGATACTGATGTTACCATTCTTGGCAACCTTAATATTACTGCCGGTTCGCTGACCATTAACGACAAAACACTCACAGTAAATAATAACTGCTTTATTTATGGTACTTTGAATGTGACCCATGCTTCTGATGTTTTTAATGCAGGAACACTATTCTATAATTGGCTGGAATTTAAATCGGGATCAACGGCCAATATTACTGATGGGACAATAATGAATGGATACCCAGTAGAGGTCAACAACAATTTTACCGTCAATAAGGGTGAAATCCGTACAGCATATTCCCTTGTTAAGATTTTGGGCAATCTTGAAATAAATAATGGCGGAAACCTTACGGTAAATTCCGGTGGCGGGATTGCCATGGGAGCATCCAGGTCAATCACCGTAAACAATGGCGGTAAAATTGAACTTAACGGCGTACTATCTAATCCAGCTTTAGTTACTCGTATTTCGTCAGGTAATTACGCATTTAATATTGAAAGCGGAGGTACCATTGCTGCTGAATACGGATTGTTTGAGCATATGAACAGTGGCGGAATTAATATAAAATCCGGTGCAATTGTTGATCCTGATCATTCCTTTAATAACTCTACTTTTAGGAATGGAGCTTCTGGCGGCCGGCTTTTGACGGTTAATAACAATCAGAATTTTACGGTAAACAATGCTATATTCCCGAGCAACACATGGGGTGGTACATATAATGTTTACAAAAATATTAACTCCGGCATAGTTACTTTTTCTAATGCTACCGGCGCTTTTTCGGGTAGCGCACATGAGTATGATCCCTATAACCGGATTTTCTGGGGTGATGAGCCGTTGGTTCACACTATCCAGGTACCTGCCGGCTGGAGCGGGCTATCGAGTTATATTATGCCTTTGAATACCGATATTACTGAAATTTTTTCTCCTGTATTTTCTGATTTTATCATGGCTCAGACAATGAGCAGCGCCTATTATCCTGCAGGTGGTATCAACACAATTGTTAACTGGCAGAGTCAGTCGGCCTATAAGGTAAAGATGGTGCAGGAGGCTTTTCTACCTATATCGGGTGACGAGGAGACCAACAAGACCTTAGCTTTATCAGTCGGCTGGAGTCTTGTGCCGGTTATCTGCAATACACCCGTTTCTGCCTCATCAATTTTTTCAGGTTCCGGATTTACTTTGGCTAAAGATGTTGCCGGAGTTGGTGTTTACTGGCCCTCTATGGGTATTAACACCTTAGGTAACTTGTTGCCTGGCAGGGCTTATTATGCCTATTGCAGTTCACCTAAAAACATTACCTTCCCTCCCAATTCAAAGCAAAGCTGGGCGGGATATTATCCAACAATCCCTGTTATTAATCATCCGTGGAATGATGTTGAGGTAAGCGGTTCATCTCATCTTATTGCCATTCAGGTTGAATCTTGTAAAGGTTTGTTGCCGGGCGATGTTATCGGAGTATTTTCGCCAGATCAGCTCTGTTTTGGGGTTGTTGAGATTAGCGATTTACAAAACAATGCACTTCTTATAGCTTGGGCTGACGATCCTTTAACGGCCGAGAAAGATGGTTTTGAAGAGATGGATTTGATGAATTACAAACTCTATCGTCCTCAAAGTGGCGAGTTGTTTGATCTTGATGTAGAATATGACCAGGATTTACCTCAAACAGGTTATTTCTATGGGGAGGGATTGTCGGCAATCAAAACCTTTAAAATGACATCGTTGGGATCATACGAGGCTTTGGCAAGCATTGTCAGCCTTTATCCAAACCCAACAACCGGAATAATTTGGGCAAAAGGGATAAAGGATTTCACTAAGATTGAGATTTACAATTCGATAGGCAATTGTATTAAAACTTTTGTAAACCAATCAGATGATAATTTAGAGATAGATCTTAGCGTACACTCTTCAGGAGTTTATCACATTAAGTTCATTGGCAAAGAATCGAGTATAATCAAGCGTGTTGTAAAAAAATAGAAACATTCATTTTTTAATCATAACCTAAAAAATGCCGGCCTCCGTACAACGAGCGCCGGCTTTTTTCTGAATTAATCTTTCAAATGATACAAATAAGCTCCTTCAGTCTTTTTTATATTTTTGCCCTTTATTTAAAGTTCAATTTTTGTTAAACATAAACTTCGTTCTATGAAGATATTGATTTGTATTAGCAGTGTGCCTGATACTACCACTAAAATTAAACCTACCGGTGATGGTAAGGCAATTGATCTGGCCAATGTTCAGTGGATCATCAATCCTTGGGATGAGTTGGCGCTTACCCGTGTACTCGAACTTAAAGAACAGCCAAACAGCAAGATTGAGAAAATTACAGTGCTCACAGTAGGTGGAAGAAATGCAGAGCCAACCATTCGTAAAGCGCTGGCTATTGGCGCTGATGATGCAATAAGGGTAGATACTGAACCGGGTGATAATTATTTCACCGCTTTTCAAATTGCTCAGGCATTAAAAAATTATGATTCCGATATTATAATTTGTGGTATCGAATCTTCCGATTATAATGGATCGTCAACAGGATCAATGATTGCTGAGATGATGGATTTGCCAAGTGTGTCGTCGGTATCAAAACTTGAGATCGAATCGGATACAGTAAAGATGAATCGGGAAATTTCCGGAGGTTTTGAAGTGATAGAGATGCCTACCCCAATGGTTGCTATCGTTCAGAAAGGAATTGCCATTGAGCCTCGTATTCCATCCATGAGAGGTATTATGATGGCCCGCAGCAAACCGTTACAGGTTGTAGAAAGCGCTGATGTTAAGCCTCTTACAGTGTTTTGTTCTTATACATTGCCAAGCCCGAAGGCAGCATGTAAAATGGTGGATGCCGAAAATATGGAAGAACTTGTGAACCTGTTACACAATGAAGCAAAAATTATTTGATAAAATTAAAACTGATAAACAATGAATAAAGTAATCATATTTGCTGAAAATTTTGAAGGAGTATTTAAAAAAGCTACTTTCGAGGCTGTTTCTTATGGTAGTCGGATTGTAGAACAGATGGGTGGCGGAGAAGTAATTGCAATTTCTCTTGGGGAGGTTGCTGACGAAGAGTTAAAAAGCCTTGGAGCTTATGGTGCGACAAGGGTTATTTCCCTACACAATGAAGCATTTAACTCGCTCGATGCAAAAATCTATGCAAAAACTATAGCTGATAATGTAAAGAAAGAGAATGCTGGTTTAATCATTTTTACCGACAGTAATGCTTCTAAAGCTGTTGCCCCCAGAGTTGCTGTACGGCTTCATGCAGGTATGGTATTTGGGGCTTATGGCCTGCCTTCTAACCTCTCGCCATTTACAATTCCGAAAAAAGTATTTTACGGAAAGGCTTTTACCGAAGTTGTAATTCAATCGGAGGTAAAGGTTATTAGCCTTTCACAAAACTCCTTTGGTGTAGTTGAGAATAAAAAAGATATTGTTGTTGAAAATATTGATCATACCGTGGATACTGATCAAATTAAAACAAAGATATTGAGTGTTGAAAAGAGTACCGGCAAAATTCTCCTCACAGATGCCGAGATTGTGGTTTCTGGCGGACGAGGTATGAAGGGGCCGGATAAATGGAAACCGCTTGAGGATTTGGCCGAAACACTTGGAGCTGGACTTGCCTGTACTCGTCCCGTTTCTGACGAAGGGTGGCGACCACATACCGAACATGTTGGCCAAACAGGGAAAATCATTGCACCAAATCTCTATTTTGCATTTGGAATATCGGGCGCTATACAACATTTGGCTGGCGTTAGCTCATCCAAAGTAATCGTTGCGGTAAATACCGATAAAGATGCTCCTATTTTTTCAGCCGCCGATTATGGCGTAGTAGGTGATGCCGCTACAGTGCTAATAGGATTAAACGACGCGTTAAAAAAGTTTAAATCAGAGAATTAAACTTATTTGGGGGATTATATTGAGGTAAAAAATTGCGATAATAGTGTTGGAGTTGAAAATCCAATGCTTTATAGCAAATAAAAAGCCTTTCCAAAAATGATGGGGGAATTTATCTCACTAATTAACGAAAGTAGTAGAATTAAGAAAGAAGTTGCAATATCTGATAATATTGAAAATGTTTCTGTAATAGGCGCTGAGGTATAAATTAAAGTTTCTCTCAATATTCAATACGATCCTCAAAAAAAGTTTTCTCTATAAGAATTTTGATAAGAAAGATTGGTGTTTTACGAGATCAGGTGTAAATTTTTGGTTCAGTTTCGCCTGTCAGCACTCGCATACCATTGAAAGCTAGCGCTCTCATTTCATCTTCTCCAGGATATACATGTATTGGAGCAATCCAGTGTACCCTTTCAATAATTTGATTTACAAACCACTTGGAATTAGCAATACCTCCAGTAATAAGAATTCCATCTATTTGTCCTTTTAATACTGTACTAATTGCGCCAATCTCTTTCGCCACTTGATAGGCCATAGCCTCATAAATCTTTCGTGCCTCTTCATCGCCATCATTCATCCTAAGTTCCACCTCATAAGCGTTATTTGTTCCAAGATAGCCTACTAATCCTCCTTCGCCTTTTACCATCCTGACGACCTCTTTTTGTGTATATTTTCCTGAAAAGCAGAGTCTCACTAAGTCGCCCACTGGTAATGTGCCTGAACGTTCTGGTGAAAACGGACCGTCACCGTCAAGGCCGTTGTTTACATCTATTACACGCCCCATTTTATGAGCGCCTACTGTAATGCCACCGCCTAAATGGGCAACGATAAGGTTCATATCCTCATATTTTCTCATCACACTTTTTGCATGAGATCGTGCAACAGTTTTCTGATTTAGAGCATGAAATATTGATATTCGATTCAATTTAGGATTTCCTGATATCCGCGCAATATCATCTAATTCATCAACAACCACCGGATCAGCGATATAGGCTTTTACTCCTTGAAGCTGTTGAGCAAACGCATCGGCGATTAATCCACCAAGGTTAGAGGCGTGTTCCCCTACCGAACCGTTACGCAAATCCTCCTTCATTCGCTCGTTAACCAGATAAACGCCTGATTCAATGGGTTTTAATAATCCGCCACGACCTACTACTGCCTTTATAATGTCTTTAGGAATGTTAGCATTATTGAGTTGGGTGGCTATGATCTCTTTGCGATAGTCAAACTGATCGGATATTTTTTCGAATTCTGCTAATTCGGCTGGGTTATGCTGAATATTTTTAAGGAAAATGGGATTTAGGTTCACAAACACTCCGATTTTCGTGGATGTTGAACCAGGATTTATAACTAAAATGCCAATTTCTTCCATTCGGTGGACTTTATGTCTTTCTGGTTAAATGCTTCTAATAGTTATGCTTTCGTCAGAAATAAAATATGTCAAATACTTTTTAAATTCAATTAAACCTTTTTAGCCAATGCTTGCAGCTAATGCGATAGAATAAAATTTACTCTTGTCGCTATCGCTGCGTGAAGTAAGTACTATAGGTACTTTAGCTCCCATAATTACTGCGCCGGTTACTGCACCGCCAAGAAAATTGAGGGTTTTGTATAAGATATTAGCGCTATCAATGTTTGGAGCCATTAAAATATCTGCATCTCCGGCTACATCGCTGGTTATATTTTTAAGCTCTGCTGATTTTTTCGAAGTGGCATTGTCAATGGCAAGCGGGCCGTCAATAATGCAGCCGGTAATTTGTTTCCGATAGTTCATCATCGAAATTGTGGCAGCATGTATGGTGGACTCTATCTTAGGATTCACTGTCTCCACTGGCCCAACTATTGCAACTTTTGGCGTTTGTACTCCTAATTTATGAAACAGTTCAATAGCGTTCTTAATTATTGCTATCTTGGTTTCAAATTCGGGGTTAATGTTCATGGCCGCATCGGTAACTCCCAATAACTTATGATAGTATTGTGATTCAAAAATTGCAACATGGCTTAACGTATCTCCTTTGCGCAATCCCTTTTCTTTGTCAAGAACTGCTTTCATCAATGTGCCGGTATCAACAGCTCCCTTCATAAGAATTTCAGCTTTACCCTCCCTGATCAGCTCAACAGCTTTTTGTGAGGCTTTGAATTTATCCTCTTCATGATGGGTTTCATATTTACTGATATCGAAATCAATATTTTTAGCTATAATATTGATATTTAACATATTGCCAACTAAAACAGGCTCAATCAGATCGTTTTCAACAGCATTTTTTACGGCGAGCAATGCATCTTCATCACCAGCAGCAGCCAATGCCAATTTTCTTGTTCTTTTCTGTTTAGCTATTTCAATTATTTCGCTCAAATGTCGCATTATCATTGACTTTTTTTAAATTAATGATTATTAATTTAGTTAACAGGTCGCAAAAATAATCATTTACCTTGCATAAAAATCAATTTGTAAGGTTTATTTTATGATTATTCACTATAGAAATCTATCATTTGTTTAATAGCGTTTGAGCATGCCTGACAAAAAGTGTTGCCTTTAAAGGTGTGCATCAGGCAATCTACTGCTGGCCTGTAAATTCCCTTTGCAGCATAGCCGCCGCCTTCGAATACCCCTAACACATTACTAAATTCGTCGTTATTAGGTGTAGGTATTGGTGTTTCAGGATCCAGTAAATTTTTCCATTTTTTGTCGAAATCCACTAATGTAGTCAGGTTAGACTCCCATGGTTCGACGTCGAGAGGGTAAAAGTCGCTGTAAGCTACTTCGCTATCATAATATTCATCACCTAATCCGGCGAAGCCATGACCAAATTCATGGATGAAAATTTTAGCTGCTGCTCTGTTGCTATTTACCGATAAGGAGTAATAATTGTAAATAGCGCCACCACCATATTTTTTGTGGTTTGCCAATATGTAAATCTGGTCGTAGGGAGTGTTAGCTGCCATATCCCTTACAGCTTTGTTGTTTGTCGTCATACAATATCTCTCGCTATTAAAAGTATAAAAGCCAACATCGAGAAGCGTCTTTACCCATATATCTTCAGCCGGAATATCGCATCCTGATTCTGGAGAGGCAGCTAATACTGCCCGAATGTTAAACTTGTCCTTGTTGGAGGTATATGGCTCAAATGAGAATAAGTGGTCGGCAAAGGTTTTACAATCATTCATAAAAAGTTCCATTTCGCTCGAAGAATAACCTTCGGGGAGTAATACCAGATCAACCTTATGCTCAGGTAGCCCGGATAGGTGTACATCATAAACCGGATATTCCATGCGACGCTCTTTCTTGATAAAGTAGTCGTTAACATCTACGATATATTCGAATTTCTTTTCGAAAATCCCCTTTCTATTACGGCTGTAAAAATCAACCCTGACATTATTTTTGGGAAAAGGTAATACTACAGTTTCCGTAAACGATTTGTAAGTTTGTTTTGCTTCATCAGTAGTCTGCCATTCTCCAAACAGGGTGCAGTAACCTCGTGAGTAAATAATTTGATCCGATAGAAGGTCGGTTACTTCAAAAAAGTATTGACCATATCGTAAGGTGTCAATTAAATTTACTTTTGATCCGCCCCAGAATGGCTCGTCGAGCAATTCGTCAAAGTAGTAATATTCCATATCGGCATTACCTGCATGAAAATAATCGAATCGCAGTGTCCGGTCATGGAAATAATCCTCGAATTGGGCTTTTGCAATAACGGTTAAACATAACAACGACAAAAGCGCTAATGAGATTTTTGTACGCATGATTACAACTTTTTTAAGTTCTGTTTGCGAAATTAGAAAAAGTTGTGTTTCCGGAGTTTTATTTTAATGGTTTTTTTCTTTTTTAAAAAAAACCGCTTAGTAAATTTAGGAGAGGCGCCAAAAAAAAAGTTGTTCAGATCGAGTATCTGAAATTAATCAAAAAGGCAAAAATAACGGGTATTTATTGATTAATTGGGGTTTACCGGTTGCTATTTCCATCTGTTTTATTTATTGTATTTACCGGTTTATGTGAGGTGTAATATTGTGGAGATGCCGGGAGTCGAACCCGGGTCCAAACAAGCAGCATTAAAGCTTTCTACATGTTTATTTCTTCGTTGGTTTTCGTGCAACAACCGGCGAAGAACAGCCTACTGTTGCCTTAGCTTCTTTTTTTTCATCGGCCTCCCGAAGCCTGATGCTGACTATCCTTGTATTGCTTCACCCTGATCTCAGGCAGGAACAAGGCAATCCGCCTGCAGGATGTCTCGTCCTACCACCTTGTGGCAGGATTGGGCATGATCTACTAAACTTCGATTATGCTGCGAGAGCGTAGTTAAAATTGTTGCCTGTTATGGCTTGAGACAAGTTGTTAACGGGCTGCATGCTCATTGCCCGACATGCTTACAAATAACACTCCCTTGCTGTCAAAACCAGTCATCCCCATAATGTAAACGAACGTTTTATGCTTTTAGCAAAACAGCGCTGCAAAGATACAAGAATTTGACCAATTAATAGTAATTTTGCTGCCAATTTGTAAAAATCATAATAACTATAATGAATATCACAAAAGAGCAAACAGGTGAACTGACAGCTACATTGAAAGTAGAAGTGAAAGAATCAGATTATAATGCTGATTATCAACAAGAGTTAAAAAAATATGCACGTCAGTCGGTTATACCTGGCTTTAGGCCAGGAAAAGTGCCGGTGGGGATGATAGAAAAGAAATATGGCACAGCCATTAGGGCAGATAGTATTAATAAACTCTTAAATGAAAAACTTACCGAATACATCAAAGAGGAAAAACTCAATATCCTTGGTGAACCGATCCCTAATAGCGAAAAAGGAAAAATTGATTTTGAAAGACAAAAAGATTTTGACTTTTATTTCGATATCTGCAATATTCCTGAGATAAATATTGAGCTCAACGCTAGTATTGAACTTGATTTTTTTCAGATAAAACCTACTGATGAACAGGTTAATAAACAGTTGGAACACTTACGAGTGATGTATGGAAAAGAGGTAGAGGTGGAGATGGTGGAATCGGATACAAAGGTTGATATTGAATTAAGGGAATTGAATGATGAAGGAGTGGTTGTTGAGGATGGGATATTCTCAACTTGTAATGTTCTAATAAATCAGTACTCAGCAGCTTATGCCACTGAGCGCCTTACCGGGAAAAAGGCAGAAGATGTTTTGACCGTTAATCCAATTGAACTTTTTGGAGATTTGAAAAGCGCGGCCGACAAAATGGCAGTAGATAAAAGTAAGTTAGAAGATAAGCCGGACTCTTTTGAACTAAAAATTATAAAAATCCAACGTAGAGAGTTGGCAGAGTTGAATCAGGAATTTTTTGATAAAGCATTTCATGAAAAAGGGGTGAGCGATGTGGATTCGGCTAAACAAGAGGTAGAAAAACAAATGCAGGAATACTTTTCCAATGATGGACAATTTGTTTTGTATAACGATTTTATTCAATGGATGTTCGATAATACAAAAATTAACCTCCCTGACGATTTCTTGAGAAAATGGCTACACTCTATTAACGAGAATAAACCTAGCATGGAAGAAATAGATAAAGAGCTTGTGAATGTAAAAAATAAACTCCAAACAGAAATCATATTTAATAAGCTAAAAGAGAATTATCCGCAAATTGAAGTTAATTACGATGAGGTAAAAGAGAGTTTTAAACAGCAATTTAAAAAGGTCTTAAAAGTTTACTCTAATTATGGCGATGAAGAAGCTGATAAGGAAGTGGAATCTTTTATTGACGAGTGGATGAGAAACAAGAAAAACAATAATGAGATTGAAAATCGTTTTCAGCAACTTCATCAGGAAAAAGTTCTTGATCTGATCAGAAATAAATGCACTATCAAAGAGATTGGAGTTACCTTTGATGAGTTTAATAACATTATGAAAGAAAGAAAAAGAGATACTTTGAGTGAAAATGATTCTGCTTCCCATCACGATGACGAAGAGCATCACGATCACGAGCATTCTGAACCTGAATCTGAAAATGATCAGGAATAATTAGCGTCTTAGTTTCAATCATTTTTTTTTGTGTACCTTTATTTCATTATTAAAAACCAATATTATAACTACTAAAATTTAATAAATTACTATGTTTTCTCACAATGATTTCAGTAAATATGCCCTCAGGCATCGCGGTATCAGCAGTTTAACCATGCATAGATATCAAAGTCTGGTGAGTGGATATATTTCCCCTACCATTATCGAAGAACGACAGCTTAATGTGGCTCAAATGGATGTTTTTTCAAGGCTTATGATGGACAGGATTATCTTCCTTGGAGTTCCTATTTATGATGATGTTGCTAACATTATTCAAGCTCAGCTTTTGTTTCTCGAATCAGTTGACTCGTCAAAAGACATTCAGATTTATATTAATTCGCCAGGCGGTTCGGTATATGCAGGTCTTGGTATTTACGACACGATGCAATACATCGGTTCGGATGTAGCTACCATTTGCACTGGAATGGCTGCATCAATGGGCGCTGTTTTACTTTGTGCAGGTAAAGAGGGGAAACGTACTGCGCTCCAGCATTCGCGGATACTCATTCATCAACCTATGGGTGGCGCCGAAGGACAGGCATCTGACATCGAGATTACTGCACGCGAAATTCAAAAGTTAAAAAAGGAGCTTTACGAAATTATTGCCAAACATTCCAAAAAGGATTATGATACCATTTGGAAAGATGCAGACCGTGATTTCTGGATGACTTCTGAGGAGGCAAAAGCTTACGGTATGATTGACGAAGTATTATATTCGGCCAAAAAGTCTTAATCCGATCCATTATGTCGAAACAGCAGGATAAATGTTCGTTTTGTGGAAGAGGCCGTAATGAAGTCAAACTTCTGATCGCAGGGCTAAATGCATACATATGTAACGAATGTACCTTACAGGCTAACTATATTTTAAAGGAAGAGGGCGCTATCGCTAAATCGAAGATAGCAACTGATTTTAAGTTACAAAAACCAAATGAGATAAAGCATTATCTCGATCAGTATGTGATTGGGCAGGAAGAGGCTAAGAAGGTGCTTTCTGTGGCTGTTTACAATCATTTCAAGCGTATTTCGCAAAAGAATTATAAAAAAGGTGCCGATGATGATGTGGAAATTGAAAAGTCAAACATTATCATCGTTGGGGAAACCGGAACAGGTAAGACTCTTATGGCACGAACGATATCAAAGATGCTAAAAGTGCCTTTTGCTATTGCCGACGCCACTGTGCTTACCGAAGCCGGATACGTAGGGGAGGATGTGGAGAGCGTAATATTGCGTTTGTTGCAAGCAGCCGACTATAACGTGAAGGATGCCGAAAGAGGTATCGTATTTATTGACGAGATTGACAAAATTGCCCGCAAAAGCGACAATCCATCCATTACCCGCGATGTGTCGGGTGAAGGAGTGCAGCAGGCTCTGCTAAAGCTGTTGGAAGGCTCAATAGTGAATGTCCCTCCGCATGGTGGTCGAAAACATCCCGAGCAGGATATGATTAAGGTAAATACCGAAAATATTCTTTTTATCGCCGGAGGCGCATTCGATGGAATAGAAAAAATTATTGCATCAAGGTTGCGAACGAACGTGATTGGATACAGTACTAAAAAAGAAAAAGAGCTAGTTGATAAAACCAATATGATGAAATATGTTTCCAGCCCTGATCTGCGAAAATATGGGATGATCCCCGAAATTGTCGGACGACTGCCTGTTGTTACATTTCTTAACCCACTTGATAAAGAGGCTTTAAAACGAATACTTGTTGAGCCGAAAAATGCATTGGTGAAACAGTTTAAAAGGCTTTTCGAAATGGATAACATAGAATTGTCGTTCACCGATGGAGCATTGACGACAATTGTTGAAAAGGCCATTGAGTTTAAATTAGGAGCAAGAGGATTGAGAACAATTATGGAGACTATACTTAATGAGGATATGTTTAATCTCCCTTCTGATAGTTTAACTAAAGAGCTTAAAATCACTAAAAGCTATGTGTTGGAAAGACTCGAAAAGAACAATTTTGGAAAATTACAGGTAGCCTGAAAATGCTGTTGATTTGAAGTTTAATGGTGTTTATAGAGTTTTTTTAAAGAGACGAAAAATCCCGACACTTTTTAGATTTTTGAACAGATAGTTTTGTTTTAGAGCATATCCAAGGGGCTTTGCATTTTGGATATGAAAACATTGATGATGTGGGTGTAAATTTCAGTGGTTTTTATGGAATGATGCCCCAGAAGTTGTTGAATATAACGTATATCGGCGCCGTTTTCGAGTAAATGAGTAGCAAAACTATGTCGAAGAAGATGTGAACTGACTTTCTTCTTTATACCTGCTTTAATTGCTGCTTGTTTTTCGATGATTTGAACGCTTCTTTCGAAATAGGTTTAACCACCTTGTCCTTCAAGATTTTCAGTATATTACAAGTAATATTTTCAAAAAATTACTAAATATCAGAAGTCGGAATTAAATCAGGAATAACATCATAAAATCAAGATTTCTGCCCAATATTTTTTTATTGGTTAATGTGGGCTAATATTAAATGAATCTTTTGCAGACACACCTTGTCTTCTTAGTCTTCTTACTTCCCATGGGGCTTTTGGATTTTTATCCAACCATAATCCCTTTTTTAATCTTCTCGCCTCTTTTTCGAAGTTGGCAAGCGCAGTGTCGGAATTATACTTTTTGTAATGCCAAGCCAATCCTGCTTTAATCATTTCCTGTCCAAGCTCCCTTCCGTCTTCAAGGTATGTAAAACCTAAAGCCCTGCCATAATTGTCCGTTCCTGTTATTTTTAAGGTTACCTGTTTGCCGGAACAGAGACTTGAAAGATGCCTCTTCGAGACTTGATAGAATGGCATACCTCGTTCAGGGGCATCAATTCCCTCCATTCTCACACTTAATTTTTCATTTCCCTGAACCAGTAAATCGTAAGTATCACCATCGTGCACTGCGATAACTTTGCCGGAAATAGTATCTTTCGACTGTAAATAAGCGGTCTTTCTGTTTTTTGATAAACAAGAAATGTTGAGTATCAATAATGAAAGCGAGAGATAAAAAAATATTTTTTTCATCATTAAAGCATTTTGAATATACTTCTCTAAAGAATGTAGATTTTGCGAAATTATTTTATAAGCATTATTTAACCAAAGTAGTATCTGACAAGGTAAGCAGTTTTTTTTTAACTGTTTTTTTGCAACTAAAAATTTTAAATTGATTTCAGCCTAGATTTTGGATTTTGGCAATACTAAAAAAGGGTTGGTCTTAGGCCTAAGAATGCTTTCTGTTGACTAATACCGGTTTTATTAGCCTGCATCGAATTTGTTCAGTTTGTACAGAAAGTTACTTTTGCTGTTGTGCAAAAAGGTATTTTAATAATGTTAATTTTGCCAATTGGATAGGTTGTTTGTTTAATAATTGAAAAATGATATAAAACAGATACTATGTCAATAAAAACTAAATCAACTGATCTTCGCCGCCGTATGCGCGATGCGCTTCAGGGTGGTGGTACTCAAGCAATTGAAAAGCAAAAGGCAACAGGTAAGCTTACTGCTCGTGAGAGAATTATAGCTTTACTTGATCCAAAATCTTTTCATGAGTACGATCTTTTTGTCGAGCATGCAGGTAAGGATTTCGATATGGATAAGAAGTACTTGCCTGGAGATGGTGTTGTAACAGGAACGGGTACTATCAACGGGTATCCGGTATGTATTTATGCCCAGGATTTTACAGTTGCCGGCGGCTCGTTAGGTTTTATGCATGCCAAAAAAATCACTAAAATCATGGATCATGCCATGAAACTAAAAGTTCCTATTATCGGAATAAACGATTCCGGTGGCGCACGTATTCAAGAGGGTGTTAACTCATTGGCCGGTTATGGCGATATTTTTTATCGTAACACACAGGCTTCAGGGGTAATTCCTCAAATCTCCGTTATTTTAGGGCCTTGTGCTGGTGGGGCGGTCTATTCGCCGGCATTAACTGATTTTGTGTTTGTGGTGGATAAGATTTCTAAAATGTTTATCACTGGCCCTGAAGTCATTAAGACAGTGCTTGGCGAGGAAATTTCGATGGAGGAGCTTGGCGGCGCAAGGGTTCATGCCGAAATAACCGGTAATGCACACTTTTTTGCTGAAAGCGAGCAAGAGTGTTTTGACCAGATAAAACAATTAGTAAGTTTTATTCCGTGGAATAACATTAAGAAGGCTGACACTTTTCCTAAGAAGAACCCAAAAACTCGTAAATATAAAATTGAAGAGATTATCCCTTCCGATCCTAAGACACCGTATGATGTCAGAGATGTGATAAGAGCTATTGTAGATGATTCCGAGTTTTTCGAAATTCAGGAGCTTTATGCTGCGAACATTGTAATTGGTTTTGCCAGGCTCGAAGGGCAAACTGTAGGTTTTGTTGCCAATCAGCCAATGGTGTTAGCCGGTGTTCTTGACGTTGATTCATCAGATAAAGCGGCGCGGTTTATAAGATATTGCAATGCTTTTAATATCCCACTGTGCACACTTGTTGACTTGCCGGGATATTTACCCGGTATAGAACAGGAACATGCAGGCGTTATTCGTCATGGCGCAAAGGTACTTTATGCCTATTCGGAGGCTACTGTACCTAAGATTACTCTTATTATGCGTAAAGCCTATGGCGGTGGTTACATAGCAATGTGTTCGCACCATCTTAAAGCCGACTTTGTATTTGCATGGCCAACAGCCGAAATTGCTGTAATGGGGCCTGAAGGAGCGGCAAACATTATTTTCAGAAAGGAAATAAATTCTGCCGAAAATCCTGAAGAGATGAGAAGACAAAAGATAAAAGAGTATAAGAAGAAATTTGCTAATCCTTATGTCGCAGCGGCTTATGGTTATATAGATGCCGTGATAGAACCGGCTGAAACTCGTATTTTCCTTGCTCATGCATTAGAAATTTCTAATAATAAAACCGAAATCCCGCCACATAAAAAACACGGGATACCACCTTTTTAAAAGCTTTGTAAGGAAAAGGAAGCAACAACTTTTATAATCTTGAAATTACATTAAAAAAAGCCGATGGAAAAAGAAACTAACCCAAAATACAGAACATTAATACTTGATGACGTCAAATACCGGACACTTTTAACAAAGAAATTTGAAAAACGTAAACCTTACGTGCCGGATGACCCAAGTAAGTTGAAAGCGTTTATCTCTGGTACCATTCGTAAGGTTTTTGTTAAAAAAGGCACAAAGGTGGAGCGTAATGACAAGCTTCTGATTCTTGAAGCAATGAAGATGAAAAATATTATCTATGCGCCGTTTGATGCTAAAATAAAGAAAGTGTATGTGAAAGAGGGGGAGATGGTGCCAAAATCTGCTTTACTTATCGAATTTGAATAATCCCTTTTTAGCTGTTAGGTTTTGTAATCAGCCCAAAATGACCTTCTATTGATTGGTTAGGGTTTATGATTCCCTTTTTGTAAAAGGCATTTTTTTCCATTTGAAGAAATGGTCGTTGTTTTCGGAGATAAAATTTAATATTTCGTCCTTTCCGGCGCCGCTGACTGAAGAGGTAATAAAGAGCGGAGGCAGCTCTTCCCACGATTTTGTTAATTCGATTTGGTAACGATCAATATTTGCTTTAGCCTCAGTAGGTTTTAGTTTATCCTCTTTAGTAAAAACAATAGCAAATGGCAACTGCCATCTTCCAAAGTTGTTGATCATTTCTAGATCATTGTTTTGTGGCGAAATACGAATATCAATCAAAAGAAAAGTATATACTAAATTCTCTCTTTTTGTGAGATAATTATTTATCATCTTTTTCCATTGTTCTCTTGTAGTCTTGGAAATTTTTGCATAACCATATCCCGGCAGATCAACAAGATACCATGTTTCGTTAATCAAGAAGTGATTGATCGTTTGTGTTTTGCCCGGCTGAACCGAAATTCTGGCCAACCCTTTACGACTGCAAAGCATGTTGATCAACGACGATTTGCCGACATTGGAACGTCCAATAAATGCATATTCAGGGAGGGTAGGAGTAGGGCATTTACTGTAGTCGGTATTGCTGATGATAAAAGTTGCGTTTTTAATCTCCATTTTTTCAAGGTAATCACATGCCAGTAAGGTGACGTTCTTTTTTTTCAGGATGAATATCGGAAATTGTTATCATGATGCCGGTCTCTTCAACATTGCCAAATGTGCTGTTTATTGTTGTTCCAAATGTTTTCATAGTTAAGGAGAGGTTCATATAGGCATTGACAAGTGGAGGTATATTTGCGTATTGTTTTCTGACGAATTGCTGCAAAATTTTATAGTTTTCGGCGTAACTATCCTTATTGAATAAATTTTCAAAAAATGCTACATCGGTTTGAAGGTTTACTGCATTAATTGGGTACGCAAGTCTCTCTTTGTCAGGAAAAAATTTACCCAAGAAATACATTACAGCTTCACGTGCAAGTAGATCTGTTTTTGGATACATGGTTATTTTACCGAAATAATATTTCACTTCCGGGTTTAACTTAATAATTGCACCTAATCCATCCCACAGGTTATCAAGCGAATATATTCCGATTCTGGGATTCTTGGAGGGTTGATAATCGGGCTGAACGAACGAACGCCCCAGTTCAATAGTAAATGGCAGATAGTCGCTTTTAAACTTTTGACTTAAATAAAACAGTTTTGAAGTAGGTGTTTTAACTTTTCCGGAAGAATCAACACCAAGCTTTTTCATGAGTACAAATCTATATCCGCCAACAATTTCCTGATTAACAGGATTCCAAACAATGAGTTGCTCAAAAGGCTTACTGCCTAAATCGTATTGGTCAATGTCAACACTCTTACCGGTACCGCCTCCTGCCATGCGAAATGATAGCTCACGTAACCTGCCAACTTCCTGCATTAAATTTGGTGAATTGTTGGAGTTAAAAATGTAAATCTCATTTTTTCCGAAGTTGGTGTGCCTAACAAATCGCTCTGGAGTAAGCTCTTTTAACAACAAACTTTTATCGGGTTGTGGAATAATTATTTCCATGTATCAATTTTTATCAAGCTTAAAATCAATTAGTAATGTATTTAAAAACACTCTCATCGCCGCTCCCCAGTTTATAAACATGTTCTTTAAGTAACTTAGCCCATTGGTTATTTGAATATCTTTTGTCAAAAACTTTAATTGGGATTGGGGTGCCAAAAGTAATGGTAATTGTTTTATCCTTTTGTTTGAACATTTCATCAACTAAATAGAGCATCTCTATATTTGCCTTGATACCTAACTTTTTACGCCAGTTAGCAAGGTTGTAAAAGAAATTTGTATTTTGTCCGCTGATGTGTACTGGTATAATATCACGTTGATATTGAATAGCTTTTGACAGGAATGTTTTTTTCCATTCAAGATCAATTATCTCTTTTCCTTGTTTTCGCGAAACTAACCCTGCTGGAAAATATAGCAGCAGAATATCTGAGGCGAAGGTATCATTAAAAAGTTGAATATTTTCGGTGTTGCTTCCGTGTTTGTTTATTGGGATAAATAGCTGTTTCAGATTTGGAAGGTTCATAAGCAGATCGTTTACCGGAAATAGAAAGTCAGTTCTAACTTTTCCGATTTCTTGCATCAACGCCATGCCATCAAGCCCGCCAAGAGGATGATTAGAAACAATGATATATCTTCCGGTGGCAGGTAGGTTTTTCAAGTCTTTAGAGTGGATTATCACACCAAAACGGTTAAGAACGGCCTTGATAAAATCAATTCCGTGCAAATCGCGAAACTCATATAAATTTGCATTAATCTCGTCCTGATGAATAACCCGGCGTAAATATTTAAATACAAAAGTGGGAATCAGCCGGTATAACTTGGGGTTTTTATCTTGAAAGAGCTTTTCGAGATTGATAAATTCTTTTGAAATTTCTGGCTTCATACCTTCTTAATGTATTAAATATATTCATTATAACTCATAAAAAAACACAACAAAAGTAAAGTAATTACTCTTTAGCGACCATTCATATCGGATAAAATCTAAAAAAGTGTAAGCAAATTTTACTATTCTGAAATAAAAACAGCAGTAATGATCAAGTTTTAGAAAAAGGATAATCAGGAATTAAAAGCTAAATTAAATTGTTACTGTAAATTAAATGTTTACATCCTGTTTTGATTAAAAGTTACTTTTTGGCAAACTTTTCAATTAACTCTACAAGCCTTGACGAATACCCTATTTCGTTATCGTACCAGGCTACTACTTTCACTAACCTGTTCTTTTGCCCAAGTACTGCTGTAAGTTGTGCATCAAATACTGCTGAATAAGGGTTGCCAATAACGTCAGTGCTTACGATTGGGTCTTCGGTATATTGTAAAATGCCCTTTAACTTTCCGTCGGCAGCTTGTTTGAAATGCTGATTTATTTCGTTTATAGTTGTTGACTTTCTTACGGTACAAGTGAAATCGGTAAGTGATCCGTCGGGTACAGGCACTCTGATACCTGCGCCGCCAAGTTTGGAGGTGAGGTGTGGAAATATTTTGGTGGAAGCTTTAGCTGCTCCGGTGGTTGTTGGAACTATTGAATAGGCTGCCGCCCTGCCGCGCCTCAGGTCTTTGTGCGGAGCATCAAGTAAATGCTGATCGCGAGTATATGAATGTACGGTAGTTATAAAACCCTCTTCAATACCGAAGTTCTCATCAAGGATCATTATCAGAGGAGCAACATTATTAGTGGTACATGAGGCGTTGCTGATAATAGGTACATCCCAGTTTATAAGATGATCATTAACACCTAATACAACATATTGGATATCATCATTTTCGCCTTTTGCAGGTGCTGAAATGACAACTTTCCGTGCGCCGGCTGCCAGATGTTGCTCGGCATCTTCTTTTTTAGTAAAGTTACCGGTTGATTCCACAACAACATCAATATCATACTCTTTCCATGGAATAAGCGCCGGCTGAGCTATATTAAGTATCGAAACTTTATGACCATTGATAATGAGATGACTCGGATCGCAAGTAACACTGCCTGGAAAAGCACGATGTACAGAATCGTATTTGAGCAAATGGCACAAAGTGTAAGAATCGGCAAGATCGTTGATTGCAACAAGCTCTAAGCCTTTGTTATGTTGCATCTGTCGGCAAAAGGTTCTCCCAATACGACCAAATCCATTGATAGCAATTCTGATTTTTTTCATTTTAAAAGTAAAATTATATTTTTGCCAAAAAGTTTGTGATTGCAATGCAAAATTATCATTAATCCATCTTTTGAGATAAAATCAAAAACATTCATTATTTATCAATACAAATTATTTTCAATGGAACATGTAAAAAAGTATATTGATGCGAACAAGGATCGCTTTTTATCCGAGTTGTTTGAGCTTATCAGGATACCCTCTATTAGCTCCATTCAGGATCATAAGGATGATATGCTTCGTACTGCCGAGCTTTGGAAGAAGTTTATTATTGAAGCAGGCGCCGATAGGGCAGAAGTGATGCCCAGCGAGGGTAATCCGGTTGTTTATGGCGAAAAAATTGTTGATCCCAATAAGCCTACTGTGTTGGTTTATGGCCATTATGATGTCATGCCGGTTGACCCTATTGAGGCGTGGGAATCTGATCCTTTCAAACCAGAAATTAGAGATGGTAAGATATTTGCTCGCGGCGCTGATGATGACAAAGGGCAGGCCTTTATGCATGCAAAAGCGTTTGAGCTGATGGTTAAAACAAACACGTTGCCTTGTAATGTGAAATTTATGATTGAGGGCGAAGAGGAGATCGGTTCGCCAAGCCTTGGAAATTTCTGTAAAAAGCACAAGGAATTATTAAAGGCTGATATTATCCTTGTCTCTGATACAACGATGATTTCTACGGATATTCCATCAATAACTACCGGGTTACGAGGTCTTGCATATATGGAGGTTGAAGTAACTGGTCCTAATCGCGATTTACATTCTGGCCTTTATGGAGGTGCGGTTGCCAATCCTATCAATGTTTTATCAAGAATGATAGCCCAACTGCAGGATGAAAATTTTAGAATTACTATACCGGGATTTTATGATGACGTGATTGAGGTTATGCCAGCCGAACGTGCCGAGATGGCTAAAGCGCCATTTGACCTGGATGAGTATAAAAAATCACTTGATATTGAAGAAGAAGAGGGAGAAGCCGGCTTTTCGACAATGGAACGGACAGGTATCCGCCCATCGTTGGATGTGAACGGAATATGGGGAGGCTATATCGGCGAAGGCGCCAAGACAGTAATACCATCAAAAGCATATGCAAAAATATCTATGCGCCTTGTGCCCAATCAGGATAATAAGAAAATAGCTCAGCTTTTTGCTAACTATTTTGAAAGTCTGGCGCCAAAATCCGTTAAAGTAAAAGTTACCGAGCTGCACGGCGGCTATCCTTATGTTTCTCCTACTGACATGCACGCTTATCAGGCAGCAGAAAAGGCTTATACAGCCACTTTCGGAAAAAAGCCTATACCGGTACGCAGTGGAGGAAGCATCCCAATCATTTCTACATTTGAAAAGATACTTGGATTAAAATCCATACTAATGGGTTTCGGACTGGAATCGGATGCTATTCACTCGCCAAATGAGAATTACCCACTATTCAACTTTTATAAAGGAATAGAAACCATTCCATATTTTTATAAATATTTTACCGAAATTATGCTGGCATAAATAATAGCCACATTTGTCTTAACCTGAATTAATCAATAGTTTAATCCAAAAAGGTCGGTTGTTGAATAATTAGGGTTTAATTTTATCGTTACTTTTGTGTAAATTTTAATTAACTCCAATAATGGAAGACGAAAGTGGACCATATAAATATTCTCTCGACGAACTCATTGATTTGTTGAAAAGGATTATGGCCGATGTTGACAAAAGTCAATACGAAAACCTCGATCCAATAATAAAGCAAAGCATTGACTTTATTATCGGCAACGATGGTGATTCCAGTGAGCGACCTTTTCCTGAATTCCTTAAAGGCATGGGAATATTTTCTTTTAATAAATGGATAACTGATGTTATATCAGCTGTTAAAGATAGTTTGAATATTGATTTTGATATCCATACTGATGATTTATTACATAAGGATGAAGAGTTTAAATATCAACCATCGGACAAGAATAAAAAAATAGATGTTGATGAACGGATAAGGCTGATTGATGAAATGTTAAAAAGACCTGAATTAACTGAACAGGCAATTGATAATCTTTTGGATGAGAGAAATCAATTATTGAATTTGAAAAAAGTTAAATCGGAGAAATAGTAAGGTTTAGCGATTATAAATCATTTCGGCGCTATCTTTAACATGTAGATACTTAACAATCCGTAAATAATATTAGGTATCCATACTGCAAGCATTGGCGAGATTCCTCCTACAGCAGCAAACACCTGGCTTACCTGCATAAAAAGTATATATGAAAAAGTTAGCCCAATGCCTATCCCTAAGTGCATTCCAATACCACCACGCACCTTCCTGCTCGATAAAGAAACTCCAATTAACGTGAGAATAAGTGTAGAAAAAGGAAATGCATACCGGCGATATTGCTCTACGTTGTACTCGTTTATCTTTGGTGAACCACGCAAACGCTCCTTTTCAATGAAAGTTTTTAACTCAAAATAGTCCATCGTTTTTATATCATCGCTGATGATAGTAAACTCTGATGGATGTAAATTCAAGGTTGTATCTATTTCAAGACCTTTGATAAAAACCTCTTTGTTGTTGTCAATTGTACGGGTATAGTAGTTTTTTATCCTCCATTTGCCTGTTTCCGGAACCCAGCTAAAATAGTCGGAATTGAGTTTATAAACGAGATTGCCTTTATTATCGAACTGCTCAAGCGAAAATTTTTGACCAGTTTTGGTAGAAGTATTAAAGCTCTCAACATAGATAAATACCCCTGGATTGATCTGCATGTGGATATTCATATCTTCGTTGCGGATTGGGTTTTTGATATATTTTTTTTCAAACTCCCAAAGGGTTTTGTTCGTATTAGGGATAACAAAGTTGGCCAAAAACAGTGATAATAACCCTATTATAGTAGCAGAAAAGATATAGGGCCATAAGAATCTCTTAAAGCTGATACCACTACTTAAAATAGCGACAATCTCGGTGTTGGAGGCCATTTTGGATGTAAAGAAAATTACAGAAATAAAGGTGAACAGATAGCTGAACATGTTCACAAAAAAGGGGATAAAGTTGAGGTAATAGTCAAATATTATTATCCTTAATGGCGCCTCTTTTTCAAGAAAGTCATCAATTTTTTCGGAAAGATCAAAAATGATGATTACCACCGAGAGTAGTGCAATGGAGTAAAGAAAAGTTCCAAGGAATTTCCGGATGATATATCTATCAATGATTTTCATAAGCTATCAGAGCTAAATAACTCATTGTGAAGTTGAAAATTATAGCCTGTTGTTTAATTTGGGTATCATAGCATCTTTCCATACTGAAAATGTCCCTTCAATAATTTTGGCTCGGGCTGTTTTTACAAGCCATATATAGAAAGTAACGTTGTGAAGGCTTGCAATCATAGGCGCTAAGTATTCCTGCGAAACAAACAGATGACGCAGAAAAGCTCTTGTATATGCATGATCTACGAATGAGGTTCCGTTGGGATCAATTGGAGAGAAATCGTTTTTCCATTTTTCATTTTTTATATTTATAATTCCCTCGCTGGTAAAAAGCATGGCATTACGTCCATTGCGGGTAGGCATTACGCAGTCGAACATATCTATACCTAATGCAATACTTTCGAGAATATTTACCGGATTACCCACACCCATAAGGTAGCGAGGGCGGTCGTGCGGAAGTATATTGCAAACCACCTCCGTCATTTCGTACATCAGGTCGGCCGGTTCGCCAACGGAAAGCCCGCCAATTGCATTTCCCGCAGCATTTTTTGTTGCAATGTACTCTGCTGATTGCTTGCGTAAATCGGCGTACGTACTACCCTGGACAATAGGAAAGAGCGCTTGTTGATAACCATATTTTGGCTCTGTATTGTTTAAGTGGTGGAGGCAGCGGTCAAGCCAGCGGTGTGTCAATAACAAAGATTTTGCAGCATATTCATACTGGCAGGGCCATGGGGTGCATTCATCAAAAGCCATCATTATGTCGGCTCCTATAATTCGTTGAGCATCAATGACCGATTCGGGTGAAAATAGATGTTTTGATCCGTCAATATGTGAGCGGAAATGGACGCCATCATCTTTTATTTTTCGTTGAGCGGATAATGAAAAAACTTGATAGCCGCCACTATCGGTCAAGATGGGTCTTTTCCAACCGATAAACTCATGCAAGCCGCCTGCCTGTTCAAGAATACCCAATCCTGGTCGGAGGTAAAGATGATAAGTATTACCCAAAATGATTTCAGCTTTGCAATCTTCATATAAATCGCGGTAATGAATAGCTTTTACAGTGCCGCCAGTGCCTACCGGCATGAAAACAGGCGTCTGGATAGTTCCATGATCGGTAGTAATAGTTCCTGCGCGTGCCGAAGTTTTTGGGTCAATCGTATCAAGTGAGAATAACATCAGGCTAAGCTATTTTTTTTCGTGCTGGCAAAAATATGGATTTTGAACGGATGGTAACTAATAGGTGTTGCTTTGAAAAGTAGAATCATGGATTTGAAAAACTGAAAAGGTAAAACCGGCTTAGTGAAAACAGTTTTTAAAATAAAAAACCCTACAAAATCATCTTTGCAGGGTTTTATCTGGTACCCGAGGCCGGAATCGAACCGGCACGAGAAAATCTCATTGGTTTTTGAGACCAACGCGTCTACCAATTCCGCCACTCGGGCGATTTATTTAAACGAACGATAAAATTATGAAATCAGTATTTCAGAAGCTATTAATTCAGAAATAATGAGATTGCAAAGGTATTATTTTCTGAGATAGAAAAATGAATTCACAGATAAATTTTTTGGAAGAGATAAATCTTATACTTTTGCAATCCAGATTAACCAAAAAATCCTCAGTCTCATGGCAAAAAATGTTAATATTTTCTCAGGCGATAGCTCTAAATATCTTGCCGACAAAATTGCAGAGGCCTATGGGCAACCATTAGGAAAGGTTACAATCCAACATTTTCAAGATGGCGAGTACCAACCATGTTTTGAAGAGACGATAAGAGGCAATGATGTTTTTATAATTCAATCTACAAATGCTCCGGCCGATAATCTTTTACAACTTCTTTTGCTTATTGATGCTGCAAAACGTGCATCGGCGCAAAGGGTAGTAGCCATGATTCCCTATTTTGGTTTTGCACGTCAAGATCGTAAAGATAAACCTCGTGTAAGTATTGGCGCAAAACTGATGACCAATTTGTTAGTAGCTGCCGGTGTTGACCGTATAATCACAATGGATCTGCACTCCGATCAGATTCAAGGTTTTGTAGATATACCGGTTGACCACATGTATGCTTCCTCGATTTTTGTTCCACATCTAAAAAAAATGGATCTTCCTAATTTGACTATGGCCTCGCCCGATACCGGCGGCACCAAACGCGCTGCAGCTTATGCTAAATTTCTTAATACTGATCTGGTAATCTGTTTTAAACATCGTGAGGTTGCTAATAAAGTTTCTTCGCTTAGAATTATCGGCGATGTTAAAGATAAGGATATTGTGTTGGTTGATGACATCATTGACACTGCCGGAACTATTACAAAAGCTGCAAATATGATGATGGATATGGGAGCCTCAAGTGTTAGGGCTGTATGTACGCATCCCGTATTTTCAGGAGATGCCGAAGAGAAAATAGAAAAGTCGGCTTTAACCGAAGTTTTGGTGTCTGATACACTGGAAAGGCAACAAAAAGGAAAAATAACTGTTCTTTCTACTGCAGAAATTTTTGCCGATGTAATCAAACGGGTACACAAAAATAAATCTATCAGTACTCACTTTGATTTTCTGGCAATGATATAATCACTTTTATTTACTTTTAATAATTATTTTTTATGAAATCAGTATCATTGAGCGGTTCTCGAAGAGAGAACGTAGGGAAAAAAGATGCTAAAAAGCTACGCAGGGATGGCAATGTCCCTTGTGTGTTGTATGGCGGCGAGGAACAAATACATTTTGCAGTTCCTGCTAAAAGCTTTAAGAAGATAATTTTTACCCCTAACAGTTACATCATTGAACTTGAGATTGATGGAAAAAAAATTCTTTCAATCTTGAAAGATGTTCAATATCATCCGGTTTCTGATGAAATTTTGCATGTGGATTTCCTGCAGATTTTTGAGGACAAACCAGTAGTGATTTCTGTGCCTGTAAACTATAGCGGTATTGCTAAAGGGGTATTAAAAGGTGGTAGGTTGGTGCGCAAGTACAGAAAACTTAAGATTAAGGCTTTTCTAAAACATTTGCCAGATGAAATAGTGGTAGATATCACCAATCTTAACGTTAATGATTCTAGGAAGGTCATGGATTTGAAATTGGATAATGTTGAGTTCCTCGATTCTCCTTCATCCATTGTGGTGGCTGTTAAGAGTGTAAGAACAGTTGTTGAAGAAGAGGAAGAAGTTGCTGAAGAAGGCGCAGAAGCTAAAGCTACTGATGCACCTGAAGCAGCTAATTGATCTGGTGAAACATAATCTTTTAGTTAGTTAAAGGCACGCAGCAGAATATACGGCTTCGTGCCTTTTGTAATAAGAAAGAGATGAAATACTTAATAGCCGGGTTAGGAAACATAGGCGAAGACTATTTAAATACCCGACATAATATTGGCTTTATCATTCTTGATGCATTGGCGCAGGAATATAAGACTATTTTTTCGGTTCAGCGCCATGCCTATCTGGCGGAAATAAAAATAAAAGGAAGGCATGTTTATCTTATTAAACCTACTACATACATGAATTTGAGTGGAAAAGCCATCAAGTATTGGATAGAGAAAGAGAATATACCAATCGAAAACCTACTTGTTGTGCTTGATGATGTTGACCTTGATACCGGAATATTACGGCTCAGGCAAAAGGGAAGCGGTGGTACGCACAATGGTTTGAATCATATTATCGAAACATTGGAACATACTGAGTTTAGCAGGTTAAGAGTGGGTATTGGAAAAGATTTTGCCAAAGGCTTTCAGGTAGAGTATGTATTGGGTAAATGGACTAAAAGCGAAGAAGAGATTATGTTACGACAGATTCCAGTAGCAGTAGATATGATTAAATCATTTGTATTGGCTGGCCCTCGTATCACGATGAATCAATATAATAATAAATGAGGGTAATCCTGATTTTGCGGGATTAGTAATACAAGGATCCTTTTAATTTGTCTTTATCTGGTTACACTTATTAACCGGCTTTTTTCCACAGGAATTCAACATGTTTTTTTAGAGGTGTTATACAATCAAAAGCCATTATTGACATAATTCTGGATGTCTTATAGTCATAAGCCAAAAAAGTAAAATCGAAGTCTTTCCAGGATCAAAAGATTGTATAATCTGAAAAGGTCTTAAAAAACCTTCTTTTTAATGTGGCAGTACGGACTACCTCCTCTTTTGAAGTAGTAGTCTTGATGGTATTCTTCGGCAGGATAAAATTGAGTGGCTTTTTCCAATTTTGTAGCTACCTTGTAGTTTTTCTCTTCAAGATGTTTTATCAATTTCTCTGCTATCGCTTTTTGTTGATTATCAGTATAAAAAATTACTGATCGGTACTGTTCGCCAATATCAGGCCCTTGCCCGCCTATTTGTGTAAAATTGTGGGTTTCGAAGTAGAGTTTGAGCAAAGTTTCATAATCGGTTAAAGCAGTGTCGAAAATCACCTCTACTGCTTCGGCATGACCGGTGGTTCCAGTGCAAACCTCTTCGTATGTTGGATTTTTTACATGACCACCTGTATAACCTGCTAAAGTCTTGATAACTCCTTTTTCTTTATTGAAATGATATTGCACACCCCAAAAACAACCTGAGGCAAAAATTGCTTTTGATGTTTTTGCTTCGGAAATGAAATCAAGAGAAATAGAATTTACGCAGTGACGAGAGTTTTTAGGCGTAAAGCCTTCTCCGACAAATACATGCCCTAAATGACCATTGCATTTTGCACATACAATTTCAGTACGCTGGCCATCGGCATCCGCAACTTTTTTTATAGCGCCAGGTATTTCATCGTCAAAACTTGGCCATCCGCACCCGGAATCAAACTTATCTTCGGAACTGTAAAGAGCGTTTCCACATTGCTTACATTTATAAATACCTTTTTCATGATGATTATTATATTTTCCGCTAAAGGGCCTTTCGGTGCCTTTGTTCACTATAACGTATTGCTCGTCAGGTGTTAATGATTTGTAATTCATAGTTTTTTGTGCATTTAAAATTAAAGCCGTAAGAATTATTATCATTAAAAATAAAATTCTCATTTTCAAGAAAGAATTTGTTTTTTAACCATAGGTCAACAAATAAAAAGATAATAGGTTTAAGTTTCTATCTCATGTTTTAATTTTTCACGATAATCAGGATTTGATCAATCCTTCTTTCTTTATTTTTTTTAAACAAATCCTTACCTTCGATGTGGTTATTAGGTTAATTTGGTCGCAAGAACTATTTTTGCGCGCCTTTATTTATTAATTAAAAATCAGTAGGTTATGACCTTTGTTACGAAAGAAAAATTATTTAGCAGGGAGTGGTTTAAAGTTTATGGTCTTATATTTTTTGGCACATTCATAATGTCGGCCGGATATGTTCTTTTTATCAATCCGTATAGAGTTGTACCTGGAGGTGTAATCGGAATTTCTATTGTTATCCATTATCTTACCGAAGGTGTGTTCTCATTTTGGCCTACGGGAATTCCAATTGGTCTGATGGCGCTTACAATTGATATTCCACTTGCTCTTTTAGGTGTCAAGATATTAGGGCCGCGATTTGGAATTAAAACAGTGGTTGGTTTTGTTCTTACAGCCACTTTTATGGATGTGTTGACATATTTTATTGGTCAGGACGATCCTTTGAATTTAGGTGATCAGATATTGCTGGCGAGCATTTTTGGAGGAGTCCTGATTGGCTTCGGCCTTGGATTGATCTTCCGGTCAAGAGCTACAACGGGAGGTACCGACCTGATATCAATGATGATAAATAAGTTTACCGGCGTTCCTTTAGGGCAGCTTTTGATAATAGTTGATTCTATTATTGTTCTCCTCGGATTGATTGCTTTTGGCGATTGGAAAATACCACTCTATTCATGGATAGTTATTTTTATAACAGGACAGGTGGTTGATATTACTCTGCGCGGTATCTCTTACGAGAAAATGATGTTTATAATCAGTGATAATCATGAAGAGATACGACAGAAGATTATCTTCGATTTAAACCGGGGAGGTACGATATTCGTTGGACGTGGTATGTTTCAAAACAATGAGAGGAATGTTATTTACACAAATGTAAGCCGGCGCGAATATCAGATATTAAAGGATTTTATCCGTGAAATAGACCCGCGCGCTTTCATCACTGTTGTTGATGCTTATGAGGTGCTGGGCGAAGGATTCAAGTCATTTCACGATCATTAACAAAAGGTTAGACAATAGGATAAAAAGCATCCTTGATTTGTCTGATAGTATGCTTATTTCCGGAAAAAATTACACTTACTAAATCAAAACGGGTCTCCAGATCAATATTTTTTTTGCTGATGTAACCGTTGGCAGCAGCTATTAGCGAACGTTGCTTTGAACGATTGACAAACTCTTCGGGTTCACCATAATATATTGATCTACGAGTTTTTACCTCTACAATTACAAGGAAACGATCATCCCTTGCAATGATGTCAATCTCGTTTTTTCCATAACGCCAGTTTTTCTCAAGAATTTCATAACCTAAGCTACGTAGATATTTCTCTGCCAGCTCCTCACCAATGTTCCCTGTTATGTTATGATCTGCCATTCTGAAGTTCGATTTATTTAAAAATGATTTTTACCGAGTTTTTGTTTACTGAAAGGCTTACTTCACCACCAATAATTAGTGGATGGTTTTCGGGAAAATGACCTGCTGGAAAGCCAAAACAAACAGGATAATTCACATCACTGATCATATCCATGATTACTTCTTCTGCACTGAGCCCATAATCCTCTTGTTCTTCGTTCATTTTTGTCATTCCTCCAACAATAAGTCCGGCCAGCGAGCTAAGTTTACCCGATCGTTTTAAAGTTTGCATCATCCTGTCGAGGCGATAAAGAGGCTCACCAACCTCTTCGAGAAAAAGAATACTGCCCTCGGTATCCAGTTCGGACTGACTGCCCAAAAGGCTGGTTAGGATTGATATATTACCTCCAACCAACATACCATTAGCCGATCCCTCAAGATTAAGATCATGAGTAGGAAGGTTGTAGGTAGGCTTTTTACCTCCGGCAACCTCCAAGAGTTTATCAATAGCTAAACAGGAGTTGCCATCGGCAGGAAAATCATAAGGCATTATCGAATGAATGCTTTTTGTTTTATAAAGCATTGCCAGATGGCAATGTAACACGGTAATATCGCTATAGCCGGCAATCCATTTGGGATTATCTAAAAAGCAGGAAAAATCTAATCGGTCAATTATCTTCACCATACCATAACCACCTCTGTTACAAATGATCATCTTAATTGACGGATCATCCAACATTAGCTGAAAATCGTGCGCTCTTTGGCTATCGGTACCTGCAAAATAGTAATGCTGACTTAGCGCATGCTCCCCTTGTTTCACTCTGTATCCTTTGGCTTCAAGTAATCTTGTGGCAGAATACAAAATCGAAGGATCAATCTTTGCAGAGGGCGAAATCAAACCGATCAAGTCACCTTTGTGTAAGTTGGATGGTGTAATCACTTTAGTTAGATTATTTTTTGTAAAAATATAATTTTCTCACAAATTTTAGTGATTATTGTTTATTGAATAAACATAATTGATCAGGGAATGATGATGAAATTGTCGTTTTAACGGCATTGGCTTTTTAATTAAATCCTGCTCTATTTTCACTAAAGATGTCATATTTATTCAAAAAGGATTCACTTTCCCTTTTAATAAATTGTATTATGCAATCCATATTCTATCATGTTTTTCTTATTATTTTGAAAACATGATTATTTTCGCCGGAAAATTATAAAATATGGTTCTTACAAGTATTGACTGGGTTATTATCACTTTGTTTTTTGTGGTCTTGATAGTGATTGCTATTTTTAGCTCTCGGTTTGCCGGCCGAGGATATAACGAATTTTTTCTTTCCGGCAGGAATATGCCTTGGTGGTTATTGGGTGTAAGTATGGTAGCTACTACCTTTTCGGCTGACACTCCCAACCTTGTTACTGATATTGTCAGACAAAATGGCGTTGCAGGTAATTGGGCCTGGTGGGCTTTTCTTTTAACAGGTATGTTGACGGTTTTTATTTATGCTAAACTGTGGAATAGATCGCAAGTATTAACTGATCTTGAGTTTTATGAGATACGTTATAGCGGCAAAATGGCAGCATTTTTAAGAGGATTCAGAGCAATTTATCTTGGGTTCTTTTTTAATGTAATGGTGATAGCAAGTGTTTCTTTGGCTTTCGTCAAGCTTGCCGGTGTGATGATGGGTGTTCCACCAGCGCCGGCATTGATATTTGCTGCAATAATCGTTGTGTTCTATAGCGCACTTGGAGGGTTGAAATCAATTTTATGGACTGATTTGTTCCAATTTGGGTTTGCCATGTTCGGAGCAATCATAGCTGCTGTGTTTGTTGTTAAGGGATTGCCGGAAAATGTTCATGGACTTTCAGGGTTGTTGTCGCATGAGAATGTTGCCGGGAAGTTGAGCCTATTTCCCAAATTAACACGGACTGATATGTTTTTATACATATTTATCATTCCAATTGCTGTGCAGTGGTGGGCAGTATGGTATCCGGGCGCTGAGCCCGGCGGTGGCGGATATATAGCACAACGGATGCTCTCTGCCAAAGAAGAACGTCATGCAATGGGAGCTACGCTACTTTTTAACTTTTTTCATTACGCCCTGCGGCCATGGCCTTGGATCATTGTTGCACTTGCCTCTTTAGTGATCTTCCCTGATATCCAGTCAATGGTAAGCGCCTTCCCTGGTGTGGCAGAGCAGTATATTAAAGAAGATTTTGCCTATCCGGCAATGCTCCGCACTTTTTTGCCGGCAGGATTGTTAGGATTGGTCGTAGCGTCACTGATTGCCGCATTTATGTCAACAGTGGCGTCACATTTAAATTGGGGCTCCTCATATTTGGTCAATGATTTTTACAACAGGTTTGTTAATCCGAAAGCAAGTGAGAAACAAAAGGTTATGATCGGACGCGTCAGCAGTGTTTTACTTATGGTTTTTGGTGTTCTGCTTGCACTTGTTCTTGAAAATGCACTACAAGCTTTTCAGTATATATTAATGATTGGCGCCGGAACCGGTTTGATCTATATCCTTCGATGGTTTTGGTGGAGAATTAATGCCTTTTCGGAGATATCGGCCATGATTGCCGCCACAATATTTTCACTTGTATTCATTATCATCGAAAATTTCTTCTTGAAAATAGTACCCGAAATGCCGGGTTATGTTCAGGTTTTTGGTATCACTATGTCCGAAATATATTGGAATATTTTAAAGTTGGTGGGGGTAGTGGTTCTCACTTCTATTTCTTGGATAACAGTTACCTATCTTACAAAGCCCGTAAGACATGCCACTTTACGTTCGTTTTACGAAAAGATAAAACCGGGCGGGCCAGGCTGGAAGAAAGTTTTAAAAGATGCTGAATTATCAGGGAATCCTATTGACCCGGAGATGAGCAAGTCGTGGGATGTGCCAACCGGTATTCTTTGTATGTTGCTGGGGAGCGTAGCTATTTATAGCGCTTTGTTTGCCACAGGACATTGGATTTATGGAAATAATGTTACGGCCAGCCTACTCACAGGGTTGGCTGTGGTATCAGCCTTTATTTTGACTAAGGCATGGAAAAGATTAACTTTCAATTAGTCGGTGAGGTTGGTCTTGAACGAAAATGAATGTTGATAATTATAAAAGATGTAAATAATGAAAAAGCCTACATTACTAATCTTAGCAGCAGGGATCGGAAGCCGCTATGGTGGTTTAAAGCAAATTGATAAAATCGGCCCATCAGGTGAAGCGATTATTGATTATTCTATTTTCGATGCGATGAGAGCTGGATTTGGAAAAGTGGTAATGGTGATTCGTAAAGAATTGGAAGCCGATTTCAGAGATTTTTTTGATGACAAGATAAAAGGGAAGCTTAGCATACAGTATGTTTATCAGGAGCTTGATAATTTACCCGAAGGTGTTGTGGCGCCTGCCGGTCGTGTAAAACCTTGGGGCACAGCACATGCAGTATTAGTGGCAAGTGAGGTTATAAACGAGCCTTTTATGATAATAAATGCAGATGACTTTTATGGAATGGAAGCCTACCAGTCTATTGTACAATATTTTACAACAAACAACAATCTAAAAAAACATTGTATGGTAGGTTATCAGTTACAATATACACTATCCGATCATGGAACCGTATCGCGAGGAATATGCTCCTATGGTGAAGATATGATTCTTAAAGGTATAAGAGAGGTTACAAATGTGGAGCGAAGATCGGACGAAATTGGATATAATCACCCTAAACAGGGTTGGAGTACCATTGAAGATGATACCATCGTTTCGATGAACGCCTGGGGGTTTTACCCTGGTATCTTTCAACTTTTTAAAAAGGGCTTTGCTGATTTTATCACAAATGCTGATGACATCTTGAAGGCTGAATATTACATTGCGAAGCCACTTGCCTGGATGATCGAAAAAAAGTTAGGAGACATTCAAGTTTTGGAATCTGATGCAAAATGGTTTGGAGTTACTTATCGTGAAGATAAAGAGTTGGCCAAAGAAAAAATCAACAAGTTGATAAACAGCGGCTTGTATCCTGAAAACCTATGGAGTTAACCCGTTATGATTCCACTACCCTCGTCATTTGATTTTTTTGATGTTATAAACAATTTCAGTATTGAGGATAAGATACTGAAAATTGAAACGATAGGGGAAGGGCATATAAACGATACATTTTTTTTAAAGACAAATACAAATAGAAATTACCTTCTTCAACGTATTAACCATTTGATTTTTAAGGAAGTTGAAGCTTTGATGGATAATATTTCGCGAGTAACAAGTCATATTAATCAAAGTAACCTAAGTAATTCTGCCAAAGCAATTCTAAGAGCGCCGAGAGTTATTTTTACAAAAGATAATAAGAGTTTTTTCCTTGATATATTTGGAAATTACTGGCGTTGCTACACCTATATTCCGCATGAACCAATAAAAAGAATAACACCGGCTATTGCAATGGAAGGCGGGAAGGCTATCGGTATGTTCCAAACTATTTTATCAACGCTTCCGGGTAATCAGTTATATGAAACCATTCCCGATTTTCATAATTTGAAAATGAGGCTTAAGGCGCTATACAAGGCTGTTGAAGAAAATAATTATGGACGACTTAAACAGGTAGAAAAAGAAGTAGATTTTATTTTTGCCCGGGAAGATGAACTGCTTAGGATTCATAAATTGGAATCCAATGGATTGATCCCGATCAGGGTTACCCATAACGACACCAAGTTCAACAATATACTTTTCGACAAAGGACGTTCGGCTGTTGCTATCGTTGATTTAGATACAGTAATGAATGGGAGCGTATTGTATGATTTTGGCGACGCTATTCGCACACTGTGCAATACCGCTGTTGAAGATGAAAGCGATTTGACTAAAGTAAACTTTAATAAAAAGCTTTTCGAGGCTTTTGTTAATGGCTATCTCAGCATAACCTCCGCAACTTTGAAACATGTTGAGGTTGACCTGCTTGCCTTTAGTTGCAAATTACTCACTTATATTATGGCTGTGAGGTTTCTTACTGACTTTTTAAATGGAGATGTATATTTTAAAGTAAAAAGCCAGATTCATAATTATCAACGGGCTGCTAATCAACTCAAGTTTCTTGAGTGTATCGAGAAAGACTTTAAGTGGATGGAGAAGGTTGTAAGAGATAAAGCTTAATATTGATAGTCTAAAGCTATTTTATTCATGTAAAACACCTTTCGGCGCTCGCTACTACCTTGGGTATTGTTTTGAAGCGTTTGATAGCCGTATGCTACAAAGTTGTTGCCGTACCAGTGTTTTATATTTCCCTGGCTGTTTTCTATTAGCCGATCTCCTGGAAAGTTGGTCGCGATTTGAGTGTTTTCTATTGTGCCAATGTCATTGAATTTATGAAAAGCTTTTGAGACGATTTTTCCATCATGATTGTAAAAGATGAACATTTCATCATCGTCAATAAAAACTTCTGTTTTTTGATTAATCTGAAACGATTTCATCTCCCATATTTTTATTCCATTACTCCATCCCAATTCACCCTGCTTGTTGAAACCGGCTACAAAGGCATTGAAATACTGATAACCTTCAAAAATTGTGTAATAATATGGCATCGGACGGCCGTAAAAGTCGTAACTCATGGTCGAAACCTGCCGGTATTCCGGATAAAATGCATCAGCAGCAATAATCAACTCATCATCATTTACTTGTAAATTATGTACTAAAAAGTCGTAAGTCAACCCCTGTTCTTTGTTTTGTCTATTTTGTTTTTTAAGCAAACTCTCAGCCGCGGCTAATTGTTTATTATTCAGAATACGTCTTATATTACTGAAGTTAAGCAGGCTGTATGTGTGCAAAAATTTCTGGCTATCGCCTACAATGCCAGCCATATAGAATCCTTCGGACGGGTCTCCAGATTTTGTACGATCTTCCTTTATTGCTTTACCATTGGTATTGTTGTAGGTGCCGATAACATATATATTCTTTTCGTTGTCAATGTGCAACTGGCCATTCATTATTCTTTCTGTAGTTTGGGGCGGTGTTAATGCTATACTTTGCAACAGTTGTCCGCTCATGTTGTATGCATTAACATAAAATGAACTCTCTCTTTTCGATTGAAATATGTTTAGCGCTGTATATATCGTTGAGGTTGCGGCATCTATTTTTAAATCTTTTATAAAAGTTGATTGATCATTAAATTTTACTGTTGATTCATCACCTGTGGATAGATCTTTGATTAACAAAGTTGCCCGCTCTTTACCATGATTTAAACCTAAAATCAGATGGTTGGAAAAGATTTCGAAGGTAACAATGTCCGAATTTGCAGGCATGGGTATCGAATAAGTAACCGATTCGCCGTTTTGCAGGTTTAAATTTAACAATTGAAAGAAATGACTATCAGTTTTAGCTTTTGTTGATTTTTGAAAAACAAGAAACAGATTTTCATTATCAATAAATGACGATTGAAAAACGAAATCAACGTTAATGCTTATTTCTCTTGTCCAAATAGTTTCCAAAGCGGTGTTGTGGAGAATAAAAAACCATGTTTTATTTTGCTGGTCTGGCTGATTGATAGTTTCATAAAAAACCATAATTCCTTTATCATTACAAGGAACAAGGTTGAACACCTGGGCACGTGCCTCTAATTCCACACGCACAGGCCCACTGTTGCTCTGAGCATGCACTGCAAATGAATTTATCCAAAGCAAAATCAATAATAACCAGCCGTATCTCATTTTAGCATTTTATGCTTTTCATTGAAATAACATTTTGAAAGGTAAATTATTTTCTTCAACCACTCTTAAATTCAACCCAAATTAATGTTTGGTAAAATGTTTTGGCTGAACTCTTGATTTTATAAGACTAATCTTGGTTTAGTGTTTGTGTCAAGCGCAATTTTTATTTTGGTTCACAAAGGATAAATCTTTTAAGTATCAGTGATGGGGCTTATTCTTGTGATTAAGCATTTGGGTTTGCTCCAAAAATGAAGTTGCTCAGATAATCGTCTATTTGTGGTTATCGGATAATTGGTTTTCTTGTAAATTTGCCGGTTCTAATCAAAAAGGCTTTATGCAAAACAAAAAGCAATTTAAACGTTATACGGTTACATCGGCTTTGCCCTATGCTAATGGCCCGTTGCACATCGGCCATCTTGCTGGTGTGTATGTTCCGGCAGATCTTTATGTTCGCTACCTTCGGTCAAATGAAAAGGATGTGGTTTTTATCGGAGGCTCCGACGAACATGGGGTGCCTATTACCATTAAAGCGTGGCAACAGGGAGTAACGCCTCAGGATATCGTAGATAAATATCACGAACTGATAAAGAAATCTTTTGCTGAATTTGGTATCTCTTTCGACATCTATTCCCGCACTTCCAATAAGATTCATCATGAAACTTCTTCGGAAATGTTTAAAAAGATGTATGATGAAGGTAAGTTTGTTGAAAAATATACCGAGCAGTATTATGACGAGTCTCATCAGACTTTCCTTTCTGATCGTTATATTATCGGCACATGCCCTATTTGCAGTTACGAAAAGGCTTATGGCGATCAGTGCGAAAATTGCGGCACATCACTTAATGCTACCGATCTGATAAACCCTCGTTCGGTGCTTAGCGGTAAAGAGCCGGTGCTCAGGAAAACGAAACATTGGTATTTGCCTCTGGATCAATATACCGATTGGTTGAAGGAATGGATACTCGAAGGGCACAAGGTTGATTGGAAAACAAACGTTTACGGTCAGGTGAAATCGTGGATTGATCAGGGCTTGCAGCCCCGTGCCGTAACACGCGATCTGAACTGGGGTGTGAAAGTGCCATTGTCCGAAGCCGAAGGAAAAGTGCTCTATGTGTGGTTTGATGCGCCAATTGGATATATATCTGCTACGCGCGAATGGGCTGAACAAAAAGGTGTAGAATGGGAAAAGTGGTGGAAAGATCCGGAAACCAGATTAATCCATTTTATCGGAAAAGATAATATAGTGTTTCATTGTATTATTTTCCCGATAATGCTTAAAGCCGAAGGCTCTTACATTGTTCCTGATAACGTTCCGGCTTTTGAGTTTTTAAACCTCGAAGGACAGAAAATTTCCACCTCGAACAATTGGGCTGTTTGGCTTCACGAATATCTTGTTGAGTTTAAAGGGAAACAGGATGTGTTGCGATATGTACTCCTTGCAAATGCTCCGGAAACAAAAGATAACGACTTTACGTGGAAAGATTTCCAAACACGCAACAACAGCGAATTAGTAGCAATTTTAGGCAATTTTGTTAATCGAACCTTAGTTCTTACTCATAAATATTTTGATGCCCTTGTTCCGCAAGCAAGCCAGTTTAATGAAGATGATCTGAAAGCGATTGCCGAAATAGAGGCAATTCCCGAAAGGATAAGTATGAGTCTTGAAAATTTTCGTTTTCGAGAGGCGCTTGCCGAGATGATGAACCTCGCCCGATTAGGAAATAAATATTTAACCGATAACGAACCGTGGAAAATATTTAAATCTGATCCTGATCGTGTAAAGAGTGTTTTAAATATTTCACTTCAGATATGCGCTAATCTTACCATTGTTGCTGCGCCGTTTTTGCCATTCACTGCGAAAAAGCTGTCAGAAATGTTAAATATCGGACAAATGAAATGGAAAGAGGCCGGCAACATCCATTTGCTAAAACCGGGGCATAGAATTAACAATCCCGAACTTCTTTTTGAGAAAATTGAAGACGAAACCATTAATGCACAGATTGAGAAACTAAATGCTACAAGTAGGGCAAATCAGAATGATAAGTTTGTTCCCAATCCGCTAAAAGAGCCTGTTCAATATGATGAATTTGCAAAAATGGATATCCGTACCGGCACAATCCTCGAAGCCGAAAAGGTTGCTAAGACCAAAAAGCTGATGAAACTTACCATAGATACCGGAATAGACAAAAGAACTGTTGTTTCTGGAATAGCCGAACATTATGATGCCAAGGATTTGATTGGCCGTAAAGTGTGTATTCTGGTAAATCTTGCGCCTAAGGAGCTGAGAGGGATTACCTCGCATGGAATGATACTGATGGCCGAAAATCCTGACGGTTCACTTGGCTTTGTGGCTCCACCTGATAATTATGTAGATGGTACCGAAATTAAGTAAAAGTATTACTCTGCCTAAGTTTGTTTTTATAAAAGTGATTTAAAAGATATTCCTAAACGATCACTTATTTCTTTCGGTAGTGTAAATAACCAATTGCTCGAATCCTTTGCGCATAGGCGACTCGGGGAAATCCAACAACAGTTCAAAAGCTTTATCGCGGTATTCATACATCTTGCGAGTAGCATATTCTATTCCCTGGCTTTTATTTACCTGTTCTATCACGCGATCTACCTTTTCGGCATTAAGGTTATGTCTTTTTACAATGTTAATTACTTTTTTCTTTTCTAAGAATGATGAGTTGTTAAGCAGATAAATCAATGGTAGCGTCATTTTCTGTTCTTTGATATCAATGCCGTTCGGCTTGCCTACTTCTTTGTTTTTTTGGTAATCGAACAGGTCATCTTTTATTTGGAATGCCATGCCAATATGCTCACCTATCTGATACATTTTTTTAATCGTCTCTTTATCGGCTCCTGCCGAGTGTGCTCCTGCAGCACAACATGATGCAATGAGCGAGGCTGTTTTTTTGCGTATAATCTCAAAATAAACACCCTCTTCGATGTCGAGTTTATGTGCTTTTTCAATTTGTAGCAACTCTCCTTCACTCATTTCGCGTGTAGCAACGGAGACGATTTTCAAAAGCTCAAACTCATTATGGTCAAGCGCTAATAAAAGACCTTTTGACAAAAGAAAATCTCCTACAAGCACAGCGATTTTGTTTTTCCATAATGCATTTATAGTGAAATAGCCGCGCCTGATGTTGGAGTCGTCCACTACATCATCATGTATTAGAGTGGCCGTATGTAGCAACTCAATCATTGAGGCAGCACGATAAGTTGACTCGGTAATTTGCCCGGTAATTCCTGCTGAAAAAAAGACAAACATTGGCCGCATCTGTTTTCCTTTACGTCTTATTATGTATCGTGTAATGTAATCGAGCAAGGCAACACGGGTTTTCATGGCTTTTTCGAATTTTTTCTCGAAAGCAAGGAGATGATCGTTGATTGGCTCTTTTATTTCTTTGATGTTTGCCATAAATCAATTTGTGTGGCGAAAATACATAAATAAAAATGTAATAGTTTTTCGATTAACATAACATTCCGTCGTTATTTTTGTTTTCTGATATATTTCTTAATTTTTGATAGATACATTAAATGGCGGGTTTTTTATTCAGCGAAACTATTTTTGGACCTGTGAGAAGTCGCAGATTAGGTAACTCATTAGGAATTAATTTGTTGCCTAATACTCATAAAATTTGCACTTTCGATTGTATATACTGCGAATGTGGCTGGTCGCCCGACGAAAGTGATTATTTTGGTAAACTCCCAACTCGTAATGAAGTTGCTGAACAGTTAGAGGTTAAGCTATTGAATCTTAAAGCGAACAAAAATTTCCCCGATTCAATTACCTTTGCAGGAAATGGTGAGCCTACCATACATCCTGAGTTTTCTGGAATCATCCACGATACAATAAAACTTAGAGACAAGTTTTTCCCCGAAGCTGATGTTACGGTATTGTCGAACTCAAGCATGATACATAAACCGGAAATTTTTAATGCCCTCAATCAGGTTGACAACAATATCTTAAAGCTTGATGCAGGCTTCGATAGTACTTTCCGCCTTATTAACCGACCCAGATCCAAAGAGCTTAACCTCAATGTCATCGTTAGTAATCTTCGGAAATTTGGTAAAAAAGCTATTATTCAAACCCTCTTTGTGCAAGGCGAATTTAAAGGTCGTGCCGTAGATAACACAACCGATGCTGAGGTTGCTGAATGGATTAATCACATTAAGTTAATTAAACCTCGTTATGTAATGCTTTACCCTATTGACCGGCAAACTCCAACGCTCGGCCTGAAAGTGGTAGGCAAAGATAAATTGCTTGCTATTGCTGAAAAACTTAAAGAAATAGGAGTGGAGTACAAAGTTTATTAACCTGTATTGATCAATAAAAAGCCTTTTCTATTAGTGCTGATAACGCTCAATTTGTAATCTGTGATTCATCAGCTAAATATTTTCGTTATTTTTGGCAGATAATACTCTTTTTGTGATACAGCTATACGATTATCCGGTAAAGATCCTCCTTGCTCTTGAGATGGCCATAAGTGGTAAACATGAATTTGCCAGATGGTTGTTAGATAATAATTATCCGGAGCTTGCCGCCTTGGCAAACGCAATAAGGGGTGATAAGAAAGCTATAGAATGGTTACTCGATCACGGGTTTCAACATTTTGCTGCTTTTGATGCTGCATCGGTAGATGACGATCAAGCTTTAGCATGGCTGAAGAGATATGATTTTGAATTCTTAGTAATTCTTGCGCAAGCTTCAAGGGGAGATCAGGATTCAATCAACTGGTTGAATAATAGGGAATTGAAAATATTTGTACGGATAGCTAAACAAATCAAATTTTTTGTTGACGGCCAAACTTTCGACTATCATAAGATGCCATTCTGAACCAAAAATGTTCATTAGATAATCCTTATGGGCTCAACTATCAATCAGTTTGGGGTGGAAGACAACAACACACCATACGCTTTATTCCCTACCCATTTCGGCCAAGATAGAATGTTTGAAGTTTTGTGTAGATAGGTCCTTGGGGTGTTAACTTACTTTCGAACAGCTCAAAACTGTTAACCTGAACTTCTTGAAAATAAGTTGATTTGAACCGATTAATGATATTTTGGAAATCCTTTTTGAATTTTAGCATCTTTACTCGTCCAATAGTAAGATGTGGTCTGAAGTGTTGATCATCACGAGGGTAACCTGATTTATCCAAAGTGTTAAGTATATCTTCCGCCAGCGCATTTACGCTCTCCGGCTCTTTTATACCTAACCAGATTACCCGAGGATTATAACTACTGCCAAAAATACCGATTGACTCCAGATTCAAAACAAAAGGGTGATGACCACTGGCAACCTGACTAAGTATGTTTTCGATAGTAGGAATATCGCTTTCGGGAGTGTCGCCAAAAAACTTTAACGTGATATGGATATTTTGTTCACCAACCCAGGTGATCTTATCGTTGTGCAACAAACTTTTTAATTCTCTATAGTTGCTTAGAAGTGTAACTTCAGGAATAACTTTTATTGCAGCAAAAAGTCGTTGCATCAATGATTAGTATTTATTAAAACGTTTACCAAAAGTAACGTTGAGGTAAAAATTAATAAAATGGTAACGCGACGGACTGAAAGCCATCATTGGTATAGGAATGGGATAGCCTTCAGCCATAATTCCTAATTCAAGTGATTTTAACATTTGATTATACTCGCCATATTCAAAGTTAAGTCCGGCCTTCCCGTAAATGCCCGGATAAAACTTTGTTTTACCCAAGCCATCTAAGAATGGAGCACGCCCGTAAATATTATCAATAAAATGTTTTTCAGGGTCGTATCTCTGGCTTTCAAGTTCAAGGAAGTTAAAGTTGGTTTGATCAATGATGATATAAAGGTAGATTGGCTTGGCTATTGCCAATGAGGCCCCTCCATAATAGGTAAAACGTACTTCTACTCCTCCCCAGTAGGGCTTGCTGTTGAGCAAGTGTTGCTGCCCAAGACCCGTATGAAGCATGTAAACTTTGTTTAACTTACCGTAAATGTAACTGTTTGCATTGCTATAATAGGTGCCGTACAAGTTAATCCTAACTTGTTTTTCCGACTGCATTCCGGTAAATTCAATTTCCCAAAGATCTTTTCTGAAGTAGTTCACATTATGAGCTTTCCGGAATATAGCTCCAAAACCACCGGTATGCACTAACAAGCCGCCCGACTTTTCGTAACGTAGAATAACCCGATTGAGAGTTGTATCAAAACGATCAATGTCCAGATCATCAGTCTGACAAAATATTTCAGTAGAGATAAAAAGAGCAAGAAACAGGAGCAGTATATGTTTTGAATAAAACATCTCAATAATTTCAATATCAAAAATGCAATCTACATTTTTGCTTAATTTGACAAAGGTTATTACCTGCGCGACTCACGTTGATGCTTTTTTACTTCACCATACGCGGAACATTGGTGCGTGCTTTTACAAGAACTGACAAGGAAAAAAACCATGAGTACAATGGCCAAACCGATAGCAGTTTTCATTACTTTTATCATATTTTCACTATGATTTTTAGCTTAAATTTTGTTCGCAAAAGAATTTCTGTAAATAACAACAATTTTTTTATAATATTGCAACATTATTATTTTAAAATCCAAGTGTTTATTTATGTCAAATATAAATCCAAAAATTCAAGAGAGTTGGAAGCTTATGCTCAAAGATCAGTTTGAGTCATCTTACTTTGTTCAGTTGAAAGAATTTTTAATTGACGAAAAGTTACATTATCGTGTATTTCCTTCCGGGAAAAATATTTTTGCAGCCTTTGATCTTACTCCTTTTGATAAGGTGAAAGTGGTTATTCTTGGGCAGGATCCTTATCATGGCGTCGGTCAGGCGCACGGGCTTTGTTTTTCAGTACCCGATGACGTAGCGCAGCCGCCATCGTTGCAAAACATCTTTAAAGAATTGCAAAATGATCTTGGACTTCCGATCCCGAAAAGCGGAAACCTGACTCAATGGGCAAAGCAAGGTGTACTTTTGCTCAATGCAACTCTTACAGTAAGAGCCCACATGGCAGGCTCGCATCAAAACAAAGGCTGGGAACAGTTTACGGATGCTGTAATATCTAAACTCTCGAAATACAGAGACCATTTAGTCTTTTTGTTTTGGGGTAACTATGCCATTGCAAAAGAAAATCTGATTGACACCAATAGGCATCTCGTCCTCAAATCGCCACACCCCTCTCCTTTATCGGCAAGCCGTGGATTTTTTAATAATCATCATTTTTCTAAAACAAATGAATATCTTGCCCAACATGGTATCGAACCAATAAACTGGAGGATTGAGTAGAGAGCAAGAGGTACTATAAAAAAATGGGATTGCCTATAAAGATTTTGAATTCACTGTTGTCCGATAAAACTTCTTTTGAATAAGGCTGTTCTCGGGGTGATTCTTTAACTCACAGGGTGCCTCAAAGTTACCCCGTGAGCGATAATCCAGTATAAAGCCACCCCGTGAATAACAATTCTTATCTGCCAGACAAACACTAAATCGTGATTTATTTACTGAAAAGAAAACTCAAGTTGCGCTGGCTGCTTAAGTTTTATCATATAGGCTTTGCCTGGTTGAAGTTGATCTAAAGTAAAAATGTTCATATCATTCCAATAGATGTTATATCCGGCAATTTCTTTAATAATCTCAACTTTTTCATTTAAAGCTGTGTAAATGTCAGATGTTAAAATCGGGGATTGGCTCAATACCGGCAGATAATTCCAACCGTTTATTAAATCTATGGTTTTACTAAACAGAACACCTGAGATATCGAGTAAAGCGCTTTGGCTCATCTTTATTTCTGCTCCATAATAGGCTGACCAGTTAGTAAATGTATTAATATTTTGTCCAGGCCAATAGAGATAGTCATTGTTTTTTAATACTATCAATTTATCTTCAATATTTTCAAAAATCAGAGATAAATCTTGTTCTAATGGATCGAATGGAAGGGAAAACCCACTCCAACCTTCCGGAAGATTTACCTGTATGGTTTGAATTGAGCCTAATTTTTCAACTTCACAAATTCCAATGCCATACACACCATTTTTATTAGCCATTTCAGGGTTGTAAAATGCAAATGCTGGATACTCCGTTTCCGCTTCAGTATCATATAATTTCCACATATATGTTTCACCAAAGTCAAATCCATCTTTCTCATTTGTTACCGGGTCGTCGCCAAAGGCAGTCAAAGTATTTAACTGGGCGGGAATGACTTGAATTGCACCTCCACACCTTAGTTCATCATTATCGTTGGTATAAAAGACACCTAACCAATTATTTTCGGCAAGAGCTTCTCCTTCGATTGTTAGTATGGCATTTTCAGGGATGGTAATCAGGTCGGTATTGCCTGTGTTGATAATATCCCAACCAGGTGGAAGGATATTAGTATTGCAGTTGATCACTTCAATAAAATCTGATTTAACAAGCTCTCTTATTATGCTGCCATAGAAGACTTTCAAGGTAACGTTGTAAATTCCTTCGTCGTTGTATGTTATTACCGGATTTTGCAAGTTAGAATATGACGGTGTACCTCCCGGAAATTCCCAATCCCATGCAGTGGGGGCGCCGGATGATAAATCGGTAAATTGCACTTGTTCTTCTTCGCAAATTGAGTTTTTATCGGCAGCAAAATCAGCCTGATAAAATGGATTAAGTGTATAATATACTGTAATCGTCCACGAGTTGTTGTCAACTTTGTTGAAAAAACTATTGCATCCTGATCCTGCTGTTGTTCTACCTGCGTGCAGTTCAAAAGCTATCTCTCCACCTCCAGCAACCTCATTGGCGATATTAAGCTGAGTTCTGTTATAGCTTTGTGTTCCTATTGAGCTGCCCATCCCGACTGCCAGCGAGGTTTCATTGGTGCCGCCTGGTGATACACACCTTAATTGTGAGCGCTGATGTGATTTTCGTCCAGTACTGCTGGCAGTCATGTTGTAACTGACATCTACGCCGTTAATTTCAGCGCCCAAGGGTATGTTCACCGTAAGGTAGCCTGGGCAGGATGAGGCGCCGGGCAAAGAGGTAAAATCTTTATCCGTCGGGATATCTCCATTTGTGTAAGTTTCTGATGCGGAAAAGATTTGTTTAACTACGTTTATATATTCAGCTTTAGTTTTTATTGGATGATTATCTACTTTGAGTGATACGGTCTTTTTGCCATAGGATTGGTAAATAACTTCATGTGGTCCTTGTCCTGTGACGGTTGCCGGAATAGCGCCTTCGCCAAAATCCCAACTCCATGATGTAAAACTTCCATTTGATGAAGCATCAGTAAAAGTTACTGTTTCTGCGGGATATACTTCTGTTGGATTGGCAGTGAAGTCAATTATTGGTCCGTTCCAGGTTCCGGTTATGGAGATGTCATCAACACACCAATAATATGACCACGCTCCAATATATTTCCATCTGAATTTGACCTGTGATTCACCTGCAATGGCTGATATAGTTTGGTCGAAAGTGGTTGGGTTTGTAGTGGAGGCAGTCCATGTTTGCAAATTAGTCCATGTATTTCCGTTATCAATACTATAGTCAACAGATGCAGATGATGAATAATGTTTATAAAAATGGTTGAAACTAAGTTTTACATCGGTATAATTGGTAAAATCAAATTCCGGGGTTATTAAATCGGTGTTTTGAGAGCCAAAGAATCCATAACCATCACTATTTACATAAGCATAGTTGCCGAATGATCCTGATAAGCCGCTTGGAACAGTTCCGATTGACCAGACTTGCCCATTGCTTTTATTATCAATGATTTCCCAACAATTTGGTAGAGTTATAAACTGTGTAAAGCTCTCTTCGAAAGGTAATTCTGAAACAGGCGCACAAAGGGTAGTTGCATTTGCTAATACGCCGCTTGAATATTCAGAAAGCCCATTAAATGAACAAGCTTTATAGTAATAGGTGGTAGAATGATTAAGATTGGAGTGAGTAAAACTTGTGTTATTCCCTGAATAGATTACCGTGCCACCACCCGGCAAGGTTTGGCCAATGGAATAGCTAATTCCATTTTGAGGCTTGCCGAATATTCCGTCTGACGACCACGCTATCATTACATTATTGTTATCATCATTTTTTTTCCATGATAGGCTGATAATATTGAAGCCGATCGGGGTGGCGTTGAAATTTTTAGGATTTTTTATTGCGCTTATTACATTTTGTACAGCATTCAAAGCTTTAAATGCATTTAATCTTCCGGATCCTAACTGCCCAATATAAGTGGGGTTTACTCCATAATGGTCATCAATATTGTTTATCAGGATTTCTTCCACTTCGACAGAATTTAACAGCCCGTAAGCCTGTGAGATGACGAGAGCCGCTACTCCGGATACATGTGGACAAGCCATAGAAGTTCCTTGTAAGTATCCATATTGGTTACCTATTGTGGTACTAAGTACACCCCTTTGTAAAACTGTATTGGTTTCACCACCGGGAGCCGATATTTTTACCCACGATCCATAATTGGAATACCATGATTTTTTGTCCTGATTATTGGTTCCAGCTACTGACAATGTGCCGGAATAATATCCGGGATAATAGTTTTGGGATGAGTTATCGTTTCCTGCTGCAAATATTGAAATTCCTCCATCCATAGCGTTACCGCCACCATTTAGGTTAAAGTAGTCGATTGCGTCAAGTAAAGATTGTTCATAATAATTGGGATTTGTATAGCCCCAACTGTTTTGTGCAATAGCAGCGCCGTTGTCGGCAGCATAGATAAATGCGAGTTCAAATCCAGAACCAGATGTGTTAGATGAAAACACTTGACACGACATTAACCTAACACCGTCACCATTCCCTGATCCGCCTGCGATACCCGACACTCCGATAGCGTTATTATTAACCGCTGAAATAGTTCCGGCTACATGGGTTCCATGATCTAAAGGTGTGATATTGGGTGTGTTATTATAAAAGTTGTAACCAATTTCCGACCACATGTTTGCTGCTATGTCGGTGTGGAAATAATCAATCCCGCCGTCTATAACTGCTACTATTACTTGTGCGTTTCCTTTTTCAATCTCCCATGCGTCAACAAGGCTTATGTCGGCACCAGGAGTACCGCCTTGCTGTCCGGTATTTTTATAATGCCATTGATCGTTGAATTGTGGATCATTTGGTGTCCAATCTGTTGTGCCTTTTGGATTATCTGTTTGAATCGGAGTGGAAAGATAAGGAGTTGTTTCTATAACTGACAATGCCTTCTTATATTCTGGTTCTGCAATTTCAATTTCTTTCAGGTTTGCAAATTGCCTTACGGCAGCGATAACATCGCTTTTTATTTCAATTTCTACTGTAAACCAGAGATGAAGCCCCCATGCTTTATGCCTTTCACGAAAATCTTCGGCTTTCTCGTATATGTCATAAAGTGGTTCAAACAAGGGCTTGTAACTTTTGACGCCAAACTCTTGATTGATTCTATCGAGCTTGCTGTTTCCGATAACAACGTATCCATCAGAACCTGCAGAAAGTTTTGTTACTGGAAGCAGGTTTTCAAATTCCCGATTTAGTTTGATGTTTATTCGGCCCGGCTCATATGCCTCCTGTGATACCTGATCTAAATCAATCGGTGGACGCTCGCCACGGACCACAATATATTTACCGGTTTTAGGGTCTTTACCCCGATCCTGAAATTGAGCTGAAAGGTTGATCGTAATAAAAAAGATGAAAAAAAATATAAGTTGAAACCCTGTTGTTAGTACTTTGTTTTTCATTTTAGTGAGATATAATTTTAGTAAATGTTATTATCAAGCTTTAGAAAAAAAACAGATTAAATTGACAAAAGTATGCTTTTTCCACAGGTTTTTTTGAAATAATTCACTTAACGAATGTTGTAAGTTCATAAACATCGTGTTATTATTAATATTAACTTCATTAACAAAAGTCTGTTATTGTTTAAAAGTAATGATCAAATTGATTTTATGAAGAATGAATTTTTATTTTGAATTATTTTTTTCATTTTTAATAAGCGTTTCATGTCAATCTAATAAAAACCTGTGCATTTTTAGGTTTATTAATACTCGTTTTATACAGCTATTTGATTAGTCGGTAAGAAAAATGTCGCTCTTTTTTTATTTAAGAATGGCCTTCCTACTTTACTTCGGAAGGCCATTAATTTTGATTTAATAATTCTGCAAAGAGCTTCTAATTTTCACGACTTATACTTTAGTCAAAAATACCTGTTTAAGCTTACCTGATTATCAATTTTTGTGTAATAACAAAATTGTTGCAAGTAACTTTTATAAAATAAATACCTGATGCAAAGGATGAGATATCTATTCTTGTTGTTGGCGCATTTGTTTTGGTTGTCAATAATGATTTACCAAGTTGGTTCATCAATTCAATCTTAGCATCTCCATTATTGCTTACATTAATGAATACTTGCCTGCTGGCCGGATTTGGATAAATGATTACATCAGGTTGTGTTAGTTCAGCAATTGATGTTGCACCTAATTTAATACCAGTAATAGCTGATCTGCCATATTCTGTATAGATATCTGCATCAGGCATTGAATAATCCCATGTTACTTGTGGCTCTGATATTTGACCATCAGTGGCTGAGTAGTATTTGAATTTCATCAATTCTCCTTCCATAAGCCCGTCAATATCCGGCGTTGTGAAATCGTTACCATATACTATCAGGCTTTCGTTGTCATTATTTCCATGGTATTGAACTTGTCCGACACAGACATCAAAACTATTAAACACACCAATAATATCGCCAGGCGACATTGTTTTGAGCGCTTGATTTTCTATTGCAATTATATGGGCACTTCCAGTGTTAATTACTTTCCAAGGCGAATTGTTCACAACAGAGGGTTTGTTGATTCTATTAGCTTTTTTCGTTCCATCAGGAAATAGGACTTCACATTCGGCGCTCATAATTAATAGATAACCTTTTCCAGGGTCAAGTGTTGCCAAGGTCATAATACCTCCTTCAGGCCAATAAATTAATCCTTCAGAAAAATCGAATGCAAAGATCAATTTATCAAAAATTTGGTTGAAAATCACATCAGCATCTATTGAGATTTCAGATAGAACAGGAAGATAATTTACTCCCTTGGTAAGAGGTACCGTTTTATTGGTAACTATATCACCCTTCATCAAAATAGCTTCGTCGTTGCTCATCTTAATTTTGTATCCTTCGTGAGTATTCCAGTTGACAAGTTGATTTATATTTTGACCTGGCCAGTAAAATCCGGATTTTCCTAATAGGATAATCATAGATTTCGATGGTGTAATGTGTCTGAAGAGATACTCAAGCGATGGATTTTCAATATCTTTATAAGATGAGATGGCTGACCATCCTTTCGGTAGCTCAACTATCTGTCCGTTGATGATTTTCTTTTCAATTTCATCCGACTCGGATTTGTCAGATAGAACGCCGTTGGTATATTCGGCATCCACAGCATAAATATAGGTTCCCAGTTTTGCAGCTTCCCAACTGAAATCGGTGTAAGAAGTTTCATGTATCGGTGCATGGTTCAGTTTCTTCCACGATTTTTCGGAGGCAAGTTTACGATATACATTATAATGTTCAAAGCCTCTTGAATTTTCAGGCTTGTAATTCATAATCTTTATTTTCGGATTGCCTGTTTCTATTGGATTAATATTCATTGTGAGAAATTGTGTGGTTATGGAACTTAAATCAATAACCCGAATATTTGAATTAACCAATAAATCAGTTTCAAGAGCGCCGTAAGTTAATCCTGATGCCCGAATAAAGATATTACCATATAATGCAGGTGATGTAACATTTTCAAGTGGATTATATGCACCCATTCCATTACTCCATTGGGTTCTGGGTTCCCATACCCATGGTTCGTCAACACCATCATCATAGGCAATAAGTGTGTAATTATTATAGCCTGATGTGCCAAAGAAAAATCCATTAGGGGCATTAATAGGATAGGGAAGATCAAAACTATTCCATCCATAGTTGTTTCTTACATTACCCTGAATAAACAAGACATCGTTGGGATCTGGTTCGCCTTGTGGAGTAAGTCCTAAAACGGTTAACATCACATAATCTGATGCCGGATAACTTTCTGTTTGATAAGTGTACCAGTGCAACTGATTTATAACCGCATTATGCATCCATGAGGATCCGCCAACAATTGTCGGATTCCCAGTTGTGATTAAAACACCAACAGCCTCTCCGTCATCATACCTAAACTCAATAGGATAGGGATCATTTGCGCCATACCAAGATAGAATTACTTTGTCATCTTCCTCGTCTAACGTTACAATGTTAGGTCCGGGAGCTATTTCAAGTAAGGTTATTTGATCAAGTGTATGATTAACGCCTGGTACTTGGATTACGGATTGATAATCCTGATATTCGTCAAGAGTAATTTCTATTTGATAAGATGCTAAACCCCAGATAGATGAGAAGGAGAAGTGACCATTTTCATCTGTTGTAGTCTGATAATTATCCATTCCGATAAGTTTCACTATTGCACCTACAGCAGGTGCCATGTCATCACTTGTTACAACATTACCATCAAGGTCAACTTTTGGGCTTTCAATCAAGTAGAGATTACCCAAATTTTTTGTTCCGTTTGGTGGAAGAACTACATTTTCTAAAACTAAATCTACATAGCCATATTTCGAAATTGTGATTTTAAGATTATTACCAGCTAATGCATAGGGAGCGCTAAAATTGCCCGATGCATTTGTGTAAATTGTTGCAGCCAAACCCGGGAATAAAGGATTTTCGATAGTTACTTTTGCTCCTTGTACCGAGCTATTATTTACCTGATACAGTACCCTTCCGCTTATATTGCCAAGACCATTACCGGTTTCGAACATTAATGTTGTGTAAGGATAATTCGCAGTTGAATATAGAAAAGTTGTAGATGGATTCTCAGGATCAATAGGTCTATAGTCCGCATCAAATAATGTCCGTTCAGGGCCATAATCAGGATTCATATTAGCAAATCGCGAAGTGCTATTAAAATTCGTGCCCCAATAATAATAAACTGTAACTAATAGGTTTCCAGATCCGGAATAGACGTAAGGATTAGAAAGTATAATATCAGATCTGCCCATCCCTGCTGGAAAATCTACCATACCATCAAAAACCAAAGTCATTTGTGATGGTGGAACATAGGTTTCTGCTGATAAAGATGTAGCATCAACTTCCTTTATCCAAACTTTTATTTTTTTCTCCAACATATCGGTTGCAAATGATCTGTAATAGCAAATTCTATCAATTATACCGCCGGTGTTAAGTTCGTTTTTGAAATATAGAGTTTGTGTAAGACTTGATTTTCTATAATCCTCAAAGTTGATAGGATAAAGATAATAGTACCAGGTGTTTTCTGGCATTGGGAAAGTTCCAATATTCTTTACAACAAATGATGTTGGAATTACTTCAATATCAATTGACTTAGTTTTGTTATTGCTTTGATCCTCATCAGTTTCAGCGATAAGTTTTGCATAAACATCATATACTCCAATGTTAGCTATATTTAGCGGTATGGTTACGGTTTTTGTTTCGCCAACAGCAATATCTACACCTGGCAAGCTTGCGAGTGTGTTTTCAATTCCGTTAATCTCGGTGCACAAAGCAATAGAATAATCATCGCCTGCAAAGTCGTAAAAACCCCAGTTGCCAAACTCTACTGTAAAATTTTGTGGAGTATTTTTATATAATAGATTTGGACCTGTGAAATTTAGCGTCAACAGGTCATAATTAAATTTTATCATTACTGACCCTAAGACATCATCAATTACACCTGGCCAGCACCATTTGCCATTGAAGTGGAAAGCGATATAATATTCGTCTCCATCTTGCAACCCAAAGTTTGATAAGTCATATTCTTTTAAAACATAATTCAATGGTGGATCGGTAATCACATCAATTTGGGTAAAATCGCTAAGTTCTGTTGAGTTAGACGAAAGTTTGATGCGCCAAATTTGATTGTTTTGATCAGCAAGGCGTTTAATCCAGAAATTGAATATATCGCCATTCTGCCATTTCATTTTTGGGGTAATCAGCCAGTCGTCATAGCTTATTTGCCCTGGGCTTCCGGCATAGGTGCTTAATCCTGCAGCAGCTATTCCAGTACGAGGTGCAATTTTACCTGTAGGTACATTGTTTACATTTCTGAGCCATCCTTTATTGTCAACGTTATTATCTACAACTAACCATCCTAAAGGAGGGAATAGTGTTTTTTCAAAACTTTCGCGTAGTACGCCAAAACGCAGGCCTCTTCCTGAAAGCTCTACTACCTTTGAACCAGGTATAGAAGCATCAATTTCAAAAGTAAGAAGCCCCTCTTCCAAACCTGGATCAGTAGGTGCAAATTGGATATCAAAAACTTTTTTCTGCCCCATTTCCAATAGTACAGGAAAATCAACATTGATAACTGAGTAGTGCAAGTTTGTGAAATTAGCACCTGTAATTTCAAGCGTGCCCCCACCAATATTCATAACCTCAATATTAAGTACTTTAGTTACAGTGGCTTCAACTTCTCCGAAATTTAAACTTAATGGCTGTGTCTTTATTTCAGGTTCGGTAGGAATTTCGCCACTGATATATAGCTTCGTGTTTGGACGATAGTTAATTTGATTTCCTGCTGGTAGATTGTAAGGATCGTACGGGTTGCTATCATTCCAACTGCCAACACACATATTTTGACCGTCAGCTAACTTGGTAGAATAAAATTTGTCACTTGAAGAGTTATATCCTGGTTTTTTCTCAAATACTGCAATGATCAGATTATCTACGTTGTTGTACAAGAATGGTGTAATCTCAACCCATGCAAATTCTTCTCCAGCTACTAAATTATATGGTCCGTCATACACTTTTGTAAAACCGGTCATTGGTATAGTTGACGTAATTGAAGTAAGGTCGGTATGTGTCATCCATATTTCAATAGTTAGTTCGAGGGATGGGTTAGTACCAGCATATTGATATCCTACACGTTGAATCATTGCATTATCTGTATCAATATCGCTTTGTAAATAAAGTGTTTGGGTAAACGAATAGCCATACCAAGGGTAAACTGGTGTATTGCTTACTTCTTCTCCATCTCCAATTACGACATATCTGAAAAATAATCCTTTTCCTGTAACATTAACAATATGATCGCCTTCAATTTCCTTATCCATCATGAATTCAATAGTGCCAGATATATTTCCGGTCATAGTAGGAGTAAAGGCAATCTGTACTTTCTTTTTTTCGCCCGGCCCAAGGACGATTGGGAAGGAGGCGTCTATTACTGCAAATTGACTATTTGAAGATGAAAAACCTGTTATCTCAAGTGGATCGCCCCCACCATTTTTAATGACAACAGGTAAGGCTTTACTATTTGAGGTTTCGACATTGCCAAAATCTAAAGATGTAGGAGTAATAATACTTAATGGAGGCCCAGTTGGCATATCATCAAATAAAAATTTGGTATTGGGACGATAAGTTATTTGGTTAAGCAAGGGTAAATCTTCAGGATTATAGGGCGAGCCGTCATTTTGTGTGCCTTGACACCAACGGTATGATACAGGCACGGAGGTAGTATAGAATTTATCGCTGTATGAGTCCCATCCAGGCTTTTTCTCTATGACAGTAACAAGAAGATTATCGTTATTATTGTAATAGAAAGGATCTATATCCACAGTTGACCATTCCTCACCTTCCTTAAAATAATAAACATCATCAAAAACTTTAGTGGCATTGTTTAATGAAACTGTATTAGTTAAATTATCTAATGTAGTGTGTTCAAAATAAATCTCAATCCATAATTCAAGCACACTCTGGTTTCCATTATATTGATAACCTATCCCTTCAATCATTTTATTGCTGAAGTTTAATTCGGTTTGTAAATATAATGTTTGGGAAATTGAATACCCATAATAAGGATAAACAGGAACATTAGAGTTTAAGGTTGTTTCGGCTCCTATGATGACAAAATTATCAATGCGTTGAGCTGAAGAGTTTGCCTTTTGGGAAATTTCAGCACATTGAGCAAATGTTTGAGGCGATACAAGTAGGAGTATCAAGCCCATTAAAAAACTACATAATAGCATTCTTTTCATTGTTGTAAAATTTTAATTAGTAAAATGTTATAATAATTAATTAAGCCAAAACTGCTTTGACCGGAAAATGGTTGTAAAAAAAAAGGAATAAAACGACTAAATAAATTGGCTAAAAAGCGTGGCCGGCTCGAAGATGAGCTGTGAAAGTAGAAAGGAAAAAAATGTTCATAGTCGTTTTACGCAAATCAAGAAGAATAAAATATAACCCAGCCCACTCTTTACGAAAAAAAGTAACAAGATAAAATTTTTGAAAAAATATGGGTGCGAATATTTTTATTTCATCACTCATTTAAAAAAATGTATATTTTGCGTTAATTTCCAACAAAAATATAATTTTATTCAATAAGAAATGAAAAAGGCTAAAAATTTTTTATAGCTGAAAACAAATCATTTTTAATAAAAATCTTTACGATTTTGGATATTCAACCAGATTTTCTTTGGTTAATATAGAATTGGCATTTATTCATTGCAATTCTTATTGTTTTGATTACTTGCACTAAATATGATTTTTAAAGACGTATGTAATGCAACAAAGGGCAAATAATAATGTTATTTAGTTTGTTGGCATTGTATTTGACATGCTGTGGCGCAAAATAATTTTTATACTATGATACCATACATTCTTATTTTCGGAGTTTTTGTTTTTCTCAGTTGGATTGTACAAAGTCGTTTAAAGAACCGCTTTGAAAAGTATTCTAAAGTGGCCTTGCCGGGTGGACAGACAGGCGCTGACATTGCCAGAATAATGTTAAGTCAAAATGGCATAACTGACGTGAAAGTTCAATCGGTTGGCGGAGAACTTACCGATCATTACAATCCATTGAACAAAACTATCAATCTAAGTCCTGCCGTTTATAACGGACGTAGTGTAATGTCTGCTGCTGTTGCAGCACATGAAACCGGTCATGCTTTACAACATGCTCAGGCTTATGCCTGGCTTCAAATGCGCTCGCAGCTTGTGCCGGTAGTAAGTATCAGCTCGAAATGGATGCAGTGGGTTTTACTTGCCGGTATTCTAACCATTCAAATATTTCCGGCTTTATTGCTAATAGGTATAATTATGTTTGGCCTTACGACCTTATTTAGTCTGATAACTCTACCCGTTGAATTTGACGCATCACGCCGGGCGTTGGTATGGCTACAAGGAACAGGTATTACTATAGGCGAACAGCAGGAAATGGCTAAAGATGGCCTTAAATGGGCAGCAATGACATATGTGGTTGCGGCACTCGCATCATTAGCCACATTAGCTTATTATATAATGATTTTCCTCGGAAGGAGAGATTAGCTATTTAATTGGTTACATAGTCCGGATTTGATGGGTTAAGGTTTTTTTTAAATAGATAAAGTAAATACACAGGAAATTGTTGCTCTTGTTGCAGTTTGCATGAAAGAGAAAAGTCGGCAATTTCTTAAATACTGAATTAGTTGAACAATCAGTGCGTTTTGCAATAAAATTGATTAATAACGGATCGAGCCTTTTTTGAAATTCTAAACATTTAATTAAAATCCGAAAAAACAAAAGTATTGTTGTAGATTCCCGAAATTAGATTAAAATACTGATTTTATAAGAGTTTTAACAGGTGGAATATTTAAAACTGAAGCTTGTTGTTTTTTGAATTTGAAGAGCTATTTAGTCAAATTACGATCTGATACTACAATTCTTTTTTAATTAATTGTAAGTTTGCATGATAAACAAAAAACGATTTCTAAATGATTCTTCCTGATAAGACTATTGAACGACTTAGCCAGTATCGTCGAAATTTGCTCATTACCCTTGCAGGTGGTAAAGAGTTTATTTTTTCACACGAAATAGCTCGCCTGTTACATATCACTTCAGTGCAGGTAAGGCGCGATATCATGTTGATTGGATATAACGGAACTTTAAGACGGGGTTATGATGTAAAAGAACTCATCGAACTGATTGGTAATATAATAGATACTGAGCAAGGTCAGAATGTTTGTATTATGGGACTTGGAAATTTAGGGAAAGCGATCTTGAAATATCTTTACGGTAAACGACCTAAGCTTAGAATCGTTGCCGCTTTTGATATAAACACCGAAAAAACTGGCAAACTATATTCAGGCATACCTGTATATCATATTGATGAATTGGGAGATAAAATAAAAGAGCATAGTATTACTATTGGCTTGATCACGGTTCCGGTGGATAAAGCTGTGGAAACGGCTGATCATCTTGTTAAATCAGGTATCAGCGGGATACTAAACTTTTCATCCAAGCCGTTGAATCTTCCGGCACATGTATATTTGGAAGAATATGATATGATAACCTCGTTAGAAAAGGTAGCCTATCACACGAAAAGGAATTTATATTGATATGAAAACAAAGAATGGTTTTAAAGTATCTGGAAATATTGTTGACGTCGTTAATAAAAGAATTTTTTCAGGAATAATATCGGTAGAAAAGGGAAAAATAAAATCTATTATCCCAAGTAACCGGTGCGATGCCCAATATATTACTCCCGGGCTAATAGATTCACATGTTCATATTGAAAGCAGTATGCTTAACCCCTCGGAATTTGCACGACTTGCTGTGGTTCATGGTACCGTTGCTACAGTCTCTGATCCTCATGAAATTGCAAATGTGTTGGGCATTGAAGGGGTAAATTATATGATAAGGAATGGGAATAAGGTACCTTTTAAATTCTTTTTTGGGGCTCCTTCATGCGTTCCGGCTACATCATTTGAAACTTCTGGAGCTACTATTACATCCAGCGATGTTTCAGATTTGTTAAAGAGAGATGATGTTTATTATTTGTCGGAAATGATGAATTTTCCGGGTGTTCTTTTTAACGATCACGAGGTAATGGCTAAGATTGAGGCAGCGAAGAGATTTAATAAGCCTATTGACGGTCATGCGCCAGGCTTAATGGGTAATGATATCCGTAAATATATAGAGGCGGGCATATCTACCGATCATGAATGCTATACTATTGATGAGGCGCTGGATAAATTAAAATGGGGCATGAAAATTCTGATCAGGGAGGGAAGTGCGGCGAAAAACTTCGATGAGCTTATTGATCTTATTAGGGATTATCCGGATAAAGTATTGTTTTGTTCCGACGACAAACATCCTAATGATCTTGTAAAAGGACATATAAACGAGCTTGTAAAACGTGCAGTTGGGAAAGGTTACGATCCTTTACAAGTATTGCGCAGCGCTTCTTTAAATCCAATAATACATTATAATTTAGATGTTGGTTTACTTAGACCGGGCGATGATGCTGATTTTATCATAGTAGATAATCTTGCTGATTTTAATGTCTTAGAGACTTACGTGAAAGGAATTCAAGTAGCTAAAAATGGAAGAACCTTGATAGAATCAATCGAAGAGGAGACCCCTAATTTTTTCTGTGCTAAAAAGATTAATGAGAGTAACATAAGAGTACAAACCACAAAAGAAAAAATAAAAGTCATTCAGGTATTTGATGGCCAACTGATCACAAAAGAGATAGTCGTAAATCCGAAAGTTTCTGATGGTTCAATAGTTAGTAATATTGAAAATGATATTTTAAAGCTTGTGGTTTACAATCGTTATCAGCCTGCACAACCTTCGGTTGCTTTTGTTAATAGTTTTAACCTGAAAAAAGGAGCAATAGCTTCTACAGTAGCGCATGACAGTCATAATATTATAGCGCTGGGGGTTAATGATTCGGATATTATCAGGGCAGTCAATCTGTTAATTGAATCCCGAGGTGGTATTTGTTTTGTGGATGGCGCTAAGGAAGAGTTACTTCCATTACCGGTTGCAGGACTCATGGCGTCGGAGGATGGATACAAGATTGCTGCAGCCTACGAGAAGTTAGATCGGTTAGCTAAAGAAAATGGATCAACATTGGCTTCGCCTTTTATGACACTTTCTTTTATGGCGCTTTTGGTAATTCCTGAACTTAAACTTAGTGATAAGGGGCTTTTTGATTCAAAGAAATTCGCGTTCACTTCGTTGGCTTGTGATTGAGAATTGATGTAAATCTATTTGCAGATATTGTTTTTTGTAGTATTTTAGCGGAAAAATACCTATGAAATTATATCATATAAATCAAGAAAAACTTGAAACTGCCGCCTCAAAGCTAAAGGCTATCTCTCATCCTGTAAGGATTGCCATCCTTGAATTATTGAGTAAAGAAAAAATGTGCGTAACTGATATTTATGAACAACTTGGTTTAGGGCAGGCTACCACATCACATCATCTAAATATTTTAAGAACAAATGGTGTTTTAATCAGTAAACGGCACGGGAAGAAAAAGTTTTATGAAATTAAACACAAAGCTCTTGTGGATATTCTTGATTGTATAAACCGATGTCAAGATGATAACTGATTGTTGTAACACAAATGTTACTCTTTTAGGCTTTACTTTACTCGATTTTCCATACCTCCTCAATGTCCCAATTGGTTCGTATCTGTAGCTCTTTTTGAAAGAAAAAAACCTTTTCGGGTTCTCTCTTTTTTAAGTAATCACCCGTATCCCATACTCCGTTAGTATGCTTGTCCTCAATAGCTTTGAGGGTATAAATACCAGGGTTTAACAGTTCGAAAGCCAATTCTTCTGACTTGTTAAGCACTGTTTCATGAATGACGTTTTCTTTCGGATCAAGCAGTTGCAGGATATATGGAATTGAATCATTTTTAATCTTTACATCTAAGTATAGGTTGCCGTAATCACTTGTTTTGCGGGTATTGAAAACTATCACCAAAGAATCATGAGTATGATCATAAATATCGAAAAATGTTGAATCGCGGATGACCAAGTTATACAATGTTTCCTCTTCCAATTTCTGAATTAGCTTCAATTTTCGGTTGGCATTATCTGCAAAACTTAAATTTGCTAAAACAGTATCTTTTTCAGAAAAAAGCCAAATATGACTTTTATTATATTTTTTTATCGGATGCTCAAATGTAAGCTCTAAGGGTGTGTTTAATTCGAGCAACCTTGATTTCACATTACTATTAATTATAAGTTGCTCCGTTTGTTTTGTTTCTTCCTTTTGACGGCGTTTTGAAGTTTCGGGAGTTTTCTTTTCAGGCAATACAATGAGTACGGTATCAGAAAAAAAGTCTCCATCCTGTATTTTAATGGTAATGCTATCAGGCATTGGTTGTGTAAGCCATACTCTAAGTGAGTCCCTTCCTTTATTTAACTCCTTAATATACCAAGGGGCTTCGTTTTTTTCTTTAAAAAGATTAATGACGGGATTCTTTAGTCCATAACGATAAGTAATCAAAAATCCGGGTGGGTAAAACCCTGTTTCCGATAACCTGCGTTGCGTTGAATCAATTTGTTGGAAGAGTTTCAAATGAAAAAAATTATCATATAATAGCTTAGTATGAATTGAATCAGGCGCTTGACCGAGGGTAGTGTCAGGTTCCATCGTTTTAATATGTTCCGGGATTACGATTTCTTCAGTAAAAGCAATCTCTTCATCAGGCATATCATAAAGATAATTATTGTTGATATCTTTCAATGCAAAGAGTTTCATCGGCTCGTTACGAAGATAATTTAACCTGAAATTACCCTCTTTATTAGTTTTGGTAACATACGATGGTTTGATTTTCATGGGAAGCGAATCGGCAGGGATGGTATCGTTTGAAATCGGATAGAGCATAACAAAGACTCCCTCTTCTGGCTTTAGATTAAAAGCGTTTTTTACTTCGCCGGCTATTGATAGTGAGTCGAGGTAGTCGCCTGTAGAAAAAACATATAGAAAGTTTGTTAGCGGATTCCCCTCGGTAATATCAGTAATGGAATTGCCGAAAAAAAAGGAATAGGTAGTATTTGGTAATAAATCTTCTTTTAAATTAATAAAAAGTGATTTCCCTTTAAGGTTATAGTCTGGCTTTTTCTGTACTGGAGGGGAGATGAGAATTTGTTCGTCAGCTTGTTTTAGCTGTACAAACTCGTTGAAGGTAAGTCTGATTCTGTTTTTGTCGAAATGAGTTGAAAAATTGGGTGGTAACGAACTTATAACAACCGGCGGCTCTTTATCCTGTGGTCCGCCACTCGGAGCAAGCTGGTTGGCACAAGAGAGCAGATAAGTAATTGTAAATAACGAAATAGAAACAAAAATAAGTTTTAGTAATACTTTCACACAAAAAAAATTTATGCAAAGATGCGTAAAATGACTTTGCTATCAATGTTTTTTCTAATTTTGGCGATACAATCATCAAAATTGATATAAATTTTGAAGATGGATTTCAACCAACACTTTAATTCAAAAATGATTATAAGATGAACCGATTTCTGGCCTATTTAGCATTTGTTCTCAATATTTTATTGTTTATGCTTGCAAAGCAAACTTTTGCACAGCCTTTGTTTTTTGAAGATAATACCGATCTTATTGCTAAAACGGCGATGATGAGGTATCAACGTATGAATCAGCCGAATGATTCACGTGCCGGATTAAATATTGATATTGTTTATACTCGATTTGAGTGGGATGTTGACCCTTCGGTTCGCTATATTTCTGGAAATGTTTTGCATCACTTCAAAGCGATTGAAAACTTAGAATCTATTTTACTCGAGCTGAACGATAATATGGTTATTGATTCTGTAATTTTTAGAAATCGTCAGGTTGAGTGTAATTTTGTTTCTAACCATGAGTTTGTTATTAATCTTGAGGTTTTGGTTGAAGCAGGGAGGATGGATTCAGTGCGGATTTATTATCAGGGCGAACCAATACAAAATAGCGGGTTTGGCTCTTTTGAAATTAAAGAACATAATGGAGTACCTGCTATGTGGACACTTTCTGAGCCTTTTGGTGCTAAAGATTGGTGGCCAGGTAAAAATGACTTAACTGATAAAATTGATTCGATTGATGTTTACATCAGATGTCCATTACCATATAATGGTGTCAGTCATGGACTTTTGCAATCGGTTATCGAAGAGGGCGATAAAAAAGTTACACATTTCCGCCATCGCTATCCGATAGCGAGCTATCTCGTGGCTTTTGCGGTTTCCAATTATGTAATATTCCCTCAACAGGCAATCTTAGGACACGACACTCTTCCAATAATAAATTATGTCTATCCCGAAGACTCGGCTTTTATTGCTGAAGTTTCAGCCAACACTCCCGAAATGATTCAGTTGTTTGACACTCTCTTTGCCCCGTACCCTTTTAAAAATGAATTATATGGTCATGCGCAGTTTGGTAGAAATGGTGGAGGTATGGAGCATCAGACGGTGAGTTTTATGGCAAGCTGGGCGCATGATATACGCGCTCATGAGCTGGCACATTCATGGTTTGGGAATATGATAACGCTTTCCACATGGCACGATATATGGATAAATGAAGGCTTCGCAACCTACGCCAACGGGCTTTCTTTTGAAAATATGGGCGATGGCTATTGGTGGCCTATCTGGAAAAATGTAACACTTAATGCAATCCTTTCTGCTCCCGACGGGTCTGTCTATGTGGCAGACACAACCTCTATATCTCGTATTTTCGATTCTCGTCTGTCGTACCACAAAGGCGCTTATGTACTGCACATGCTGCGTTGGCTGATGGGCGACCAGGCTTTCTTTTCTGCATTGCGCAATTATCTGAACGACCCTGAGCTAAAATACAGATTTGCAACCTTTGAAGATGTAAAAACTCACTTTGAAAAAATAAGCGAGACCAACCTCGATTCCTTTTTTGATCAATGGTACTATGGCGAAGGCTATCCTGTGTACGGCATTGATATCCTAAAAATTGTGCAAACCGATGAATTGCTTATAACCATAAATCAAGAACAAACACATTCCTCAGTAGCATTTTTTGATATACCGGTGGAGATAAAATTATATGGTGGCGAACAGGAAAAAAGCTTTTTGTGCCGCCCAACCTTTTCGGGAGAACAGTTTCGGTTTCCTGCACCAAATTTTCATATTGATTCCGCCAAATTTGATCCTGATAAATGGGTGATAGCAAAGCTTAGTTATATTTCTCTAAAGGTTGATGAGCCACAACTCGATAAACTCACTATATTTCCGATACCTGCGATAGATAAAGTTGTTTTGTTTATACCCGACAAACGTTTGGAGCATATCTGTGTGTTCGATGTAACCGGCCACGAAGTGTTTAGTGCTAATATTGATATTTTCAATCAAGAATATGAAATTGTTACCGAAAACTTTTTGCCGGGCGTTTATTTTTGTAAAGTAAAAACTGATAAAGAGGTCTTTTATGCACGGTTTATCATATCAAAATAGGCTGAAAGACAATTTTATTAAATGTTAGATACCCTTTTAACGTTTCACTTAGTTAGTGCCAATAAAACTCTATTTGGAATTAGGTTCTAATCAGAATTAGAAATTGAAAGTTTATGTTAGTTCTGTTCAATTCAATATTTATAGTGTATTTGGCGTTATCATCTATATTTTTAAAACAATTTATTATTAATTAAAGGATAAAAAAAAACATGAAAAAACTGGTTTTGTTAAGGCATGGCGAAAGCGTTTGGAATAAGGAAAATCGTTTTACAGGCTGGACTGACGTAGATTTGTCGCCAAAAGGTGTTGAAGAGGCTATTGAAGCCGGGCGGGTATTAAAAGAGAGGGGCTTTATGTTCGACATGGCTTTTACCTCATATCTCCGCAGGGCAATTAAAACGCTATGGCTGACACTTGAAGAGATGGATCAGATGTGGATACCTGTTTATAAAAGCTGGCGGTTAAATGAGAAACATTACGGGCTACTTCAGGGTTTGAATAAAATCGAAATGGCCGAAAAGTACGGTGATGAACAGGTATTGCTTTGGAGACGTAGTTTTGACGTGCCACCTTCACCTGTCCCCGAAGATGATAAAAGACATCCAAAATATGATCCCCGTTATAAAGATTTAAAACCCGAAGAGATTCCTGCTACTGAATCGTTGAAAGAAACAATAGGTAGAATGGTGCCATATTGGGAAAATGACATCCGTCCCGCGCTGCAAAAAAACAACCAGATACTGGTGGCAGCACACGGTAACAGCTTGAGAGCAGTGGTTAAGTATTTAAAAAATATGTCGGAACAAGAGATCATTGCATTTAATATTCCAACAGGAATTCCTTATGTCTTTGAGTTTGATGAGAATCTTAACCTGCTTAAAGATGAATTTATCGGCGATCCGGAGACAATTAAAAAACTAATGGATGCTGTTGCAAATCAGGCTAAAAGAAAATAATAATCTCTTTTATTCAAAACTTTAAACCTGAATTAATCAATAATAAACCTCTTTAGGCTGATTTTATTGAAATTAAATAAGTAATCCCGACATATAGTGTTTGTTTAATGCAAATTCTCATTTTGCCCATTATAAACACTTAGTTTTAATCAAAAGATACATTCAATCCCTGCTGAAAATATATAAATGATTTTTTCAACTTTGTGAAATGCAGAGTAAGCTTATTTAGGTTTGTATCTTTTCTATCTTTATTTGAAGCGAAAAAATGATGAGTTATGAAACAATGGGTAATCCCTGATCTGCATGGTTGCTTGAGAACATTGATCGGGATGATTGAAGATCGAATTCGCCCAACAAAGGAGGATGAACTTTATTTCCTCGGCGACTATGTTGATCGCGGTCCCGATCCAAAAGGTGTGCTGGATTATATTATGAATTTGGAGGAGCAGGGCTTTAAGATTTTTCCACTTCGAGGAAACCATGAAGAGTATATTTTGCTTGCTTTGGAAAATGAACGGAAACTTAAAAGGCGTTTTCTTTTTTTTAAAGAAAGAAACAGACTTTACGATGAATGGATGAGTGCCGGAGGTGCCTCAACGATGAAGAGCTTTGGCGTTAACAAGGTGAATCAGATTCCGGAAAAGTACGTGGAGTGGATAAAAAGATTGAAATATTATTACATTTTGGAAAATCATATCCTTGTACATGCTGGATTGAACTTTAGTCGCCGTGATCCTTTTGATGATTTGCACTCAATCCTTTGGGCGAGTTCTTTTACCCCAATGCCTGAAAAAGTTGATAATAAAATAGTTATTCATGGCCATGTGGCAGTTAGTCTCGAGTTTTTACAAAATGTGCTTGCCGATCCTTCAAAAAAATATATCCCTTTAGATACAGGATGCCATCATTCCGAGAGATCAGGAATGGGCAATCTCGTAGCGCTTGAGTTGAACACGATGGAGCTACTCATCCAGCCAAATATTGAGAAATGATAATCCCGAGTTAATCAAATAGAAAGGCTTTTGTGATGGGCTTATTTTAGTGAAGACTACATTTTCAAATACTTAATCTGGGGTTATGCCTGATTAATGTAATATCTTGTAAATCATTTCTTTCATCAATTCGCCATCCTCTATTGGCGCGGTTTCGACACCTTTTGCCTTTTGGTCATATTCCCGCAATATAGATATGATAGAACGAAGCTTTGCAATATTGTATCTGGACGAAGCTATCCTTATCTCTCTGACGAAGTAAGGATTAATACCAAACTTTGAAGCTACATTTTTATCTGATTTATCTTTAAGTGTGTGATAAATCAAAAGTCTTTTAAAATAGTTGAATAACATCACTATTACGAAAACCACAGAATTGTCTTTGGGGTTGGACGCAAAGAAATTAATGATCTGGTTTGCCTTATAAATATTACGTTCGCCAAGCGCTTTTTGAAGCTCAAAAATATTGAAATCCTTACTGATACCAATATTTTTTTCTACAATGTCGGGGGTAATTTCGGTGTTTTTGTCAATATTGATGACAAGTTTTTTTAATTCGTTTTCAATTTTCGAGAGGTCTGTTCCAAGATTTTCGCTAAGGAGCATCATGGCTTCCGGATTGATTTGATATCCCATACCTCTGATCGTGCCTTCTATCCATTTAGGAACCTGATTGTCATACAGTTTTTTTGATTCGAAAAAGACGCCGTTTTTTTTAAGAAGCTGCACGAAAGATGTTCGCCCGTCAACTTTTTTATATTTGTAGTCAAACACCAACAAAGTCGTTGGGACAGGTTTTTCAAGATAGGCGAGCAGTAGTTTATCTTTTTCTATCTGCTTGATGTCTTGCGCTTCGCGAACGATAATAACTCGATAGTTGCCAAAAACCGGATACTCTCTTGCCATTTGAATTATTTGGTTTGGCAAAATATCTCTGCCATAAACGATAATTTGGTTAAACTCTTTCTCATCTTCCGATAACACAGTAGTTTCGATGAGTTTTGAGATTTTATCAATAAAATGTGGCTCTTCTCCTGTTAAGAAATATATTGGATAAAATATTTTTCTATTGATGTCGCCGATTATTTGCTCGTAGCTCATAAAAGAGGTTTAAAATCTCAGGTGTTTAACTGTCTGGCGGTTTTCGATCAGTTGTTTCAGGGATTCTATTCCGATATTAAGATGTGTTTCAACATATTTTTCCGTTACCATATTATCACTCATTTCAGTTTTTACGCCTTCGGAGATCATTGGCTGGTCAGATACTAATAGCAAGGCGCCTGTTGGTATCTGATTGGCAAATCCTGCAATAAATATGGTGGCTGTCTCCATATCAATAGCCATTGAGCGGGTTGTGCGCAGATATTTTTTAAATTTATCATCATGTTCCCAAACTCTGCGGTTTGTTGTGTACACCGTACCTGTCCAGTAGTCTAATCCGTATTCGCGTATTGTTGTCGAAATTGCTTTTTGCAGGCTAAATGCCGGTAATGCCGGAATTTCGGCCGGAAAGTAGTCGTTGGAGGTGCCGTCGCCACGGATTGCTGCAATAGGAAGGATCAGATCGCCCAACTGATTTTTCTTTTTCAAACCTCCACATTTACCTAAAAAAAGAGCAGCTTTAGGCTTGATAGCGCTGAGTAGATCCATAATTATTGCAGCATTAGGACTTCCCATGCCAAATTTTATCATCGTAATATCCCCGACTGTCAAACTGGGCATCGGACGATCAAGCCCGATTATTTCAACACCGTTCCACTGGGCAAACAGTTCAAGGTATTTATTGAAGTTTACCAACAAAATATATTTTCCGAAATCCTCAAGAGGTATGCCGGTATAACGTGGTAACCAGTTATGTACTATATCTTTTTTTGTTTTCATCGAAAAAATATTTTCTGCAAAAATAGTTGAAATGGCTGAATGACTAACTTTGATGCCAGATTAATAAAATGAACAGACTTAATTTACCGGCTTTTGATTATCGTTGTCGCACAAGAGATGGGAGAGAGGAGATTTTTGATCCGGTGCGTCGAAAATATGTTGCACTAACTCCAGAGGAGTGGGTGAGGCAACATTTTATTAATTTTTTGATAACCGAAAAAGCAACCCCTCTACCATTGATAGCTGTCGAGCAAATGATTGTTTACAATACTATGCAAAGACGATGCGACATTATTGTTTATTCTCGAAAGGGTACTCCAAGATTAATAGTAGAATGCAAAGCCTCTTCAATAGAAATTAATCAAAAAGCTTTTGAACAGATAGCTAGATATAATCTCGTTCTGAAGGTTCCATATCTTGTTGTAACCAATGGCTTGACTCATATATGCTGTAAAATTAGCTTTGAACAGTCAAACTATGTTTTTCTTAAAGAAATACCCTCTTTTGATCAGTTAACATTGTAATAATTCTGAACTAATCAATAGAAATAGCTATAGGCTAAATTATTGACTTTCAAAAGCCAATACTGTTTAGCATTTATTCAGTGTAATCTTTATTGTGGTGATTACAGATACTTGATCTGGCTTTAATCTTCTATTGCAGCAACTCCTGGTAATGTTTTGCCTTCGATGAATTCGAGCATTGCTCCCCCGCCTGTTGATACATAGCTAACTTTTGTGGCGAGGTTGAATTTATTGATAGCTGCAACAGAATCGCCGCCACCAATTAGTGAAAACGCCCCTTTGGATGTTGAATCAGCTATTGCAAGAGCAATTTTTTTGGTTCCATTTGCGAAATTTGACATCTCAAATACTCCCATTGGACCGTTCCAAAGTATTGTTTTGCTATTTTTTATAGTTTTTTCAAAAGCAGTTATCGTTTGCTCGCCAATATCAAGTCCCATCCATCCGTCAGGAATTTTATTGGCTTGGCAGCTTTTGCGGTTGGCTTCATTGTCAAACTTATCTGCAATTATTGAATCAGTAGGTATCAGCATGTTTACCCCTTTTTCTTTGGCATCAATAATTGCTTTTCTTGCTGTTTCAATAAGGTCATCTTCCACAAGCGAATTGCCAATTTGCCCGCCCATTGCTTTGATAAAGGTAAACATCATTCCGCCGCCAATGATAAGGTTATCTACCTTATCAAGTAAGTTGTTGATAATTTCAATTTTACCTGATACTTTTGCTCCGCCAAGAATAGCTGTAAAAGGTCTGGAAGGCTCTTTCATCACTTTATTAATGCTTGCAAGCTCACCTGCCATAACATATCCAAAATACTTGTCCTTCGGGAAGAATTGTGCAATAACTGCTGTGGATGCATGTGCTCGATGTGCAGTACCAAAAGCATCGTTTATGTAAACATCGGCAAGACGTGCAAGTTTATGTGCGAAAGCTTCATCTCCTTTTTCCTCTTCTTTATAGAATCTAAGATTTTCGAGCAGAAGCACCTCCCCGCTTTTCATGGATGCAGCTATCCTAACGGCTTCTTCACCAATGCAATCGTCAGCAAACTTAACTTTTAGGCCTAATTTTTTATCCAACACTGGTAATAAGTGTTTTAAAGAATATTTTTCTTCCGGACCAGATTTTGGTCTTCCAAGATGCGACATAAGGATTACTATCCCGCCGTCATTGAGGATCTTTTTAACAGTTGGGATGGCAGCGTCAATACGAGTAGTATCTGTAACTTCAAACTTATCATTCAATGGTACATTAAAATCAACCCTAATGATAGCCCTGAATCCTTTAAAATTTAGATTATCAATTGTTTTCATAAAATTATTGTTAATAAATTTCTGTGCAAATATAGCTAATAGATTGATCAGTGTTTTGATTTTCGGAGTTGTTTTTGTAAAAAGTGTTGAGTAAAAAATATTAAGTTTGCCAAAAATTTTAATGAATGATTTACAAGGGGAATTTAAACAGTAAACTACCTAATAGTGAGCAGTCAATTTTTGCTACAATGTCGAAAATTGCGGCAGAACATGGCGCTGTTAATCTCTCACAAGGCTTTCCTGATTTTGATATTTCATCAGATCTAATTGATCGCGTAAATCACTACATGAAATCTGGAAACAATCAATATGCCCCGATGCCTGGCGTATTGGAGTTGAGGCAGGCCATTTCGGATAAGATAAAAAGGAGTCATGGTGTTTTTTATGATCCCGAAACTGAGATAAACATCACCTCCGGCGCTACGCAAGCACTATTTACAGCAATAGAAGCATTTGTGAGAGAAGAGGATGAGGTGATAATTTTTGATCCTGCTTATGATTCCTATGCGCCAACGGTAAGGTTAAATGGAGGTCATGTAAAACACATACAGTTGGAGAGCCCCGGTTACACTATTAACTGGGATCATTTAGCGAAAATGATCAGTAACCGGACTAAGATGATCATTATAAACACGCCACATAACCCAACAGGCTCTGTTTTGACAAAAAAAGACATGGAACAACTTCAAAGGATTATTCAGAAATCGGATATCATTGTGCTGAGCGATGAAGTGTACGAGCATATGATCTTTGATGGGTTAACACATTATAGCGTATGCCGTTTTCCGGAATTGGCTCAACGCAGTCTTGTGGTGGGATCATTTGGAAAGACATTTCATGCTACCGGATGGAAAATAGGCTATATTGCGGCTCCCGAAAACCTGATGCGCGAGTTCAGGAAGGTACATCAATGGGTAGTATTCGCAGTTAACACCCCGATTCAATACGCAATTGCTGACTTTTTAAAAGATGAGAAAAACTACAAGGAGCTATCTGGTTTTTTTCAAAGAAAAAGAGATCTGTTTCTTGATTTAATAAAAGGTTCAAGGTTTAAACCAATTACATGCAGCGGCACTTATTTCCAGTGCCTCAATTATAGCTCCATAACAGACGATGATGATCTGGAATTTGCAAAACGACTTACCATTGATCATAAGGTGGCCTCAATACCACTCTCCCCATTTTATAAAAATGGCCATGACGATAAAATTTTGCGTTTTTGCTTTGCCAAAAAAGATGAAACATTAATTCAAGCTGCTAAAATCTTATGCACAATCTGAAAGTAGCGTTAGTACAGTCTTCTATTGTTTGGGAGGATGTTGCTGCTAACCTGATGAATTTTGATAAAAAACTCGAAGCAATTGCTCCGACTACCGATTTGGTTTTATTGCCCGAGATGTTCAATACGGGTTTTTCCATTAATCCTCTCAAGATTGCAGAAAAGCCTGATGGCGTTACGTTCGTATGGCTAAAGGAAAAAGCAAACTACTTAAATTGTGTCGTAGCTGGAAGTGTGCTTACTGTGGAGGCCGGAAAATATTATAACCGTCTTTATTGGATGCGCCCTGATGGTACTTATGAGATTTATAATAAAAGGCATCTATTCAGGCTTGGAGAAGAGTTTAAAGTTTTTACCCCTGGAAAAGAAAGAAAAATTGTTGAGTTAAAAGGTTGGAAAATACTACCTATTGTATGTTATGACCTCCGTTTTCCCGTTTGGATAAAAAATCGTTATAATAACGGCCAATACGAATATGACTTGATTGTATGTGTATCCAGTTGGCCTGCTGCGCGTCAATATGCGTGGAGAAGTCTTTTAATAGCCCGCGCAATTGAAAATCAGGCTTGTATGGCTGGAGTAAATCGTGTTGGCATAGACGGAGAAGGAAAACCGCACACGGGATATTCCGTTATCGCCGATGCTTTAGGAAGTGTAATAGCTCAAGCCGAACCCGACACCGAACAAATTATAACAGCTACTCTTAATTGGGATGAGCTCCAGAATTTTCGAAAGCAATTCACAATCGGATTAGATTGGGATGAATTTGAAATAAAAATAGATATGTAGTAATTCTACAGAATTATCTACTTTCGCCCCCAATTTTTATTTACGACAATGAAAATTATTGTTGCAGGCGACGGTGAAGTTGGGTTTCACTTAGCCAAATTGCTTACCGATGAGCTTCATGATATCACTGTTGTTGACCCACACAGCGAATTACTTAAAATGGTGGAATCGAACACTGATCTGATGACTATCACAGGCGATTCTACATCTATCTCAATACTCGACAGGGCAAACGTAAAACGTGCCGACTTGTTGATTTCGGTTTTACACGACGAAAATGTAAATCTGATGACATGTATCATTGGTAAAAAACTTGGCGCACGTAAAACTATTGCACGGATAAACAATACCGAATTTATTGATCACGGTAATGAAGCTCTTTTCAATTCGCTTGGCATAGATCACTTGGTATGTCCTGAAAGGCTGGCTGCAGAGGAAATTGTGGATCTACTTGATAGATCAGCTGCAACCGAAACATTCGAATTTTCAAAAGGGAAACTGTTGTTGTTTCTTATTAAACTTGATGAAAAAGCCCTTGTTATAGGCAAAACATTGGATCAGATAGCAAGTGAGTTTTCTTATTTAGATTTCAGAGCTGTTGCTATACATCGTAACTCGCGAACGATAATACCAAGAGGGAACGATCAGTTTATGATAAACGATCTCACTTACGTTGTTACCAAACCGGATGGAATAAAGACACTATTAAAACTTGGCGGTAAAGAAGAATTTGAAATAAAGAATGTAATGATCGCCGGCGGAGGCCGTATTGGATTGAAAACCAGCCGAAGACTTGAAAATTCACACAAAATAAAACTGATTGAAATTGATCGGGAAAAGTCGGTAAGCCTAAGCGAAGAACTTGATAATGTATTAATAATAAATGGTGATGCACGGGATATAGACCTGCTGCAAAGTGAGAATGTTGAAGATATGGATGCATTTATAGCAGTTACCGATAGCTCGGAAACCAATATACTCACCTGTTTGCATGCTCGCAAATTTGGCGTAAAAAAAACAATTGCCCTCGTTGAAAATATTGATTATATTGATATTTCACAAAATATTGGCATTGATACCATAATTAACAAAAAGTTGATTACGGCAAGTTATATTGCGCGTTTTACCATGCAGTCCGAAATTGCTACCAATAAAGTTTTACATGGTATAGATGCAGAAGTTTTTGAGTTTGTGGTGAAAGAAGATTCGTTAGTTACTAAAAAATCTATCGAAAATCTTAACTTCCCCGATGGTGCAATTATTGGCGGTATAACACGTGGCAATGAGAGTTATATTGCTGTAGGTAATTTCAAAATTAAAGCAGGTGATAGGGTAATAGTTTTCTCACTTCCATCAACGATTCATAAAGTTGATCGGTTTTTCAGGTAATCAATGGCCACAAAAAAGTATATCAACATTAGGGCAATCCTTCAGATCTTAGGATTACTTTTAATCATAGAGGCATTTTTTATGCTTTTTTGTATTCCTTTTTCTTGGTATTACGGAAGCACAGATTTTTTTGACTGGAATATTGAAGATGCCAACCATGATTTTTGGCCATTGGTGATTTCGGCGGCAATAACTTTTATATCTGGTATCATTCTTTATTTTGGAAGTAGGAAGGCAATCCGTGAAGATATTGGTAAACGCGAAGGCTATATTATTGTCTCCATTGCATGGGTAGTAATTTCATTATTTGGTGCTCTACCGTATATTCTTAGTGGGTCTATCCCTAATTTTACTAATGCTTTTTTTGAAACTATTTCCGGATTTACTACTACCGGTTCTACAATTTTAAACGATATAGAGGCGCTTCCTAAAGGAATTCTTTTTTGGCGTGCAATTACTCATTGGATTGGCGGTATGGGTATAATCGTTCTCTCTTTGGCTATTCTACCATTTCTCGGTATTGGAGGTATGCAGATGTATATCGCTGAAGTGCCCGGCCCAACACACGATAAATTACACCCTCGGATTACACAAACAGCCAAACTACTTTGGGGTATTTATGTGCTTCTCACCTTTATTCAAACTTTGTTGCTTATGCTTGGGGGCATGGACCTTTTTGAAAGTCTTGCTCATTCTTTCGCTACAATGGCTACTGGTGGATTTTCTACTAGAAACGATAGCATTGCAAGTTTTTCGCCATATATACAGTATGTAATTACCTTTTTCATGTTTTTGGCTGGGATGAACTTTACTCTCCATTATATGGCTTTGCACGGACGGATTAGGGAGGTTCTTAGAAATGAGGAGTTTAGATATTATTTCTTTTTAGTTATTATTTCAACTTTAATTATAACTATAGTCCTAACTATTACAGGTACTTATGGTTTAGAGGCCTCTTTTCGCAATGCGATTTTTACTGTGCTATCTATCATGGGAACAAGTGGTTTTGTTACGAGTGATTATATGATGTGGCCAGGGGCTTTATGGTTTATTATTTTTATGCTAATGTTTGTAGGTGGCAGCGCCGGTTCTACCGGCGGTGGGATAAAGGTTGTAAGGCATATGCTTTTACTTAAAAACAGCTTGCTTGAGCTTAAACGTCTTTTACATCCGCAAGCAGTGATTCCTGTACGAATGAACGGCCGTCCTGTATCGCAAGAGATCATCTTCAAAGTCCTGGCTTTCTTTCTAATGTATATCATAGTATTTGCCGCCGGCGTTTTTGCTTTGTCTATCTGTGGTCTGGATTTTGAAACCTCTGTGGGAGCTAGTATATCATCTATAGGAAATATCGGACCAGGAATTGGTAAAGTTGGACCTGCGTATAATTTCACAGTGATTCCCGATCCGGGCAAATGGGTTCTGATGATTCTGATGATATTAGGACGATTAGAATTTTTTACTGTATTGATACTCTTCTCGCCGGCATTTTGGAAGAGGTAAAGCGCAAGATAGGTTAAATCCCTTTTTTGTAACTGAATTGATTATTTTGTCGCCTAATAAGCTGAATTGAATTCTATTCCTTCATATCGAAATATTTGGAACATATCTTACCCAATCATACTCAGTCTTTTAGCCCAAAACATAATTACGGTTATTGACACAGCTTTTCTTGGTAGGGTAGGTGAGGTAGAGCTGGGTGCATCAGCAATAGGCGGCCTGTTCTATTTTTCTTTTTTTATGTTGGGTTTTGGTTTTGGAAATGGAGCGCAAATTCTGATGGCAAGACGTAATGGGGAAAAGAATTTTCCAATGGTTGGGAAAATTTTTGACCATACACTTTACATCTTTGCGATTATGAGCGCCTTGCTTATCCTTTTTACCTTCCTTATTTCCAATCAATTATTAAAATGGTTTATCTCCTCGGAAGCTATATATCACGCATCGGTTACTTACTTTAACATAAGGGTTTTGGGGATGTTTTTTTCTTTTGCCAATGTGGCTTTCAGGGCTTATCTGGTTGGAATAACAAAAACCAAATTGCTGAGTTATGGCGCTGCCATCATGGCCGTTGTAAATGTTGCTCTTGATTATTTGTTGATTTTCGGGCATTATGGTTTCCCCGAAATGGGTATTGCTGGCGCAGCCATTGCCTCGCTGATTTCTGAAGCGACAGCTATTGCTTTTTATACAATAGCTATACTCGTAAAGCATGAAAATCGTAAATATGAACTTTTTAAGTTCCCCCGTTTTAATAAAGAAATTGTCGCTACTACATGGAGTATATCAATTTACATAATGATCCAGAATTTTATTTCGATGGTAAGTTGGTTTCTTTTCTTTTTGTTTATTGAACACTTAGGAGAGCGCTCGCTGGCTATTTCCAATATTATTCGAAGTATTTATATGACATTAATGATCCATGTCTGGGCTTTTAGCTCTTCGGTAAATTCGTTAGTGAGCAACTCAATCGGCTCCGGCTTGCACGATATGGTTTTGCCAATAATACGAAAAGTGAATAGACTGAGTATTCTCATAACACTATTGGTGATTTTTATTACCGTTACTATTCCCGGATTGTTGATCAGGATTTATACCGACGATATTACGCTAATAAATGAAGCCATACCGGTGCTTTTTGTGGTGGTTGGTGCTGTATTACCGGTCGCTTTGGCAAATAATTGGTTTAGCGGTGTGTCAGGAACGGCAAAGACTAATGTAGCTCTTGTAATTGAGATTTTTTGTATTATCTTTTATCTAACTTATGTATGGTTGGTAATTTTTAAGTTTGATGTTTCTTTGCCGGTTGTATGGATTTCTGAATATGTTTACATTTTCCTTCTCGGAGCAATTTCTTATCTTTACCTAAAATTTGGAAAATGGCAGACTAAGATTATTTAACTAAAACATTTGTTATGAGAAGAGTAAGTTATTCCCTGATCCTCATCGTTATTTTGATTTTGGTTAGCTCGTGCCGAGTAGGCATTAAGACTACTACTGATATAAATTATCAACAACAATTGCTTGCTGCAACACTGTTTCAACAATGTGCAGCCGAGATGAAAGCGCTCTCATATCAGGCTTATAATATTGCGGGGATGCGGCTGGAAGAAGCGCTCAAAGAGGCAAACGATCCACATCATCTGGCAGTAATACTCGATTTGGACGAAACAGTGCTCGATAATAGCCCTCATTCAGGTCAGAGTATTATTGATAGATTCAGTTTTCCAATAGGCTGGGACGAGTGGTGTTATAAAGCCGAAGCTAAAGCATTGCCGGGAGCAGTGGATTTTTTAAAAAAAGCAGATAAAGCCGGTGTGCAAATTTTTTATATTACAAACCGTGAAGAAAAACACAGAGAGGCAACTAAAGAAAATTTATTAAAACTTGAAGTTCCAGTTCAAAGCGATAATCATCTGATGTTTAAAACTGTTACGAGCAGTAAAAGAGAACGGCAGATGAAAGTAAGTGAAAATTATGAAATCATAATGCTGATTGGGGATAACCTCACTGATTTTACACCTCTTTATGATAAACAATCTGTTGAACAAAGGGATAAATTGACCGACAGCCTTAAAATAGAATTTGGAAACCGTTTTATTGTTTTACCAAATACCATGTATGGCGATTGGATGTCGGCTATTCATAATTTTAATTTTTCACTTTCCGATTCATTAAAAACCGTCATTTTTAATGATCGTATAAAAGGATTTAATTTTCATCCAAATGAATAAATATTGGTTCATATTAGTTTTTCTGTTGTTTACTTGTAATTGTAACAGCCAAACTCATACTGCTCCACAACAAATAAAGGAGCGTAACGAGCTTGTAAGAGTTTATATCGAGGGGCAGGGAGTTAAGGATAAAAGGGTAATCGCAGCCATGAAAAAGGTAGAACGTCATCGTTTTGTACCCAATAATTTACTGCCTTATGCTTATTATGATCAGCCGCTTCCTATAGGTGAAGGTCAGACTATTTCGCAACCTTCGCTTGTTGCTTTTATGACCGAGCTGCTTGAGCTTAAGCAAAGTGATAAAGTGCTGGAGATTGGTACCGGATCAGGATATCAGGCGGCAATACTTGGCGAATTAGTTGACAGTGTTTTTACAATTGAGATTATAAAGCCGTTGGGAGTGAAAGCTGAAAAGTTGATAAACAACCTAGGATACAGCAACATTTTTGTTAAGATTGACGATGGCTACAAAGGATGGCCAGAACATGCGCCTTACGATGCTATTATTGTTACTTGCGCCCCGTCGGATATTCCAAATCCTTTGCAACAACAGCTTGCCGAAAATGGACGGATGGTAATCCCTGTAGGAAAGGATGGCTCTGTTCAAAAATTGATTTTGCTAAGAAAACGCAAAGGAAAGATTATTCGCGAAACGGTTTTGCCTGTCAGGTTTGTTCCTATGTTGAAAGAGGATGGAGGCAAATATTAAGAATTGATTCGGCCCTTAAAAAGCTTTGTTATTTCTTCCTTTTTTGGTTTGATTATTCCCTTTTCAGTAATGATTCCGGTTATAAATTTGGCTGGAGTAACATCAAACGCCGGATTGATTGCTTGCGAGCCTGGCGAGGCAACGCGTATTCTGTTAATTTTTCCTGATTCGTCAGGGCCCGATTGATAGAGCACTTCATCTTCCGATCGCTCTTCGATTACGATATCATTACCTGTTGTGCAAGTTAAATCAATTGTAGATGTTGGTGCGGCAATAAACAAAGGGATTCCAAAATGTTTTGCTACTATTGCTTTTTCATAAGTTCCTATTTTATTGGCTGTGTCACCATTGGCAGCGATTCTGTCGGCGCCGGTTATCAATAGATCAACTCTTTTATTGGACATCAGCCAAGCGCCGGCATTATCCGGAACAATACGATGATCAATACCTGCATTGTGCAATTCCCAGGCTGTTAGTCTTGCTCCTTGGCCTCGTGGGCGTGTTTCGTCAACCCATACAAAAACATTTTTACCATCCTCTACTGATCTATAGATTGGAGCAAGAGCAGTTCCATAATCAACAAAAGCTAGCCAGCCGGCATTACAATGGGTAAGAATGTGATCTCCGTTGTTGATTAGCATACTACCGAACTTGCCAATAGCACGAGAATCAGCTATGTCTTTTTCTGCAATTTGTTGTGCTTGTTCATAAGCTGCTTTTGGCGAGATTAATCCTGCTTCATATACTAAATCAACGGCATAGAATAGATTTCGAGCAGTTGGACGGGTATTTATTATAGTCTCTTTAGCTTGTAATAGGAATTTATCCCGATTTTTTACAGGCGCAGCCAAAAAGGCTTGTGCCATAGCAAAACCTGCTGCTGCGCCAATAGCGCCGGCGCCACGGGTGGTCATGTTTCTAATAGAATCGCAAGTGGTTAGAAAGTTTTCGGAGCGAAAAACAAAAAAATCGAAAGGAAGTCGGTTTTGATCAATCATCATTACCGAAGCTCCTTCCATCCATATTGTCCTGTATTCTTTGCCGTTTACCTTCATCTAATTTGATATTTTACCAAATAAAAGCATCGTCATCAAGCCAGTTACCTTGCACTTTAAGCACTTGCTCGATAATATCCCGCACACATCCTTCACCCCCTTTTAAATGTGAAATGTGATGCGATAAAGCTTTGACCTCTTCTGCCGCATCGGCAGGACATATCACAACGCCAGCCTCTTTCATGATTTGAAGATCAGGAATATCGTCGCCCATAAATAGAACCTCTTCTGGAATGAGGTTGTGCTTTTTTAGATATTCCTTATATACCTTGATTTTATGATCCACCTTGATAAAGACATCGTTAATTTTAAGATTATGCAATCGGGTAACAATTGCGTCTGATGTGCCGCCCGAAATAACTGCAATGCGATACCCTTTTTTTACAGCAAGCTGAAGTGCGTAGCCATCCTTTACATTAGCCGTCCGCAATTGTTCTCCTGCTTCGGTAAGGATGATTTTGCCGTCGGTAAATACTCCGTCGTAATCAAAAATCATCGTTGTTATTTTTTTTAATAATTCTTTATAATTCCTTACTGTCATCTGCTTTGTTTTTATCTGTTTCGAAAAAATTACTAATCTGACTACTTAGTAGTTGATAGATCATACTTTTATTAGGGTCGTTTTTTAGCATTTCTAAATGCTTTTGCATAACCTTAGTGTCATTACGAATAGCCGGGCCGGTCTGCGCCATTTTTGGGCTAATATCGTAAAGTTTTTCAATGGTTTCGCCAATAAGTGGCATTAAAATATCGAAGGATATACCATTAGCTTTCAGGATCTCATCCGCATTGACCATCATAAAATTTGTGAAATTGCAAGCAAAAACAGCCGCAAGATGAATTACAGCCCTCTCCTTAGAGTTGATCTGTCTAACATCCGAGGTTATCCGGCTTGCCAAGCCAATCAGCTTTTCTTCAGTCTGGTCGTCTGATGCTTCAATACAAAAAGGGGTTGTGGAGAGATTAATGATTTTTTCTTTGATAAATGTATTTAACGGATAGAAAACGCCAAAATGGTTGGAGGTGTTTTTTAGTATTTCAATTGGTACCGAACCTGACGTATGTACAACGATTTTGTTTTGCAAGTGTAACTGTCCGGCTATCTCTGCGATAAAATTATCGCTGATGGAAATGATATACAGATCAGCTTTTTTTGTTAGTGATGTAATATCATTAGTAAAGTTGCACTTCAAAAGAGAGGCAAGCGCTGAAGCGGATTCTATAGTTCGGCTATAAACTTGTAAAACAGATATTGATTCTTTGATCAATGATAAGCCTAACCGAGTGGCTACACGTCCGGCGCCAATAAAAACAACGGTACTGATTGCCATGAGTTTTTAAATAATGAGTGATTTTAATTCGCTGATCGTTTTTGCCGGATTGGAAGAAGAGAAAATTGTATTTCCGGCTACAAGAACATCTGCGCCATGTTTTATTAGAGACGGCGCATTTTGCAGAGTTACTCCGCCATCAACTTCTATGAGCGCCTTGCCCGATTTCTTAAGAATCAACTCTTTTAGCTTTGAAATTTTTTGAAAGGTATTTTCGATAAATTTTTGACCTCCAAAACCGGGATTTACACTCATTAGAAGTACAAAATCCACTTCGGCAATTATATCGTCGAGCAACATGACGTTTGTATGCGGGTTAAGTACGACACCGGCTTTCATTCCTAATGTTTTTATATGATTTATATTCCGATGCAGATGAATGGAGGCTTCATAATGTATGCTGAGCAGGTCGGCACCACAATTTTTAAAATCTTGAATGTAACGTTCGGGTTCTACAATCATCAAATGAACATCAAGGGGTTTGGTGGTCAGTTGTCGTATCTGTCTGATGATAGGCTGGCCAAAAGATATGTTGGGGACAAATTTTCCGTCCATGACATCTACATGAATCCAGTCGGCATCGCTTTGATTCAACATATCGAGTTCGGCTTTAAGGTTGGAAAAATCAGCCGAGAGCAGCGAGGGAGCTATAAGATGTGCCATATTTTAATCTTTATTTGGCAAAGTTAAAAAATCACTTCTAACTAAAAACACTAATCACACTAATTATGCTTTTGTTGTGGAGCTAATTTAAATAATCTCAACAAAATAGCTTTTTAAAAATTGGCATTTAACTGATTTTTGATTTTTTTTTGATCGCTATTTTTTTGTTAGGAGGTAAGCGTGTCAGTCTTGAGTTTTTTGCAAGCTCTTGTATTATAGATTGGCGAATCTACTATACCGCATAGGATATAAATTAAATCCGCGCTTTTAGTCAAATTGAAGTGCAACCTTTATTAATTTCTTCAAAACTTCCTCGTCTCTATTTTTTTGTTTTTGTATCTATGGCAACTTCATCCTCCTGGGATAAGAGTTCTATTTTGTGGATTTTATAAAAATACTTTTTCAGGGTAAGGCTTTCCCTATAAGGGAAGTTGCTTTGCTATTTTAAGTTGCCTTATGTTTCGAAATGTAGATATAAAACCCTGTAAATCAGGATGTTATTTATAGAAATGAGAGCAAACTAAAGAATGTTTTTTAAACAAAGAATTTTTGTCTAATTAAAGACATTAACTTCTTGGCGGGCGATCCGGTCGGAAACTACGGTTATCAGAATCCCCTTTAGGGCGATGGTCTCGATTGTTGCGATAATCTCTTTGTGGCTTATCGCCTTTTTCACGTCTTCTACTTTCCTGGTATCCTTCAGGCTTAGGTAAAAGTTGTTTACGTGAGAGTTTAAGTTTCCCGTTTTTACTATCAATTTCAAGAAGTTTTACATCCACTTCATCCCCTACTTTTAATACATCCTCAACATTGGCAATCCTTCGCCAGTCAATTTCTGAAATGTGAAGTAATCCCTCTTTGCCAGGTAGTATTTCGACGATTGCACCAAATGTAATAATGGATTTTACCTTGCCGCGATATGTATTACCTATCTCGGGAATTGCTATTATAGCTTTTATTTTTTCTTTTGCCGCTTCAATTGATTCTTTGTCCACCGACACAATATCCACAATGCCATATTCTCCTACCTCTTCGATAACAATTGTTGAATTGGTTGTTGCCTGAATCTCTTGTATAATCTTTCCGCCGGGGCCTATTATTGCGCCAATAAACTCTTTGGGTACTGTCATTTGCTCAATTCTCGGAACATGTGGCTTGTAATCTTCACGAGGTGTGCTGATTGTTTTTTCTATTTCGTTTAATATATGCAATCTGCCTTTCAGTGCTTGGGCAAGCGCCTCTTCGAGAATTTCATAAGATAATCCGTCAACTTTGATGTCCATCTGGCATGCGGTTATTCCGTCTCTTGTACCGGTTACTTTAAAGTCCATGTCACCAAGATGGTCTTCATCGCCAAGTATATCGGATAAAACGGCATATTTGCTTCCGTCCTTGTTGGTGATCAGTCCCATAGCTATCCCCGAAACCGGTTTTTCAATTTTCACTCCAGCATCCATTAGCGCTAATGTGCCGCCGCATACTGTGGCCATTGAGGATGATCCGTTAGATTCGAGGATATCAGACACAACGCGTATAGTGTAAGGGTTTATACTCGAATCGGGTATTACTGGTTTTAATGCACGCAATGCGAGATTACCATGCCCGATTTCTCTACGGCTTGTGCCACCCCTAAATCTAACTTCACCAGTAGAAAATGATGGGAAGTTATAATGTAAAATAAAATCGCTTTTGCCTTCAAATACAGCGCCGTCAATGACCTGACTGTCAAGCTTGGTGCCAAGGGTAACCGTTACAAGTGCCTGTGTCTCGCCGCGGGTAAATATTGCTGATCCATGGACAGATGGAAGATAGTCAACCTCTGACCAAATAGGTCTGATTTCATCAAGTTTCCGACCATCAATACGCTTACGTTCATCCAACACGAAATTTCTAACTGCTTCTTTTTCAATATTATGATAATAACGTTTTATCATAGATGCTTTTTCAACCGCTTCTTCTTCCTGAAATGTGTCAACAAAATCTTCGAGAATCTTATTGAACAACTCCGAACGCTGTTGTTTAGCTGTTCCAAGACCGGCCACTTCATAACATTTTGGATACAACTCTGTGTACATCCTTTCCTTTAGCTCTTCGTCATTTGTTTCATGAGAGTATTCACGTTTGTTAGCGGCTTTTTCTATCATCCCGGCCAATTCATGCTGAGCTTGACATTGTATTTTGATATGGTCGTGAGCGAATTTAAGTACCTTCAACATTTCGGCTTCCGAAATCTCTTTCATTTCACCTTCAACCATAATAATATCTTTGGTTGTAGCTGCTACAATTACGTCGAGATCAGCAGCCTCCATTTTATCTATCGGAGGATTTATTATTAACTGTCCTTCAATACGTGCCACTCGTACTTCTGAAATTGGCCCGTTGAAAGGGATATCCGAAACCATTAAAGCTGCTGAAGCAGCGAGAGCAGCAAGTGCATCAGGGGCATCGTTTTTATCGCCTGAAATCAAAGTAATGAGTACTTGTGTTTCTGCATGGTAGTCGTCAGGAAAAAGCGGCCTTAGTGCGCGGTCAACGAGCCTTGAAATTAAAATTTCATATTCTGATGGTCTTGCCTCTCTTTTAAAAAAACCGCCAGGGAATCTCCCGGTTGCTGCATATTTTTCCTGATATTCAACTGTTAAAGGAAGAAAATCAACATCTTCATTTACCTCTTTGCTTGAAACTACTGTAGCCAGAAGCATAGTTTTGCCCTGTTTTACGATAACGGCACCATCGGCCTGGCGGGCAAGCCGGCCAGTTTCTATACTGATCTCTCTGCCGTCAGGCATTAAAAAGCTTTTTATAATTGCGTTATTTGACATACTATATTTTACTGAACATTAAACGTTTAAGATAAAAAAAGGCAATTTCTTTGAATTGCCTTTCGACTTCGTTAAATTGTATAAATCCTTTTGAGATTTATTTTCTGATACCAAGCTCTTTAATGATGTGCCTGTATCTTTCAATATCGGTTTTTATAAGATAGTCGAGGAGTCTTCTTCTTTTACCTACTAAAAGTACCAATGATCGCCGTGTATTTAAATCTTTTTTATGTTCTTTTAAATGCTCTGTAAGATGCTTTATTCTATAGGTAAAAAGAGCAATTTGGCCTTCGGCCGATCCGGTGTTTTGTTTCGATTTTCCATATGTTTCGAAGAAACTCGCCTTTTGTTCTTTGGTTAAGTACATATCTTTTTAAATTTTACTTTTTTCAAATGGGCTGCAAAAGTAGATCAATTTTTTAATTTGACAAAATGATTTTTCAGATAAAAAAATATAAACCATTATCTTATCTCTTTTATTAACCCTTTTCTATAGGCGGCAAGAAGCATTTCCAGATCGGTAATTTGTTGTCTTAATATTTTGCCGTTGTCAGTATCAGCAACAGTTTTTCGTGTTGGATTAGATGCTAAATATGTGATGTTCGAAAGAATATCAGACTCTTCTTCGATTGCTTTGGTTGTGTTTTCAAAAGCTTGGTGAGCTACTAATACTAACCCGTATGAGTTGTAAATTAGCGTATAACCCGATATCCCCGTTACTTTTTGATAGGCTTTTGACATGCCGCCATCAATTACCAATAATTTACCATTTGCCTTAACAGGGCTTTCGCCTGCTTTTACTTTTACCGGGACGTGTCCGTTGATAAGGTGGGCAATTTCGGGATTAAGTTCAAACTCAGCCAAAATCTTTTTTATAACATCCTCATTATCATTAAGTTTGTAAAATGCATTTTTTTCTTCAATATGCGTCCCTTTTTCTGCGATGAAATATCTTTCGAAAGTTGTCATCTTTTTCTTTCCAAAAAGTGGTGAATATTTGCCGCACCACAGATACCATGTGTGATCATGGGCAATTGTATCTATCTGCTTGTCGTTACGAGTAAAATATGCTTTGCGGGCAAAGAGATCAAACTGGTCTAACAAAGCCTTTCCACTCAATTCTTTTTCGCATAATATCATCTTAATGAAATTTCCATCATTATCCATTGGTACACAACCATGCAACAACAGGTTGTCGTTATATTTCAGATACATACTACCCTTGGAATATAGAAATTTTACATGCTTCTTTAGTAATTCACTGTGCATAAATGATATTCGCAATTTTTCCATCACTTCAATCTCTTCTTCTGTTAGCTTGAAGGGATTTTTAGGATCAACCGTAGGGAAGTTGTTGTCAAGCATCGGATAATTCTTACCGTCTATTTCCAGAGTGCCATTTGCGAAGTCAATTTTGTCAAGTAGGTTACGATTATCCATTTCAAATTGCGGATTCCGTTTTATGATTTCCCATTCATACTTAAACTGCATAATTGCAATAGCTTTATGCATCTTTTTGATCATTTCTATTTCTTTGGTGCTTGCCTCTGCGCCTTCCGGGATTCTCGGCGTAAAAAGGTTACAGGGATCATTTTTGTATCTCTCCATAGCAAATGTAGCCAATGGCAGGAGACTTATCCCGTATCCGTTTTCAATGGTATCTAAAGTCATGTATCGGGCAGAGATACGGATCAGGTTGGCAATCATTGCCCTTATTCCTGCTGCACTTCCCATCCAGATGATATCGTGATTGCCCCATTGAATATCAACGGAATGATAGTTTGTCAGCATCTCCATTACTTTTTCCGCTGCTGGGCCACGATCAAATATGTCGCCGACAATATGCAGTCTGTCAATGGATAAACGCTGAATCAGCTTGCAAATAGCAATGATAAACTCCTTAGCTCTGTCAATACGTATTATAGTTTGGATTATCTCGTCAAAATACTTCGCTTTATTAGGCGAGCTTGGCTTTTCGTGTAATAACTCTTCGATGATATAGGCAAAATCGGTAGGTAGCGATTTTCTGACCTTTGAACGGGTATATTTGGATGCTGCAACTCGTGTAACTTCAACTAATCTTTGAAGCGTAACTGAATACCATTCTTCAATATCTGATTCACTTTTTTCGATCAAAGCAAGTTTCTCCTCTGGATAATAGATTAGTGTGGCAAGCTCGTCCTTGATAAATTTTCGAAGGGTATTTTTAAAAACATCTTCAATCTTTTGTCTGATAACGCCGGAGCCATTACGTAGTACATGGCTGAAAATTTCGTGTTCGCCGTGGATATCCGAAAGAAAATGCTCAGTGCCTTTGGGTAACTGCAGTACAGCCTCAAGGTTAATTATTTCAGTGCTGGCAGTTTGAACAGTAGGAAATTGTTTGGAAAGAAGTTGTAAGTATCGGATCTCTTTTTCTACTTCTTCATGAGTGAATTTGGTGTCAATAGGCTGATGTCTCATGTAATTTAGATAAATTAATATTTTGTTAAAGCCTTGCAAATTTAAGTCATTTGGCAAACCTGATTGATTAATTTTATGTAGTGAACGAATCAGAAAGATATAGATAATCCATTACTGATAAAAATTACTGAGTTGTATTGTAACGTTTTTCAAGGAATAAAAGCGTTATCCCGATTGTGAAAAAAGTGGAGCTGATCAACTCTTTGCTTAAAGCTGGATTTGTTATACTTGATTTTTGAAGTTTTGTCTCTTTCAGAGCAATCCCTCAACTTGCTGATACTGCTGAGGTAATTAACCAATTGAATCTTAACGACACAGGATATAAATTGACTAAGAAATGATAAATAGTGTCAGTATTATTAGTTTACTTATTTCGATTTTATCAACTTTTTTTCTAAAAATAAATCAAAATGGCATATTTTTTATAGTTTTGATTCCTTAAAAAAAACTTATGAAAAAACTTATGAAAAAGATATCGTTTTTTATTTTATCGTTTTTCCTGCTTTTAGGAGTTACCTCCTGTGTTGATGATGTTTTTACTGATGAAGATGAGCGTGCTGCTTTTCTTGGAACCTGGGTAGTAAGCGAAACATGTGTAAGGTTTAATTATGAAGTTGAGATTAAAGCCGATACTGATAGCGACACCAAGGTTTTTCTTTACAACTTTGCACTTGCCGGATTGGAATATTCGCCAGCCTATGGTTTTGTAAAGGGGAATGTTGTTGAGATCCCTAGCCAGACAATTGGTGATGACTGGACTGTAAAAGGTTCGGGTTATCTTAAGTCAGCCGGAAAGATAGTTTGGAACTACGAAATAGTGATTGCTGGCGACCAAAGTGATTGTCAAGCTGATTATGATAAGCCTTGATAGTGCTTTTTTCTGAAATCAGTATTGCTTGAATTGGAAAAAATCCGCATTTGCTTGCAGGATCAGATGTTGAGCGGTAAATGGGGCTCGAACCCACGACCCTCAGCTTGGGAAGCTGATGCTCTACCGACTGAGCTACTACCGCAAAAAATATAATGTGGCAAAAATAACGAAAAATAATCTATCAGTTTCTTTCTATTAATTTTTCCACCCTTGCCATTAAAAGTTGCATTATCTCTACTGCCCTACCACAGAGGTAAATATCTGTTAACGTTGAAGTGTAGTGCGATTCTTCCGGGTTTATTTCGATGATTGTTGCATCTTTGCGTTTGGCTATTGATGGGATTTGATTTGCCGGCGACACCTCACCGGTTGAGCCAATGATCAGAAACACATCGCATTTTTCAGCGGCTTCAATGGAGTATTTATAGGCATCCATTGGTATTTGTTCCCCAAAAAAAATGAAATCCGGTTTAAGTAGGCTGTTACAACTTGCACAAAGAGGAGGAAGGTTTTCCAATAGAACCTTATCCGGAATATGAATTTCGTTGCAATTTGTACAAATTAGCCTTTGTGAGTTTCCATGAAATTCAAATATTCTTGTGTTTCCGGCCAACTGATGCAGGTTATCAATATTTTGGGTTATCACCGACTTAAGAATGCCAAGCTGTTCTAATCTGGCAAGTGCTAAATGAGCTTTGTTGGGCGCTGCTTTCCCGAAAAAATCGTAAAATATCTCCTTTATTACCTTCCATGATTCAAGAGGATTATGATAAAAATAGCTTAATTCGAGAACCATGGGATCGTATTTACTCCAAAGTCCATCAGCGCCTCTAAAGGGTGGGATACCGCTCTCTACTGAAATACCGGCGCCGGTAAAAGCAACAAGATACTTTGATCTGGAAACGACCTCCGCAGCACTGTCTAATTCTTTATTGAGATTTTGCATAATGCTAATATTTTTCAGGACAAATATAATCGAAATTAGTTTAGTAGAAAGATTTGGAGGAGGTGGACAGAATTCCGAAAAATAATCAGATGAAAATGGATTTATACTTGTACTCTTTATAATATAATGTTGTTATTGGGCTTTTCTGCCTACTTTTGCTCGGTTCAATAAAATAATGTCTTTCTCTTGAAGCTCAAGCCGGTTTATACATACATACTCATCACCCTTTCAATGATATTTTGGGGTGGCAGTTTTGTGTTATCAAAAATCCTATTGAAATATTACGATCCGATAACTACCGTCTTATTACGATTAATCCTATCGTCGCTTATAATGTTTGGCGGGCTTAAGTTGTTTAATCGGTTGCAAAAGATCAAAAAAGGAGATTATAAGCTCTTCCTTTTATCAGCATTTTTCAATCCTTTTTTATATTTTCTGAGCGAGAATTATGGGTTAAAATACTCAACACCAACGGTTTCATCTGTAATTATTGGTACTATTCCACTTTTTACACCTATTGTAGGATATATAATTTTTAGGGAGAGGCTTACTTGGCTTAATATTGTCGGTTTATTGATCTCTTTTTTTGGAGTGATTATAATGCTGATAGACAAAGACTTTTCATTAACTGCTTCGCCAGTGGGTGTTGCATGGCTTTTTCTTGCTGTAATAACGGCTGTTTTGTATGCGGTATTCTTAAAAAAGCTGGCTTTTAAATATGATGCGTTTAATATTATTGCAGTACAAAATTTCATCGGCATTTTTTACTTCCTTCCACTATTTTTTATTCTCGACTTTCGCCATTTTATTACTGTCAGACCTAATGCCGAGATGCTTGTTTCCCTGTTGCTTCTCGCCTTTTTTGCCTCATCACTCGCATTTGCCTTCTACACTATCGGAGCTCGTGAGATTGGAATAAGTAAAACTAGCCTTTTTTCAAATACGATTCCGGTTTTTACAGCTCTTTTTTCATTTTTTGTTTTAAAGGAAGTTTTTGAAACCGAGAAGATTATTGGAATTGCTTTGGTTTTAACTGGAGTATTGCTTTCGCAAATTAAAGGTAAAAGAGTACTCGTCAATTTTTACAGGTTTATATTTTTTGGAAAGAAACATGATTTGTAAACGTTTTTTTCTTCTTTTAAACAAATTAGATTCTTTTGATTATTCGTACTTTTCATTCGATTTTTTCATCGGTAAACCGGAATAGTAATCATATCTTCTGTTAGTTATCGTTGGTTTGGGTACGATTTATTCGTTAGCTGTTTAAAAGCATTGGCCTCATTTTGTAAAAAAAATGAAAATGAATATCTAAATACAAATAATAATACTATTTTTGCGCCCACTTTAAAAATTATAATTTTATTATTAACTAAAACAAAAACAAGATGTTAAATCAGTATGAAACCGTTTTCATTTTAACTCCCGTTTTGTCTGATGAACAGATGAAGGAAACGGTAAGAAAGTACCAGGACTTGTTGAAGTCCAAGGGCGCTGAGATTGTTCACGAGGAACATTGGGGCATGCGTAAGCTTGCATACCCAATTCAAAAGAAATCCACAGGATTTTATCACCTAATCGAGTACAAGGCTGAAGGCGAGTTGATTTTTGAAATTGAGCTGGCCTTTAAAAGAGACGAACGTGTAATGCGTTTTCTTACTGTGAAACTTGATAAACACGCAATTGCTTATAACGAAAAAAAACGTGCTAAAGCAAAAGATGAAGTCCCGGTGAAAGAAGAACAAATTAATTAATCCTTAAACATTAACATCATGGCTCAACAAAATTCCGATATAAAATTTTTAACCCCAATAGCGGTTGATGTAAAAAAGAAAAAATATTGCCGCTTTAAAAAATTAGGGATCAAATACATTGATTATAAAGATGAAAACTTCTTATTGAAGTTTGTAAATGAGCAGGGTAAGATTTTACCTCGCCGCATTACAGGAACATCTACAAAATATCAGAAGAAGGTTGCACAAGCAATAAAACGCGCCAGACACCTCGCTTTGTTACCTTACGTTGCTGACTTACTAAAATAGGAGGAGGAAATCATGGAAGTAATTTTAAAACAAGACATCGAAAACCTCGGTTACGAAAACGAGATTGTGAAAGTAAAAAATGGATATGCCAGAAACTATCTCATCCCTAAGGGAATGGCCATTTTGGCTACCGATACAAACAAGAAAATCTTAGCTGAAGTACAAAGACAAAAACATTTTAAAGAACAAAAACTGCGTAAAGATGCTGAGACAACCCAAAAATTAATCGAAAAGATAGAACTAAGGATTGGAGCAAAAGCTGGTACATCAGGCAAAATATTTGGTTCGGTAAATGCAATACAAATTGCAGAGGCGCTCAAAGAAAAAGGATTTGATATTGACCGGAAAAAAGTGGACGTTGATGGTGAAAATATCAAAGAACTTGGTAATTACATTGCCAAGGTTCACCTTTATCGTGATATAAAAGCCGAACTTAAATTTGAAGTTTACGCTGAATAGATATTAAACCATCACTATAAAAAACGCCGCTGGAAACGATCCGAGCGGCATTTTTTTATTCTGCTTTGGCCATTTTCTTAATAATTCAGCACTAGAAAATGGTAATATTCAAAATTTATAGCGCTGCAAGCGCTGCTTGATAATCAGGCTCCTGAGCAATTTCTGGAACCTGCTCAGTATATTTCACTTTACCATTAATATCGAGCACAACCACTGCGCGCGAATGCAAACCTTCAAGCGGGCTATCAGCTATGGTAACACCATAACTAATGCCAAACGTTCCATCCCTAAAATCAGATGCTGTAACAACATTGTTTAGTCCTTCGGTGGCGCAAAAACGTGAATGAGCAAATGGAAGATCTTTGGAGATACACACTACAACGGTGTTATCGAGTTTTGAAGCCTCAGCGTTAAAGCGACGTACTGATGTTGCGCAAACATCGGTATCTAAGCTGGGGAAAATATTTAATACCACACGCTTACCCTTTAAATCCTCAAGAGATAATATACTTAAGTCGGATTTAACAAGTTTAAAATCCGGCGCAATTGATCCGACGACCGGAAGATTACCCACAGTATTAATAGGATTACCTTTTAATGTGATTTTTGCCATTGTTTAAAGTGTTTAGTTATAAACTGATTTTATTTAAGAAACATATTCTTTCCGTTAGTGTTCAGCCAATATTAATTTATTTTTGAAAGACTTCTTTTAGATAGATTACTTTTGCTGTTGTTATCAAATAAAAAAGATGTTATCGGCAGCACAAATAAAATTAATCAGATCGCTACATTTACAAAAGTTTCGAAAATCGGCCAATCTTTTTCTTGTTGAGGGCAATAAAATGGTTGCAGAACTTTTGAGGTCAGATTATGGGATTGAAGCTATTTATGCTACTGAAAAATGGTTTGTTAAAAACAGGGGTGAATTTTTTAAAGATAAGTTTGAAGTAATAAAGATATCGAGTGCCGAACTAAAGCGCATTAGCGCTTTGAAAACACCAAATGATGTTTTGGCTTTGGTCAGGATCCCAGAACCTTCGTTAAACCTGGAGGCCTTTAACAATCTTGTGCTTATGCTCGATGGTATTGCTGATCCGGGAAACCTTGGAACTATAATAAGGATTGCTGATTGGTATGGTATTAAAACCGTAATATGTTCATCGGATTCGGTTGAACTTTTTAACCCGAAAGTGGTACAAGCAACAATGGGCTCATTGTTTAGAGTAAATGTGTTTTATGGGTTTTTACCGGAAATTTTTCAAAAATACTGTTCGGTTATACCCATTTATGGAGCCACACTTGACGGTGTTAACATTTATGCTAAGGAGCTGCCTGAAAAAGCTGTAATTGTGATAGGGAGCGAATCGCATGGAATCTCTGCTGAAGTAAAAGAAAAGGTTGACTTTCTTATAACTATCCCATCGTTTTCCTCTGCTGCCGAGTCGTTAAATGCATCAGTAGCTACAGCAGTGATTTGTTCCGAGTTTAGACGCAAAGCGCTTAAAGCGTCTGTTTTATTTGAAAAATTCGATTAAACTTAGCTTTTTTCTTTTGTTAAAGAATTGCGTAATACAGAAAAGTCATGTTAAAAGTATTCCTCATTTCAATTGTCTTTGTGGGGCTGTCCTTCATTGGCATTGCTATTAAGATGTTGCTTAAAAAAGGCGGCGAGTTCCAAAAGTCCTGTGGTAGCGTTGATCCTACCACTGGAAAGCGGATTGCATGCACTTGCGGCAAAATGGATGACGAGCGCTGTAACAATAAAAAGCGGTATGAAGATATTGAGTTTGAGGAGATCAAAGCTCATTAAGCATCTTTTCCACATCGGGTGTGGTAAAAGTTCTTAAGTTCCCTGCTTCATCAGTATAAATCAGATAAGCTCCGAGATTCTTATTTTTTTCTAAAAAGAGTTTTGTCTTTTCTAATCCCATGACCATAAAAGCTGTTGCATACCCATCAGCAAAAGCAGCATTACTAGCAAAAACCGTTGCCGAAAGCAAGCAATGAGTTACAGGGTATCCTGTATGAGGGTTAATGGTGTGAGAGTACTTTACGCCATCTTTAATATAAAATTTTCGATAGTTTCCTGACGTTGTCAGTCCGATATCCGCTACTTTAACTTTCGCCTTCAATATTCTCCCGCTTGTTGCCTCTTCGCTCGGCTTTTCGATGCCGACAATCCATTTTTCACCATTGGGTTTTAAACCTTTAGTTATAATTTCTCCACCTATGTCAATCAGATAAACTTTTATGCCTTTGGATTCAAAATATTTTCCTAAAATATCTACTGCATATCCCGGAGCAATCGCGTTTAGGTCAATCTGAATATTTGGATGATCTTTTATGATTTTTCCATTTTCTAACCTCACATTTCGATAACCAACAAACTGCATAATACTATCAACCATTTCTTTAGTAAGATCTTGTTTGTTTTTAAATCCAAATCCCCATGCATTAACCAACGGCCCAACAGTAATATCAAAGGAACCTTCAGTCTCGGCAGAGATCTTTTGTGAAATATTAAACATCTCTTCAAAATGGAGATTGTTTGCTTCATCGGTTTCATTTCTATTAATTTTGGAAACAAGCGAATTAGGCTCCCAAATAGAGGCTATCATGTCGAAATCAGCGAGAAGCGAGTCAACCTGAACTTGAGCTATTAAAGTATCCGAAGCAAAATAGGTTATTGCATAGTAAGTACCCTGAGTTTCGCCTATAAATTTGATTTTTGTATTGTTGTGCGATGAAGTACAAGAGATTATAACGGATAATAAAATGAGTGTGAACAAATTAATATTTTTCATGTTAAAACCTGTTACAGTATCAGTATTTTAGACGTCAAAGATAGGCTAAATGAATATTAATAAATCAAAATTAGGGTACTGGTTAATAATCTGTTAAGTTTTAAATTAATTGACAATTTACAAGCTATGGTTAAAAAACTATTTTTTGCTATTGCTCTTCTGATGTTTATGTTATCTGTATCTGCTCAGGACAGGACTTTTGAGGTTACATCCACTGATGGTTTGACGGAATTAAAAGTTGTTGGAAACTTTACAATAACCGATTCGGATGGCTACAATTGGACGCTTTACGATGAGTTGGATAAGGGCAACACAATTTTTATTGATATTTTTCAGGCTACCTGAATGTCGTGCACGGTGTATGCTCCATTAATTGAAGAAGTGTACATCAGGTATGGCTCCGGAATGGGAAATTTGAACGTTTGGGGTCTTTCGCGTTACGACAGTAATTTCGTGATTGAGGAGTTTAAAACGCAATATGGAGTTAGCCACCCGTGTGCAGGCAGCGAAGGAAATGCCGGGGAGGCTATTGACGTTTTGATTGATGGACAGATTTATTATGGAACCCCTACTTATTTGGTCATTTGTCCGGATTATAAAATGCATTTTGATATTTGTTTCCCACCAGAAATGGAATGTATAGACAGTTACATTCAGTTTTGTAATATGGGATTAATAGCCGATTTTAGCGCTGAAGTGAATCAGGTTTGTCAGGGTAGCTATATTCAGTTTAATAATGAGTCCTATGGAAACATTACAAACTGGGACTGGCAGTTTGAAGGAGGTGTACCGCCTACATCAAACGAAATGAATCCTTTGATTTTTTACCCTGAGCCTGGCTTATGGGATGTTACGCTAACAGTATCCAATACATTGTTTACAGATACGACTATCGAAACAGACTTTGTGGAAATTTATGCTAATCCCGTGGTAACACTACAACCAATTGATACTGTTTGTGAGTATGATCCGCCTTTCCGGCTTATAGGTGGATATCCTTTAGGAGGTAGTTATTCAGGAAACGGCGTGCAGCATGGAGTATTTGATCCGCAGGCCGCCGGTGTTGGCGAACATATAATAACCTATACCTTTGAAGATGAAAATGGATGCACCGGAACGGATGAACAGATATTGACAGTTGATGTATGCGCCGGGATTAATAAGTTGAAAATTTCGTATGCCGACGTTTATCCTAATCCTTCAAAAGGCGAGCTTTTTATCAGAACAAAAGATACTGACTGCATCATTGTCCAGATAATTGATTTAGTCGGTTCAGTAATTATTTCAAAAACTTTTTATCAGTCTGTTTGGGATTATGTTTCAATTGATTTAAGCAGATTACCATCAGGTTTTTACATGGTTATAGTAAATGATGGCTCGACTATTTACACTACAAAAATCAGTCTTTTAAAAGAATAGAGGATGACGTATCAGAGTAAAAAAAGCCTTATAAACCACAATGATTACAAGGCTTTCCTTGTGATCCAGCTGGGATTCGAACCCAGGACCCACGGCTTAAAAGGCCGTTGCTCTACCTGCTGAGCTACTGAATCAGTCGAATAAAACGGGGTGCAAAAGTAATTCCAATTTTTTAATTGACAAACTCAGTTTTAATCTTTTTTGAATTTCTTTGTTTTATGTCATTGATATTATGTGGGTTCAGTAGGCTAAAAAATTGTCAAAGGACCTAAGCCCTCACGAACAACTTCTATCTCATCGCCAGTACAGTCAATTACTGTTGAAGGTACGTTACCTCCAAACCCCGCATCAATAACAATATCTACCAAGTCTTTGTATTTTTCGTATATAAGCTCAGGGTCGGTTGTGTATTCAATCAATTCGTCTTCATCGTGTATGGAGGTAGTCATAATAGGATGCCCAAGCTGACGCACTATTTCGAGAGGTATATTATGATTAGGGATACGAATACCTACTGTTTTTTTGCGCGATTGAATATATTTCGGAACAGTGTTGTTTGCATCAAAGATGAAGGTGTATGGCCCAGGCAGCACTCGTTTTATCAATTTAAACAGATTATTGCTAATTGGCCTTGTAAAGTCGGTTATTTGGCTCATGTCGTGGCAAATAAAAGAAAAGTTTGCCTTTTCAGGTTTCAATCCTTTGATGCGGGCAATGCGCTCAATAGCTTTCGACTTGAAGATATCGCAACCCAAGCCGTAAACAGTATCGGTTGGGTAAATTATTATTCCGCCATCGTAAAGACATTCAACAACTTTACCGATTTGCCGCGGGCTGGGTGTTACAGGATGAATTTTTAGCAACATCGTATTAATAGCATTTTTTTTGCAAATTTAGTTAAACCAGCTTATCCGATTTTTTTTCAGTTACTTTTGTGCAATTTGACCTTAATGGGATATGCAATTTAATAAAATAATAGGACAGGATCATTTGAAAAAGAAACTTCGGGAAACTGTAAAGAATAACAGGGTTGCGCATGCACAGCTCTTTTACGGAGGCGAAGGGGTAGGTAAGCTGCCACTGGCTATTGCCTATGCTCAGTTTATAAACTGCAAGGACGAGAATAAATTTATAAATGGCGATTCTTGTGGCACATGCCCATCGTGTAATAAGTACAACAAGCTCATACATCCTGATCTTCATTTTGTCTTTCCGATTGCTGGTGGCGACGAATCGAAAAAACCTATAAGTAGTAATTTCTTAACAGAATGGCGCGAACTACTATTGCAAAACGATGGTTATATAACACTTAACGACTGGTACCAAAAGATTGAAATTGAGCGTAAGCAGGCGGTTATCAATGTAAGTGAATGTAACCAGATAATTCAAACGCTTAACTACACCAGTTATGAATCGGATTACAAAGTGATGATTATTTGGATGGTGGAAAAACTCTATTATGTAGCTGCTCCCAAGTTGCTTAAAATTCTTGAGGAGCCACCCGATAAAACACTCTTTTTGCTGATTGCCGAGCATACCGAGCAGATTATTAACACTATTATGTCAAGACTTTTACCTGTTAAAATCCCCCGAATTGATGATGATGCCATTACCGAAGCTATTAAAAAACGTTTTAATGTTGACGATCCCATAGCAAACCAAGTTGCACAGCAAGCTAATGGTAGTTTTACCGAAGCAGTAAGTCTTTTGGATCAGAGCGAAGATAGGAAAGCCAATTTTGATCGTTTTAAAGATTGGATGCGAATGTGCTGGACTTTCGATGCACAGGGATTGTTAGATTTTAGCGAAAAGGTAGCCAGAGAAGGTCGCGAAAGCAATAAAAGTTTTTTGCAGTTTAGCCTTGTAGCTATTAGGAACAGTCTGGCGCTCAACTATACCAAATATGCTTATATCAGAATAGCAGAGGAGGAGCGAGTGTTTTATGAAAATTTCTCACCATTTGTAAATCATCTGAATATCGTAATGTTTACTAATGAATTTAATAAAGCCATAAACCATATTGAACGTAACGTACACTCGGCTCTTGTTTTTTTCGACCTTTCGCTAACGATTGTCAAGTTGCTTAAAATGAAATAATATTACTCATTAAAAGGTGTGTTCGATAGATTTTTGACCGATGACTTTTCAAATTGGCAACGATAAAATGATTTCATGTAACTTTGTAAAGTTTCAACAAGTTATAAATATTAACTCTTGGCAATAGTAATTAAATGGAAAATCAAAATATAAAATCCGATAACGATATAGATAAAAAATTCTTGACTCGTGGGTGTTCTCAGGCTCCTCAATTATATCAGGATAATAAAAATATTTTTGTAGGCAGATGTTGTAAGTTAAACGCTCATGACTGGCTGCAAAATGTACAATTGCCCGAAGACCATTCTCTTTTTAATTGTGTTGAAGTAAGATTTAAAAATTGTCGGAAAGATTTTTTTCGTATTCATGGCGATATGAAATTCACAACAGGCGATATTGTGGCAGTGGAAGCGACGCCAGGTCATGATATTGGCATAGTGTCACTCACAGGAGAAATCGTTAAACTTCAGATGCTAAAAAAAGGCGTTGATCCGTATTCTCCGCAAGTAAAAAGGATTTACCGTAAAGCGCGTTTAGCCGATATTGAAAAATGGGTTAACACTGTTGATCTTGAAAACGAAGCTACATTGAAATCGAGAAAGATGGCGTGGGATTTAAATTTAGATATGAAGATAAATGATGTTGAGTATCAGGGAGATGAGACAAAAGCTGTCTTTTATTATACTGCCGACGAGAGGGTGGATTTCAGACAGTTGATAAAAGTGCTAGCAGACCATTTTAAGGTTCGTATTGAAATGCGTCAGATCGGGGTACGACAGGAAGCTGCAAGGTTAGGTGGTATAGGTTCTTGCGGAAGAGAGCTCTGTTGCTCATCATGGCTCTCCGATTTTACATCGGTTTCGACAAGTAAAGCACGTACGCAGTTATTGCCAATGAATCCACAAAAGTTGGCAGGACAGTGCGGAAAACTAAAATGCTGTTTAAATTTTGAAAATGATGTTTATCTTGATGCTTTGAAGGAATTCCCAGATAACTCAATAAAACTAAAAACCGAAAAAGGAGAGGCTATTCATCAAAAATCGGATGTTTTTAGAAAAATAATGTGGTATTCGTATCTTGATGATCAGTCGAAAATGCTTGCTTTAACTATAGAAAATGTAAAACAGATTTTAGAGCAAAATCTTAAAGGAGTCTATCCAAAATCCTTAGAGGACCATGCCTTACAACAAGAAGCAAAAGTTGAAGAGGCAGCGACTCAGCTCGATGAAGGGGATATACACAGATTTGATATAAAAGCCGGTAAAACTTCAAAAAAGAAACGGCGGAAAAACAATAATTTCCAGAACGACTAATTCAATAATAACATCATTAGGAAATAGTTTTTCTTTTAATCATTTGTAGGATAAGCTTTTCATGTTGGGATTTGCAGAGGCTGTCTCAAAACAAATATTTAACTAAAAACTGCAAGGCGTCTTATAGGTATCTAAATGCAAGGCGCTGAGATTGAGTGCAAAGGGGCGTATTTGAAGTACGTAACTGAGACCGTACTGCGACAAGTTCAGCAACCATCGAAAGTAACATGGTTGCTGGGCGAAGTCGAAGCACAGCAGTTGGGCGCTTGTGAGGCGCCGCCAATGGTTTTGTGAGGTCTGTTTTGCGAAGAGACACAAAACTCCATTTTCGTTTTTACGCTATCCAAACTCCCTGGGAATTTTTCGTTCCAAGATTTTCTATCGAGAGTTTTTTATGATGATGTTTTAATTAGATTGCTGCTATTTTTATCGTTATTGATGATTTCACCTATCTTTGTAAAAATTCTGAATCAATGGAAGATACACAAGTTAAACTGCCTGAGTTGCCACCTGTACGCATTGGTTTTACTCATGGTGATGTAAATGGGATTGGCTACGAAATCATCATTAAAACATTAGCAGACGATCGGATAAATGAAATGATTGTTCCGATAGTTTTTGGCCATTCTAAAGTAGCCTCTTATCATCGCAAAACGTTGACAGTAAAAGATTTTAGTTTTAACCTGATAAAGCGTGTTGATGCCGCAAACCCCCGACGGGCAAATATTTACAATATTACTGAACGGGAGGTGAAACTTGACCTCGGAGCGATGACAAAAATTGGCGGTGAAATGGCTTATTGTTCATTGAAATCAGCCGTTGAATCTATTGATAAAAAAGAAATAGATGCTTTGGTAACAGCGCCTATCAACAAAAAAAATATCCAATCGAAAGAATTTAACTTTCCCGGACACACCGAGTTTTTTGCAAGTCGGTATAATTTGTCCAATTACCTGATGATGATGATTAGTGGACAATTAAGAATTGGAGTTGTAACAGGGCATATACCTCTGAAAGATGTTGCACAAACTCTTACTAAAGAGCTAATCTTAGATAAGATTAATGTTTTAAATCAATCTCTGCTTCAGGACTTTGGTATCAGGAAGCCGCAAATTGCTGTACTCAGTCTTAATCCTCATGCAGGCGATAACGGACTGATTGGAACTGAAGAGCAAGAGATTATTATTCCGGCAATTAAGGAGGCGTTTGAAAGTAAAATTTTGGTTTTTGGCCCATATCCGGCCGACGGCTTTTTTGGAACGACCAACTACCGGTCATTTGATGGAATTTTGACAATGTATCATGATCAATGCATGCTCCCTTTCAAAACATTGGCTTTTGCTGATGGAGTGAATTATACTGCTGGATTACCAATAGTGCGTACCTCGCCATCACATGGAACGGCATATGATATTGCAGGAAAAAATATTGCTGATGAAAATTCGATGCGTGCAGCAGTATATCTTGCTGTGGATATTGTACGCAACCGGCTGCAATATAGCGAAATAACCGCAAATCCGCTTCAAAAAACAGAACTTGTGGACGAAGTTGATGAAGATATCCAGCTTGAATAGGCGTTTATATCGTATTATCAATAAGGAACAAAATTTTCTATTCAAACTGATCATTTAATGCTACTGGAAAGATTCACCGTTTTTGAAATTGCTACTATTGTAAAAGGCAAACTGCTCAACGATCAACTATCAGGGTTATCTGTTAATGAAATACTCGTTGACAGCCGCTCCTTATTTAGGGGTGAGGGGACTGCTTTTTTTGCAATTTCGACCCGCCGCAACGACGGACACCGCTTCATCGGAGAGCTTTATGAAAAAGGCGTGCGGTGTTTCATCATTTCCAATCCGGAATTTGACATTAAACCTTTCCCGAAGGCTGTGTTTGTATTAGTAAAAAGTTCTTTGCAGGCGCTTCAGGAAATTGCAGCAGCTCATCGTGAAAAATTTAATATACCTGTAATAGGAATAACGGGAAGCAATGGCAAGACCGTTATAAAGGAGTGGCTGTACCAGTTATTATCTACAGATAAAAGAGTTATCCGTAGCCCGAAAAGTTATAACTCTCAAATCGGTGTGCCATTATCTGTTTGGCAGTTGGAACCGGAGTATGAGTTGGCAATATTCGAAGCCGGCATTTCCGAACCGATGGAGATGCAAAGATTACAACAAATTATCAAGCCTACGATTGGAATTTTTACAAATATCGGAGAGGCACATAGCGCTAACTTTATTGATAAACGCCAGAAAATCACCGAAAAACTTTCGCTGTTTAAAGAGGCGGAAACTTTGATTTACTGCACTGACCATAAGGAGTTACACGAGGTGGTCATCACTTCTGATTTATTTAAAAATATCAAATTTTTAACCTGGGGGTGGGAAGGAAGTAATGATTTACAAATAACCGATGTTAAAATATGCGACAAGGGTAAAACAAAGATAGATGCTGTTTTTAGGAATAAAAACATTTCAATTATTATTCCTTTCATTGATAATGCTTCGGTGGAAAATGCAACTCATTGTTGGGCTACACTCTTGTTGCTTGAGGTTGATCAGGATGTTATAGCTGAAAAGATGCTTAGCCTTACTCCGATAGCAATGCGATTGGAGTTGATTGAAGGCATAAACGATTGTACAATAATAAATGACAGCTATAACTCCGACTTGCTTTCATTGGGTATTGCGCTCGACTTTTTAAATCAACATACAAATCATAAGGATAAAACCGTGATTTTGTCGGATATGTTGCAAAGTGGCCAAAGTGAGTTTTTTCTTTACCGGAAAATTGCAGAGATGTTGAAACAGAAACAGATCAAGCGGTTGATAGGCATTGGTCCGACCATAAGCCGGCAGTCGGAGCAATTTGAAATGCAATCGGAATTCTTTTTGTCAACGGATGATTTTCTTAAAACCTTTTCTTCTATTTTTTTTCATGATGAAGGGATTTTGCTGAAAGGCGCCAGGGTGTTCGAATTTGAAAAAATAGGTCAGGCGCTTCAACAAAAAGCTCATGAAACAGTGCTTGAGATAAACCTCAACGCCCTCATTCACAATTTGAATTATTACCGTTCATTGATCAAGCCAACAACAAAGATAATGGCTATGGTTAAAGCAGGCTCGTATGGGCTTGGGAGTTTCGAAGTTGCAAATGCACTTCAATTTCACAAAGTTGATTTTATGGCGGTAGCTTACGCCGACGAAGGGGTGGAGCTTCGTAAATTTGGAATAACATTACCTATAATGGTGATGAATCCTGATGAAGAGAGTATGGATAGCATAATAAGTTATAATTTGGAGCCCGAAATATACAGTATCCGCATTCTCAATATCCTCGAAAGCGCCATACGGCGCAACATCATTTCAAAGAGTAAACCTGTTAAGATCCATATCAAGTTGGATACAGGTATGCACAGATTGGGATTTTGTGAAGAAGATGTAGCTGAGTTAATAAAAAGAATTGTGGCTAATAAACGGCTGTATGTACAATCTATATTCACTCACCTGGCTTCAACCGATATGCCTGAACATGCTGATTTTACACGTCATCAGATCAAGTTATTTGAAAACAAATCCGACTCGATTATCAATTCAATTGGTTATCCTGTTTTGAGGCATGTACTTAATACGGCAGGAATAACTACTTTTCCTGATGCTCAATTTGAAATGGTAAGGCTTGGCATCGGCCTTTATGGTATTTCTCCGTTTGAGCGGGAGCAAGCATATTTGGAAAATGTTGTTGTTTTAAGGTCAATCATCTCGCAGATAAAATTTGTTCATAAAGGTGAAACGGTAGGATATAATAGGGTAGGGGTTGCTAAGGAGGATATGGTTGTTGCAGTTGTCCCTGTTGGGTATGCCGATGGTTTAAGCCGGCGGCTTAGCAATGGGCGTGGGCAGCTTATGGTAAAACATACCCTCGTGCCGATAGTCGGCAATGTGTGTATGGATATGTGTATGATAGATGTTACCGGATTAGATGTAAAAGAGGGAGAAGAAGTTATAATTTTTAATAGCAGTAAAATGCTGAATCAGTTAGCTAAAGCGATGGATACAATACCGTACGAAGTGATGTCATCAATTTCGAAACGGGTGAAGAGGGTCTATTTTCAGGAGTAAATATTTGTGTTAATTACGAAAAGTAATTTTAGCTACTAATAGTTTAACCTTGTTCAGCAACCAAGCACGAATATTCAAATAGAGCTTGGTAAAAAATCTATAATCAACTGATTTTCTTTGGATTCAATCAATTCACACTTTGAAGATGTCTTTTTGATCGTTCATTGTTCACTACATTGCGCTATTGGCGCGGGGTAAAAGAATTTTATGCCATAAGTTGCGAAATTGTTCAAAAATAGGCGGGTAGGTTATTTTTAGCCCTTAGCGGTTAAAAAAAACTTTTATTACAATAAATTTTGACTTATTTATAAAACCATAAGAAAATTTTCTTTACTTTTACCCTCCCAAAACATTAAAAAAATAAAAATCTTGAATCGTAAACTTTTGTTATTAATTAAAAAAAATAGAACAATGAGATTATTTTTATCTAATAAAAAGCAATTTAGTTTTGTAATACTTATTGCTTTAGTATTGTCGCTTTTTGCGGCGATTGCCCAAATTCAAAGTTATAACGACTCCTTGATAAGTTCCGGAATTTCGCTTAAGAGAGAATCCAATTTTGATGTTACTCTTAATTCTTCTACTCCTGAGTATCTTATTGATAATGAGGTGGACGGGAATCAGATGCAAGATATTATTATGCCACAAGCATTTATTCTAAATGATGAGGGCGCTCCTAACCTGCCTGCCCCACTTGATGCTGATTCGGTAAACGGCCCTGTATGGAGTATTGATCCTACTGAATTGATTGAAAACCATGCAACAAACAATATGGTTACCTCTAAGTATCTTACCGTTACCAATCTGGGATCTGAAGATCTTACCTGGGAACTGAATATTCAGCGTGCTTCTACAGCCGGCCCTGATGTTGTCCTTGATCCTGAGTGGGTGGCTGAGCAATACGCACAACGCGCTGCATTAGAGGGAGATCCTTTCTCAGAACGCAACATTTCACCAAGTCGTGGCGGATTCATGGATAATATTTTAGAAGAATTCGATCTTCAGTTTGAATATCCTGTAGGTGTTGGTGGCGGCGAAGCAGGTATTGAAGCAGATGCTAATTACATTTATACTTCAAAATGGAATGGTACTGATTTTTATCGCTATGATTATGATGGTACTTATGTTGGAAGCTTTGCTATACCTGGCGCTGGTCAGATTAGAGACCTTGCCTATGACGGTACATATTTCTATGGTGGTAAAGGCGCTTCAACGGTTTATATAATGGATTTTGTCGGCCAGACTCTTATAGGTCAATTTACCGCTCCAACGGCAGTACGCGCCATAGCATGGGATGATGGTGAAGAGGGATTATGGGCAAACAACTGGTCAACGACAATTACGTTGTTCGATTTGCAAGGCGCAGTTTTGGGTACTATTCCTAATGCAGGAGATGAGAGTTTTTATGGTTTTGCTTACGATCATCAGGGTCCATATCTATGGGGCTATGGTCAAAGCGGACCTAACAATAATCAACTATACAAATACGCGCTACCTAGCGGCTCACTTGAACTTACCCATGATGTCTTTCCGATGTTATCATTGGTAGCTTCTGGCGATATTGCCGGTGGTCTAGCTTTCCAACCCGACATTGTAACAGGATTTAATACCCTGCTTGGTTTGGTTCAGAATGTGTGTTTGTGGGGTATTGAAATGGGTAATACCACGCTTTTTGACATTGATGTTGGCGTTAGCTTAATTGTTTCACCTAATTCAGGTGTAAACCTTGGAAGTAGTGAGCTGGTTGTAATAAAGATCAAAAACCATGGTGCAAATTCTGTTTCCAATATTCCATGGAGTGTTAATATGACCGGTCAAGGTTCTGCATCGTTTAACGGCACATATTCCGGATCGCTTGCTCCTGGCGCTTATGTTGAGATTTCCGTTGGTACTGTAAATCTTTCAGTACATGGTACATACAATTTCGAAGCATGTACAAACCTTGCCGGCGACGAAAATCCGAATAACAATTGCAAGACAAAAGCTGTTAAAAACAATGAGCCTTCTATCTGCTGGGATAATCTCTATTCTACCGGTTGTACATATGGCGACGGACTTATCTCATGGGATTTTGTCAACATAAATGTACCTAACATTCCATGTTCAGGTTATCCGCCATGGTATCATGATTACAGGGATATGGTACATGAAGTTGAGGCCGGACAGACTTACGTTCTTACTGTAACAGCCGGTTATACCGACACATATTTCGATATTTGGGTTGACTTTGATCATGATCTTTATTTGGACAATGCAACTGAGTTGATCATGAACGATGGATTATGTGCAACAGCCAATACTCCATATACCTTTAATATTACTATTCCTGCTAATGCGCCTGCTGGCACGCACATAATGCGTTTCAGAACCAACTGGGCTTCGCCAGTAACTGATCCGTGTGCAACCTATACTTTTGGTAATTGTTGCGATTTCAAAATTCAGATTGGTGGAGATGCTCCATGGCTATCAGCGCCTGTTACGAGCGGTTTGGTACCTGCCGGCCAGTCATCACAGATTGAGGTGGTATTCAATTCGGACGGCTTACCTGTTTCTTCAGTAAAGAATGGTAATTTGATATTTACCACTAATGCTCCGGGAAGCCCGCATGATGTGCCAGCTACACTTAATGTAGGTGGCGACCCAGCGATTGTTTTTGATCCTACAGCGCTTACTGAGAATCATGCTCAACCTAATACTATAACTACTAAAACTCTAAATGTTACAAATAATACTGAAGCTTCTATCACTTTCAACATTGATATACAGCGTGCTTCTACAGCCGGTCCTGATATAGAGGTTGATCCTGAGTGGGTAGCCGAGCAGTATGCAATGCGTCAGGCTGCCGAGGGAGCTATTTTAAGCTTAGGCAAAACTGTTCCAGGCGGCGCTTCACCTAATATGACTGATGATGAAATAATCAGATGGGATGATGGTGTAAACGACGATGCTATTGGATTGGTAAATGGCGGCACTTTCTATGTGGCAGCCTACTTCCCCGTTTCTACTATGGGGCAGTATTCCGGTATGAAGCTCAATCAGGTTGAAATATTTGTTTACGATGTACCCACTTCAATGGTATTGAGAATCAATGGCCAAGGTACAGCTACAACCCCTGGTCCACTATTGCACTCACAGCCTTTAACTAATCTGACAAGCATGACCTGGCATATGATTGATTTGACTGATCCGGTAGATATCACCGGAGAGTATCTGTGTATTGGCTATGAGGTTACACATAATTCAGGTTCTTATCCTGCTAGTTGTGATAGCGGACCTGCAGTAGCAGGATTTGGCGATATGATCTCTATTGATGGAACCACTTATCAATCAATGGCTACTGCTTATGGCCTTAATTATAATTGGAATATAGCAGGTTATCTTATTCCGGGAGAAATATTTGCAAAAGACGTTGGAGTACAAATAATTTCAACACCTAACACCGGTATTAACTTAACCGTCGCTGAAGTGGTGAAATTCACTATAAAGAATTATGGTACTGATGCTCAGTCCAATATTCCATGGACAGTAACTATGACTGGGCAGGGTAGCGCATCATTTAATGGTATTTATTCAGGTCCGCTTGCTGCCGAAGCTACTGCAGAAATAACAGTCGGTACTGCTAACCTTTCGGCTTATGGCATATACAATTTTGAAGCTTGCACTAACCTTGCCGGCGACGAAAATCCGAATAACAATTGCAAGACTAAATTTGTTGAAAACAAAGAGCCTTCGCTTTGTGTAAATAACCTCTATTCTGTCGGTTGTACATATGGCGACGGACTTAACTCATGGGATTTTGTAAACATAAATGTACCTAACATCCCATGTTCAGGTATTCCTGCATGGTATCATGATTACAGAGATATGGTACATGAGGTTGAGGCCGGACAGACTTACGTTCTTTCTGTAACTGCCGGTTCTAGCAGTACGTACTTCGATGTATGGATTGATTTTAATGACGATCTTATTTTGAACAATGCCAATGAGTTGATTCTGAACGATGGGTTATGTTTATTAAAAAATACTCTATATACTTTTAATATTACTATTCCTGCTGATGTGCCAGGTGGGTCGCACGTAATGCGTTTCAGAACCAAATATAACTCACCAGTAACTGATCCATGTGCAACCTATAGTTATGGTAACTGCTGTGATTTCAAAATACTGATTGTTGGAGATAACCCATGGCTATCAGCATCTCCATTAACCGGAACTATTTTACCAGGAGAAACATTCCCTGTAACGGTAACTTTTAACTCAACAGATTTACAAGGTCCGATTACAAAAACCGGAGTGCTTTCCTTCTTAAGTAATGCTCCGGGAAGCCCGTATGACGTACCAGCTACACTTAGTGTTGGTTCGGCAACCGGCCCGATATGGTATGTTGAGCCCTCTCAATTGCATGAGATCCATGCAACAAACAATATGATTACCTCAAAATATCTTACCGTTATCAATCTGGGATCTGAAGATCTTACCTGGGATCTGACTATTCAGCGTGCTTCAACAGCCGGCCCTGATGTTGTTCTTGATCCTGAGTTAGTAGCCGAGCAATATGCACAACGCGCTGCATTAGAGGGAGATCCTCTCTCAGAACGCAACATTTCACCAAGTTGTGGCGGATTCATGGATAATATTCTTGAAGATTTCTATCTTCAGTTTGAATATCCTGTTGGTGTTGGTGGCGGCGAAGCAGGTATTGAAGCAGATGCTAATTACATTTATACTTCAAAATGGAATGGTACTGATTTTTATCGCTATGATTATGATGGTACTTATGTTGGAAGTTTTGCTATACCTGGCGCTGGTCAGATTAGAGACCTTGCCTATGACGGTACATATTTCTATGGTGGTCAAGGCTCTTCAACGGTTTATATAATGGATTTTGTCGGCCAGACTCTTATAGGTCAATTTAGCGCTCCAACGGCAGTACGCGCCATAGCATGGGATGATGGTGAAGAGGGATTATGGGCAAACAACTGGTCAACGACAATTACGTTGTTCGATTTGCAAGGCGCAGTTTTGGGTACTATTCCTAATGCAGGAGATGAGAGTTTTTATGGTTTTGCTTACGATCATCAGGGTCCATATCTATGGGGCTATGGTCAAAGCGGACCTAACAATAATCAACTATACAAATACGCGCTACCTAGCGGCTCACTTGAACTTACCCATGATGTCTTTCCGATGTTATCATTGGTAGCTTCTGGCGATATTGCCGGTGGTCTAGCTTTCCAACCCGACATTGTAACAGGATTTAATACCCTGCTTGGTTTGGTTCAGAATGTGTGTTTGTGGGGTATTGAAATGGGTAATACCACGCTTTTTGACATTGATGTTGGCGTTAGCTCAATTGTTTCACCTAATTCAGGTGTAAACCTTGGAAGTAGTGAGCCGGTTGTAATAAAGATCAAAAACCATGGTGTAAATTCCGTTTCCAATATTCCATGGAGTGTTAATATGACCGGTCAAGGTTCTGCATCGTTTAACGGCACATATTCCGGATCGCTTGCTCCTGGCGCTGATGTTGAGATTTCCGTTGGCACTGTAAATCTTTCAGCATATGGTACATACACTTTCGAAGCATGTACAAACCTTGCAGGCGATCAAAATCCGAGTAACGATTGTAAGACAAAAGCTCTTATAAACAATGAGCCTTCACTTTGTGTAGATAACCTCTATTCTTCCGGTTGTTCACTTGGCGACGGACTTACCTCATGGGATTTTGCAAACATAAATGTACCTAACATCCCATGTTCGGGCACTCCGCCATGGTATCATGATTACAGGGATATGGTACATGAGGTTGAGGCCGGACAGACTTACGTTCTTACGGTAACAGCTGGTTATACCAACACATATTTCGACGTTTGGATTGATTTTAATGACGATCTTGTTTTGAACAATGCCGATGAGTTGATCCTGAACGATGGGTTATGTGCAACAGCCAATACTCCATATACCTTTAATATTACCATTCCTGCTGATGCGCCTGGCGGGGCGCACGTAATACGTTACAGAACTAACTGGAGCCAGCCAGTAACTGATCCATGTGCAACCTATAATTATGGTAACTGCTGTGATTTCAAAATCCAGATTGGTGGAGGCACTCCATGGCTATCAGCGCCTGTTACGAGTGGTTTGGTACCTGCCGGCCAGTCATTACCGATTGAGTTTTTATTCAATTCAAACGGCTTACCTTCTCTTTCAATAAAGAATGGTAATTTGATATTTACCACTAATGTTCCGGAAAGCCCGCATGACGTACCTGTTACATTTGTTGTTGCTCCGGGAACCGGTCCGATATGGAATGTTACTCCTTCTGAATTGATTGAGAACCATCCAACAAACAATACGGTTACCTATAAAGATCTTACCATTACTAATCTGGGAGATGAAACTCTTTATGTTAAAGCAGTTGTTCAGCGTGCTTCAATAGCCGGCCCTGATATAGAAGTTGATCCTGAGTGGGTAGCCGAGCAATATGCAATGCGTCAGGCTGCTGAGGGAGCTATTTTAAGCTTAGGCAAAACTGTTCCTGGCGGCGCTTCACCTAATATGACTGATGATGAAATAATCAGATGGGATGATGGTGTCAACGCTGATGCTATTGGATTGAGCAGTGGCGGCACTTTTTATACGGCAGCTTACTTCCCTGTTTCTACTATGGGTCAGTATTCCGGTATGAAGCTCAATCAGGTTGAAATATTTGTTTACGATGTACCCACTTCAATGGTATTGAGAATCAATGGCCAAGGTACAGCTACAACCCCTGGTCCACTATTGCACTCACAGCCTTTAACTAATCTGACAGGTATGACCTGGCATATGATTGATTTGACTGATCCGGTAGATATCACCGGAGAGGATCTGTGGATTGGCTATGAGGTTATACATAATTCAGGTACTTATCCTGCTGGCTGTGATGGCGGACCTGCAGTAGCAGGATTTGGCGATATGATCTCTATGGATGGAACTACTTATGTACCAATGAGTGAACTTGGCCTTGTTCATTATAACTGGAATATTGCCGGTTATCTTATCCAAGTCCCTACTTTTATAAAAGATGTTGGAGTAAAAGTAATTTCAGCGCCTAACACCGGTATTAACTTAACTGTCGCTGAAGTGGTGAAATTCAATATAAAGAATTATGGTACCGCCGCTCAGTCCAATATTCCATGGACAGTAACTATGACTGGCCAGGCTAGCGCTTCATTTAATGGCGCTTATGCCGGTCCGCTTGCTGCCGGAGCTACTGCAGAAATAACAGCCGGTACTGCTAACCTTTTGGCTTATGGCATATACAATTTTGAAGCTTGCACTAACCTTGCCGGCGACGAAAATCCGAATAACAATTGCAAGACTAAATCTGTTGAAAACAAAGAGCCTTCACTCTGTGTAGATAACCTCTATTCTTCCGGTTGTTCATATGGCGACGGACTAATCTCATGGGATTTTGCAAACATAAATGTACCTAACATCCCATGTTCAGGTACTCCGCCATGGTATCATGATTACAGGGATATGGTACATGAGGTTGAGGCCGGACAGACTTACGTTCTTACGGTAACAGCCGGCTATAGCAACACAAACTTCGACGTTTGGATTGACTTTAATGATGATCTTATTTTTAACAATGCCGATGAGTTGGTTCTGAACGATGCGGTATGTGCATCAACCAATACTCCATATACTTTTAATATTACCATACCTGCTGATGCACCTGGTGGCACGCACGTATTACGTTACAGAACCAACTGGAGCCAGCCAGTAACTGATCCATGTGCTCCATATATTTATGGTAACTGCTGTGATTTCATGATCGATCTTGGTGAAAGCTTTGAAGGTTGGATATCAGTGTTTGAGGGAATGTTTTTGGTAGAACCCTGCCAGTCAATAGTAACTCAGGTGAAATTCAATTCTGCAGGTTTGGATTTCGGTACATATACCGGTTCAGTTATCTTTAACAATAACTCATCAACACCTGTTGTTACTGTACCTGTAACCTTAATTGTTGAACAAGACTGTCTGCTTCCTCCACCTACGGATCTCACTTTGCAACAAACTGGATACAGTCCAAATATTGTACAACTCACTTGGGTTGCACCTGAAGAGCCGGGAGGGGTATTACGTTGGGACAATGGAATAAATAACGACGGTATTGGATTAGTTGACGGTGGAACATTTGCTGTCGCTGCTAAATGGAATCCGGATCAGCTAACTCAACATGTTGGCCTTTATCTTAAGCAGGTTGATATTTTCCCAAGGTCAGCTACTGCTACATACATTATTAAAGTGTGGACAAGCGCTACTGTATCTCAACCTGTCGTTAGCCAATCAGCTACCGTTGTATTCGAGCAATGGAATACCATTACTCTTACTAATCCTGTTCAGATTGAAGCTGGCAAACCGCTCTATATTGGTTATGAGACGACTCATGCCGTAAGCGAGTATCCTGCTGGTTGTGATTCAGGTCCTGCAATTGCCAACTTTGGTGATTTAATCAGTACTGGTGGTGGTGCATGGGTTTCGATGTCAACACAATTTGGTCTGAATTATAATTGGAATATTGCCGGTATAATTGATATTGGTACTGATGGTGCAGCGCCTGCTGTTCCGATAGTTATCACACCAAATCCTGGCGTTTCTTATGGTTCACCGGTAGCAGGTAATTTAGGCAAGCCTAATAATGCAAAGTGGGTTAATACCTCAAGAGCTTTAGTGGGCTATGATATTAAGAGAGATGGTCAGGTGATCGGTTCTGTTGGGCCTACTGTTACTACCTATACCGATAGTAATGTTCAAGGAGGTGCGCGTATCTACAATGTTGGAGCTCATTATACTGAATGTACTGCATGGTCTGATCCAGCTACCATTTACGTATTTGTTACCGAGCTTTCGCCAGATGCAACTACCTTACGTATTTATCCAAATCCTGTTTCTGAAACGGTTAACATCGAGTCAACCACTATTAAGCAAATTATAATAGTCAATAATCTCGGTCAAGTGGTTTACGATAGTCTGTTCAACAACGATTATGTACAAATAAATACCTCTAACTTACGTAAAGGTATGTACGTCATCTTCATCCGGACTGCCGGAACGACATTTACTGAGAAACTGATTATCAAATAATCCTTAATTGGAATAATCCTAAAAAGGCCGGGCCATTTGGTTCGGCCTTTTTTTGGTGCGCTACGAATACCATACATCTATAGGGTGTAAATCCCGAATGTGCCAGCCAATTGGAAACGTTGGTCAAAGACAAAGGTGTTGCTTGTGAGAGCAAATCTGAAGGAAGTCGGCAACAAAACCGTGCATGAACGAACATAAACACAATACAAGGCTTGCCTTGTGGGTAAGTAGGCAATGGATTGCGAAGCCCTATAATTGGACGTAAAACAAGGGTAGTAAATTACATCAACTCTTTATTTCTCAGACTGATTTAATTGATTTATGTAATCTCCCATACGGGTAAAGGTAGGCTGAAAATTTTTTAGAATACTTCGTAATTTGAATTCACACCCTTTAACACCATAATAATGAATCAGTTTTTCGATCAATGGAAGCTTTAATTTAGGCGACTTGGGGTCAATTTCTCTCGGATGAAGATAGACAAAGATATTTTTTCCTTTCCGGTTTTTTTTAACAATTAATTTTTTAACAAAAAACAGTGGTAATGCACGAAGATAAAATCCTCCGCTAAAACCATATTTTTTTCCTATAACTGAAAACAGAACCTGCGGAATTTCCCAAACCGGCTGTTTAACCCCGTCAATTAGAGGCTGATGAATTTCCTGTGGAAAATTTTTGATTCCATAAAGGAAAGTTTTTCCTGGGAAAACAGAAGAGGAGTATTTTATTCCTCGCTCATTAAGAATATTATAAAACCAAGGCAGAATTTCTTGGTTTACTGACCAAGAGGGGGCTCTGTAACCAATAATCTGCTCGCCGATTATTTGTTCTAAAATATCGCAGGATTTATGAAGATCAAGTATGAACTGGTCAGGTGTCATTTTATTTATCATTTTGTGATTATAGCTGTGGGAAGCTACTTCATGCCCTTCACTATGTATTTTTTTTATTATGTTTGGTTTATTCCGAGCTATATCACCAACAATAAAACAAGTTGATTTTATTTTATTTTCTGCACAAATTTCAAGGAGCTTGTCCATATTTTTTTCGAGATGGGTACCCGAATCATTATAAAGACTTAGGTTTACGGATTTATAGTTTACCGCATACCACTCCTCAACGTCAAAAGTGAGAAAATTGACATCGTTATGTTCAACACTACTTTTACTTTTCATGATTTAGGTTTAATTTTTAACCACAAGAAATACCCCTAAAATGATCAGCAGAACGCCGGCTATACGCACGATCGAGATTTGCTCGTGAAAAATGAAATAACCGGCAAGTAAAGAGTATATGAATGCCACACTTGTAATAGGTACGATCAGGCTGATTTCAAATTTGGAAATCAGCCACATGAAAAAAACTGTAGCAAGGGCATAAACCATAAACCCTGAAAATACCCATCCATTGAAGACAATTCGAAAGATGTTTGCAAACAGAGGCTCCCCAGGTAGGTGAAATCCACCTGCTTTTTGAATTCCTATTTTCCAAAGCACTTGTCCTGTGGTGATAAGCAGTGTGGTTGATATGGATAATAAAACTACTTTTAACATGTATTTTTGGGTGTTGAGTTAATATCTATGTTGATAGCGGCTATTAAGAACTGCGTTCCAAGTATTAGCGGGAGTACCGAAAGCATGATAGTACCTGTAGGAGTAGCTACACCGTTGATTGTATTTTCCAACCACTTAAACAATCCGTAAAAGAGCCCCCAGAGCAACATCGGTAGTCCGGTAAGCACGTAAACCGAGGCCATATTAAAATCATAAATCAGATATTTCAGAATAAAACGCTTGATTAATCCTTTAACTAAAAGATAAGGAAACCTGAATATCGTGTTTCTGATACTTAAATTACTTTTTTCATCTCCATATCGAGCAGGGATTGGGATATCTTTTACTACTGTATTTTGGATATTAAGCCTAATGAGCATATCTGTTTCAAAGAAGTAACGGTTTGAGATTTTGTCAAGATTTATCTTTTGCAAAGTCTCTTTTTTTATGGCGGTATAACCATTAGTTGGGTCCATCATATTCCAGTACCCTGAGCACGCTTTTACCAAAAATGAGAGAATGCTGTTGCCAAAAAGTCTGAAGCCGGGCATGGAGCGTAATGCTTTAAAATCAACAAATCTGTTTCCTTTGGAATAGCCGGCTTTTCCATCTACCACAGGGCGTATCAAGTCGGGTAGGTAAGCAGGGTCCATTTGATCGTCGCTATCCATTTTAACTATAATGTCGCAGTCAAGTTCAAGCGCTTTTTTGTAACCACTAATAGTTGCGCCCCCAACACCTTTATTTTGTTGATGCCAAATAGTTAAAATACGTGAGTCGGTTTTTTGCATTTCTACAGCAATTTCACCCGACTTTTGAGGGCAACAATCATCCACAACAATAATATAATCAACTATTGGTGGGAGGCCGTTGATCACATCTTTTAAATGTGCGGCAGCCTTAAAGGTGGGTATGACAACAGCTAATTTTTTATTTTCAAACATTAGGTATAGTTGTTCTATTGATGATTAGTAAATTGTAAGTTTAATTTTCTCCTTCGTATTTATATATACCTTTGCGTGCAAGATTGTAATCAGGATTTTTCAAAAGGTGTTGGAAATTTTTCGATGGGCTGATTCGCCAGAAAGAATCAATATAGGCCTCTTTGGTCATCGAAACCCAATGAATTGAACCGTAATGATATTGAAAGTGATGATGAATACTTTTAGCAGTGGTAAGGGCAAAAATGAAAATCAAAATATACTTTGTAACTCTTTTTCTCTCTGAAATCCAGGTTAGCATAGCCGCTAAAGGTATAGCCATTACGCCGTACATATCAATATAGGCTCTTAATCCGAATCCGCCTCCATACCACCAATCCCACCACGAAGAGATAACGTAAATATTGATAATGGTAAATGTAAGTATAGGAATGAAAAGCTTCGGGTAACTTTTTCGTAAAACTACAATTCCTGTCAGTGCAAAAATCATGATAGGAGTATAGAGTAGCCAGCCTTTGCGCCATGAAAAAAGAGTATTCCAAATTTGGGGATTAGCAAAAAAGAACCCTTGGTCGTCAGGATATGAATAATAAAAATAATGCCCTGTCTGGAGCTTCCAATAGAGCATTTGAGGTGTCCAAACCAGTACAAAACTGATAATCATGATTAACAATAAATGCCATTTTTGTAAAAAAAGAATCAATCTTTTTTTGATGTCATTCCAGTTGCCGGTTTTCCAAAGAGCAAAGATTATAAGAACTATAATATTAGTTGGTCGAATTAGGGTAATTAGTCCGGATAGTAGTCCGATGTAAACGGAACGTTTTAATGTGATTTGTTCATGCCATTTGTTGGTGTGATATAGGAAAACTGAAATAAGTGCAAAGTTGTAAACATGCGACATTGCCGATTCTACTACTGTGTACCATAGCATATTTGTTGCCAATGGAATGATTAGTAACACAATGGCTACAACCCATTCGGGAAAAAAGTTTAGCAATAGCCTGCGTAGATAAACCAATCCTATTACAAGGAAAGTGAAAGAAGATAATATTAGCGCTAACCTGTATGGTAGGCTGTATCCATCGGCTGGATAAGCGCCGGTAGTAGCATAGATATGAGCTGTAAGGAAAAAAGGAAAATAGAGGGATGCCATTCCCATAGAGGACGTGAACACTTTTTTGCCTTCATCAGTTATTTTTGGCCAAAGAATAAACTGATTATTGTATGATGTGCCTTCGATGAAGGAAAGTGTTAAATCATGGTGGATAAATGTTGCGGGTAAATAGGCATAAAAAGCGTAAATATCATGGATAATCACCTTTTCATCGTATTTCCAACGACCAAGGTTATTTATAGTTCCTGCCACTATTAAAACAACTAAAATAATAGCAAGCCTTGAAATGGATGGCTTTTTTAGCTTCATTGTTTTTTTTTGACAAAGATAAGATTTAATGGAGTTTTCAATGAATTGATAAGAAATTATGTGAGATATTAATGTGTTGCGTAAACTTGAGAGTATTTAGTTACTTTTACAGCGCGGTTAGGTATCTATGTTGAATGAATCAGGCTTTCAGTGTATTATTGTTTTAATGCAGATTAATCATTTGATAATACTTAATCGGGGTTGTCTTCATAAAATCAATAGTTTAACCTAATATTGCTTTCTATTGATTAATTCGGGTTTAATTTTACGGTGATACCATAAAATAATTGCTATGAGTGAATATCGTTTTGAGGAACTTGATTTGTCCCCGGAAGGGATTAGAGAAATTTCTGGTCTTTTAACATCAGTATTTGGTCGTGAAGCTGGTTTAGCTTTTGAGTTTTTACAGTGGGAATACAATGATAATCCTGTTGGAAGGGCTGTAGGTTTTAATGCATGGATGGGAGATGAATTGGCGGCACATTATGTTACTCAGCCTATTATTTCTGTATTTGAAGGAGAGCAAATTCGTGGATTGCTATCTTTAAATACGGCTACTCATAAGCATCATAGGGGGAAAAAGCTTTTTACAATGCTTGCCGAAAAAACCTATGAATCTGGCTTATCACAAGGATATGATTTCGTTGTTGGCGTGGCAAATGCTAATAGTACTCCGGGATTTGTAAAAAATTTAGGATTTGAGCTAATCAGCCCTTTAGACGTTAAATTTGGTATTGGCCGGCATAATTCAGTTATTGCAGAAGATTATGATTACTCACGGTTTTGGGATAAAAAGAGTCTTGCATGGCGGCTTTCAAACCCTAAACTTCAATATGAAATTTTAAAACAAAAAGAGTATTCTGTAATATTTGCAAAAACCGGTAAACGTGGCATTCACGCAATATTGGGAACATTTTTGAATGATGATTTGCCCGATAATATCTCAATAAAGTCGAAAAGCAAGTTCAGTTCAATTAATATCTGGATGGGATTGGATAGGCAATTGAGATGGCAAGGTAGGTGTTATTTTAATTTCCCAAATAGATTTAAGCCGTCGCCTTTAAATCTTATTTTTAGAGATCTTACTGGTAAAAACCGTATTCCGAAACCGGAGCAGATACGTTTTATGGCTTTGGATTTTGATGCCTACTAAAAATCATCCCACTCGTAGTTGTTAGAATCATCTTTATTGTAACTATCGCAATCAATTTCAACTGATAATGGGGATGAAGGCTTGGGAAATGGGTCTTTTACAATGTTTAATGATTCGTCGTTATAAACCTTTTGCATAAACAAAGCCCATATTGGCAATGCCATATTAGCGCCTTGTCCTAAGCTGATTGAACGAAAATGTGCACTACGGTCTTCGCAACCCACCCAAACGCCCGTTGTAAGCTGAGGGACGATGCCCATAAACCACCCGTCTGATTGATTTTGTGTAGTACCGGTTTTGCCGGCAATTTCGTTATTAAATCCGTATTTGTACCTTAATCGAATTCCTGTTCCCGACTCTACCACGCCCTGCATAAGGTTAAGCATCAAATAGGCAGTCTCCTCGTTCATTGCTTCGTTAGAAGTTGGTGCAAAGGTGGCTAACACATTTCCATATTTATCTTTAATATGGGTAATATAATATGGATTTACGTGGATGCCTTTGTTTGCGAAAGTATTCATAGCGCCTACCATTTCAAACACAGAAATATCTGGTGTTCCAAGTGCGATAGCAGGAACGGGATCAATTTCGGAAGTAATACCCATTCTTTCTGTCATTTGAATAACAGCTAAAGGGGAAAACCTCTTCATCAGATAAGCTGATACCCAGTTTACTGAGTTTGCTAGTGCCCATTTCAAAGTTACCATTTCACCCTCCCTGTCGCGTGAGGAGTTTCTGGGTGTCCAGTAGTTGCCATCGGGTAATTCAATACTTACTGAAATATTAGGCACTTCGGTGCAAGGCGAGAATTCACCGGTTGCCGCGCCTTCTTGCATTGCGAGTGTGTATAAAAAGGGTTTAAAAGTTGAGCCTACCTGACGTTTAGCCTGTGTTACTTGGTCAAATTTGAAGTAACGATAATCGGGTCCGCCAACGTATGCACGTACTTCGCCGGTAGGTGGATCAACGGCCATTAGACCAGAGCGAAGGAACGATTTAAAATAACGGATTGAATCCATAGGAGTCATAATAGTATCAATATCACCCTTCCATGAAAATATCGTCATCTCTACTGGTGTGTTGAAATTGATTTTTATAGAATCCATCGAGACGTTGTCATTTTTTAGGCTGCGGTAACGATCGCTTCTGCGCATTGCTTGATCCATAATTTTTTCAACTTGTTCTTTGATCTCATCAGCTCCGAATACAAAAGGAGCATAGCGATGACCTTTCCAATGGTCGAAAAATGCAGGTTGTAAATTGAGGCCAAGATGTTCATAAACCGCTTCTTCAGCATATCGCTGCATACGTGAATCTATGGTAGTGTATATTTTAAGTCCGTCGCGATACAAGTCATAAGGCGTACCATCAGCTTTCAAGTTGTTGCTGCACCACTCCATCATTTGACCTCGGAGGAATTCTTTAAAATAGGTTGCTATTCCAACGTTGTGATCCACACGCTGGAATTCCAATTCAAGGGGTTCTTGTTTTAGCGAATCAGCTACTACTTTATCAAGATAACCATATTTTTCCATCTGCGAGAGTACAATGTTGCGGCGTTGAAGAGCTAATTCAGGACGACGAACTGGATTATAAAGCGATGGATTTTGCACCATTCCTACAAGTAGGGCAGCCTGATTTGTTGTTAGCTCAGCCGGTGTTTTACTGAAATAAACTCGAGAAGCGCTTTTAATACCAACGGCAAGGTTCAGAAAATCGAACTTGTCAAGATACATCGTGATGATTTCATCTTTGCTGTAACGCGATTCTAACTTGATAGCAATAACCCATTCTTTGAATTTTCTGAAAGCAAGCTGAAGAGATGATTGATTATATTCTCGTGGGAACAGGTTTTTAGCAAGTTGTTGCGTAATTGTACTCCCTCCCCCTTTATTCTTGCCCATAATTGTGCCATAGAGCACACGCAACAACGCTTTAAGATCAATACCCGAGTGTTTGTAAAAACGAACATCTTCCGTGGCTATTAAAGCATTCACAAGGTCGGGTGAGATTTCACTATAATGACTTTTGCTTCTATTTTCAATGAAATAAGTGCCAATCAATTCATTATCATGCGAATAAATTTCAGATGCAAAATATGTTTGAGGATCCTCAAGTTCGCTAAAGCTTGGCATGAATCCGAACCAACCCATCGCGATTCCTAAAAACATGATAAAAATACCGAAAAGACCGGCAAATACAATCTTCCAGAAATTTTTGATGTATTTCCTTGTTTTAGCTTTGTCCCCAAACTTGGTAGTATTACCCATAGATTTTGACTTAAATGAATTTCCTTTTAAACGAATTTGCTTTTTATGACGCATAGAATTAGGTCTATCTTCTTTATCTAAAATTATTAACTTTTATTATCCTCTTTTCATATTAAGGTGGTCGAAATATTATTTTTCTCTTTTTTCTTTTATCTATTTCTTACATGTTCTAATCAAGCCGTGTGTTAATCCTATGTTAAAAATACTCTCTATTATCTTTTTTATTATAACGAATTATAAATGTTTTGATATCCATTAAGTATCGTTTACATGATTGATTTGCGGCTTTGTTTTCAGTTGTTGATTGGAAAACTTATGCCTCACCATTTTTCGATGCGAATTCCTATATTTTTTATGTCAGTTAAAATTGTATCTCGCATTGCATGCTGAATTCCGAAAACATATTTTCCTTTCAGAGGGAAATGTAGGTTGGGTCTGATAAGTATTTGATTATCCCTCAACCTTCCGGAGCCTTTCCCTATCCATTTTCCTTTTTTATCTGCCAGAATAAGCTCTATGGTGTCGCGTGCATGCTCTCTATCGGGGAGAGTTGTGTTTAAAAAGAGATAAAAATTACTATAGGTATAGTCTGTTGTATTTCTTAGGTTAATGTAAAAAGAATAAAAACCAAGTGTGTCCATTACCTCCAATTCGAACATGGCAACAGAATCTAAATGCCAGCCAGTTTCCGGTATTTTTACCGATTGGTCGAAAAATCTATTTTGGTCGCATGATGTAACCAAACAGATTGAAGCGTAGATAAATAGCAGGATAATTGGATTGGTTAGGTTATTTTTAAGAAACGATCTGTTCACTTTAACTATAGTCTGTTAGTGTTTAATGCTTTGGTTTTTTTGCTTTTGAAAGATCACTGAATCAATATAAAAAATGAGTTGAATATTGAAGAACAAAAGTAAATAAAGTTTTAAAGCTGTTTAAAAATTCGCTTTAGGTATTGCCCAATTCTTATTATTCTTAAAATAGAAACATAATAAACTACTGTAATAAAATGAATATCAATGTTGTAAGAGTATGTATTGTTAGTTGAATAACACAAGACTTAAAAACTTCAACAAATAATGATATTTTTGCACAAACTTTTAATTAAAATATTTATTAATCATTAAAAATCAAAAACTTATTTATGTCAGAAAAAATCACATCACAGATGGCCATTGAGATGGAGGATAAGTATGGCGCTCATAATTATCATCCGTTGCCAGTAGTATTATCAAAAGGGGAAGGCGTTTTTCTGTGGGATGCCGAAGGCAAACGTTATTACGATTTTCTTTCAGCTTATTCAGCAGTGAATCAGGGGCATTGCCACCCAAAGATTATTAAGGCCTTAGTTGATCAGGCAAAAACATTAACACTTACTTCTAGGGCATTCTATAACGACTGTTTAGGGCCTTACGAGAAATATGTTACTTCCTATTTTGGGTACGACAAAGTATTACCAATGAATACCGGAGCAGAAGCTGTGGAAACTGCTATTAAAATTTGTCGTAAATGGGCTTATGATGTTAAAGGAACTCCTGCTAATGAGGCAAAGATAATAGTGTGTGGCGGAAATTTTCACGGGCGCACTATCACAATTATTTCTATGAGTACCGACCCTGATGCTCGTGGGGGCTTTGGACCATACACCCCTGGTTTTATTGTAATCCCTTACAACGATATTCCAGCGCTTGAGAAGGCTCTTCAAGATCCTACTGTTGCTGGCTTTTTGGTTGAGCCTATTCAAGGTGAGGCCGGAGTATATGTACCGGAAGAAGGATTTTTACGTAAAGCATATGATTTGTGCAAAGCAAAGAATGTGTTGTTTATAGCTGATGAAGTACAGACAGGGATTGCACGTACCGGAAAATTATTAGCCTGTGACCATGAAGGGGTACGTCCTGATATGTTAATTTTAGGTAAAGCCATTTCCGGCGGAGTATTTCCGGTTTCAGTTGTTTTAGCTGACGATCCGATTATGATGGTTATTAAGCCTGGCCAACATGGGTCTACCTTTGGCGGTAATCCTATTGCTGCTAAGGTTGCCATTGCAGCACTTGAAGTCATTAAAGAAGAAAAACTCGCCGAACGTGCCGAAAAGCTGGGTAAGATATTTAGAGACGAGCTTAAAAAGATAAAATCGGATATGATTGAGTTGATTCGTGGTAAAGGATTACTTAATGCCATTGTTATTAAGCCAAAGAATGGAAAAGAGGCTTGGGATGTTTGTCTTAAAATGGCTGAATTAGGACTGTTGGCAAAACCTACTCATCAACATATTATCCGTTTTGCTCCACCGTTGGTAATTACCGAAGAGCAATTGTATGATGCTATAGAAATAATACGCAAAGCTATTTTAAGTTTTGGATAAATTTTAATTGTTATTTCAAAAAAAAAGCCGCACCTAAAATAGGGCGGCTTTTTTTAATAACCAAATTATGTAAACTATGAAATAGTTCTTTTGAATTCGAAATAATCAATAAAAAAACACTTTTGACCTGAACAAGTGATATTATGAAACCACTACATACCAAGTAACTGTTTAGTGCAATTCTTATTGTACGGATTACTATCAGTTAAATGGGGCTAAAACAATTTACTGTGTCATTTTCCAATATTTCTCAACTTCTTCCCAGTTAATTACGTTCCAGAATGCATTTATGTATTCAGGCCTGCGATTTTGATATTTAAGGTAATAGGCATGTTCCCAAACGTCTAATGCTAATATTGGAGTGCCTTTTACTTCTGCAATATCCATTAAAGGAGAATCCTGATTAGGTGTTGAAGTAACTTTCAGGTTTTTGGAGCTGTCAACTATCAGCCACGCCCATCCGCTTCCAAAACGATTGGCGGCTGCATCACTGAACATCTCTTTAAATTTTTCAAAAGAACCGAACGCATCGGTTATTGCTTTGTTAAGATTACCTTCGGGCTGTCCCCCGCCATTTTTCTTCATAATTCTCCAAAAAAGATCATGGTTAAGGTAACCTCCACCATTATTACGAACACCTGCTGGGAGCTTTGAAATATTAGAAATTAACTCTCCGAAGGAGCGATTTTCATTATCGCTACCTTTAACGGCAGCCATAAATCTATCAAAATAAGTCTTGTGGTGTTTTGTGTGGTGAATTTCCATTGTCATTGCATCAATATGTGGCTCAAGAGCATCGTAAGCATATGGCAACGAAGGAAATGATAAGTCTTTTACTTTTGTCTGTAACATAATAGATATAAGATTTTTTTAATAATGTTTTATATCCAAAAAACACAAAATCATCTCTTTTGTTTAGAGCGAGGACTGTTTTTTTTATTTTTTAACAAAAAAGATAGTCAAACAAAAAGGTTAGAATCAAAAATGCGCAACTAGTTTAATGTTTAGTTGCCGGGGTGTAAGGTAATTTGGCACTGCATATTTTACCCCTGTTACATCTGTTACCCAAACATAGGAGATTGTGTTGCTTACTTGCAACAGGTTAAAAACTTCCAAACTCAGCCAAAGTGAGCTTATTTTCATAATGGGTTTGTTTTTCGGAAAGTAAATGCGTTCGCCAATTATTTGTTTTGAAAATCCAATATCTACACGTCGGTATGGGGGCATTCTTAATATTTGCTGATAACGGGCTGATTTTGGGGGGCCAAACGGAAGACTGCTTCCAAAATATAAAGCAAGATGCATTTTATATGTCGGATTCGTTGGGAAGTAATCCTGAAAGAACATACTAAATCTAAAACGCTGATCTGTAGGTCGAGGGATAAATCCAGGTTCAACTCTTTCATTCAGGGCAGCATCAGAATTTTCTTCAGGTCCTATTCCAATCAGTTGATGGTCTTCGTCGTAATAGCGGAAATAATAATCCCCTAAAATATCTTCTTCTGTTTTCATAATTGACATACTAGCCCAGCTTTCAATTCCGGGGACAAACTCTCCGTTTATTTTCATATCTATCCCAGCAGCATATCCTCTGGCTTTCTGATCAGCATAATACCTTATCCTTACATTATCCACTTCATATGGTATCAGGTCATCCAAATGTTTGTAATAGGCTTCTGTAGTAAATTTAAAAGGCCTGTTCCAGATGGTAAGATTCCAATCAGCGCCGGCCACAAAATGAATTGATTTTTGCGCATCTTGTAGAGGAACCAAATTTCCTTTAAAATCTCGCAGCTCTTTGTAAAAGGGCGGTTGGTAATAATAACCTGTAGCAAATCGAAATAAAAGATCGTGTTTCCAATTAGGATTATATGAGACCGAAATACGTGGGCTTATCAACAGATCCCCGCTGTAATCCCAGTAATTGGCTCTGATACCGCCTGTTAATGTAAATTCATTGCTATCTTCGTTTAAAACCCAAGAGTTTTGGACGTAACCAGAGACCCGATTGGTATTCATTTTTGTAATGGATTGTGTTAGGAAATCCATATCGAGAGGCATCACCTGTGGATTTTCAATGTTTATTTGATCAGGGGGGCGGGGCAATGTGTAGCCGGCTGAATCAATCAGATTCCACTCTTTTAGCTGATCATTAATTTGTTCATTTTGATATTTGACACCCCAAACAAAAAATTTGTTTGAAAGTTCGTAAGAGCCTTTATGCTCAATATTTATTACATTAGATTGCAAATAGTTTCTCGCATGGTCCAGATAGGTACCAATACCAATTGTGCCTACTGTTTCTCCGAAATTCTCGCTACCAAGGCCTGTATCAACTTTACCTATATAATATTGTCCTTTAATATCGAAAGTCTCTTTTTCATCACTCGAGTAAGTGGAGGTGATGAATTTAAGTTGAACATTTTTTTGGGGTTTGTAAGTCAGTTGCGCAGCGCCCATCATAGTCTGGTATTTATCCATTTCGCCTCCATCGAAATAAATAGTGAGTTGTTTGACTTCACTAATGGTACCAAAGCTGGTTTCGCGTGTTTTTGGAATAAATCGGAAAGTATTACTTGCAAGATATCCTAATACAGAGATTTCGATGCGGCTATTTATTTGATATCGAAGAAGGGTTTGTAGATCAAGGAACGTGGGGAAATAGTCTCCTTCTGTTTCTAAAGCGTTAAGAATGTATTGATTGGTTTTATACCTGAATCCGGTAAGGTGCGAGAACTTTTTGTTTCGGTCTGTCCCTTCTAAATGAGCTGATGCTCCTAATAAACTCATGCTTAACGAACCGGCTAACTCTTCTGGCCTTTTATATTGAATATCAAGAACCGATGACATTTTATCGCCGTATTTGGCATCGAAACCACCGGAAGAAAAGAGGATGGACGAAGTTAAATCGGAATTCAAGAAACTTAATCCTTCCTGTTGCCCTGACCTAATAAGGAAAGGCCTGTAAATTTCTATATCATTGACATAGACAAGGTTTTCGTCGAAGTTTCCCCCTCTTACCGAATATTGAGAACTTAGCTCGCTGGTTGAGGCAACACCAGGTAGTGTTTTAATCAATGACTCAAGAGTCCCTGTAACAGAAGGTATTACAGTAACTCCTTTAGGATCAATACGCTGAAGATTAGTACTTCGTACCCTTTCATCCTGAATAATTATAGAAGGAAGCATCTCGGTAACTTCGGATAGAATGACATTATGATAAAGTGTTTCGCCCCTTTTTGCATTTATTGAAAATTCTTGTTTTTCAAAACCAATAAAAGAAAATATAACTAAAGAGGGAGTATTGGCGGGTATTAGTAATTCGTAGTTACCTTGTTTGTCTGAAATCGTTCCCCCGGGTTTGCCGAAAACAGAAATATTTACAAGCTCAAGAGGCTTACCCTTTTGATCTTTAATTTTCCCTTTGAGTTTGGCTTCACCTAATTGTTGAGAAAATGCAACTTGGCAATTAAAAATGAATAAAATGAAAAAGATAACTAAATGCGAACAAAACTTATTTGGCCACCAAGCTGATGCTATATTTTTTTTAGATGTAATTTTCAATTTGTCAATTTTCTTTATTTTGTTTGAATTTCCCCTCTTTCCATGCCTTAACAAACTGGGCCCAAGCAAAGGGATTAAATAGGCTAATAGGCTGTGTTTGACCTATATAATAAAGTTTATCGGTTTGCTGGTTCATATAGTGTTTGTAGTTAAGGCTGCCATCCATTTTAAAATTTTGACTTCGTTCTTTCATCTCGATAAATGCCAGGTTTTTTCTTGCTATCTCGAGGTCATCATCCGGTATGTCAAGCTCTACAAAAGCTTTCTTGAACTCTTCAACTGTTGGCCAAGGATAAATGACGGTCGGTTCAAGCATAATAGTGTCCGCATTTAGTACATGGATCAATGAATATCGTTTCATAGTTATCGTATCAGGTACTGCAAACTCACTATATTTATAACCAATTGCCGAGAATGTCAAAGTGTCCTGTTTTGTTACAACTATGGAGAAATATCCATTAGGATCGCTGATTGTACCTTTGCGAGTATTCTTTATTCTTACTGTGGTATATGGTACAGAGGTTAAGTCATCTGCTTTGATTACTACTCCCGAAAACTGAATAATTTCATGATCTGTAACAACTTCTTGAGAATGTAAATCCTCCGGAAATAAAAAACAGAGACTAATTATGATAACAAAAATAGATTTCCTGACCATTGGAAGTTACTATCACCATTTAGAACAAAACCTTGCTTAGAAACGGCTACACACCGAAATTATTTTTATTCTTGTTTGTTTAGCCGCATGTTGATTAAAAAAACAAAAAATGCTGATAAGCCATGTAACTTATCAGCATCAGTAAAAAAAATAATCTAATTACTTAGATCAGACTTATACCTTTTTCACGATATTCCTTTAATACTGCGGATATCCCTTTTTTGTTGATCGTCCTCAAAATTGAAGTTGAAACTTTCAGGGTAACCCAGCGATTTTCTTCGGGTATAAAAAACCTCTTGGTTTGTATATTAGGATAAAAACGTCTGAGTGTCTTTTTGTTGGAATGGGATACCTTGTTTCCCACCATCATCCTTTTGCCTGTAATATCACAAGTGCGTGCCATTTTTATAGTTATTTACGTATTTATTCTTTGAATTTTTTGGAGTGCAAAGTAAATGCTTTTCAATAACATGGCAAAAAAACTTAAAAAAAAGATTTTTAACTCAATGTTTAAGTGTTTGTAATCAGCATAATGTAAGAGTTGTACTGAACAAATACTAAATCAGGATTGGCCTTAAAAAATCAATATTTCTGTACTATAGTACTTTCTATTGAAGAATTTGGGTTTAAAAATCTAAAAAGTAGAGTTATAAAAAAATTTTAAAGAACATAGCTCCATTTAAAAAAAATGAATTAATTTTGCGCCCTAAAATTTTTAAAGAAATCATCTAAATACTAACAAAAAATTATGATTATTGTACCAGTAAAAGAAGGCGAAAACATTGACAGAGCGTTAAAAAAATATAAACGGAAATTTGAGAAAACTGGCGTCATTAGGGAGATACGTGAAAGGCAGAAATTTACTAAGCCTTCGGTAAAAAGACGTGAGGCTAAACTAAAGACAATTTACATACAAAAGCTTAAAAATCAGGAAGAAGCTTGATTTTAAAATCTTTATTGAAGATAAACTTTTGTTTTCAGGAGAAATGATTTTATTTTTGGAAACTGAAGTTTTTCTTTTTTTAAGGAGGTGATTAAAGACTTTTTCACATATCTGGAACTCGAAAAATGGTATTCCAAGCACACTATAACAGCTTACCGGAATGACCTTGAGCAGTTTATTGCTTTCCTTTCGCTACAATACGAAGGTGTTAGTCTGGAAAAAGTAACGCATCACCAAATTAGATCATGGATGGTAGATATGACTGAAAAAGGCATGTCAAATAGAACCATCAGACGAAAAATAGCATCATTAAATACCTTTTATAAGTTTTTAGAAAGAAAAAAGACCATTTTGAAAAATCCTGTAGCTAAAATAATAATTCCAAAGATGAGCACTGATCTGCCCTCATTTATCAGGGACAATGAGCTTGACATGTTGTTGAATAATATGGATTTTGGTAATAGTTTTGAAGCGGTAAGAAACAAATTGATAATTGAAATGTTGTACGCTACAGGGGTTAGAAGATCAGAGTTGGTAAACCTTGAATTGAAAGATATAAATATGAACGATTTATCATTAAAGGTTTTTGGAAAGGGTAAAAAGTATAGGGTTTTGCCAATATCTTTGCATCTGAGGGATTTGCTTAATGAGTACCTCTCGTTACGTGAAACTATTCTGGAGGAAACTAAAAAAATAGCAGAACAACTTTTTATTACATCCAAAGGTAACCCAGTATATCCTGAGCTAATATACCGTGTAGTAAAATCTTATCTTTCTTTGGTTACGTCTAACCATAAGAAAAATCCCCATGTCCTAAGACACAGTTTTGCTACAGGTTTGCTTAATAATGGAGCAGATATTATAGTTATCAAGGAGTTGCTTGGTCATAGCAGTCTTTCGGCTACACAAGTTTACACACATAATACCAACGAAAATTTAAAATCTATCTATAAAAGGGCTCATCCAAGAGCTAAATGAATTTACAGGAGGAATAAATATGCAAGTTGACATCAAATCTATTCACTTCAAAGCTGACAGGAAGCTTGAAGATTTTATAAAAGAAAAAGTAGAAAAACTTTCACAGTTTTTCGATGGCGTTATTAGTGCTGAAGTAACCCTAAAATTAGACAATAATGAGGGTACCGATAATAAAATTTCTGAAATCAGGCTTAGTATTCCCGGCAATTATCTTTATGCTAAGAAACAGAGTAAATCATTCGAGGAATCTACTGATAGTGCTGCAGAAGCGCTTCGCAAGCAACTATTGAAATACAAGGCAAAAATTAGACGTAATTAAATGTTTTTTGAAAAAAAACGAAAAAAGTTTTGCCAGTTCAAATAACAATTATACTTTTGCAGTCCTTTTTTTTAAAAAAGGAACTGTTTTTTTTCGATCTTTAACTTATTGATTATTAGCCGATGTAGCTCAGTTGGCAGAGCAGCTGATTTGTAATCAGCCGGCCGGCGGTTCGAGTCCGTCCATCGGCTCGTGCTCAGCCAGAAATGATGGTTGTACACTTTCGGGGAGATACCAGAGTGGTCAAATGGGGCAGACTGTAAATCTGTTGGCGAAGCCTTCGGAGGTTCGAATCCTCCTCTCCCCACTTTTTGAAATTCTTCTATTTGCAAAAGTCATAAATAAGAGTAGAGTTTCAAAAAGATAGATTTTTTTCTTTAATCAAGAATAATTTGCGGAAGTAGCTCATCTGGTAGAGCGACAGCCTTCCAAGCTGTAGGTAGCGGGTTCGAGCCCCGTCTTCCGCTCCATTGCAAGCCAATGTAGCTCAGGGGTAGAGCACTTCCTTGGTAAGGAAGGGGTCACGAGTTCAATTCTCGTCATTGGCTCAAATTTAGTATTAACCTTAAATTTAAACACCTAAATTAATAATTTTTTAAAATGGCAAAAGAAAAATTTGATCGTTCAAAACCGCACGTGAATATCGGTACTATCGGCCACGTGGATCATGGGAAAACTACATTGACAGCAGCTATCACTCTTAATCTTGCTGATCAAGGCTTAGCCTCATTCAGGACATTTGACTCTATTGACAATGCCCCTGAAGAAAAGGAGAGGGGTATTACTATTAATACTTCTCATATTGAGTATCAAACAGTAAACAGACACTATGCGCATGTTGATTGTCCTGGTCACGCTGACTATGTAAAGAACATGGTTACTGGCGCTGCACAAATGGATGGTGCAATTATTGTTGTCGCTGCTACTGATGGACCAATGCCTCAAACCCGCGAACATATCTTGTTAGCTCGTCAGGTAGGAGTGCCCAAGCTGGTTGTTTTTATGAATAAAGTTGACCTCGTTGACGATGAAGAGCTTCTTGAACTGGTTGAAATGGAGATTCGCGATTTACTGTCATTTTATGAATTTGACGGCGATAATACACCAGTGATCAGAGGGTCGGCACTTGGAGCTCTGAATAAAGAGCCTAAGTGGGTTGAAAAGGTTTTGGAATTAATGGAAGCTTGCGATACATGGATACCTTTACCTGACAGAGATCAAGATAAACCATTCCTGATGCCTGTTGAAGACGTTTTCTCAATCACAGGTAGAGGAACGGTTGCAACCGGACGTATCGAAACTGGAATTATCCATACAGGCGACCCAGTTGAAATTATCGGTATGGGCGCTGAAAAACTAAAATCAGTTGTAACCGGAGTTGAAATGTTCCGTAGGATTCTTGATCAGGGACAGGCTGGTGATAATGCTGGAATCCTTTTAAGAGGTATTGACAAGAAAGAGATTACGAGAGGAATGGTGGTTGCAGCTCCTGGGTCAATCAAACCACATAAAAATTTTAAAGCTCAGGTTTATATCCTTAAAAAAGAAGAGGGTGGACGTCATACCCCATTTCATAACAAATATCGCCCGCAATTCTACTTCAGGACTACCGACGTTACCGGTGAAATCATGCTTCCTCCAGGAGTAGAAATGGTTATGCCTGGCGACAACCTCACTATCGAAGTACATCTTATTAATGAGATTGCAATGAACAAAAACCTGCGCTTTGCTATCCGTGAAGGCGGACGTACAGTAGGTGCAGGGCAGGTAATTGAAATACTTGAATAATAATGTTTTAAATAGGTGTTTGGTTATACAATTATAAGGTGTCCCTGATATTTTTCAGGGGCTCCTTTATTGATAACACACACACGGGTGTAGCTCAATTGGTAGAGCGACGGTCTCCAAAACCGTAGGCTGTGGGTTCGATTCCTACCTCCCGTGCTATAAAATGAAAAAATTATAATGGCAAAATTTAGTTTAATTAATTACGCCAAGGAAAGTTATGATGAGCTGTTACATAAAGTTTCCTGGCCAACATGGAGTGAACTCCAAAGTAGCGCTATCGTTGTATCCATTGCTTCCCTGATTATCGCTTTTGTGGTATTTCTGATGGATTTCGGCTTTAGTAAGCTAATGGAGGGTATTTATACCTGGTTTTAATTTGGAGTTGAATCGGGTACCTAATACTTTTTTAACCAAACAAAATCGGTTGGAATGAATAGCGAAAAAAAATGGTACGTAATTAGGTCAATTAGTGGCAAGGAGAAGAAGGTTAAAGAATATCTTGATAATGAAATTAATCTCCTTGGATTGCAGGATTATATCAGCCAGGTGCTTATTCCAACAGAAAAGGTTTATCAGGTACGTAAAGGAAAAAAAATAACAAAAGAACGGAATTATTTTCCAGGCTATATTTTAATTGAAGCAGTTCTTACAGGAGAGATACCTCACATAATTAGAAACATTCCTAATGTTATTGGATTTTTAGGAACACGTGGTGAGCCTGACCCTTTAAGAGAGGCAGAGGTGAAGCGAATACTTGGAAAAGTTGATGAATTAGCCGAACTTGGCGAGGAAGTTAACGTACCGTTCATAGTTGGAGAAGCTGTTAAAGTAACTGACGGTCCTTTTAATAGTTTTAGCGGTGTTATTGAAGAGATCAATGAGGAGAAGAAAAAATTGAAAGTAATGGTGAAAATCTTCGGTCGTAAAACTCCGTTAGAACTTAGTTTTATGCAGGTTGAGAAAGAGTAGATACCTTATTTATCGTAAGTATGTTGGCAATTAATTTATTTACTATTTAAGCAAACAAGGCAAATGGCAAAAGAAGTAAGTGGAATAATAAAGTTGCAAATCAAAGGCGCAGCCGCAAATCCTTCACCACCTGTAGGGCCTGCATTAGGCGCTAAAGGTGTGAATATTATGGAGTTTTGTAAACAATTTAATGGTAGAACGCAGGATCAAGCTGGAAAGATCATTCCTGTTATCATTACTGTTTATAGGGATAAATCCTTTGATTTTATTATAAAGTCACCACCTGTTGCGGTGCAGCTTCTTGAGATTTCAAAGCAGAAATCGGGTTCGATGGAACCCAATCGTAAGAAAATTGCTGCCGTAACCTGGGATCAGGTGAAAGATATTGCACAAAGTAAGATGAACGACCTGAATTGCTTCACTATTGAGTCAGCGATGAGAATGGTTGCCGGAACAGCCAGAAGTATGGGAATTACGGTAAGAGGCACACCACCGTTTGCTGAAAATTAATTTAATCTATTAGCATTTAAAACAAGTAAATTAAAAGATTCGCAATGGGAAAATTGACAAAAAACAGAAGAGAAGCTTTGGCGAAGTTTGATAAAAATGCTACTTACTCGTTGGTTGACGCAATTCAGGTAGTAAAAAATATCACATCCACCAAATTTGATTCCTCTGTTGATCTTGATATTCGTTTAGGAGTTGATCCTCGTAAAGCTAACCAAATGGTGCGCGGTAGTGTTACATTACCTCACGGATCAGGAAAAGTTGTCAGAGTTCTTGTGCTTTGCACCCCTGATAAAGAGGAAGAGGCAAAAAATGCTGGCGCCGACCATGTTGGCCTTGACGATTATATAGAAAAGATAAAAGGAGGATGGACTGATATTGATGTGGTTATTACTACCCCTAATGTCATGCCAAAGGTTGGCCCTTTGGGTAGAATATTAGGCCCTCGCGGCTTGATGCCAAATCCCAAAACCGGTACTGTTACCATGGAAGTTGAAAAAGCAGTGAAAGAAGTAAAAGCTGGAAAGATTGATTTTAAGGTTGACAAAACCGGTATTATACATTCATCCGTAGCTAAGGTCTCTTTTGATAATAATAAGATTTTGGATAACGCAAAAGAGTTTATCCATACTGTTATAAAACTGAAACCTGCTGCTGCTAAAGGTACTTATATAAAAAGTATCTACATATCCAGCACAATGAGCTATGGAATACAAGTTGACCCAAAATCAGTTAATTAATTAACTTCCGTAAAGAGAGGAGATAATAATTATGACAAGTGCGGAAAAAGATCAAATCATCGAAGCATTATCCAAACAACTCAATGAGTCATCAAATTTTTATGTGACTAATATTGCCAATCTTACAGTGGCAGTTACAAATGAGTTGAGGCGTACATGTTTTAAGAATGATATTAAACTGAAAGTGGTTAAAAATACATTGCTGAAAAAAGCAATGGAAAGAACCGGAAAAGACTTTACAGAATTATTTCCTATATTAAAAGGCGAAACTTCTGTAATGTTTACTGAATCAGCTAATTTGCCTGCAAAAGTTATAAAGGATTTTCGCAAACGTTTCAAAACGGATAAGCCGATCCTTAAAGGCGCTTATGTACAGGAGTCATTTTTTGTGGGTGAAGATAAGCTTGATACACTTGAAAACATCAAATCTAAGAATGAAGTTATTGCAGACGTCATCGCATTGCTTCAATCGCCAGCCAAGAATGTCATTTCTGCTTTACAGTCTGGTGGTCATAAGCTTTCGGGAATACTCAAAACTTTATCAGAAAAAGGTGAATAATTGTACAAATTCAGAATAATTTTAAAACAATAATATAATGGCAGATTTAAAAGCATTCGCTGAACAGCTAGTTAGTCTTACAGTAAAAGAGGTAAATGAGCTAGCACAAATTTTAAAAGAAGAATATGGTATTGAACCCGCTGCTGCAGCGACAGTCGTAGCAGGCCCTGCTGTAGCCGCATCTGATGCCGAACAGGCTGAGGAAAAATCAACATTCGACGTTGTAATCAAGCATGCTGGACAGAGCAAATTAGCAGTGGTAAAACTTGTAAAAGAGCTGACCAGCCTTGGATTGAAAGAAGCAAAAGAGCTTATTGATGCAGCGCCTAAGGTGCTTAAAGAAGGAGTATCAAAAGACGAAGCTGAAGCCCTTAAAGCGCAACTCGAACAAGCAGGAGCAGAAGTTGAGATTAAGTAATTTCAACGACTTTTTTTAAAATAAGAAATATAGACAATTGCCAGGTTTCCTGTGCAGTGTCTATATTTCTTTGTCTAATGAATAAATGTTCTTTGTTTTTTATAAATGTTTCAAAATCAAAATATTACTACATTGGCTCAAGAAAATACTGAAAGAATTAGCTTCTCAAGAACAAAAATAAAATCTACTTATCCGGATTTTTTAAATATTCAAATCCAGTCTTTTCAAGATTTTTTTCAGCTGGAAACAAACCCTGAAGATCGTGTCAATGAAGGGCTTTATAAAGTATTTAGTGAGAATTTTCCAATCTCCGATTCCAGAAATAACTTCGTACTTGAATTTCTTGAATATTTCATTGATCCACCAAGATATTCGATAGATGAGTGTTTTGAGCGAGGTCTTTCATATAGCGTACCTCTCAAGGCTAAATTAAAACTCTATTGTACCGACCCAGAGCACGAAGATTTCGAGACTATAATTCAGGATGTTTATTTAGGGCAAATCCCATACATGACTCCAAGAGGAACTTTTGTAATTAACGGAGCAGAGCGGGTTATCGTCTCCCAGTTGCATCGTTCGCCTGGGGTATTCTTTGGAACGAGTTTCCATGCTAACGGACAACAACTCTTTTCAGCCAGGATAATACCCTTCAGAGGATCATGGATGGAGTTTACAACAGACATCAACAATGTGATGTATGCCTACATTGATAGAAAGAAAAAATTACCAGTTACAACATTGTTGCGCGCTATAGGCTTTGAAAGTGATAAAGATATTCTGGAAATTTTTGATCTTGCACAGGAAATTAAAGCCACAAAGGCCAATCTGAAAAAGGTTGTTGGAAGTAAGCTCGCTGCTCGTGTTGTGAGAGCATGGATAGAGGATTTTGTAGATGAAGATACTGGTGAAGTTGTGTCAATCGAACGTGCAGAAGTGGTAATTGATCGTGAGACAATCCTTGAAAATGAACATATTGAACTGATTCTGGATTCTGGTGTAGAAACCATTCTTATACACAAAGACGATAGTGAAAATATTGATTATAGCACTATTTTCAATACTCTTCAAAAAGATACCACAAATACCGAAAAAGAGGCTGTTGAGTATATTTACAGACAATTGCGTAATGCTGAACCTCCTGATGAAGAAACAGCACGAGGGATAATCGAAAGGTTGTTTTTTTCTGATAAACGCTATGATCTTGGTGATGTTGGGCGTTATCGGATTAATCGTAAATTGTCACTCACGGTACCCGACGAGATTAAAGTCCTTACAAAAGAAGATATCATTTCCATCATTCGTTATTTAATTGAAATGATAAATGATAAGCAGGAGATTGATGATATTGACCATCTGAGTAATCGTCGTGTAAGGACTGTTGGTGAGCAGCTATATGCTCAGTTTGGAGTAGGTTTGGCTCGCATGGCAAGAACTATTCGCGAGCGAATGAATGTCCGTGATAATGAGGTTTTTACACCTATGGATCTGATCAATGCAAAGACATTATCGGCGGTAATAAATTCCTTTTTTGGTACAAATCAGCTTTCCCAGTTTATGGATCAAACTAATCCATTGTCTGAATTAACCCATAAACGTAGGATATCAGCATTAGGGCCAGGAGGCTTATCGAGAGAGAGAGCTGGTTTCGAAGTGCGAGATGTACACTATACACATTATGGACGATTATGTACAATCGAAACACCTGAAGGACCTAATATCGGACTGATCTCATCACTTTGTGTTTTTGCCAGGATTAATAAACTTGGATTTATTGAAACACCGTATAAGCCTGTTGTTAATGGAAAAGTTGATCTCAATGCAGAAGAGGTATTTCTTAATGCTGAAGAAGAGGAGGATAAAATCATTGCACAGGCCAATACGTTGCTTGACAATGATGGATCTTTTGTAAGTGAAAGAGTAAAGGTAAGGCACTTAGCCGATTATCCGATTGAGGAACCTAATAATGTCCATTATATTGATATGGCGCCAAATCAGATAGCTTCAATCGCTGCCTCACTTATTCCTTTTCTTGAGCACGACGATGCTAACCGTGCATTAATGGGATCGAACATGATGCGTCAAGCAGTGCCATTATTGAGACCAGAAGCGCCTATTGTCGGAACCGGTATTGAAAGACCTATTGCACATGATTCAAGAGTACTTCTTACTGCTGAAGGCGATGGGATAGTGGAATATGTTGATGCTGATGAGATTACAATAAGGTTCACAAGGATGGAAGATGATCGGCTTGTTAGCTTTGATGACGATGTAAAAACTTACAAACTAATAAAGTTTAAAAGAACAAATCAGAGCACTGCAATCAACTTAAAGCCGATTGTGCGTAAAGGACAAAAAGTAAAAAAAGGACAAACACTTTGTGAAGGGTATGCCACACAAAATGGCGAATTAGCACTTGGCCGAAATTTAATGGTTGCATTTATGCCGTGGAAGGGTTATAATTTTGAGGATGCAATTGTTATATCTGAAAAAGTTGTAAAAGACGATTTGTTTACCTCACTGCATATTGAAGAATTTGTTCTCGAAGTGCGTGATACAAAACGCGGTGTAGAAGAGCTGACAAACGATATACCAAACGTTGCTGCAGAAGCTACCAAAGAGCTTGATGAAAATGGTCTTATCAGAATAGGAGCTGAAGTTAATGAAGGTGATATCCTGATAGGAAAAATAACACCAAAAGGTGAGTCTGACCCAACACCGGAAGAGAAATTGTTGAGAGCCATTTTTGGCGATAAAGCCGGAGACGTTAAAGATGCTTCATTAAAAGCGCCGCCTTCAATGAAAGGTGTTGTGATTGATAAAAAGCTATTCTCAAAGGTGATAAAAGACCGGACGACTAAAAGTAAGGAGAAAGATGCAATAGAAATTCTTGAAAAAGAATTTAAAAAGGATACTACGGAATTAACAAATAATTTGGTGGACAAGCTCATGATCCTTGTGAGCGGTAAGGTGTCGCAGGGTGTTTATAATAATTTTAAGGAAGAGTTAATCCCGAAGAAGATTAAGTTTGCTCAAAAGCAGCTCCTTGGCATTGATTATCTTACTGTTAACCCACATAGATGGACTACAGATAAGCAGAAAAATCAACAAATTGCTGATCTAATCAATAACTATATTATTAAATATAAGGAACTCCTTGGAATATTAAACAGGAAAAAACATGTTGCCATGGTTGGCGATGAATTGCCAAGTGGTATAGTGAAGATGGCAAAGGTTTATGTAGCTCGAAAACGTAAGCTTAAAGTTGGCGATAAAATGGCAGGTCGCCATGGTAACAAAGGCATAGTAGCTAAGATAGTTCGTGAGGAGGATATGCCTTTTCTTGAAGATGGAACCCCGGTAGATATTGTTTTGAACCCATTAGGAGTGCCATCCCGAATGAACCTTGGCCAGATTTATGAAACGGTTTTAGGTTGGGCAGGTAAGGAGTTAGGATTGAAATTTTCAACTCCAATTTTTGATGGAGCAGAAATTGAAGATATTGATGAGTATATTAACAAAGCAAATCTCCCGAAAAACGGCAAAACTTACCTTTATGACGGAGGCACTGGAGAGCGCTTTGATCAGCCTGCTACTGTAGGATACATTTACATGATGAAACTGCATCACATGGTAGATGATAAGATGCATGCACGTTCCATTGGACCTTATTCACTTATTACACAGCAGCCTCTTGGTGGAAAGGCACAATTTGGCGGTCAACGTTTTGGAGAGATGGAGGTATGGGCGCTTGAAGCATTCGGCGCTGCCAACATACTACAGGAGATGCTTACGGTTAAGTCTGACGACGTCATCGGTCGGGCACGTGCATACGAAAATATTGTGAAAGGTGAAAATATGCCAAAAGCCGGCACACCGGAATCATTCAACGTATTGGTTCATGAATTGCGCGGCCTCGGGCTTAATATCACTTTCGATTAATAATTTTATTGTAAATTACAGTTTTTAGATTCCAATTATATTTAAAAAAATATCCATAAATGGCTTTCAGAAGAGATAGTAACATTGTAAAAAATGATTTTTCAAGAATCACTATTAGTTTAGCATCTCCTGATATTATTTTGGAGAGATCTTATGGAGAGGTTACTAAACCGGAAACAATCAATTACCGAACCTATAAACCCGAAAGGGATGGTTTATTCTGTGAAAGAATTTTCGGGCCGGTTAAAGACTGGGAATGTCACTGTGGAAAATATAAGCGAATACGTTATAAAGGCACTGTATGTGATCGTTGCGGGGTTGAAGTTACTGAGAAAAAAGTACGTCGCGAACGATCAGGACATATTCAACTCGTGGTTCCTGTTGCGCATATTTGGTTCTTTAAATCATTGCCTAATAGAATTGGTGCCTTACTAGGTCTTCAGACAAAGAAGCTTGAGATGATCATTTACTACGAGAAGTATGTGGTTATCAATCCCGGTATTAAAGCAGATGACGGTATAAAATACATGGATTTCCTTTCCGAAGAGGAATATTTTGATATAATGGAGACTGTTCCACCGGAAAACCAATATCTTGACGATAATGATCCGAATAAATTCATTGCAAAAATGGGAGCGGAAGCCTTACACGATCTGTTGGCACGTCTCGATTTGGATGAGCTTTCGTATGATTTACGTCATAAAGCTCATACCGAAACTTCTCAGCAAAGAAAAGCAGATGCTCTGAAACGATTGCATGTTGTTGAAGCATTTAGAGATGCAAGAAATCGTATAGAGAACCGCCCTGAGTGGATGGTCGTTAAGGTAGTTCCCGTTATACCTCCAGAACTTAGGCCGCTTGTAGCCCTTGATGGAGGGCGCTTTGCTACATCCGACCTTAATGAGTTGTATCGTAAGGTGATAATACGAAATAACAGGCTTAAACGACTTATTGAAATAAAAGCTCCAGAAGTAATAATGCGCAACGAAAAACGTATGTTGCAAGAATCTGTTGATTCATTATTCGATAATTCAAGAAAAGCTAATGCTGTAAAAACAGACGGCAACAGAGCGTTAAAATCACTGAGCGATAGCCTAAAAGGTAAACAGGGTCGTTTCAGACAAAACCTTTTGGGAAAACGTGTTGATTATTCCGGTCGTTCGGTTATTGTTGTTGGCCCTGAGTTGAAACTTAATGAATGTGGTATCCCGAAAGAGATGGCTTCCGAATTATTCAAGCCATTTATTATCCGAAAGATGCTTGAGCGTGGAATAGTCAAAACAGTAAAAACCGCCAAGAAAATCGTGGATCGGAAAGACCCGGTGGTTTGGGATATTTTGGAAAACATAATGAAAGGCCATCCGGTTTTATTAAATCGTGCACCAACTTTGCATCGCCTCGGAATCCAGGCATTTCAGCCAAAACTTATCGAAGGGAAAGCTATTCAATTACATCCACTTGTATGTACGGCGTTCAACGCTGACTTCGACGGAGACCAAATGGCAGTGCATGTTCCGTTAGGAAATGCCGCAATTATCGAAGCGCAGTTACTTATGCTTGCTTCCCATAATATTCTTAATCCAGCAAACGGCGCTCCCATTACTGTTCCTTCTCAAGATATGGTGCTCGGACTCTACTATTTGACCAAAGAGCGGAAAAGCACACCTGAGAACCCTGTTAAAGGCGAAGGATATAGGTTTTATTCACCTCAGGAAGTTATCATTGCTTATAATGAAGGCAAAGTTGATCTTCATGCTATTGTTAGTGTAAGATTACCTTTTGAGGAAAATGGTGAAACTGTCTTCAGGCTTACAGAAACTACGGTTGGCAGGGTATTACTTAATCAGGTAATACCGCCGGAACATGGTTATGTTAATCAATTGCTTACCAAAAAATCACTTCGCGATATTATAGGAAGTGTGCTGAAAAAGACTGATACAGCCATAACAGCAAAATTCCTTGACGACATAAAAGATCTTGGTTTCCGTATGGCTTTTAAGGGAGGTTTGTCATTCAACCTTGATGATGTTATTGTACCGGTCGAAAAGGAAAAGCTTATAGAAGCTGCAAATGAGGAGGTTAACGAAGTTGTTAATAGTTATAATAATGGACTTATTACAACTAACGAAAGGTATAATCAGATAGTTGATATCTGGACACATACCAATTCCAAGCTTACCAAAGCTCTGATGGATCAGATATCACAGGATCAGCAAGGTTTTAACCCGGTATATATGATGCTCGATTCGGGCGCCCGTGGTAGTAAGGAGCAGATCAGGCAGTTGTCGGGTATGCGTGGATTAATGGCTAAACCGCAGAAGTCAACAGCTTCCGGCCCTGAAATTATAGAAAATCCAATCCTCTCTAATTTTAAAGAGGGGCTTTCTGTACTTGAATATTTTATTTCAACCCATGGCGCCAGAAAAGGTTTGGCCGATACTGCTCTTAAAACTGCGGATGCTGGTTATCTTACCCGTCGTTTGGTTGATGTATCGCAAGATGTAATTATAACTGAAGAGGATTGCGGAACGCTCAGAGGTTTGACAACTACAGCGTTGAAAAAGAATGAAGAAGTTGTAGAAGCTCTTTACGATCGTATTTTAGGGCGTACCGCACTTCATGATATTTATCATCCTCAAACCAATTCACTTATAGTTGAGGCAGGAGAGGAGATTAACGAAGAAATTGCACAGAAGATTGAAGAGTCGCCTATTGAGTCGGTGGAAATCCGTTCGGTGTTGACGTGCGAATCAAAAATGGGCGTTTGTGCAAAATGCTATGGTCGAAATCTTGCTAACGGCCGGATGCTCCAAAAAGGCGAAGCTGTTGGTGTTATTGCAGCTCAATCAATCGGTGAGCCTGGTACGCAGCTTACTCTACGTACCTTCCACGTTGGTGGTGTGGCCGGAGGAAATATTTCGGCACAATCAACCATTGAAGCTAAATATGATGGCGTATTGGTAATTGAAGGCTTGAGATCTGTTCCTTATGTATCGAAAAACGATAAGAGATATAATGTTGTAATAGGACGTTCAGCCGAAATGAGAATTGTTGATCAAAATACTGGTATTAACTTGGCTTCTCATAATATTCCATATGGATCGAATTTATTTTTCATGAATGGTGATAAAGTGAAGAAGGGTGAAGTAATTTGTTCATGGGATCCGTATAATGCGGTAATAGTTTCGGAGGTTGCAGGCAAACTTCGTTTTGTAAACATTGAAGAAGGAAAGACCTTTCGTGTTGAATCAGATGAACAGACCGGATATTTTGAAAAAGTGATTATCGAGGCACGTCAAAAGATAAAAAATCCATCAATAGAAGTTGTTGATGAAAACGGTGAAGTGCTACGCTCTTATGATTTGCCGGTGGGTTCTCATATTTCGGTAGATGATAATCAGGAGGTGAAAGCCGGTGATATACTTATCAAGATACCTCGTGCCATTGGTAAACGAAGCGATATCACTGGAGGGTTACCGCGCGTTACTGAATTATTTGAAGCTCGTAACCCTTCCGATCCTGCAAAGGTTGCCGAAATTGATGGCGTGGTTTCGTTTGGAAAAAAACTTAAGAGAGGTAATAAAGAGATCATTATAACATCAAAGAGCGGCGAAGAAAAGAGATATCTTGTCCCTACTACAATCCAAATACTTGCGCAAGAGAACGATTTTGTGAAAGCCGGAACCCCATTGTCCGATGGCGCTTTAACACCTGCCGATATATTAGCGATTAAAGGGCCAATGAAGGTACAAGAGTATATCGTGAACGAAATTCAGGAAGTATATCGCTTGCAAGGCGTTAAGATCAACGATAAGCATTTTGAGGTAATTGTACGTCAGATGATGCGTAAAGTTGAAGTAGAAGATCCTGGCGATACAAAATTTCTGGAAACAGAATTGGTGAATAAAGTTGATTTTCAGGAAGAGAATGACTGGATTTTTGGAAGAAAAGTAATTATTGATCCGGGTGATTCAACTGTGTTTAAACCTGGTCAGATTGTATCGGCACGTAAGCTGCGGGATGAAAACTCATCTTTGAAACGACGTGATAAACGTTTGGTAGAAGCCAGAGATGCACAATCGGCAACTGCCCGTCAGGTATTACAAGGTATTACTAAAGCATCGTTGCAAACAAATAGTTTCATTTCTGCCGCTTCATTCCAGGAAACAACAAAGGTGCTTACAAATGCAGCAATTAATGCAAAGGCTGATGATCTGATTGGACTGAAAGAAAACGTTATCGTAGGACACAAAATCCCTGCAGGCACAGGGCTAAGAGAATATGAGGATATCCTCGTAGGATCGAAAGAGAGTTACGATCTATTAATTCAGCCTAAGCACGATGATATTTTGTAAAAAATAGTTTTCAGGAAGAGGCCGCTCATAAAAGGCTTCTTCCTGCTTTTATTATCTAAAAAAATAAAATCATGGATCCTAAACAAGCAAGTCAGAATAAACTGAATATCGAACTGCCGGAAGATGTAGCCGAAGGCGTTTACTCAAATCTTGCCATCATTACTCATTCAAGATCGGAATTTATAATTGACTTCGTAAAGATGCTACCGGGAATACCTAAAGCAAAAGTAAAATCAAGGATTATCCTGACTCCTCAACATGCCAAAAGACTTTTGAAAGCGCTTCAAGACAATGTGCGTAAGTTTGAATCTATGCATGGAGAGTTAAAAGATACCGATGCCGATCAAATGCCTTTTAATCTTTTTGGTCCAAATGCACAGGCTTAAAACGTTTTTTAGTTTTTTAAGGAAAACTATTTGTTAGATATGAGTTAATTTGCTCAAGTCTTCAAAAAAACAATCCTCCTGTTTATAATGAAATCCAAAAAGAGAGAGCTGAACACGGAATTAAATATTCTCGCAAGTTCTCCGGTTGTACCATTGTAAAAAATTTGGAGTAAAATATTGCCGGAAACCAGATTGGGATTCAGATTTTTTTCTTAAAGGCATATTGGAATAACTGATTTGTTTGATTGAAAAAGTAAGAGAATATTTTTAATCTCGTTAACAATATTTAACAGCAAAAAAGGATAATTAAAAAAATAGCTTCGAGTTATTGTTCTTGTTTTAAATTTATAAAAAATGATAGAGATAAATATCAGAGAACTGAACGAACGTATTAATCAGGAAAGCTCATTTATTGACCTTATCAATATCGAAATGAATAAGGTAATTGTGGGTCAGAAGTATATGATTGACAGATTGTTGATTGGCCTTCTTGCTAATGGACACATCCTTTTGGAAGGAGTTCCCGGATTAGCTAAGACGTTAGCGATAAAATCGTTGGCTAATGTGATTGACGCCAAATTCAACCGAATCCAGTTTACCCCAGATTTACTCCCTGCCGATCTTATTGGAACGCTTATCTATAGCCAGAAAACCGAAGAATTTATTGTTCGTCAGGGGCCGATATTTGCTAATTTTATTCTTGCAGACGAAATTAACCGTTCGCCAGCTAAGGTACAAAGCGCTTTGTTGGAGTCAATGCAGGAGTTGCAAGTTACTATCGGCGAACAGACCTATAAATTACAGGAGCCTTTTTTAGTTATGGCTACCCAAAACCCGATTGAGCAGGAAGGAACATATCCATTGCCCGAAGCACAGGTGGATCGTTTTATGATGAAGGTAGTGATAACCTATCCTGAAAAGGATGAAGAGAAATTAATACTAAGGCAAAACATTAGCGGAACTAATCCTACCACAAATAAAATTATCTCTCCGAAAGATATCCTAAAGGCCAGAGATGTGGTGAGACAGGTTTATCTTGACGAAAAAATCGAAAATTATATCACCGATATTGTTTTTGCTACGCGATTCCCAGCTGATTATAAACTGAAGAAATTTGTTGGAATGATTAATTACGGAGGATCGCCGCGTGCCTCGATAAACCTTGCACTTGCTTCAAAAGCTTATGCTTTTATTAAAAGACGTGGATATGTTATCCCGGAAGATATCAGAGCAGTAGCACACGATGTGTTGCGCCATAGGATTGGCCTGTCGTATGAGGCCGAAGCCGAAAATATAACAACCGAAGATGTAATAAATGAGATTTTAAATACGGTTGAAGTGCCGTAAAATTTAACCGCATTATAAAAATCAATAATCATTTTCTTTGAAAAAACATTTCGGTATCATCTTCATTTAATGCATGAACGCTACAGAAATTTTCAAGAAAGTAAGAAAGATTGAAATCAAGACACGAGGGTTGTCTCATCAGATCTTTTCGGGGCATTATCATAGCTCTTTCAAAGGAAGGGGTATGGCTTTCAGCGAGGTTCGTGAATACCAATATGGTGATGATGTTCGTAATATTGACTGGAACGTTACTGCAAGGTATAATCGTCCATTTGTGAAGATATACGAAGAGGAACGAGAACTTACTGTCATGCTGCTTATTGATGTAAGCGGATCAAACGAATTTGGCACCCGAATGGCTATGAAGGAGGATGTAATTACAGAAATAGCTGCAGTCATTGCCTTTTCAGCCATTCATAATAATGATAAAGTAGGGGTGATCTTTTTTAGTAATAAGGTTGAAAAATTTATCCCTCCCAAAAAGGGCGTTACCCATATTTTGAGGATTATACGCGAACTTGTAGATTTTAAAACTGAAAATCAGGATACCAACATCAGCGAAGCGTTGAAATTTTTAACTAACGCCATCAAAAAGAAATGTACCGCTTTTGTAATCTCAGATTTTATTGATAACAAATTTGCTGATGCTATTCAGATTGCAAATAGCAAACACGACGTCGTAGCAATTAGAATATACGATCCGCGCGAGATGCAACTTCCGCCAATGGGGATGGCAAAATTTAAGGATGCAGAAACAGGACGAAATATATGGGTGGATACTACAAATTCAAAAACCCGGAAACTTTATGAGGAGTGGTATCGCAATAGTGAAAAACAGATAAAAACGATATTTACACGCAGTGGAGTGGACTCTGCCCATATTCGTACCGATGAGGATTACGTGAGGCCTTTGATAAATATGTTCAAAAAACGGGAAGCAAGGTTTTAATAAAGATGTTAAAAGAGAGTAAAATATTGAGAAACATATTGCAAATATCATTTTTAATAGTTTTAATACTATTTAGTGTTTTATCCGTATCAGCTCAGAAGGTGAGGTTTAAAGCTTCGATTGACACCACTAATATCCTTATCGGTGATCAGGTGAAATACAAACTTGATTTACTTATTCCGCAAGACTATCTGTTTGACTGGCCAAGACTTACAGACTCTTTGACCAATAAGATTGAAATCGTTAATATGTCCGAAATAGATACGATAAAAAGTGCAGAAGGAGTTTTAAATGTCAGTCAGGTTTTTACAATTACTTCGTTCGATACCGGTTTCTACCTTATTCCACCCATAGAACTCAGATATAAAGAGATAAGCGATACTGATGAGGTATCAATTGTTGAATCAGAGCCTTTTGTTTTAAATGTCTTTTCCGTTCCTGTTGATCTTTCGCAGCCTATTAAACCTATTAAAGGCCCTATGGCTGCCCCAGTTACTTTCAGGGAGTTACTACCCTGGATTTTGATTTTATTGATAATTGGAATTGCGCTCTATTTTATTGTTACACGAAAAAAGAAAAAGATTCAACCTGTCTTTTTTAAGCCAAAGCCTAAGTTGCTGCCGCATATAATTGCTTTTAATGAATTGGAAAAATTGAAAAAAGAAAAATTATGGCAACAGGGTTTGACTAAAGATTACTATACCAGATTATCATTGATAATCAGACAATACATCGAAGATCGGTTCTCTTTGCCTGCCATCGAATCAACAACCTACGATACTATGCAAATGATCAGAAAATTAACTATTGCCAGTGATTCGGTTTTACTTTTAGAAAATTTGTTGGAACGTTCCGATCTTGTAAAATTTGCTAAGGCTAAACCTCTGCCATCAGAACATGATCAAAGTATGGATTTTGCCGAGAGCTTTGTTAGACTTACTGCTCAGACAGTAGAAGTTAGAGAAACCCAGAATGTAGTTGATAAAAGCCATGGCAATGATAGTGAAGTACAGATTTTAGATCAACATAGTATGACGAACAACGAACCTCCCAAATAATTTGGCCAATATGTTCAAGGAATTTCAATTTGCCAATCCGGAGTATTTTTATATTTTGCTCATCATTCCACTGATGATAGCTTGGCATTGGTTTAAAAACAATAGGGCAAAAGCAGAGATTAAACTCTCTACTTTGCTTCCCTTTGCTTCTACGAAAAAGTCATATCGCCAATATTTATATCACTCTCTTGTCGTACTGCGAATTGCTGCTATTGTTTTATTGGTAATAGCGTTGGCACGTCCTCAAACCATATCGAGTAGTCATGATGTATCAATAGAAGGTATAGATATTGTTTTAGCTCTTGATATTTCAGGGAGTATGCTTGCCGAGGATTTTTCACCAAATCGTATTGAAGCCGCAAAAGATTTAGCTGTTAAGTTTATTGAAGGCCGTCCGGGCGACAGGATGGGATTGGTGGTATTTGCTGGAGAAGCTTTTACACAGGTGCCATTGACAACCGACCATCGTGTTCTGTCTGATATGTTTAAAAAAGTAAAAACAGGGATGATAGAAGACGGAACTGCTATTGGCGATGGACTTGCTACCGCAGTGGCAAGATTAACGGAAAGCAGTGCAGTTAGTAAGGTTATTATTTTGCTTACCGATGGTGTAAATAATATGGGAGTCGTTGATCCGCTTTCGGCTGCCGAGATTGCTAAACTGAAAAAAATAAGGGTTTACAGTGTTGGCATCGGAACTATAGGGACAGCGCCGTATCCCGTACAAACCCCATTCGGAATTCGATATCAAAATATACCGGTTGAAATTGACGAAGAGTTGCTAAAAAATATTTCGGCCGACACACATGGGAAATATTTTAGGGCAACCAGTAATACCAGGCTTAAGGAGATTTATGAAGAAATAGATAAACTCGAAAAATCGAAAATTGATGTTACCGAGTTTTATAAAAGGAAAGAGGAATTTTTACCATTTGCTGTGCTGGCGATGCTGATTTTTGTAGTCGAAGTGTTTTTGAAATATACCTTTTTTAGAACTACACCATAATAATTTTTTATAGCTGATATGCAAATTTTCAGATTTGATAATCCTTACTTTTTTTGGGCGCTTTTGTTAATCCCACTTTTTATTATCATTTTTAGCTTGATGATATTTTGGAAAAAAAACGCACTTAAACGTTTTGGTGAATATCAGCTTATCAGGAGGTTAATGCCGGATGTTTCAAAAAACAGACTGATTTTTAAATTTATCCTATTGATGCTTGCTTTTGTGATGATGATCATTGGGCTTGCTAATCCGCAAATAGGTTCAAAACTCGAAAAGGTAGAGCGCAAAGGAATTGACCTTGTGATAGCTATTGATGTTTCGGAGAGTATGCTTGCACAGGATATTAAGCCAAACCGGCTTCAGCGAGCACGTCAGGCTATTTCAAGACTGGTTGACGAGTTAAAAAATGATCGTATTGGGATTGTGGTCTTCGCAGGAAAGGCATATACACAACTTCCAATTACTACCGACTATTCTGCCGTAAGGCTTTTTATCTCGAATATCAGCGCCGAAAGTATTCCGGTACAAGGTACGGCAATTGCCGAAGCTATAAACCTTGCAGTTGATCTTTTTGATGAGACTGAAACTGACAAAGCTATTATTGTAATATCCGATGGGGAAGATCATGAAGGAGATGTAATCGAATCGGCTAAAAATGCAGTAAAGAAAAACATTCGGATATACACAATTGGAATGGGTTTGCCCGATGGGGCGCCAATACCTGTTATTGATAGATACGGCGTGCAGCAAGGGTTTAAACGTGACAGAAATAATAATACGGTCATTTCAAAGCTGGATGAAAACATGTTGAAAGAGATTGCCGAAGCCGGAATGGGTAATTACGTAAGAGCAAATAATACGCAAGTAGGGTTGAGGATAATTTTTGATGAAATATCAAAACTTGAAAAAACGGAGATCGAATCCCGAATGTTTACAGATTATGAAAATCGGTTTCAATATTTCTTAGCGCCTGCTCTACTGTTACTACTGATTGAATTTTTGATATTTGAACGAAGAAGTAGCAGATTTCGCAAGGTTAATATTTTTGGTGAAAATAAACTTTAATTCTTGAGGTTATTATTCTTATGATTTTTGAATTTAATAAAACGTTTAGTAAAACTGCCATTCTCCTTTTAGTCCTCTTTTTGACGGACATAAGTTTGATGGCTCAGGGCGAAAACCGTTTTATTCGGAGTGGGAATAAAGCTTTCGAAAAAGGAGAGTTTAATAAAGCCGAAATTGACTATAAAAAAGCCCTTGAAAAAAACTCTAATTCCAATGTTGGCCAATTTAATCTTGGTAGCGCTATACATGAACAAAAAAATTATGATGAATCGGCATTGATATTTGACAACCTGACTCACAAAAACCTGACTCCTGACCAGCGTGCAAAAAGTTTTTATAACTTAGGAAATTCGTTGGTTAACTTGCAACAATACGAACAAGCGGTGGAGGCTTATAAAAACTCATTAAGGATTAATCCTGGCGACGAGGATACAAAATACAACCTGCTTTATGCCCAGCAAATGCTCAGGCAACAGCAGCAAAATGAACAGGATCAGGACAATCAACAAGATCAGAATCAGGATCAGAATCAGCAAAATCAAGAACAGAACGATCAACAAAATCAGGATCAGAATCAGGATCAGAACCAGCAAAACCAGCAAAATGATCAACAAGGTCAACCACAAGACTCTAAAGAAGATCGGGCACAGAGTGAGCCGGTGCAAATTTCTATTGAGGATGCTGAACGAATGTTACAGGCCTTGCAAGACCGAGAGCGCAAGACTTTGGAAAAGATTAAAAAGGAAGAGCTGAAAAATGCGAAAAGGGTAAAAACCGAAAAAGATTGGTAGTTAGATAGGATAAACACCAGCGTTGAAAGATAGATATGAAAAATCATTTGATAAAAACAGGTTATTCGATTTTGTTTTTAATGGCTCTGTGGTTGCTGTTTTTTAATGGGAAGTTAATGGCCCAGGAGCCACAATTCGTTGCGTCAGCTAAAGCAGTGGTTGTTGTAGGCGAGAGGTTTCAATTGCAATATCGGTTTACTGCCGAAGGTGTCAATTTCAAAGGTCCAATTATTAAGGACTTTAACACTTTGAGCGGCCCATCACCCTCTACAAGCTCCAGCGTACAAATCATTAATGGCCAGGTATCACGAGAAGTATCCTATACTTTTACATATATTTTGGAGGCTTTTAAAGAAGGTAAATTTGTTATTCCTCCGGCAACTATCACCTACAACAATAAACAATACTCCTCTAATGGACTTACAATATCGGTAAATGCAGGCAGACAAGTCCCATCATCCGGCCAGAGCCCACAACAAGGCGGGCAACAGCAACAGTCAACGGCTGACATTGATGTATTCTTGAAAGCTGAAATAAGCAACGTAACCCCTTACATTGGTGAACAGATTATTATATCCTACAAGCTTTATTTCAACAATCAGATTGCCGGCCATGACGGATTTCAAAAACTCTCTTCTTTTCCCGGATTTTGGGTAAAAGACCTTTTGGCAAATCAGCGTGATATCCCTACAAAAAAGGAGGTTTATAAAAACAAACAATACAATGTGGCCGAAGTGCGTAGATTTGCTCTCTTTCCGCAAAGAGCCGGCGAAATTGAAATTATACCAAAAGAAACTGATCTTACGGTTAGAGTACAAACGGCTTCAAGACGAAGATCTTCGGACTCCTTTTTTGATAGTTTTTTCAACGATCCATTCTTTAATAGCCGATATAGCGATGTTAAGAAGAAAATCGTTTCCAACGGATTTACTATCAATGTAAAGCCAACTCCAACTAAAGATAAACCTGATAATTTTAGCGGAGCAGTTGGAACGTTTACCATGAAATCGCAAATTGATAATACTGAAGTAAAGGCCAACGAACCGATTACTATAAAACTTACTGTACAAGGAGCAGGGAATATTGAACTTTTCGACCTGCCAAATATTGTCTTTCCAACTGATTTTGAGGTTTTTGATCCTGAAATGAAAAGCGATATTAAAGTCGCCAATACCGGTGTTTCAGGTACGCGAACTTTTGAATACCTCATCATTCCACGTAATCCCGGTAACTTTAAAATCAAGCCTATCGAGTTTTCATCCTTTAACCCGGCTCAAGGAGCTTATAATGTGCAACGCAGCCCCGAATATAGTATAACTGTCCAGCGAGGCGATGGCTCCTCATCAGTGATAACCTATGGCGGTACAGTGCGCCAAGAGGGTATTCAAATAATTGGCTCAGACATTAGACATATAAAACTATCTCCGTATAATTTTTCAAATATCGGAGTCTATTTGTTCCGTTCATATCTCTATTATTTGCTGCTTATCATCCCTTTCCTTTTAACGATAGCTATTTTAATTATTTGGAGAAAAGAGATGAAAAAGCGTGCTGATGTCGAGTTAATGAGGAATCTTAAATCAAACAAAATAGCGCGTAAACGCTTGAAGCAAGCGAATATATTTATGAAAGCCGGAAATGAGAACGAATTTTACAATGAAATTGCCCGTGCTTCATGGGGCTATCTTAGCGATAAGCTTAATATCCCTGTGTCAGAGCTTTCTATGGATAATGTCAATTCAAGATTATTGGCTAAAGGCTTGAAAGAGGAGACAATCCAGCAGTTCATCGAAACCCTTAAACAAACGGAGTTCGCTCGTTTTGCTCCCGGCACTAAAGACGAAAATATGGAACGCCTCTATTCCGGAGCGCTTGAAATAATTACTAAGATTGAAAAAGAATTAAAATAGACGCCAAATCATGAAAAAGAGTCTAATAATTGTTTTCCTGGTTTTTGGTTCTCAACTATTTGCTTCAGATAATCTCTTGCTAATAGAGCAAGCCAATAAATATTATGACGAGAGTGAATATTCTTTGGCAGTCGAAACGTATGAAACCATAATCAACAATGGATTTGAGTCGGATAAGCTGTACTACAACCTTGGCAACGCTTATTTTAAACTCAACAACCTTCCAATGGCTATATTTTATTACGAAAAAGCCAAAAAGCTTAATCCTTATGATGCTGACATACTTTTTAATCTTGAGATTGCCAACGGCAGGATCATTGATAAAATAGAACCTGTCCCTCAGTTTTTTCTATTCAAATGGTGGGATTTGTTGGTCAAATCACGTACGATGGAGCAGTGGGCGAGAGTTAGTATTTTCTCTTTTATCATATTTCTGGTAATGGCGCTTGTGTTTTTATTAGCAAGGTTAGTTTGGTTACGAAAAACTGGTTTTTGGGTAGGAGTTTTATCATTAGCTTTATTTATCCTGTCGTTTATCTTAGCCAATCAACAATATAATTCTTTTAATCATCGCTCCGAAGCTATTATTTTTACTCCAACAGTAACGGTTAAAAGCTCACCCAGAGATAATAGTACCGATATTTTTGTTATCCATGAAGGTTTAAAAGTCCAGTTGACTAATCAGGTAGGCGATTGGTATGAGATAAAAATTGCCGACGGCAGTAAAGGCTGGATAAAAGAGAATGATGTTAAGCTGATATAAAAAATGCCTCATGTGAGGCATAAATTGAAAAAGATTATTTTTAAAATCCAAGCTTCGAATTTAATCCAGCGGGTAAACCTTTTTTATTTACTACGATAAAGCCAGTGTTCAATTTTAAAAATGCAGATGAAAGATGAAGTGTCTGATTACCAGCTTCACATACGTTCTTTGCTATTAAATATTCAGTTCCATTTTTGTCCTTGCTTATCCCCGAAATCAACAAATAATTTTGTTCCGTTTTAGCCGAAGTTTCAAGAACAGCTTGACGTTCTGTGTTTGTTATTGTCTTTTCGGGTAGCGGGTTAAAGCTGTTTTCGTCAGTCTCATCGCCCTGTGTAAGGTCGGCAATTTTTCCATCAGGGACAATGGCTACTTTTTCCGCATTATAGATCATTTCATCGGGTAGGCTGCCATACCATATTGTGCAATATCCATTATTTACAGCAGACTGAATCACACTTACAAGAATATCTGGATTAACATTGTAAGCCTGACTTTTATTCCAGTTATTTTTTGCAGTAAGGGTGATTTTTGTATCCATTGCCGATTTGTCATCTGATGTTAGAGTAACAAAATCGGATGCTTTTAAACCTGATTGGGCAGCAAATGATTTTGGAGTATAGTCTTTGCCTTCATAATTGAAATTGATACGGGTTTCGCCTAAATAGCGGTATAGTGAGGCGTTGAAAGTGTTTTTCCAGTTTTCGGTAAAGTTACCGCCCTCTTTTTCCATCACCATGTGTAGAGTGGCTCTTATTATAGCATCCATTTCACCTGATGAGGCTTTTTCAGGTTTATCTTCCGACTTCATGTACATTGATTCTGGAGCCATGCCATACTCTTGCATAAGAGTAAAAACATCTTGTGGTAAGCCCTTTTCGTCAACATAAATAGCGCCCTTGGAACTGACATGAGCATTTGCTTTTAACTTGTACAAATCGGTGATAAATGTCATTTCAGAAAGGTCAATTTCCTGATTTCTATTTTTAATCCATTCAGCTTCAAGTAATGCTGTGCCGGCATTGGCCCAGCACGAGCCTGTTCGTTGAATATCTTTGGAAGGAGTTGTCTTGATCTGTTTTACCGTTTTAATATCGTAAAACGTCTTTTGTGCCGAAACGCTACCCACTACAACTAAAAAAGATAATACTGTAATGGCTAATCTTGAAAAATTTTTCATTGGAATTTATGATTTTGGTTAATAATTGTTGTTTTGTTTAAATTGATTGCAAAGGTAGTACTTAAAGCAGATGTTGTACCAAATATTGTGCAAGAATGAAAAATGATAAAATTGCCTTATTCAAAATTGACTATAATGATTATTTTTGCTCTTTTAGGATGAAAGTAACTTACCGATAATCTTAATTTTTGGTGTTTTGCTATTTAAAATCAATTTATATTGACTAATAAATGATTTTGGTTTGAATTTTTTTTTCAATTTTGCTAAATCAATTTAAAATAAAAAAAACGTACTAAAATATTTAATATCAATATATTGAGAGTGTTTCTAAGGAGTAAATACTATCTCAGGACTTGTTTAAAGATAGAGGTTCACAAGTGTTTGATACTAATGCTACCTGATGATTTTAATAATTTTATTCAACAAAAATCAACGGGTTAAATGAAAAGAAGTATTTTAGTGCCTTGTTTTGAAAAAATAAAATAGAAAAAATATAATAATCAAATTTTACGAATATGAAACGTAAACTTTTACAATTGAGCTTTTTAGTGTTGATTTTTGCGATGGCTGGGCTCTTTGTTGCATTTGCTTACACCGGCAATCAGCAGCCAGGTTCTTCGAAAAATGCTAAAACTGATTTTGAACGAGCCACTGAATACCTGCAGCAAATGCGAAACAATCAGATTACCGGTGAAATAAATCCGTTTGATGTGCTCAATGCCAGGCAGCAAGCAGAAAAGATGTATTTTAAATCTGGAAAAGCATTTGATCTTGATTGGCTTGAACTTGGCCCTGACAACGCACCCGGTCGTGTCAGAGCTTTAATTTTTGACAATCGCGATGAAACTGCAAAGACCTTGATCGCTGCGGGAATAACCGGAGGACTCTGGAAAACTACAAACTTGGGAGCAACATGGAAAAAGATAAATGTTGCGAATCAAAATCTTTATGTATCATCATTGGCTCAAAGTGCCGACGGCACTATCTATGTCGGAACGGGCGAATATTTCTGCACAACAAACGAAACTTATTTTGGAGGACTTGTTGGCACTGGAATATACAAATCAACCAACTCTGATGAATTTACATTGATTGAAGAGACTAAACCTTCCATAACTGCTCTAACAGATACCGTTGATTGGGCTTATATCAATAAATTAGTTGTAAGCAAAAACTCAGGTAGAATATTTGCTGCAACCAATACCGGTTTGTGGTATTCTGATAATGGCGATTCATGGACAAAGGTTACTCAATATTACCATGACACACTAACTTATAATGTTACCATTTCAATTGATTCCACTGTAAAATGCGATAGTTTCATTGTTGAGGGTAACAATATTATCATGAATAATCCTCAGATGAACAAAGCTGTTGTGGATACGGTCAGTTATGAAAAGACAAAACAGACGCCGATACGTACTGTCATGAGTTTTGCAAAAATTAATTGCACGGATGTCGAGGTAGGAGGCGATGGTACGGTAGCAGCAACTTTTGGAGATATGGTGTTTACAGCCAATTCTAATGATTTGATTTTTACAAACAGATCGGGAACCCCTTCCAATCCAAACTTGATTACCAGAGAGGATAGAGATTATACAACACGGCTGATAGCTGTAGATACTCTTAATAATACTGCTGATCGCACTGTTACTTTTAATCAAATCACCAATTTCGTAGCAGATCCTGCTTTAGGCCGCCCCAGCCCGTTATCCAATAATCCAAGTCGCGCTAATGTAGCTTTTGCACCAAATGACCCTTCGGGTGATATCTTGTATGCCGTTAGCACTATGGCCGGATATTTATACAATGTTTATCTCTCAGAAGATAAAGGAGAGACGTGGAGAACAATTTTCCCAGGCGGCTCCAATACATTAAAGCCCTTCAATGGTACGGCTTGCTATAACAATACTTTCGAAGTCTTTCCTGATGATAATTATAAGGTGTTACTTGGAGGCCAAACTATGTGGATGGGCACACAGGTTGGTAACGGGGGCTTTTTCGATTGGGGATTAGGCCCTATTACAGCATCTTTGCCCTCAGGTCATCATGTTTATGCATTTCAGCCCGGTACTAATAACAAATTAGTAGTAGCAACTAATCTTGGGATTTATTATGGTACTTTAGGGGTAGCTTATAACCAATTTACTGAAATTAGTCGCAATTTAACGATAACACAATGTTATACAGTGGCAACCGGAGGATTGAAACGAAAGGTGCTCACAGGAACCCAGGGCGATGGAACTTGGTATATTAGCGGATTAGGTAATACACCGCAGTATGGCGAAAAGATTGACGGTGGACATGGAGGGTCATGCGTGATTTCTATTATCAATCCTAATGCATTTATTTTTAGTTCAAGTACCGGCACAATACAACGCTCTGACGATGAAGGTCAAAATGCTTCGATGAACTTCTCGGCGCCAAGTACAACATTGTTTATTACACCTATTGCTTTTTGGGAAGATTTTAAATCTGAAAACTCCAGGGATTCCATTACTTTCAAGGCAAGGCAAGATTATAAAGCCGGAGATGTAATCCTTTGTCGAAGCAAAAATCCAGGATTCGGACTTGATGCCGGCTATCCTTTTGATTATGTTTTAGAAACAGATTTGGCTGAAGGTGATTCGATTCGAATAAAAGATATTATTCAGTCAAAATTATTCGTTGCCAATCAAAACACTGTCTATTTAACAAAAGATGGAGTGAAGTTCGGCAAAGAGAGCGAGTGGTGGCAAATAGCTTCGCTTGTAACAGCTAATGGACAGCCTACAGCTATTGCTTATTCAAAAGATGCAAATTATCTTTTTATCGGAACAAAAGCTGGATTTATTTACAGAATATCTAATATAGCGCACGCTTATGATTATGAAAGAGCTGATATCAGAAGCCCTTATTGTATTATTTCAACAGATGTTATTCAGATCCCGGAGTTTGAAAATAGATTTATCACTTCTATTTCCGTTGATCCTAACAACAGCAATAATATTATCGTAACATTAGGAAATTATGGGAATGAAGGTTATGTTTATCGCTCTACCAATGCACTGGCATCACCATGGACAGGTATTACCTTTGTTGATATTACAGGTAATATGCCAAAAATGCCAGTTTACTCTTCGCTTATCGAGATGAAGGACTCCAATAAAGCTATAATCGGTACAGAATATGGCATTTATACTACCGATGAGATTGGTAAGGCAGATGTTACATGGACTGCGGAAAATCAAGGAATAGGGTTGATCCCCGTTTTCCAGATAAAGCAACAGAAGATTTATAAGGACGAGTATGTCGTGCCAAGCGAAGATCCGTCTCAGCCTCCTTTGGTTTATCCACGAGTGGATAATTATGGATCAATATACATAGCCACCTTTGGCCGGGGTACTTATAGAGCTGATAGGTTTATGGTTGGTATTGATGATATTATTCCAACGAGCAACAAGAATATTGAAACGCTAAATATTTATCCTAATCCTGTTGATCGTAACACCACGTTATCTTTCAACCTTAACAGGAATAGTAACATTCAGATTTCGATTTATAATTTAAGCGGTCTCCTTGTTAATACACTTAATGCAGGCACATATTATGCTGGTTTTAATTCTGTAACACTTGATTGCTCACGTCTGACAAGTGGTGCATATCTTATTAAAATTGATGCAGAGAATGAAATTATGACTGCAAAAATGATTGTACGTTAATTATTTAAGTAATTTAAAGCTAAATAAATAATACAATGAAAAAATATTTTTTATCCACAATATTGATAACTGCAGCTACCCTAATTATGGCTCAGGTGAAAGTTGAACCTCCTGTTTTAATTGCACCAGCAAATGCTGCAACTAAGCAAATGCCTGATTTAATACTTGATTGGAAGGCTGTAATTGGCGCATTAAACTACGAGCTTCAATTGAGTGAAGATGAGGCTTTTACAACTATCGTACTGGATTCTATTACTGATCTAACTGCCGTAAAATCAAGTATGTTAAAGTTTTGTCAGGAATATTATTGGAGAGTTCGGGCTCTTTACCCCGGTAATATCCACTCCGATTGGTCAACCGTATGGATGTTTACAATATTTTCCAATTTTGATTTAGTAAAACCAAATGATAATGCTGAAAATGTGCCCCCTGACACCGAGCTTAAGTGGAAAGATAAGGTAGGCCCTCTTTCGATAACCGGTGTTTCCTATTTCGAAGTCCAAATTGATAGTGTTGATACTTTTGATTCACCTGAGTTTCATGAGTTTTTCGTTGGTGGGAATGTTTTTAAAAAGGATATGTCCAATCTTTTGTTTGGTACAAAATATTACTGGCGAGCACGTGCAGGCCATGACAAAAGTGTTTCGGAGTGGAGCGACGTAAGGAGTTTTACAACTGTTGGCAAAGTAACTCTCCAAAGGCCTAATAATAATTCCGTTGATAATGATCTGAATGTAAACTTAAGGTGGGGAGAAATTACTGGTATTTTAAAATATGAGTATCAGATAGATGTTGATGGTTCCTTTAGTGCGCCAATGGTCGAACTTACTGAGAATATCATTGAACCGGCTTCGAATCTGATGTATGGAACACAATATTATTGGCGCGTCAGAGCACGTCATTCACGAGATACTACTAACTGGTCAGATGTTTGGAATTTTACAACATTTAATTTCCCTACTTTGACTTCCCCTGCTGATAATGATACAGGAATTATTTTGCGTCCACAATTGAAATGGGATCAGATTAAAGGTTCGATCAAATATGAGATCAATCTTAGTTTAGATGAGGCAACACTGTCCGATCACAAATACTACAAAGATGCTAGTGATGCCGAATTACCCCATTATAACGTTGCGCCCGATTTAGAGCCATTAACAAAATACTTTTGGCGAGTACGTGCTTTTAGTGAAATTGATACAAGTGATTTTAGTTCCGTTTGGTCATTTACCACATATACACCGGTGGGTATCAACGAGTATTTTGCAAGTTCAAATGTTAACTTATACCCAAATCCTGTTCAGGATGCTATTAATATTGAGATCACTTGCAATAAGTTTACAAATGTTGATTTAGTAATATACGATTTGTTAGGACAGGCTATGTTGAAGGATAACCTGAATTTAAACAGCGGCCATAATCAAGTTCAGATTGATGCCAGGACTTTACTAAATGGTATTTATATGGTAAATATTATGTATGGCGATCAGGTCATTACTAAAAAACTTGTTGTTAGCAAGTAAATAGACCTTTTCAAATATTAAAAAAGCCGCTTTACTCTGAGGAAAGCGGCTTTTTTTGAGCTTTTTCCAAATAATGGCGTTTAGCTGCCTAATGTTGCTACCATTACTGCTTTTATTGTATGTAGCCTGTTTTCAGCTTGATCAAAGACTATTGAGCGATCTGATTCAAAGACCTCGTCTGATACCTCCATTTCAGGTATTCCGAATTTTTTATAAATCATTTCGCCTATTTCTGTCTCACGATTATGAAATGACGGTAAACAGTGCATAAATTTAACATCAGGATTTCCGGTTTTTTTAATCAAATCCATGTTTACCTGATAAGGTATCATGTTGTTAATCCTACTGTTCCATGCTTCTTCCGGTTCGCCCATAGAGACCCAAACGTCGGTGTAAAGAAAATCAACACCTTTCACACCAATTTCAACATTATCGGTCAATGTGATCTTAGCGCCGGTTGTTTTAGCTATTTCACTACATTGTTCAACAAGTTCTTTGGCTGGCAAGAGTTCTTTGGGAGCTACTGCTCTAAAATCCATGCCCATTTTGGCGGCACCAACCATCAGGGAGTTCCCCATGTTATTACGTGCATCGCCCAGATATGCAAATGCAAGCTGATTTAATGGCTTAATAGAGTGTTCACGCATAGTTAAGAAATCGGCAAGTATCTGCGTTGGATGAAATGAGTCGGTCAGGCCATTCCATACCGGTACTCCGGCGTATTTTCCAAGCTCTTCAACAATTTCCTGCCCAAAACCGCGGTATTCAATACCATCGTACATTCGGCCCAATACCCTGGCAGTATCTTTCATTGATTCTTTTTTTCCAGCTTGCGAACCTGACGGCCCCAAATAAGTAACTCTGGCGCCTTGATCGAAAGCTGCTACCTCAAAAGCACAACGAGTACGAGTGGAATCTTTGGCAAAAAGTAAGACTATGTTCTTGCCTTTTAAACGAGGTTGTTCTGTTCCGGCATATTTCGCCTTTTTTAATTCGGATGAAAGATCAAGTAAAAACATGATCTCTTGAGGGGTGAAATCGAGTAATTTCAGAAAATTTCTGTTTCTTAAATTAAAAGCCATAAGATTAATAATTATATTTTAATGAAAAAAAATGTTTACAACAAAGTCATTGTATTTTTAATGAAAAAAACTACAACCACATAGTTAAGTATCTCTTATAAAACATTTTGTGTTTACACCATCACTATCCTTGTACCACCATTATCCACTCCCAAGCTTGTGGTTTTAGTAATTATAGCATCTTTTCCACTATGTTCTACAAAGTAAATTGCAGCTCTGATTTTTGGCGCCATACTCCCTTCAGCAAAATGTCCCTCTTCAAGGTAACGTTTTGCTTCAGCGATAGTAATCTGGTCAAGTGTTTTTTCCTGTGGAGTATTGAAATTCAGACATACTTTCGGAACATCAGTGAGGACAAAAAGTTTATCAGCATTAATTTGAGCAGCTAACAGGGCAGAGGCGAGGTCTTTGTCAATAACAGCATCAATACCTTTAAGTTTGTTTTCTGAGACATAGTAAACGGGTATTCCACCACCACCAACAGCTATTACTATCGAACCTTGCCGGGCAATATTTTCGATGGTTTTTTTATTATTTATAACTAATGGTTTTGGTGAAGCCACCACTTTTCGCCATCCCCTGCCGCGTGGATCCTCGGCAAAAACAGCGCCGCTCTCTTTTATAATCCTGTCTGCCTCTTCTTTGGTATAATAAGGACCAATTGGCTTGGTCGGGTTATTAAAAGCAGGATCGTCCTTGTTTACCAAAACCTGTGTTATAATAGTGATGACATCACGGTCGAGATCGGTTTGCAAGAGTACGTTTTTCAATTGTTGCTCCAATACATAACCGATAAAACCCTGTGAATAGGCTACACATATACTAAGAGGCATTTCGGGCAAACCATACAGTTTGTTACCTGCTATATTGTTAAGCATCAGATTTCCAACCTGAGGGCCATTACCATGAGTGAGGACAAGGTTGTAATTTTTCTTTTTTATCAGGGTTACCAATTTTTCACAGGTTTCGTAAGCGTTTTGTTCCTGTTCATCAATGGTGCCAACCTGCCCGCCCTGAAGAAGTGCATTGCCGCCAAAAGCTATTACTGCTAACTGATTCATATAAATGATATATGGTTTAAAAATCCGTGCAAAAATATGTAAAATTGGGTGATGGCAAAGGATACCAGATTACACATTCTAACGTAAAGGGTTTTTTAATCCAAAATGATTAATAAAAAGCTCTTTTAGGCTAACCTGTTGATTTTTTGAGGCAAATTACGATTCAGTGTTGGAATCTTCATCGCTGAATTGATGCTTTGGGTAATTAATGGTAATTAAAATGTAGTTTCGAACGATCTGTTTTTATTCTTAATTGTGTCGAAAAAAAATGAGTAGGGCCTAATTAATACTCCAGCGATAGCCCAAACTTTTGCTTTAAATCAGCAACTATCGGATTTTTGGCCAGCATGTGTTGGTAAATTTCATCCGGTTTATATGGTCTTGTTTGTACATTAGTAGTGTTCAACAAAATCTTAAGCTGTATAAAAGGATTATCAAGCTCGTTCCTCAAATGAGCAACGAGTTCGTTTTTCTTTCTATTAAGCTCATGTTCTTGAAGCGCATTGTGAACCTCAAAGGTGATTATGAAGTTTTCTTCAATTTCTGGATTTGTGGAAACGAGTGTGCTGTAAAGGTTAGGATTTGCATCCGATATTTTGGTGGCAAAGTCATTCCAAACTTGTAGAAGTTGATTAGTTTGGATAGTTTTAGCGTTTAAAAATTCTTCTGATTCAAAATCAAAATTTTCTGCTTCTTCATTCTCTTGACCGTCATCTTTTTCTATTACTTCATCTTTTATTGAGATGGTGGTTGGTATATATGGCAGTTTCAAAGTTTCTGAAACCTGAGGAGGTTTTGTTTTTGTTATTTCTTTTTTCTCTTTGGTAACCGATTGATAGTATGCTGGTTTTTGTGTTGAGGCTGTAGTTGGTAGTGTTTTTTGTGGTTTTGGTGTTGATGGGATAACTATTGGCTCATTTTTATCTTCGACTTTGTCCGTTGATAAAACAGCTTTTTTGTCGGCACTTAGAGTCTCATTTATTGAAGCAAGTTGCATCAACGCTATTTCTATGTGAAGGCGTTTGCTGCTACTGGTTTTGTAGTTGAAATCTGTTTTTTGAATAATATCCAGCCCATTGATGAGAAAATTGGGAGTGCATCGGGCCGATTGCTCTAAATAGAGATCTTTTATCTTTTCTCCCACTTCAAGCAAATCAACGGTTTTGTCGTCAGTACACACCAAAAGATCACGAAAATGCGCTCCAAGTCCTGAAATGAAATGTTGACCATCAAAACCCGATTCAATTACCTTGTTGAAAAGTAAAAGAGTGTCATAGATGTTATTAGAAAGTAAAAAATCAGTGATTTTAAAATAATAATCGTAATCGAGTACATTAAGATGATTAACTACAAGTTTGTAGTTAAGCTCTTTTCCTGTAAAACTCACCAACTGATCAAAGATCGAAAGGGCATCGCGCATTGCGCCGTCAGCTTTGTGAGCTATTACTTGAAGCGCTTCAGGCTCGGCTATTACGCCCTCTTCGTTGGCGACGTATGCAAGGTATTTGGCAATATCGCGTACTGTTATACGCTTAAAGTCGTAAATCTGACAACGGGAAAGAATAGTGGGAATAATTTTGTGTTTTTCAGTCGTTGCAAGAATGAATTTAGCATAGAGGGGCGGCTCTTCTAACGTTTTTAAAAAAGCATTGAAGGCCATTTGCGACAACATGTGTACCTCGTCAATGATATATACTTTGTATTGAACTGATTGAGGGGGTATGCGTACTTGATCTACTAAATTACGAATATCGTTAACAGAGCTGTTTGATGCAGCATCCAGCTCAAAAATATTAAACGATGCACTACGATTAAAAGAAAGACATGATTCGCATGCATTACATGGTTCAATATTTTCATCAAGATTTAGACAGTTTATTGTCTTTGCGAAAATACGAGCGCAAGTGGTTTTACCTACACCCCTTGGACCGGTAAAAAGAAATGCCTGTGCAAGGGTTTTGGTACGGATAGCATTTTTAAGAGTCGTAGTTATATGATCCTGACCCACAACGGTGTCGAAAGTGGCCGGACGATATTTGCGGGCAGAAACGATAAAATCATCCATAGTTTTCCTTTAAATGATTTACAAAAATATGATTTTCTTAGGCATGGAATAATGATAAAATAATACTGAAACTACTGGAATTATTACATTTGCCTTTCAAAATGTGCGATATGATATTTATTTATACTCCAAAAATAACTAAAAGGGTTGAGTATATTTTCAAACTTTTTTTCAAGCAACTGCTTAATATTGAGTATGAGATTACATTGAAACCGGAAATTTTTAAACAATACAATGGCGTCAAAATCAATTACTCAAATCAGCGCTTTGAAGATTCATTGAATTTCCAACCTGTAGATTTACTTTTCAAAACCGGTATTGATAGTCAGGAACTTAAAACCATAGTTTACAAAGGTCAAAAAGTTTTTTTTCCTGTTTACGATCCTAAGTCAAATTTGCCTTTTGATCCTTTTGCTGCTGCTTTTTACCTCGTTTCGCGCTACGAAGAGTATCTTCCTTATAAAAAAGATCGGTTCGGCAGGTTTGATGCACCTGAGAGCTTTTCTTTTCAACAAAATATCCTTGATAAACCACTTGTCAATATTTGGGCTTATTGGATTCGTAATTTGCTGTTGGAAAAATTCCCAGATCTGAAGTTCCGAAATAGAACATTTCAATTTTTGCCTACTTACGATATTGATAGCGCGTATGCTTATAAAAACAAAGGTTTTGTAAGGATTGCCGCCAACTTCGCTCGCGATCTGATTAATGGCAGGTTGAGCGATATGAAAGAACGATTCAGGGTGATTATCGGTAAACAAGCCGATCCGTTCGATACATTTGACTTTCAGTTTAGCTTGCAGAGAGAATATGATCTGCAACCACTTTATTTTATTTTAATAGCTAATTATGGGGAGTACGATAAAAATTTACCTGTTAACAATTTGAAATTTCAACAGCTTATAAAATCCCTTTCTGATTACGCCGAAGTAGGCATTCATCCCTCTTTTGGATCAAGCACAAGTTATAAACTCCTGACCAGCGAGATCGAGCGGCTTTCCAGAATATTAAACCGGGAGATTGTTATCAGTAGACAACATTTTCTTAGGCTCGATTTTCCTATCACTTATCGTAATCTTATCCAGGCCGATATTACAGATGATTATACAATGGGATATGCCTCAGCGCCTGGCTTTAGAGCTGGTATCTGCGATGCTTTTAATTTTTACGACCTCGATATGGAAGTAGAAACTTCTCTACGGATACATCCATTTCAGGTAATGGATGGTACCTTACGGGATTATATGCAGACAGATGTTGACGGGGCAATAGAAATAATCCGAAAGCTGATAGATGAAGTAAAGGCTGTGGATGGCACTTTTAGCAGTTTGTGGCATAACGAATCGTTAAGTAATAAGAAGCGATGGGAGGGATGGCGCACTCTTTATGTGGATATGATCCGGCATGCGTTAATCTAACGATTATATTTCGCCATTATCGGCAAATGAGAAATAACTTTCCATTCCTATAATTATATGATCAAGCATTCTGATTTCGAGTAAATCTCCACCTTGTTTTAATCTATTAGTCAGCCTGCGGTCCTGCTCACTTGGTTTTGTGTTACCTGATGGATGGTTATGGGCAAGGATGATAGAGGTGGCGTTGTTTTCTATTGCATGCTTAAAAACCTTTTTTGGGTCAACTATAGTACCGGTAACACCACCTTCGCTGATATTCACCGTTTTGATGATCTTCATTGCTTGATTAAGTAGTATTATGAAAAAGTTTTCGTAATTTGGATCGCTGATGTGCATTTGCAAAAGTTCAAAGGCATCCCGACTACTCTTTATCGTCTTTCGATCAATGACCTCAGCGCCACGGCGCCTATTGCCTAATTCAAGAGCCGATACTATTGTAATAGCTTTGGCTTGACCAATTCCTTTGAATTTTTTAAGATCATTTACGTTGAGTTTCGAAAGCTCAATCAAATTGTTGTTTACGCTTTTTAGTATTCGTTTCGACAGATCAACGGCTGATTCATCTTTAGTACCTGAAGCGATGAGGATAGCTATCAGTTCGGCATCGCTCAATGAAGCTTTTCCTTTAAGCATCATTTTTTCACGTGGCCGGTCATCTTCCGACCAGTTTTTTATGGATTGTCGTCGTTTATCTTCTTTCATAACTTATGGGTTTAAACAAAAAAAGCCTCTAATGCAATAACACCAGAGGCCGGTCAATATAATTGAGTTGATTGATTTACTCGGTAGCAACGAGTTTTTTCGAAAGCTTCGATTTCAGATTGGCGGCTTTGTTTTTATGAATCACTTTGCGTTTTGCATTCTTATCAATCAGCGAAACTAATTTTGGATACTGATCTCTGGCTGTTTCAATATCAGTTAACGACTTGAATTTTCTAATTGCATTGCGCATTGTCTTCGCGTGATACCGGTTGCGCATCTGTTTCATCTTGTTTGCCCTGATTCTTTTTAAGGCTGATTTATGATTTGCCATCTATTTAATTAATTTAATTTCAGTGTCTTGTAGAAAAATTATCGTTTTTATCTCATAAAAATTATGGGCTGCAAAATTACAATAGTTTTTTTTCTAAACAAGAGAATTGATAGATAAAAACTATTTTAGTAAATAACTCTCAAGAATTTTATCCAGTTCTGCCGGTGTAAAGAGTTTATTTACCACTATTCCGTTGCGGTCAATCAGAAAAGTGCCGGGAAGATTTTTAACTCCAAAAAATCTTACATCACGATCTTTCCAACTGTCAATTACGTAAACATTGTTTTTCCATGGATATTTCTTTTCGTTGAGTGCTTTAATCCATGTTTCGCGCTCTTTATCCAGACCAATTGCGTAAATGTCGTAACCCTTACCATGAATAAAATTTTTATCGTGATACTTATTGTATATTTCACGATGTTTTTCGTTGTCCACCATGCAATGATGGCAAAGAGAGTTCCACAGCATCACCATTACCATTTTGCCATTAAGGCTGCTCAACTTTATAAGAGCGCTGTCGGGATCGTAATTTGCAAAGTCTCCAAGATCGTTGCCTACTTCGTTACCTACAACAATCTCTTCCGTTGATGTGGTTTGATTTGGATTTGAGTCTTGATTTTTTACAGGCTGAGTAATTGTTGTTTGAGGAGCGGTTTTAGAAGATTTTCCCCCATTTCCAGGCGGCGGCAATTCCGGAGGCGTTTGATGTATGACTGATGAGCTTGGTTGATCTTGTACAAGCGTTTGGTTTGTAACTTGCTCACCTGATTCAGTGGTGTTGGCTGGCTGGTTTTTGCTTTGATTCGAGCAGGATGCAAAAACAATAATAACAAGCCCTAAAATAACGAAAAATAAATCTTTTTTCATGGTTTTTCTTAATTCGATAGCATTAAAAATTTTTGCAAAATTAGCTTTTTCTGTAATTAGTAAATCATTGAAGCCATAAACTTTTGCATAGCTTTAATAAGATTGATAAGCAGATCATATTTAGTTGTAATTTGCTTATTCGAGTAAAGGTTTAATGTAGAAAAATGTTCAACCGGACAGATCTTTTAAAAGGAAAAATCGTGTTTTTTTATCTTTAAGAGATAATAATCCTTTGTAATTTAGATATTTTTGCAATGTATTGACTGATGTTTTTGTTCTTTTTGCAAGCTGCCAATTTGAGAAAATTATTTTTAAAAACTATTGAAAGAGTATTTGACTCTATTTAAACGTATGTAGGATATGAATTTTATTGAAAATAAGCTTACGGCGCTTTATCGGCGATGGAGTGGAATGGAACCCGAAACGATTACTCAATTGCCACAATCTGGCTCTTATCGGCAATATTTTAGAATGACCGGAAAGGATAAAACATTTATTGGAGCATATTATGATCAAGTGGCAGAGAATATGGCTTTTATCTCTTTTTCAAGGCATTTTGCCAAAATGAACCTTAACGTGCCTGAAATTTTTGCTGTTGATGATGACTCGGTATGCTATCTCCTTGAAGATTTGGGAGATATAGTATTATTTGATTATTTACAGAAAATCAGATCTGCAGAAGGATTTGGAGAGCATTCTTTATCTATTTATAAAAAAATTCTTGACGAACTTGTAAAATTTCAAATGGTTGCCGGGAAATCGCTCGATTACTCAGTCTGTTATCCTGCCTCTTACTTTGATGAGCAGGCTTATATGTGGGATTTGAATTATTTCAAGTATAACTTTTTGAAGCTGGCAAACATACCTTACAATGAATTTTCGTTGGAGAATGATTTCAAGATGTTGACACGTTTACTTTTGACCGCTGATCATCATTATTTTGTTTATCGTGATTTTCAGACACGAAACATTTTGTATCGTAATGACGAACTTTACTTTATTGATTACCAGGGTGGGCGAAAGGGTACACTTCATTATGATGTAGCTTCATTGCTTTTTCAGGCCCGAGCCGAAATACCGTTTGGAGATCGTGAGCTATTACTTGATTACTATATTTCGCAAGCTGGTAAAATTGAGCCGGGCATCTTGAGAAACTTTAAAGATCATTATTATCTTTTTGTGCTGATAAGAGTGCTTCAAACCTTAGGAGCTTATGGTTTTAGAGGTTTACATGAAAAAAAACAATATTTCATTTCAAGTATTCCTTTGGCTTTAATTAACGTAAAGTGGCTGCTTGAAAATGAAAAAATTCCTGAAACTTTGCCTGAGATCAGAAAAGTTCTTGAGGCTACTCTTGAAAGCAATTCATTGGATGCGTTGGTAAAGCCACGACTAATTTTAAAGATTAATAGTTTTTCGTATAAACGCGGTTTTCCAGCCGACACCTCGGGGCATGGCGGTGGTTTTGTATTTGATTGTAGGGCGCTTCCAAACCCGGGACGTTACCCTGAATATATCCAAATGACAGGATTAGATGAGCCGGTTCAAGCATTTTTTTCTAATTATCCCGAAATAGATGTTTTTATTGAAAATGCTTACAATTTGGTTAAGCCGGCTGTAGAGGTGTATGTAAGTCGGGGATTTCAGCACCTGATGGTGAGTTTTGGTTGTACCGGCGGGAGGCATCGCTCGGTTTATTGTGCTGAAAAGTTGGCTGAAAAGCTTAAAGGAGTAGAGGGCGTTGATATTTTTTTAAGACATCTGGAGCAGTAAAAATAAACAGGATTTAATCAGATCAAAAAAAAACAATGATACTAAGTTTCTATTTCATAAAATTGTATTACTGATTTCAACAATCCATTTGCTTTTACCGTAACCGTTGGACTTTTGGTTTTATGGAAAATAAATTTTAACTCTGAGTATGCACTCGTTAAAGCAAGCTCTAATTTTTGCCGCCGGCTTGGGTACCAGGCTGCGCCCCTTAACCGACCGGATTCCTAAAGCTTTAGTGGAGATAAATGGCAAGCCGATGCTTGAGCGTCTGATTGAAAAATTGATAGCAGCAGGAATTCAAAACATTGTGATAAATATTCATCATTTTTCGAAACTCATTATTGATTTTGTTGAGAAGCATAATAGCTTTGGGGTCAATATTCAGTTTTCTGACGAAGCCGACCAACTGTTGGATACAGGAGGCGGCTTAAAAAAAGCATTTTCATTGTTCGATCCTAATTTACCTCTGCTTTTGCATAATGTTGATGTTGTTTCCAATGTTGATCTTAATCAATTAGCTGAGTTTCATAAGGAAAGTGAATCTATTGCAACTCTTTTTGTCCAAAAAAGGATTAGCTCCCGCTATTTGCTTTTTGATGAAAACCTAAAATTATGCGGTTGGAGAAATTATAAAACTGGTGAGAAGATTTTGGTTTTTAATAATGATGATAAATTGATTGAGATGGCTTTTAATGGAATTCATATTGTGAATCCTCAACTTGTTAAGCTAATTACAGAAGAGGGGAAATTTTCCATTATTCCGGTCTATTTGAGGTTAGCTTTGTCATATAAAATTTTCGGTTTTCGGAATGACGATGCATTTTATTTAGATGTCGGTAATAATGAAAATCTTGCCAAGGCTATTTCTTTATTAAAAAAATATGATGTATAAAGCCATTCCTGTTTTTTTTGAACAACAAAATGGAGAGATTGGTTTTCGTAAGAAAATCTATTTTTGCAAAATAATCTTACTTATTATTACCCATGAATTTAAGTTTATATTTTCCTAAACTTTTGATCAACCTTGCCATCCTGATCCCAATGTGTCTGCCTATATCCTTGGAGGCACAATGGCATCAAATGTCGAAGGAGGAATACATAAAAAACCATAGGAATTTGGCAATCAAAGAGATGTATGAGAATGGTATTCCGGCAAGCATAAAGCTTGCACAGGCAATCATTGAATCGGGTAATGGAAATAGCAGGCTTGCGCGAGAGGCAAACAACCATTTTGGAGTCAAATGTCATGGCTGGAACGGCGATATAATAAACATAGACGACGATGTTTTACAAGAGTGCTTCAGGAAATACAGTGATGTTGAGCAGTCGTATAGAGATCACTCTCTGTTTTTGATTTCAAGACCTCGTTATAGTCAACTCTTTGAGTTGGAAACTACTGATTACGCGGGATGGGCTAATGGATTGAAACAAGCCGGTTATGCTACAAATCCTCGTTATGCCGAAATACTGATAAAAACTATTGAAGATTTTGAACTCTATCAGTACGATGTTTCTAAAAGTGAAATATTGGCATCTGGAAAGCTAACTGAAGAGCCTTTAGACCCTGAAAATATAAAAGATAAAACAACCTCCCGACCGTTGGCAAGTAACAGGACTTTATTAGTAAACAATGGGCGCAAGTATATCTTTGCCCGTAAGGGTGATAGTTTCGCTTCACTTGCTCAGGAGTTTAATATATACAGCTTTCAGATTTGGAGGTACAACAACTTGGATAAACGCGACAAGCTGAAAGAGGGAGACATGGTTTATCTTGAAAAGAAAAGAAATAAAGCCGCCTCGCCTTATCATATTGTTGCGAGAGGAGAAACAATGCGTGCTATCTCTCAACATTATGGTATTAAACTTAAAAAACTTTATTGGTACAATCGCATGAACCATGGTGATGAACCTCATGTAGGTCAGGCGCTATGGATGCAACAGCGTAAACCAATTGAATAACCTAATCTTGCCTGGTAAATTAATGGTTTTTTTTAAGTTTTTCATTTTTATACTTATGTAAATAATGAATCAAGAAATTTATTTTTACCTTTGCGCCCAATTTTTTTTTGAAAAGGATTAAGTTTTTATGATTAATATAACCTTTCCCGATGATAGTAAAAAGCAATATGATAAAGGCATAACAGGCCTTGATATTGCTAAAAGTATAAGTGAGGGGCTGGCCAGGAATGTGCTTGCTGCTGAGGTAAATGGAGAGGTTTGGGATGCAACAAGGCCAATAAATGGCGATTCATCCGTAAGGCTTCTGACGTGGGATGACGAAGAGGGTAAAGCTACTATGTGGCACTCATCGGCACACCTTATGGCCGGAGCTATCGAAACTCTTTTCCCCGGCGCCAAGTTTGGAATAGGCCCTGATATCGAAGCAGGATTCTATTATGATGTAGATACCGGCGATCGGCAGATCACTGACGCAGACCTGATTTTGATAGAAAATAAAATGAAAGAGATGGTCAAAGAGAAGCATTCCTTCACAAGGCGTCAGGTTTCGAAAAATGAAGCAATAGATTATTTTACTAAAAAGGGCGATGAATATAAACTCGAACTTATCAGTGAGTTGGAGGATGGGGATATTACCTTTTATGAATCCGGGAATTTTGTTGATCTGTGTCGGGGGCCTCATTTGCCTAATACCGGCTATATAAAAGCAATAAAGTTGCTAAGCATTGCCGGCGCCTACTGGCGGGGAGATGAAAAACGTAAACAGCTAACACGTGTTTACGGTATCACTTTCCCGAAAGCAAAAGAGCTTGAAGATTATTTGGTGATGCTTGAGGAGGCTAAGAAGCGTGATCATCGGAAATTAGGAAAAGAATTGGAGATTTTTACCTTCTCCCAAAAAGTAGGATTGGGATTACCGCTTTGGCTACCAAAAGGAGCTGAGCTTCGTGAACGCCTTGAACAGTTTTTGAAAAAAACACAAAAAGAGGCAGGTTATTTACCGGTAATCACACCTCACATAGGTAATGTCGAGCTATATAAGACCTCAGGTCATTTTGCAAAATATGGAACTGAGTCATTTCAGCCTATCTCTACACCTATACCGGGTGAGCAGTTTTTCCTTAAACCAATGAATTGCCCGCATCATTGCGAAATATATAAATCGAAACCTCATTCCTATAAAGACCTTCCCTTACGCTATGCCGAGTTTGGAACGGTTTATCGTTACGAGCAGAGTGGGGAGTTACATGGATTGACAAGAGTACGTGGGTTTACTCAGGATGATGCCCATATTTTCTGTACACCCGATCAGGTGAAATCGGAATTTTTCGGGGTGATGGATATTGTGATGAAGATATTTAAAGCTTTGGATTTTAAAGATTTCATTACACAGGTTTCGTTGCGCGATCCAAATAATAAGGAGAAATACATCGGTACCGATGAGAACTGGGAAAAAGCTGAAAATGCCATATTGGAAGTTGCGCAGGAGTCGGGATTAGAAACGGTGGTAGCATACGGCGAAGCAGCGTTTTACGGGCCTAAGATGGATTTCATGGTTCGTGATGCATTGGGAAGAAAATGGCAGTTGGGAACCATACAGGTTGATTATAACCTTCCCGATCGCTTTGAATTAGAATATACAGGAAGTGATAACGAAAAACATCGCCCGGTAATGATACACAGAGCGCCGTTTGGTTCGATGGAACGGTTTGTGGCAGTTTTGATCGAACATTGTGCAGGGAAATTCCCACTTTGGCTTACTCCTGTTCAGTCTATTATTTTACCAATAAGCGAAAAATATCAGGAGTATGCTGAAAAGGTTTTATTTTTGCTGACCGGTTTAAATATTCGGGCTGAGATTGATAACCGCAACGAAAAGACTGGAAAGAAAATACGTGACGCTGAAATGAAGAGAATTCCGTTTATGCTTATCGTTGGCGAGAAGGAGGAGGCCGATAATACTATTTCGGTCAGGAAGCAAGGCGAAGGCGATCTGGGAACATTTACCATCGAGTCGTTTTCCGATTATATTGAAAATGAAATTAAGAAGTTAACAGACAAATAAGATCTATTTATTAACTAAAATATAGGAGGATAAGTTATAGTAACGCCTTTATCAAGCAAAACCCCAAAACGGTTTGTTCCGCGAAAACAGGAAAATCCACATAGGATCAATGAAGAGATTAAAGGACCTGTTGTTCGATTAGTCGGGGATAATATTGAGCAGAGCATAATATCAGTAAAAGAGGCCATTGAAATTGCAAAACAACATGAACTTGATCTGGTTGAAATTTCACCGGCAGCAAACCCACCGGTTTGTAAATTGATGGATTACAAAAAATTCCTTTACGACCAGAAGAAAAAGCAGAAAGAGATAAAAGCAAAAGCGGCCAAAGTGGTGGTAAAAGAGATAAGGCTTGGGCCAAATACTGATGATCACGATTTTAACTTTAAGCTTAATCATGCGAAAAAGTTTCTGGAGGATGGAGCAAAAGTAAAAGTAGAAGTTTTTTTCAGGGGAAGAACAATTGTTTATAAAGACAAAGGAGAGCTAATGCTGCTCAAGTTTGCACAGGAGCTTGAGGATTACGGTAAAGTGGAAAAGCTTCCATTGCTCGAAAAAAAGCGGATGATAATGATTATCGCTCCAAAGAAGAATTAGAATAAGAGATGTACTAACCATTTTAATATTTTTGAATAATGCCAAAGATGAAGACAAAAGCCAGCGCTAAAAAACGTTTTACGTTTACAGGTACTGGTAAGATCAAAAGAAGACATGCTTATAAAAGTCACATTCTGACCAAAAAGTCGAAAAAGCGTAAGAGAAACCTTGGCTATTTTGCCATAGTAGATAACGCTGATGCGAAAAATGTTAAAGCAATGCTTGTAAAATAATTAATCAATTGTCGAACTTGCGTTCAGCGGATTAAGACCCCGAAGAAGCGGGGCGCTGACGTAAAAAATTAAAAGTAATATGCCAAGATCAGTAAATTCAGTTGCATCGCATGCAAGAAAAAAGAAAATTTTAGCGCGTACCAAAGGACGATATTTAGCGCAAAAAAATGTCTGGACTGTTGCAAAAGGCTCTTACGAAAAGGGCTTGCTTTATGCTTATCGCGACAGACGAACAAAGAAGAGAAACTTCAGAGCGCTTTGGATACAGCGTATCAATGCTGGAGTAAGACCGTACGGCCTCTCTTATTCTGCATTTATTGGGAAACTTAATAAGTCCGAGATAAAACTTAATCGTAAAACATTGGCCGACTTGGCCATGAATCATCCGGAAGCCTTTAAGGCTGTAGTGGATACAGTTAAAGGATAACAAAATAAAGCAGGTTCGCCTGCTTTTTTTATTAATAGCATTTCCTTCTGCTTGATGAATATCAAAGCCATTTTAACATAAAATGTCTTAACTTTGCTGGAAGTCTTTTTTAATCCTCTCTCTTAATGACAAAAATGCTCTCCTATATTCGTGGCGCAACGTTTATAATCGTACTCTCTTTATGTTTTGTTACTAAATTGGGCAAAGCACAGGAGAGCGCTATTGTGGCCGGTAGGGTTATTGCTCAGACAACAAAAACTCCAATTGCTTTTGCTGATGTCTGGTTAAAGCCGGGCAGACTAAATACGATAACTAATAGCGCTGGGGAGTTTGAAATTCGGGGAGTAAAATCGGGAAATTATGAGCTATGGGTGAAGTCTGTCGGTTTTGAGAGTTTTAGCCAAAAAGTTGAAATAATAGAGAATTTGCCTTTTTACTTCAGTATTGAGCTTAAAAATGATGTGAGGTTTATTGAAGGAGTTGAAATTACCGGTCAACTTACCCGTCAGGGACCATATTTGAGAGAGGTAGTATCGGCAAAGGAGATTATGCGTGTGCCGACGCGTGATGTGGGTGAATACTTGAGGGAGACGCCAAACATATCCGGTATTAGAAAAGGCGCTACAAATATAGACCCCGTTTTGAGAGGAATGAAAGCGGGACAATTGAACGTTCAGCTCGATTTCGGTCAAAAAATTGAAGGCGGCTGTCCGAATCGCATGGATCCGGCATCATCACATGTTGACCCTAATGATCTTGCTTCCGTCGAAATATTAAAAGGACCATACGCCTTGCGGTATGGGCCTATCTTTGGGGGCATTATCAACCTTGTGTCGAAAAAACCTATACCTAATGAGGGATTCAAAATTGGGATAAAAGCATCTAAAGGGTGGGAAACCAATTGGAACGGTAATGAAGAACACCTGTCGGTTTATGGTGGAAATGAAAAAATTTGTTTCCTCATGGGAGGCAATAACAGATATTATGGAAATTATAAAGCTGGTAATGGTGAGGAGGTTAAATCTTCATTTAAAAAGTATAATTATGTTGCTAAGGTAGGCGTAACGCCTCATAAACATCATAACTTCCTGCTCTCTTATGATAACTCACACGGTGTTGACATTCGTTTTCCGGCTTTGCCAATGGACGAACGTAAAGATGACACTAAACTTGCCTCTTTAAAGTATCACTATTTCAATCCGTCAAAAAGTCTTCAATCTGTTGATTTAATGGTTTACCGATCGGATGTGTTGCATGAAATGGATAACAAATGGCGACCTATTTCCGATACTGTGGTCGGAGTTTCAAAGGTTAATGCGCTTAATCATGGCGCAAGGATTGACTTTGGTGTGATAAAAAATGATAATACGCTACATTTTGGGTTGGATTATGAAAACATATTTAAAGATGGAAATCGAACCAAAAACATGATACTTCAGCCTAATTTACCGGTTAAAGTTGAGTCGCTCTGGAAAAACGCCAGAATAGAGAATTTAGGAGTTTTTTCTGAATATCGGAGGAGGCAATCTGACAATATGCAATGGATTATTGCCGGTAGGTTAGATTTTAACAGCGGTATCTCCGATCCGCTTGCCCTGATGGACATGAAAGAGAATGCGATTTACTTTAATGATACAGTCAGTTCTGGTTTTTTGAACTTTAGCTTTTCAACGGGTCTTAGTTATATAATAGATAACCATCTTACGATTGATTTTTCCGTAGGCCGTGGAACACGCAGTCCCGATATGCTTGAACGATTCATTATTCTGTTACCTGTAGGGTACGATAATTACGATTATCTTGGAAATCCGCAATTAAAACCTGAGAGCAATCATCAGGCCGACCTTACTTTTAGGGTCTCTGCCGGCGAATTTGGAGAAATGACGGCTAACGGTTTCTTCTCATACATTACCGATTATATCAGTGCGATGCGGATACCGCCATCGGTAGCGCTACCCCAAACTAATAGTGTTTATGGAGTTAAGCGGTTTACAAATATAAATTACGCGCTGATGTATGGTTTTGAGTTTCAGTGGGAAACACCATCTACTAATAATTGGAAATCAAACCTTGCAGTGGCTTATACTACCGGAATAAACCCTGAGGCAATACATTTTATTATGGAGAATGGAGAGGTTACAGGAAGTGAAAAAGTAATAAACGATCCATTGCCTGAATTGCCTCCGTTTGAAGGGAATTGGAAATTGGGATACAACCTTTTTAACAGACGTTTCATACCGGAACTGAATATTAGGATGGTTGCCGGTCAACATCGGATTTCAAAGGCTTACGATGAAGAAACAACCCCAGGATTTGTGATATTCGGGATTAATATGTTTTATCGTTACAATCGACAGATATCTATCTCGGCAGGGGTAAAAAATCTATTTGATACCTTTTATTACGAGCATCTGAATAGGAGAATGATCGGTACCTCTGCTTCGATGTATGAACCGGGACGAATTGCTTATTTCAAAATTATGATAGACTTATAATATGATGAAAAGGATTTTTTGGCTCTTTCTTTTATTAGTGCTTGTTTTACAGGCTTGCGAAATGCGTTCGAAAAAGTCGGTGAAATATGTTGCCACAGATGCTATTTCGGGATATGACATAAGTTATCGCAATGAGAGTGGCGATCTGGTAAAAAAAAGAGTTGAAGTAAACAGCGCCCTTGAAAGATGGGAATATTCATTTATTGCTGAACAAGGAGATATAGTGTATGTTTCAGGAAATTATAAAGATGTTGCTTCGGCCTTGAAAATCATGATATTGATAGATGGTAAAATTTTTAAACAAGCTGCCACACGGCACGACACAGTGAGGTATGTTACAGTTTCAGGAGTGATACCTTATTAGTATTCTTAATTGCAACGCTTTGTTGTAAGTCTTATAAACAATAGTTTTAGATAACGAAAGTTTTAAATTGATAAGAGATCATTTTTTATTAATGCTATGCGACAATACATTTATCTGCTGATCGCCCTATTGCTTGTATCGTGCAACGGATCAAAAGATGACCCCGAATTGGATATGGGTCATATCACATTTCATTTTACTCATTACGCTGATGATGATCTTCTGATATTTGATGAATTGATTTATACCAATGCCGCTGGTAATCAATACATGGTTAATGAGATTCAGTATTTTATTTCCGACGTAAAATTATATCGCCGCGATGGTACTTATCAGCTAATCGAAGAGTGGAAAGATATCCACTATGTTGATACTGATTTACTCGAAACTCAAAGCTGGAAGGTCTTTGATAAGATTAAGCCGGGCGGTTATGATAAAATCTCTTTTGTTTTTGGCATATCAGAAAGTAAAAACAAAAGCCTTATGTTTGTCAATCCTCCGGAGCGAGATATGTTCTGGCCTGAAGTGCTTGGCGGAGGATATCACTACATGAAGCTAAACGGCAAATGGCTTACTCCAGAGCAGCAAGTTTTTCCTTTTAATTTTCATCTTGGAATTGGGCAGATTTATGCCGGCAACGTTATTCATGTAGATTCAATTATAGGTTTTGTTCAAAATTACTTTGAAGTACAGCTTGCAAATTCTTCATTTGAAATTGGGGCAGGGGACACCCTTCAATTTGAAATCAGGATGGATGTTCAGAATTGGTTTCAACACCCTCATATTTATGATCATAACCAATGGGGTGGCGACATTATGCAAAAACAGGAGGCAATGCAGATAGGTTGTGAAAATGGCAAAGTTGATGTCTTTTCAATTTTGAGGAAATAGAGAGTAAGTGTTGGTTTTGGTTTTAGCGCCGATAACGAGTATCCTATTTACTGAAAAATGCTCACACCCTACGGCCGATCAATTTTTCTACAGATAAAAAGATAAAAAAAGCCCTTAATTAAGTTATCTCGCGATTATTATTTTTTGATTTGAGATTGAACTCTTTGTCTCTATCCTTAATAAATAAATTCCGGGTTTTAATTGATCAACAGGTAAGCTGATGTTTGAATTTTCAGTGTTTACAATTTGCAATTCAGTTTTTCCCGTCAGGTTTGTTAATGAAATAAGGGCATTTGTGTCGGCAGGATCGAGAAACCTAATGTTAAGCATATCGCTTGCCGGAATCGGGTAAACAAGTAATTGTGTATTGAGTATGTGGTTGGATATTCCTGTTGAATAGTGCATCAGTGGGAAAATGGCATGATCAATATTGATATTCCAGCTAAACTGCTGATTTGAGTACGGATACCAGTTGCCATTATCATGTTGCTCCCATCCATTGCCATCTATAACGTCTCCATCTAAATTGGTGTAAAGTGCAAGAGTGTCGCCATAATTTTTGGGCAGCTCTACTCCAAGAAAAAATGGTTGGTTCATTTCCGGAGGATCGTTAAAAAATAGCAGAGTGGACCAGCCAAATCCTACCTCTTGTACTATATGTGATAAGAAAAGGGTGTTCTCGGCAAGTGTTTTTCCGGGTGATCCCCCTTCGCCATTACAATCCCATGCTTTGAAAGTAATCTGTTTATCGCTGGCCATCGAGCGTTTAGCTACTGCAAAATCGAATATTCCACCAATAAGTTTGATTTCTGACTCAGAATTATTTTGGAAATAACTTGCTTTGGCTAAGTCGCCATACGAGTTGTTGCCCGACACGTAACCACTTCCATTTTGGCTGATAACATAAAGAGTATAGTCGCCGGCAAGAGGATAATAAAGAGTGTCGCAGGAGCTTCCAGAAACTACGACAATGTAATTGTTCCGGGTGAGGGATGAAGATTCTGATCCTTTGGTGATACTAAGTTTTACTGTGTAATTTCCAGGTTCCTGATAAACATGAAGCGGGTTTTTTACGGTGTCAGAATTCCCATCGCCAAAATTCCAGTTCCAGCCGGTTGGTTGCCCCTCCGAGGCATCCTTGAATTGTACTGTCATTGGCGCTGAACCAAGACGATCAAGGGTTATAAAATTAGCTGTCAGATTTTTAGAATCCTCGCTTTTATTACTTGCTACAGCGACCTGTTTACGATGTTTTGTCAAAAGGTCAGCATTGCGTTGACTAAAAGAGACTAAGGAGCTAAGAAGCAGTAAAATTAAAATAGTGTGTTGGATTATCAATTTCATAATGCAATTTTTTATTGCAAAGGTATGCTAATTTATTAATGTTGTGATAAAATATTTATTCTCAGCACTTGAATAACCACCTAAACCCTTATGGTATTTACACTTTGTTAGCGTTTCGTTTTCCATTTTTCTTGATGTTTTTCTTTCATTTTCGCTTGCTTGCATTAATGTGCCGCTGTGTAAAGTCCTTATTGTTTGTTGTTTTTTGCACTGATACATCCGAATGCTTTATTGCCGGTAAAGGTCTCACGGAGCTTTGCACGGAGTTTTCAATCGAAAGAAGTAGCATTTTGAAGAGAACTAACCCGCTATAGTTTTTTTTGCCACAAAGATTATAAGCCTTACTGTAGTAACTATTAATAACTGTTTTTACCGATTTCCAATTGATTATAAAATTCAAACTATTTATCGTGCAAAGGTCTCGGTCTTTATATCCACATCGGCTGGGCAGTAGCTCGCTGCAAAGTGGTGGTGGAGTAAACAGGAAAATTCATGGTGTGTATTCAGTAAGTGCGGATTTGTTTGTTGAAAAACCGTATCAAAAAAAAATCGAATGCTATTAGCGCAACAAAACACCCATGCCAACTAATTTAAAAATGCTCTTTAGCAGTGCATTTTAATTTTATGATTTAGCCCGTAGGGTTATTAACAAGAAATTTTGTTGATTACTTTTCCGAATTGGTTAAGAAATATTGGCATGCTTATACTATTTTTGCCTGATAATGATTTATTAGATTGATGTGTAAGATTTTCATATTTAGAATTTCGATTTTTTTTGCCATAGTATTTGTTTCACAAGGTTTATTTGCGCAAGAATATCAAAAGGTTGAGGCTGAAAGCGGCGAGGGGATTTATAGTTTGCTAAGGAGGTTCAATCTCGACCCTAAGGATTATTATAATACCTTTTTGGAGATCAACAAAAACCGGCTTAATCCTGATTTGCAACTTTTAAAAGGGAAGACTTACTTTCTTCCTATTGTTGTTGATACTACCGCGTTGGAAACTGAAAGGCAAATTGGTGTGTTTCCAATTTTTGGGAAGAAGTACGAGAAGGTTGAGTTCAAGGATGACAAATTGCAGGGCGCCGTGTTTTATATTATCTCAGGCCACGGCGGCCCCGATCCTGGAGCTATGGGTAAAAAGAATGGCCACACCTTATGCGAAGATGAATATGCTTACGATGTCTGTTTGCGCCTGGCGCGGAATCTGATCGAACATAGCGCCACTGTTTATATTATTACTCAAGACCCTGATGATGGTATTAGAGATGAAGAGTATCTGAAATGCGATAAAGATGAAATGTGCCTTGGCAATAAAAAAATCCCTTTGAATGCTGTTGAAAGACTTAAACAAAAAGTGGAAACAGTAAATCAGCTTTTTGAAAAGCATCTTGGCCAGTATCAACGTAAACTTGAGATACATGTAGATTCGCGCTATTCCAATCAGAAGGTTGATATCTATTTTTATTACCACCCCGGTAGCAACAAGGGAAAACAGTTGGGCGAAACATTGTTAAAAACCATTCATGATAAATACAAGCAGCATCAACCAAACCGTGGATATAAAGGAACTGTAACTGAACGAAATTTATACACTCTAAAAAATACAAAACCGGTATCAACCTACATTGAACTGGGGAATATCAATCACCCAAGAGACTTGGAGCGCTTAATAATTGTGGATAACCGTCAGGCTATTGCAAACTGGCTCACCCTGGGGCTGATCAAGGATTTTGAGAATTCAAAGAGAAGATAGGCGAGTAAGTTATCCGATAGCGCTATCCGTTCAGTTAAGAGGTTTTTTTTATAAAAGGCAAAATAGCACGCTGATATACTCCCTGCATGTAGGCAATTGCCATTCCGTAGTTTGTTACAGGTATGCCGGCATCAATAGCTGGTTTTAAGCGATTTACCATCTGTTTTCGAGTTATCATACAGCCTCCACATTGAACCACCAACGCATAATCGGTTATTGGGCGTGGCAGCTGATTTAAACCTGAAACCACTTCATATTTCAGCTTTTTACCTGTAAATTTATCCATCCAGTTTGGCATTTTTACCCTCCCGATATCTTCGCAAGAAACATGATGCGTACACGATTCGAGTATGAGGACTATGTCGCCTTCTTTTAACGATGAGATTTTTGGAGTTCCATTAAGATAGGCGTCAAAAGGCCCTTTGTATCTGGCGAGTAAAATGCTAAAACCAGTGAGAGGTATCGTTTCAGGTATTATTTTGCTGGCTTCTAAAAATATAGAGCTGTCGGTGATAACAAGAGCCGGCTCAACCGCTGTTTTCTTTAAAAAAGATTCTGCTTCATGTTCCTTTACAACAACTGCAACGGAGTCGTGGTCAAGTATATCGCGAATAGTTTGCACCTGAGGAAGGATTAGCCTTCCCTCCGGCGCTGCTATATCAATAGGGGTAATTAATAATACGACATCGCCTTTATTTATTAACTCGCCCAATAGGGTGGGGCGGCTCCAAACGGTTTCGGGCATTATAGACCGAATCTTTTCCAAAAGATACTCTAAGTTGTTTGGTTGTAATGCGTTGAACTCTATTATTGGCTGTTTATACTCTGATTCAAGATGTTTTGCAAAATCTTTGTCGAGCGGCGTGATATCACTTTTGTTGTGTATCCATAAGAAGGGTACGCCATAATCGTAAAAATAGCCGATGATTTTTTTCTCCGACATACCGATAGTGTTATCCGAAATCAAGAGGAGAGCAATATCTATTTGTTTGACGATTTCAATTGACCTTTCTATCCTTTTGGCGCCCAATTCGCCAATATCATCTATTCCGGCAGTATCAACCAATATTACTGGCCCAATACCCGGTATTTCCATTCTTTTTTTTACAGGATCAGTTGTTGTACCCGGTGTTTCGGATACGATAGAGGTTTGCTGTCCGGTAAGTATATTGATGATTGAGCTTTTTCCGAGATTTGTTTTTCCGAAAATTCCTATATGTGGCGTGCTTTCGCGTGGTTTTATCACGGGGTTGTTTAAGTTCATAACAGGTTAATTATAGTAAGTTTTTATCGGTTAAAGGTAAGTCGTTGGCCACGGGCAGACAAATCGAATTTGCCCATTTCATAAACTAAATTACCATTTACAAAAGTATGTGTTACTGCCGATTGGAATAGCGTTCCTTCAAATGGCGACCAACCGCATTTGTACAGCAGGTTTGATTTTTCGACGATGCCTGGCTGATTAGGATTAACAATTACGAGATCTGCCTTGTATCCCGATCGGATAAATCCTCTCTTGTTCACTTTAAAACAAATTGCCGGTGCATGGCACATCTTCTCAACAATTTTTTCCATAGATATCTTACCTTGATGAAAAAATTCCATTAATGCAATTAATGAGTGTTGTATTAGTGGTCCGCCCGAAGGAGTTTTGAAATAACTGTTTCTTTTTTCTACTAATGTGTGTGGTGCATGGTCGGTAGCAATTACATCGAGCCGGTTGTCAAGTAGAGCCTTCCATAGAGCCCGACGATCGGTTTCGGTTTTTATTGCAGGATTCCATTTTATTAAATTTCCTTTTGTGTGGTAAGCCTCATCATTAAACCAAAGATGATGAATGCAGACTTCGGCTGTGATACTCTTTTCCGGCAAAGGAATATTATTTCTGAAAAGCGTGGTTTCCAATGCTGTTGAGAGATGTAAAATGTGAAGGCGGGTATTATATTTTTCGGCTAACTCTATTGCTAAAGAGGTGGATATGTAACATGCTTCATCACTACGAATTTGAGGATGGTAATGAATAGGAATGTCGTCTCTATAAATGTTACGCAATCTGACGATGTTATTTTGGATGGTAGCTTCGTCTTCGCAATGTGTGGCTACTAAACAAGGAGCCTCCTTAAAAATAGCCTGTAATGTTGATTTATTATCCACTAACATATTTCCTGTGGAGGCGCCCATGAACACTTTTATGCCACATACATTCACAGGATCGGTTTTTACTATCTCTTTTACGTTATCGTTGGAGGCGCCCATATAAAATGAGTAATTAGCCAGCGATTTTTCTGATGCCAGCTTATATTTTTCTTCAAGCAAATCTTGTGTCAGGGTGTTGGGAAGCGTGTTTGGCATATCCATAAATGATGTTACCCCACCGGCTATTGCAGCACGGCTTTCACTGCCGATATCGGCTTTATGAGTTAAACCCGGCTCCCTGAAATGAACCTGATCATCAATTACACCCGGAAGAAGAAACATATTGGAGGCATCAATAAATTCGTACTCCTTAAAACTATTGACTTCAATATCGTCAGTATGTTCTAATATTTTTTCAATCTCTTCACCCTTAGTAAATACCGAACCTTTGAAAATACGACCTTCGTTGACGATATTTGTATTTGCAATCAGGTAATTCATTTTCTATTGGTGTCTGGTAATTAAACTTTGTAAAGGTTTAGCTTTTTCTATGTTATAAATTTATTGGTGAGATGAAAAATTGTTTTATCTAATTTTTTTTGTTCCGGTAATAGTTTTTTAAAAAGCTAGTAATATTGTTTTCAACCCTTTTCAAAATGTCGGATGCGTTTGCTTTTTGAAAACTTTCACCGGTTATTCTTTCAAATAGTTCGATGTAACGTTCTGATATTGATGAAACTATTTGGTCGGTCATCTTTGGTATTTTTTCACCCCTATCGCCTTTAAAGTTATTAGCGAGAAGCCATTCCCGTACAAACTCTTTGGAGAGTTGTTTTTGTGGTTCACCTTTCTTCTGACGTTCGTTATACCCTTCTAAATAAAAATAGCGCGATGAATCGGGGGTGTGTATTTCGTCAATGAGGTAGATTTTACCATCTCTCTTCCCAAACTCATATTTTGTATCAACTAAAATGAGCCCTTTTTTCTTAGCTATTTCGGTTCCTCGTTTAAAAAGTTCTCGGGTATATTTTTCAACTAAGGCATAATCCTCTTCAGAGACTAATCTTTGGTTAATTATGTCTTCTTTGGAAATATCTTCATCATGGCCGGATGTAGCTTTTGTTGTGGGTGTGATTATTGGTTCTGCAAATTGCTGATGTTCTTTCATGCCATCGGGGATCGGCACTCCACATATTTGTCGTATTCCCTTTTGGTAGGTTCGCCATGCGCTACCGGTAAGATAACCTCTTATGATCATCTCTACGGGAAAGGGGTCGCAATGCAAACCGATGGTTACAATGGGATCGGGAACCGATATTTTCCAATTGGGAACAATATCTTTGGTAGCATCCAGAAACAAAGCAGCTATCTGATTTAGTACCTGACCTTTATAAGGTATTCCTTTTGGCAAAACGACGTCAAAGGCCGAAATACGGTCGGTAGTTATCATCACAAGTAATTCGTCATTGATGTTGTAAACATCTCGGACTTTACCTGTGTAAAGGCTTTTTTGGCCATCGAAGTTGAAATTAGTTCTTGTTATGGTTCCCATTATTTTGCTTGTTGTTACCGGTTTTTGGTTGGTTGCTGTATGCATTTATTATCTGTACCACTAACTTATGACGTATAATGTCTTTTTCATTTAGGTAAATAAAATCTATTCCGGGTATGTTGTTCAGGATTCGCGTTACCTGAATCAGCCCTGAGGATTGATTTCGCGGCAGGTCAATTTGTGTTATGTCGCCTGTTACAATAAATTTTGCGGAGGCTCCCATTCTTGTCAGGAACATTTTGAGTTGGTTCTCCGTAGCGTTTTGCGCTTCGTCGAGGATAGCGAATACGTTGTCGAGCGTGCGCCCCCTCATAAATGCCAGCGGTGCGATTTCGATGGTGCCCTCTTCCAGGTAGCCTAATAATTTTTGAGAGGGGAGCATATCGCGAAGTGCGTCATAAAGCGGTTGTAAGTAGGGATCTAATTTATCCTTAAGGTCTCCGGGCAGGAAGCCAAGGTTTTCGCCGGCTTCAACAGCAGGCCGGGTGAGGATTATTCGTCTGATCTCTTTGTTGCGAAGCGCCTGAACTGCCAGAGCGACAGCAGTGTATGTCTTGCCTGTTCCGGCAGGCCCAATGGCGAAAATCAAATCGTTGCGACGGCAACTGTCAACCATCCGCTGTTGATTGGGTGTGCGTGCTTTGATAAGTTTGCCGTTACGGCCATGTACAAGCACATCGCTGCCAAACTGGAGGTCTTGTGGCGTATAATCGGATTCGGACGAAAGAAGGTCGTTTACATCATATTCGCTTAGCTTGCCGAAACGCTCAAGATGAAGGATTAGCAAAGCGAATTTTTTTTCGAATGAAATAATTTCAGCTTCATCGCCAATGACCTTTATCTCGGTGCCACGAGCTATTAATTTCAGTTTGGGAAAGTGTTTTTTGAGTATCTTAAAATTGGAATCATTAACTCCAAAAACATCAAGCGGATTAACGGATTCAATTAGGATATTTTTTTCGGTCATTAAAAAATACGATAGATAATAATATTTTTTTGTTCAAAATTTGAAAGTTCAAAATTACCAAAAAAATGTTCATGGCATGTCAGGGAAATCTTATTTTTGCCCGTGATTTAAAAATCAGACATTTAGGTTTCATGGCTCTCATTGCATTGCTCTCCGACTGGGGTACGAAAGATCACTATGTAGGTATGGTGAAAGGGAAAATACTGACTAAAATACCTGAATCCGACATCATAGATATCTCCCACGAAATACCTCCGTTCAATCTTAATAATGCAGCTTTTGTATTGAGACATTGTTACCGTCAGTTCCCTGAAAAAACCATATTTATTGTTGATATTACATCGGAAGCGACAATCGAAATGCCACATGTTGTGGTGGAATATGCAGGCAGCTATTTTATCGGCGCCGACAATGGGATTTTTTCACTTGCATTTGATGAAGATCCTGATTCTATCACCGAAATTGACATTTATCAGGATACGCATACATTCACTTTAGCCGCTTTTGACTTATTTGTAAAGGTAGCACAGCATATTGTAGAAGGAAAAGAGATTAGCCTCTTAGGGCCGAAAAGAGATAGGCTGGCCGAAAGGATCCAGCTAAAGCCTGTGGCAGAACCTGATCTGATAAAAGGTCATGTTACCTATGTTGACAATTACGAAAATGTGTTTACCAATATTGATCAGGAGCTTTTTTTACGTATAGGGCAGAAGCGATCGTTTAGGATACTCTTTGGCGCATCACGCTATAGCGTTAGGCAGATAAGCCAGTCATACAAAGATGTTTCTGAAGGCGAGATAGTGGCTCTCTTCAGCTCTTCCGGCTTTTTGCAGATAGCTGTGTCAATGGGCAATGCTTCTGGCTTGTTAGGGTTGAAAGTGAATGATATGATACGTGTAGAGTTTGGATAAGTCGGATCAACATCTTAAAATCAGGTAGTACCTCATAAACTGTGTAAGTTTATGAGGTACTACCGTATTTTTCTCATATGGCTGTCGTTTTAAAATGTTTTCTACCGCTTGTTATAGACTGGTGTTCATTGTTTTATGCCATTTTATCTTTCAATTTGCTATTTCGCTTCTGTTTGTCGTGCGTTGGTTCATGCAGTCTGCAAATGTGTTGTTTTTTGCATAGGCTATTCATTATATGGTTTTTCTTTTTCTGTCTTTAAGTGGCAAATTGTCTGTTATGTCTGGTTTTTTACACTTGCCCTTTAACATCGGCTTTATTCCTTTTCTTTAATCAAGTAAATATAAACAGGGAAGTGGTCGCTATAACCGCCAAGATAGACTCCGCCGGCAAAAGTTCGCCAGGGATACCCCTTGAAAGCGCCCTCTTTTTGTATTAACCAGGGTTTATTAAACACTCCGGCACGGTAAAAAGTATAAGTTGATTTGTCGTCTCCAATCAAAGCGGGAGTAAGGATAATCTGGTCGAAAAGATTCCATGAATCGCGATAGGCAAGGCTTCCAATCCCTTGACGGTAAAGGCTTTCCATGGGGTTGAACAGTGTGCCTGGTTTTATCTTTTTAACCACACCAACCGTGTTAAGTCCTTTTCTTATGGCTTTATCTTTAGGATCATCGTTCATGTCGCCCATTACAATTACTTTCGCATTGGGGTCAAGCGCTAACAGTGAATCTACTATCGAACGCGTGAGTTGAGCTGCCGCCATCCGTAACGGCTCACTCTTCTTTTGACCACTTCGGCGCGATGGCCAGTGATTAACTATAAAGTGCATCATTTCGCCATCGAACATGCCGGAAACTACAAGTTGATCGCGGGTAAAAAACATCTCCATACCTGGAATGATCAGCCGTTTTGATTCAGAGTTCGTTACCGTGAAGTATTTAGGATTGTAAAGCAAGGCACAATCAACACCTCTTAGGTCGGGCCCGTCGTAATGCACAATCTGATAATTTTGCCTGCGAAGATGTTCTTGAGCTACAAGGTCGTCTAATACTATTCTGTTCTCAATTTCTGACAGGCCGATTATTGCAGGGCCGTCAGGAGTCAGATCGGTTCCTATTTTTGAGATAACCTCTGAAATCCGGTCAAGTTTTTCAAAATATTTCTTTGTATTCCATTGAATTGTGCTCTCCGGTAAAAATTCTTCATCAATAACTCCCGGTTGATTTATGGTATCGAAAAGGTTTTCGATGTTATAGAAAGCAATGCAGCCTACTTTATATTGTTTGTCGTTTTGCGCATGTGTTGGTAGCGTAAGCAGCGCCGTTATTATAAAGATATAAGTGGTGAGTTTCATTAAACCTAAATTTAAACTTGAGTAACAAAAGTGAAAAATCCAGACGAAAATAAGTAAAATTGAAAAATTAGATACATTTGCGCAATTAATAGCGATTTAATTAATCAACCACCAACCTATTATTCAACATTTGCTGATGAAAAATTTTTTACTGCTTTCAGCTCTTTCTTTTCTGACATTCAATCTATTTTCACAAGTAGATACAACGGTAATAAAGTCGGAAGAGGTTAATCTTAATCAGGTTTATATGATCACTTCGGCTGATCTTGAATCTGACGAACAGCCTCAGGATATTTCAGGGTTGTTACAATCTTCAAGGGATATTTTTATTTCGACTGCCGGATTCACTTTTGGTCAGACCCGTTTTAGGATCAGAGGTTATGATTCAGAGAATACTACTGTTTTGTTGGGCGGAGTTCCTTTGAATGACATGGAGACCGGCCGCGCATATTGGTCGGCCTGGGGAGGGCTTAACGATGTTACCCGGTCGCAGGAGGTTAATTTCGGGATATCTGCATCACCCTATTCCTTCGGAGGTATTAGCGGTTCTGTAAATATTGAGTCTCGTGTATCAAAACAAAGACCCGGAACACGGCTTACCTACTCTTCGACAAACCGAGCCTATCGCAACCGGATAATGGCTACTTACAACAGCGGTATGATGGATAATGGTTGGGCAATCTCCGTTTCAGGATCAAGACGTTGGGCAAATGAGGGTTATGTAGAGGGCACTTACTACGATGCGTGGAGTTACTTTTTGGCTTTGGAGAAACGAATAAACAATAAACATAGTATTGGATTTGTAGGCTTAGCAGCGCCCTCCAAGGCCGGACGGTCGGGGCCTGTTACTCAGGAGGCAAACGACTTGGCAGGAACCAATTATTATAACCCATATTGGGGATATCAGAATGGCGAAAAGCGTAATGCAAGAGTCGGAAATTACAATCAACCTAAGTTAATACTTACCGATTATTGGGAATTAGATAAATCTACAAAAATTACCACGTCGGCAGCCTATTTTTTTGGAAGATATAGCACGACAGCTCTCGAATGGTTTGATGCACCCGATCCGCGCCCTGATTATTATAGAAAGCTTCCCAGCTACTGGAAGGATAATCCACAAAAGTTTAACTATTTAACCGAACAATGGAAAAATAATGAGCAGTTTAGGCAGATAAATTGGGATTTTTTCTATTTCGCCAACTCTAAAAACCTATATACAATTGAGGATGCCTATGGAATTGCTGGAAACAATATTACAGGAAACTTTTCTAAATATGTAGTGGAAGACCGAAGAAACGATCATAATCATTTTATGATCAACAGTAATCTTTGGAAGGAAATAAACCATAACATTATCCTCAATGCAGGAATAAATCTTTCATTTTATAAACAGAGGTCGTACAAGGTACTTGACGACCTGCTTGGCGGCGATTTTTATATTGATCTTGATAAATTTGCCGAACAGGATTACTTTGATCCATATCAGGGACAAAACGATTTGCGAACACCTAATAGACCTGTTTATGAGGGCGATAGCTTCGGATATGATTATGATGCCAATATCAATAATTATAACGGTTTTGTACAGGCTGATTTTAAATATGCCAAAATGGATTATTTCATTGCCGCCACTATCTCGCATACCTCTTTTTGGCGTACCGGGCATATGCAAAATGGAAAGTTCCCAACGGAATCATTAGGGGAGGCAGAAAAACAAAACTTTTTCAATTTTGGTGTTAAAGGAGGATTGACCTACAAAATCACCGGTCGGCATTTCATTGTTGGTAATGCAATGTATCTTACACGAGCGCCCTATTTCAGAGATTCCTATATTTCGCCACGTACAAGAAACCATGTTTTGAGTGGTTTGATCAATGAGAAAATTGTTGGGGGAGACATTGGATATGTGTTAAGAGCACCAAAAATACAAGCGCGGGCAACATTATATTATACTGAGTTTAAAGATCAGGTCTATTCAAGAAGTTTTTATCACGAAACCCTGCGAAGTTTTGTCAATTATCAAATGACCGGCGTGGATACTAAAAGTATGGGCGCCGAAATTGGAGTTGATTATAAATTGACATCAACAATAAATATTACTGGCGTTGCAGGGTTAGGTAGATTAACTTATAATTCTCGTCCGCTGGTTACAATCTCTCAGGATAATAATTCAGAAATCCTGGCAGAAAACCGAATGGTCTATTTGAAAAATTATTATGTTGGCGGTAATCCGCAAACGGCATTATCAGGCGGCATCAAATACAATGCACCCAAGTATTGGTGGATCGGAGTTGATTTTAACTATTTTGACGATATTTACCTTGAGCCAAATCCTGATCGTAGATCAGAGGCTGCTGCAGGAATATATAACTCCGAAGATCTTCGTTTCGAACAATTATTGGCTCAGGAAAGACTATCCTCAGCCTATACCATTGACCTGTTTGGCGGAAAGTCGTGGAGAGTAAAAAAATATTACATTGTATTTAATCTTTCGATCAATAACCTGCTTAATGTAACGGATTTTGCTTTCGGTGGGTTTGAGCAATTCCGCTTCGATCCGAATAATATTGACAAATTTCCCCCAAAATATTTTTATTTATATGGTACACAATATTTTGCTAATTTGAGTTTACGTTTTTAAAATCAATAATTTTTGAAAAAGCTTAATTTTATTAATATGATAAAGAGATTAATTTTTCCAGTTCTGATCATTGCAGTAATTCTTTTGTTCGGCTTAACCTCTTGTGTGAAGCAGGATTTTGATAAGCCTCCTTCAAAAGATATCCCGGTAGGGAAGGTAATTACCATAAAGGAATTGACTTCCATGTATCAAGGGCAGCCCATAGTTTTTGATACTGCCATGTCAACTTACGGTGTTGTTGTTGGCGACGAATCTTCCGGTAATATTTACAAAAATTCATACGTTCAGGATTCAACCGGCGCTATTAATTTAAGATTAATAAATCCCGGTGGTTTATATGTAGGCGATTCGATAAGGATTTACTTGAAGGGGTTAACTCTTAGTGATTATGGCGGCGTCAGGCAGCTTGATTCGGTAGATGTTGATTTGAACATTGTTAAGCTAAAGACAAAAATAAATATAGAGCCTAAGGTGGTTACTATTCCTGAGCTTGCTGGTGGGAAATACAATTCACAGCTTATCATGCTCGAGAATGTGGAGTTTTCGGCTGCTGATACGGCTAAAACCTGGTCCGACCCACATGGTTTAACAACTCAGAACCGCTCTTTGATGGATTGCGATAACAATGTTGTCGTTGTTAGGACCAGCGGATACGCAAATTTTGCTGGCGTTAGCCTGCCTAACGGGAATGGCACCTTTGTGGCTATCGCTAGCATTTTTAATAATACAATACAACTTTATGTCAGGGATTATGGCGAAATTAACCTTGTTGGCGAGCGTTGCACCGGCGGTGGTGGCGGCGGAGGCGGCCAAGGTTCCGGAACTCAGTCCGACCCGTGGAATGTAGCATACGGCATAGCCAATCAGAATGCAATGCCATACGAGGTGGGGTGGGTTAAAGGATATATCGTTGGATCAGTAAAATCGGGCGTTACATCTATCACCTCAAATGATGATATATTGTATTCACCGCCATTTAACTTGGCAACTAATGTACTTATTGCAGATTCGCCCGACGAGAAGAATTATCAGAATTGTGTTATCGTTAATCTGCCTGCCGGAAAGCCGCTGCGCTCGGAGGTGAACCTTGTAGATCACCCTGATAACCTTGGTAAATGGCTTAACGTATCCGGTACACTTCGCACCTATTTTGGAGCTGCAGGATTACGAGATAGCAATGGCGAATCTTCTGATTTTGAATTGGAAGGCGGCGGCGGAGGCGGCGGTGGTGGAACCGGTTCCGGTACACAATCTGATCCTTATAATGTGGAATTCGGAATTGCCAATCAAAATGCGACACCTTACATAGTCGGTTGGATAAAGGGTTATATTGTAGGAGCCGTCAAGTCGGGGGTTACATCAATTTCATCAAATGATGATATCCTTTATGATCCTCCATTTGATCTGGCAACTAATGTTTTAATTGCCGATTCGAAAGAAGAACGCAATTACCAGAATTGTGTTATTGTCAATCTGCCTGCCGGCAAGCCTTTGCGTTTTGATGTAAACCTTGTTGATCATCCCGAAAACCTTGGTAAATGGCTAAAGGTAAAAGGAACGCTACGCACCTATTTCGGAGCTGCAGGCTTACGCGACAGCAGCGGCGAGGCCTCCGATTTTGAGCTTGAAGGCGGAGGCGGGGGAGGTGGTGGAACTGCCTTTTTTAGCGAAGATTTTAATACTAATCTCGGTGTTTTTACTGCTTATAGTGTAACAGGTGACCAGGTGTGGGGATGGGGAAACTTCGACGGCGGTTGTGCAGTAATGTCGGGATATGTGCAGGGTACAAACTATCCTAATGAAGATTGGTTGGTATCGCCGGCAATTTCGCTTGCAGGCAAAACAGGTGTTAAAATAGAGTTTCGTGAAGCAATAAATTACATCACTAACATTAGTGATATGAAAGTGCTGATCTCGACTGACTACAGCGGGAGTGGCGATCCTTCCATCAATGGTACATGGACTGAATTACAAGGATTTAACCGCGCGCCGGGAAACAATTGGAATTTTGTAAATAGCGGCGAGGTGAGCCTTGCATCATACGAAAACAAGACTGTATTCATTGCATTTAAATATTTAAGTTATTCATCCGGCTCCGCAACATGGGAAGTGAGCAAGGTTGAGTTAAGAGATTAAGAGAACGCCGAAAAAGCTATATGAGAACTTGTTTAGCCATATTGTTTTTTTTCATAACCATCATTGGTCAAGGACAACCGGTAGGCTACTACAACGGTACTGAAGGACTACGCGGTAGCGCTCTCAAAACTAAATTGCATGAAATCATTTGCGGGCATAACAGTTTATCCTATTATTTTTCAAAATATGTTATCTATTATGCTGATGCTGACCCGGAAATTCCCGGAAACGTAATTTTAATATATACCGGCAGGTCGCAGGATGGTTTTGATTATGGCATTGGCGGAAATCAGTTGAACCGCGAGCATGTGTGGGCGAAATCGCATGGGCATTTTAGCGGGATATTACCAATGGATTCGGATGTTCACAATCTCAAACCTGTTGATGCTTCAGTGAACTCATCACGTAGTAACCTGGATTTTGATTATAGCCTTTACCCCCATCCTGAAGCGACAGAATGTAAGTTTACGCCGGGTGTTTCGTGGGAGCCAAGAGATGCAGTGAAGGGCGATGTAGCGAGGACTATATTTTATATGGATGCTCGTTATGAATGGACTAATGGTGAAATGAATCTAACTGTTGTTGATCAAGTAAACACTTATCCGCAGCCGGAGCATGGCAAACTCTCAGCCCTTCTTGAGTGGAATGAGATGGACCTGCCCGATCTTTTTGAGTATAATCGTAATAATGTAGTTCATCGTTTTCAAAAAAATCGAAATCCATTTATTGATAATCCCGATTTTGTTGGCCTGATTTGGGGAGATAAATCGCTGCCCTACTTTTCGATAGGAGATATTGCGCTTTCCGATGATCAGCCCTACGAAGGTGAGTCCGTTGTCCTTTATTGCTCCATTTATCCCTCTCCGGCCACAGACAAGGTGAAAGTGATGGTCGGAAGTGATTTCAATGAATTCGATTATGAAATAATGATGACGTTTAATAACGGATTATGGCAAGCTGATCTTTTACCAAATGAGGAGGGTGAAGTTGTTTATTTTGCAGTAAAGGCGGGCGATGGCGCAAATTTATCAATATCGCCTACATATTCATACCGGGTGGCAGCGGCATGGGGCGAGCCAATAACTTCGATTCAAGAAATACAAGGCACGGGAGATCAAACGCCTTATCAGAATATACAAGTTACTACAACGGGAGTTGTAACCTCATTTCTTCCTACAGGTTATTTTATTCAGGCAGGTCAGGGGCCAAGGTCAGGATTGTTTGTGTATGATCCATCTAGATACCCCTCTATCGGCGATAGCATTGTGGTATCAGGTATTGCTACAGAGTATTATGGCCTTACGGAGATTACAAATGTTTCGATGTATAAACTGATTAAAACGGATCGTAAAATGCCTGCCCCTGAGGTTCTCGATTCGAACCAGATTGGCGAGGACTGGGAAGCTGTATTAATAAGAATTGAGAATGCAGAGTGTACCTTTACACAACATTGGAACAATAGCGGTATGTGGAGGGTAAGCGATGACTATGGTCAGGTTAACGTGCAAAATAATGACGTTTTCAGCATTGACCCTGTCCTCAATGAAAGATATACGATAACCGGCCCGCTGAATTATCAAAATTCAAACTGGAAAATTGAGTTAAGATACCTTTATGATGTCGCTGAGCCTGCTAGTGTAGGAGAGAAGACTCCAACAGTTAAGCTTGCCATCTATCCAAACCCTTCTAATGAAACTGTTACAATGGCCATTCCTCCCAATAGAGGCAAAAATCCGGTAATCAGGATTTTGGATATTTTGGGTAATGAGAAATGGATTATACCTGTTGATCCACACGATAATTTATTAGTTTTGAACTTGCTTGAGCTGAATTTAACAAAAGGCGTTTATTTTGTTATCTTTGTTGATGACCAGATTCAGATTTCAGAAAAGCTTATTTATTTACCAAACTAATAAAAAGTAAGCTTGGGTTAAAGTTATTTTAAATATTGATAATCAACACTTAAAATCAAATGTCAGAAAAATTAGTTGTTATTCCAACTTATAACGAAAAAGAAAATATCGAAGCCATCCTTACTTATGTCCTGACCATGGAGGGTGATTTTCATGTTTTGGTGGTTGAAGATAATTCGCCGGACGGTACAGCCGATATTGTAAAGTCGTTAATTAAAAAGTATCCGGACAGGCTTTTTATCGAAGAGAGAAAGGGTAAGTTAGGATTAGGAACTGCCTATATCCATGGTTTTAAATGGGCGTTGAACCGTCAGTACGACTATATTTTCGAAATGGATGCTGATTTTTCCCACAACCCTGATGATCTGCACAGGCTATTAGATGCATGTGAATCGGGAGCTGATGTGGCTATCGGATCAAGATATGTCGGTAATGTGATCAGGGTAGTAAATTGGCCGATGGGGCGGGTGATGATGTCATATTATGCCTCTAAATACGTTCGTTTCGTAACAGGACTTAAAATAACAGACTCCACTGCAGGGTTTATTTGTTATCGCCGTAAAGTGTTGGAAACAATATGGTTTGATAGAATAAAATTTATTGGTTATGCTTTTCAAATTGAGATGAAACTGACAGCTTCAAAGCTTGGTTTTAACGTGGTTGAAGTGCCAATAGTTTTTACCGACCGGACAGTAGGAACCTCAAAAATGACTAAAGGGATTTTTAGAGAAGCCGTTTTAGGGGTAATAAAATTGAGATTTAAAAAGATCTTACCTGTTCCTTCTAACAAAAATTAACTGGTAATCCTATCGAGTACCAACCCGATCATCTCATCAATTGTTTTATTATAATCTACTGCAAAATCACCTGTGGCACGATTGGCTATAACAGCGCATATTGTTAGTGCGTCATGTCCGAGTAATTTCCCTAATCCATACAATGCTGAGGTCTCCATTTCGAAATTCAACACCCTATGTCTTTCAAAGCTAAAGTTTTTGATTTTTTCCGATAGCTCCACATGCCTAAGCGGAATCCTTATTGTACGCCCTTGCGGCCCATAAAAGCCTGGCGCTGTTGCCGTGATACCTTGAAACAGATCATGACCGACTTTTTTCATTAACTTTTCGGAACAAGAGACGATATATGGCTTTGGTAAATTACTGAAGCTGCCGGTTTGAGCTATAAACTCTTTCGTTAGCTCTTTTTCAATTACATGATCGCTATTATAAAAATATAAAAGCCCATCTAAACCGACTCCATGTGTGGAGGCAACAATAGAATGGATTGCAATATCGGGCTGAATGGCTCCAGAGGTGCCAATTCGTATCAGATTTAGCTTGGTGAACGATTTTTTCGGCTCTCTTGTTTTAAAATCAATGTTAGCAAGTGCGTCAAGCTCATTTATGATGATGTCTATATTGTCGGTACCCATTCCGGTTGAAACAACCGAAATAGGTATGCCATTGTATATCCCTGTGTTTGTTATTATTTCACGATTTTGACTTTGATGTTCAATTTTGCTAAAACGTCTTGAAATTTTTGAAACCCGGGCCGGATCACCTACTAAAATTATATTCTCAGCCAGAATGCCCGGTTTTATGTTAATATGGTAAATATTACCATCACTATTTATGATTAATTCGGAATCTTTAATTCTTTTCATATCCCACAAGCGAATAATTCTAATTTTGCAATAAAAAGATTGCAAAAGTAATATTAATCCAGACTTTAATATTAGATGGAAGCAGAGATAATTACGATTGGCGATGAGTTGTTGATAGGCCAAGTAGTTGACACCAACTCAGCCTGGTTGGCAGAGCAGTTAAACCTTCTTGGGATAAAAGTACACCAGATTACAACTATATCCGACAGCCACGAAGAGATAATAAAAACCCTTACCGAAGTCTCCCGACACGCTGATATAATCTTGTTAACCGGTGGATTGGGGCCAACAAAAGACGATGTTACAAAATTGGCGCTTTGCGAATTTTTTGACACCTATCTTGTGTTTAATCAGGATGCATACGAAAATGTGGAGCGTCTATTCAGACAACGAGGCTTTTTGATGACCGAAATTAATCGCCAACAAGCATCTATACCGGCGGCATGTACTCCCATCCCAAATCCTGAAGGAACAGCGCCTGGGATGTGGTTTGAAAAGGATGGTAAAATATTTATATCTATGCCGGGAGTGCCGTTTGAGATGAAGTCAATATTTATAAATCAAATAGCTCCTAAACTGGCAAAAGTTAATAATACCCTTTACATTTTGCATAAAACGATATTAACCCATGGTGTTGGTGAATCTTTTTTAGCTCAGACTATTGAAGCATGGGAAGATAACCTGCCATCGAACATAAAACTTGCTTATTTGCCACAGCCCGGCGTTGTACGTCTGAGGCTTTCAGCAGTTGGAAATAATAAATCATTACTCGAAAATCAATTAAATGAGGAGCAGGTTAAGTTGTTGCATATTATCCCTGATTTGGTTTTTGGGTTTGATAATGATAGTATGGAAAGCGTTGTTGGCCAACTTTTGAGGATGTCAGGCAAAACTTTAAGTACTGCCGAAAGCTGTACAGGTGGATATATAGCACATCTGATTACCAGCATACCGGGTAGCTCTTTCTATTTCAAAGGATCAGTAGTTGCTTATTCAAATGAGGTTAAAGTTTCTCAATTAAATGTTGCCAGACAAGCAATAATAGATAATGGCGCTGTTAGCGAAGTGGTTGTTAGGCAAATGGCCGAGGGTGTTCGTAAAAATTTACAAACTGACTATTCAATTGCCGTAACCGGTGTTGCCGGCCCGGATGGCGGATCGGAAGAGAAACCGGTTGGAACAACCTGGATAGCAGTTGCCACTTCTGAAAAGGTGGTGTCCCATAGGTTCCACTTTGGCGAACACCGTGATCGAAATATCCGAAGAGCAGCTCTTGCCGCTCTTAACATGTTGAGGCAGGAACTAAAATGATGAAGATAATTTTATATTCTCATTTTGGCATCTCAATGACCTTTATTTCCGTTCGGCGATTTTTAGCTCTTCCTTCCTGAGTTTGGTTTGTGGTTAACGGCTTGGTAAAACCATATCCTTTGTGTTGTAGTCTGTTGCTATCAATGCCTTTGGCAACCAAAAAGTCAGTTACCGCCTGAGCTCGTTGATCAGAAAGGGTCATATTGTAATCCTCGCTTCCTACGTCGTCAGTATGCCCGCTAATTTCAACAGCTATAGAAGGATTTTGAATAAGAAATTCGTATAATTTGTTTAATTCAGCTAACGACTCATCCTTTAAGTTTGCTTTACCGGAATCGAAAAAGATATTTCTCATTATTGTAACTTCGCCCGGGATTATAGGGTTCAAAGCGATATTCAGCAGATATGGCTCGAAAACTTCCTTGTAGTCGGTCAGAGAAAAATGCTCACTGTGAAACAAATACCCCTCCCTTGATACATTTAAAGCATAATCTCTGTTTATCGGAAGACATAGTAAAAATTCGCCGGTTTTTTCGTCAGAAAATGATGTGATAATATCTTTCCCTGCATTTATCTCTGTCAATGTAAAATAGGATAACAACGGATTATTGGTTTTTGCATCAACGACTATCCCTTTTACGTAGGTCGAAGGCTTAGGTCTTATTTCGGGATAGACTTCAAACTCATAAATGTCAAATCCGCCGTTTCCTTCAGGTAGTCTTGCTGAAATATAGGCCTTATCACCTCTTGCATTTACAATAATGTTAATTTCATCGCCCGATGTGTTTATTGGATATCCAAGGTTAACAGGTTTTTCCCAATTACCGGCGCTGTCCATTTTTGCCACAAAGAGGTCCATACCTCCCATGCCTGGGTGTCGGTCGGAAGAGAAGTAAAGCGTCTTGCCATCAGCATGAATATAGGGTGACATTTCGGATCCGTAGGTGTTTATTGTCTCTCCAAGGTTTTCCGGTGTGCTCCATTCGCCATTATCCTGCAGATAGCTTCTCCAAATATCGGATTTTCCATATCCACCTTTTCTGGTACTGGAAAAATATAGCGTTCTGCCATCCGGAGCAAGGCATGGTTGTGAATCCCAGGCTGTGCTGTTTAAGGTATGACCTAAGTTTTGAGGCTTGCCAATGTTTTTACCAACAGTTTTAACAGCATATATATCGCAGCTTCCATAGCCATCAGACCACTGGCAGCCGGCAAAAAGTAGATATCTGCCATCGTGCGTTAGACTCAGCGCCCCTTGAGTATCCTCCGAGTTGAGCGGTGGCGGTAGCAATGCTATTGGTTGCCAAGCCGAGTTAAGATCATCACGATAGGAAATGAAAAATCTGTCGGAAACGCCGACCAAACCTTGTACGGCCTCTTCAGCTGTTATGTAAATCTTAAGCTCATCTGTACTTACTGCGTTTATAAATTCATCATTGGCGCTATTAATATTTGTTCCAAGGTTAATAGGTTGAAAAGGTACCGGGTTTTTTAGCGATCGTTGTGCAAATCGGGCAGAGGCAAGGTAATAATCGGCCTCTCTCTGCCTTGCCTCATTGATTATGTTATAGTTTTTAAACTGTTCAAGTTGTTCTATACATAATTGGTATTGCTGCATCTCAAAACAAAGAATACCATAAAAATAGAAGACTTCAGGATATTTATCAGGGTTGATTTCTATTGCTGTTTTATATGTTTCTACAGCATACATGTTTTTATTTTGTGTTCGGTAGATATCGCCAAGAAGCATGTAAGCTTCAAGGAAATTTTTATCGGTACCAATAGCTTTTTTCAGTTTTAGTTCAGCCTGTTCGTATTCCAAAAGAGCAAAATGATTTCTCCCCTCATGATATAACCTGATTGCTTTTTTCGATGTAGTTGTAAGTGTTTGAGCCAAGCTTACATAAATGCTTGAAACTAAAAAAATAACCACCAAAAGAGATCTGATAATTGATGCTAATTTTAAATACAAAAAAGCCATACGCTTTGAGTTTATCAAAACAACTAACGCTGATGAAGCGATGGTTTTTTTGCCGCTGTTTAAAAACGATATTGTAGTGTTGTCCATTTTTACTTGTTAGGAAAGCCTTTTAAAGGATTTCATTTCTCGAAAAGTTATAAATCCGTATTTCAGAGTTTTTTTTAATGTTGGAAAATAATTTTTGTTTTACAGGTCCCACTTCCAAATACCGCACAAAAGAGATGTCTTAATTTGTTATATTTCAGTACGCTTATTATTAAATGAGTTTTATTTACATAACTAACATTTTTAATGACTATGGAATGTTCATGAATTTATGAGATTGTAATGAGATTTTCCATTTCGGATATTTTTTTATGTACTCGATGATAACTGGTGTCATAAATTTTGAACGGCTCCATTCGGGTTGGAGGTATAATTTACATTTATTGCTCACTAAATTAGCATATTTTTCGGCCCACGTCAGATCGCCGTCATTAAAAATGATAACTTTCAGCTCATTTGCAATAGAGGTTATACTGTCAATTGGAGCGCTGTTTTTTTTAGGAGAGAGGCATATCCAGTCCCATTGACCGGAGAGAGGGTAAGCGCCTGATGTTTCAAGATAAGTTTTTATAGAATTTTTTTTCAGCTCGGCGCAAAGATAGTTGAGGTTATACATTAAAGGTTCTCCACCAGTAACTACCACAGCTTTTGAAGGGTAGGCGGCAGCTTGTTCCACTACCTGAAGCGTACTTGTGAGCGGATGTATTTCAGGGTTCCACGATTCTTTGATATCGCACCAGCGGCAGCCTACATCACAGCCTCCAATCCTTATGAAAAAAGCGGCCTCGCCAGTGTTGTAACCTTCGCCCTGAAGTGTATAAAAAGCCTCCATAACAGGCAAAAGCTTGCCCTCTTCAAAATGTCTTTTCTGTTCGTAACTTATAAATTTTGGATTTAACACAGGTAGGTAATACTGTTTTTTTTCGTTGAAGAAAATGATGCGACAATAAGGTGTGGATTTAAATGACTATTTTCTGTTTGCTTTAAATGCTTTCAAGGTATTCATCAGAAGTGCAACACTTGTCATAGGACCAACACCTCCCGGTACTGGCGTAATATAGCTGCATTTAGCGGCTACTTCGTTGTAATTGACATCGCCGGTAAGGGAATATCCTGATCGCTTTGACTGATCTGCTATTCGGTGAATACCCACATCTATTACAACTGCTCCCTCTTTTACCATATCCGCGGTTACAAATTCGGGCTGCCCAATAGCTGCTATAAGAATATCGGCCTGAGTCGTATGTTCTTTGATATTACGAGTTTGTGAATGACAAATAGTAACGGTACAATTACCCGGATCGCTTTTTCTCGATAGCATAACACTTAACGGCGTCCCTACTATGTTACTACGTCCTAATACAACACAGTGTTTGCCGGCGGTATCAATCTTATATCTTCTCAAAAGCTCTACAATGCCATAAGGCGTAGCAGGAAAGAAACTCTCCTGTCCAAGCATCATTTTACCAAGATTGTATGGGTGAAATCCATCTACATCTTTCTTAGGATCAATGGATCCAATTATTTTCTCGACATTAATATGGCGTGGAAGTGGTAATTGTACGATAAATCCATTAATTTCTTCGTCTTGATTAAGGAAATTAATAGTTTCTAAAAGTTCAGATTCAGTTGTACGTTCGCTCAAACGATACACGGATGACATCATGCCAACCGATTTGCAATCTTTTTCCTTACTTGCAACGTATGTTTCACTGGCAGGATCATGACCGACCAAGATAGCCGAGAGATGTGGAGATTCATCAGTATTATCAATGATCTGGGCAACCTCTGCTTTGATCTCCTCTTTAATTGCTGCTGCTACAGCTTTTCCGTCAATAATTTGCATATTATTTTTTGTTAAAGAAATTCTTTGTAAGATGTTTAAATACTGAATGAGTTTAGAATATTTATTCTTTTTAATTCTTTATAGTGTAAGTTCTGCATATTAAGCCATTCATTTTGCCAGAGTAACTTTTAGGTTGAAAATCATAGCGATTCGATTTTTCTCCTATTTGATATTTATCTTTTTGCCCCCTGCATATTTTGCATCATTTTCATCATCCCCTTTCCACCACTTGTAGTCATCATTTTCATCATACGGCGTGTTTCATCAAATTGTTTAATCAAACGGTTAACCTCCTGGATATCCGTGCCGCTTCCTAAGGCTATTCTTTTACGGCGACTGCCGTTGATGATTTTAGGATTATCTCTTTCGCTGGGTGTCATGGAATAAATTATAGCCTCTACATGTTTAAATGCGTCGTCGTCAATATCGAGGTTTTTTATTGCTTTGCCCATTCCTGGTATCATACTCATAAGATCTTTTACGTTACCCATTTTTTTGATTTGCTTTATCTGCGCAAGGAAATCATTAAAGTTAAACTGATCTTTAGCAATTTTTTTCTGTAGTTTCCTGGCTTCCTGTTCATCGAATTGTTCTTGAGCTTTTTCTACTAACGATACGATGTCTCCCATCCCTAAGATTCTGTCGGCCATACGTTTTGGGTAGAAGACGTCTAATGCGTCAATTTTTTCGCCGATTCCAACAAATTTTATGGGTTTACTAACTACAGCTTTAATTGTTAAAGCGGCTCCACCCCTTGTGTCGCCATCTAATTTTGTAAGAACAACACCTTCGAAGTTTAGCCGGTCGTGAAATGCTTTGGCGGTGTTCACGGCGTCTTGTCCTGTCATGGCATCAACGACGAAAAGAGTCTCCTGTGGTTTTAAAGCCTCTTTTATAGAGCTAATTTCATCCATCATTTGCTCATCAATAGCAAGGCGGCCGGCAGTATCCACAATCACTACATTATATCCGTTTGCTTTTGCATGGTTGATAGAGTTACGGGCAATTTTTACAGGTTCCATACTGCCCTCTTCAGTATAGACTTCTACATCTATTGTATTACCCAATACCTGCAACTGATTAATGGCAGCCGGACGATAGACGTCGCCGGCAACAAGTAAGGGGCGTTTGCCTTTTTTCTGTTTTAAATAATTAGCAAGTTTTGCTGAAAAAGTTGTTTTCCCCGAGCCTTGTAAGCCGGCAATTAAAATTATTGCAGGGTCGCCTTTAATATTGATGTCGGTATGTTCACCTCCCATCAGCTCTGTCAGGTTGTCGTGTACAATTTTAATCATTAATTGACCCGGCGAAATAGCTGTCAAGACATTTTGACCCAAAGCTCTCTCTTTAACTTCATCAGTGAATTGCTTAGCTATTTTGTAACTTACATCGGCATCAAGTAATGCTTTACGCACCTCTTTCAGGGTCTCGGAAACGTTAATTTCAGTAATCTTTCCCTGACCTTTCAATATTTTAAACGACCTGTCTAACTTCTCACTTAAGCTTTCGAACATACACCTTAAATTAATATAATACCAAAAAAATCTTTTTTGTTAGACGACAAAAATAGGTTAATTTGAAAATATAAACCCGAATTAATCAATAGGAAGTCTATTTAAGTTGAACTATCAATTTTATTAAACCAACCTTAATTTAGTGTCATTCAGAACAATACTTACTTTGTTGATTACATACATCAAATTATTTAAATATTGTAAACTGATTGTTTAAAGATTAATTCTATCTTTGCAAAATGAAAAACAATAATTTTTTCATTGAGAGTTGTTAAATGTTAAAAATTCTAAAAATTGCTTTTTTTTTCTTGTTTTAGTCTTACCAATAGAATTTATAGTATATTTGTTCCGCTTTTTGCAACTTTATTTTTATTGATATGCAAATAATTTATTTTAATCATTTAATTATTAAACCTTAAAAAAAAGAGGATTACATGTTATCTAAAGTTTACAAGTGTAAATTCCTGCTGGTTATGTTACTGGTGCCATTCTTGGCAACCGCGCAGCCAGCAGGTTGGGAAACAACAGAAACGTTGTTTACTCATGTTCTCTCAATCCCAGCTAGCGTTACGCCGGAAATTGATGGCGTACCTATTTCAACTGGCGATTGGGTTGGAGTATTTTACAATGATGGCGGGGTTTTGAAATGCGGAGGAAACGTTCAATACACCGAAGGTGTTGCAAATGCTTTTTCTGCTTTTGGAAATGACCCTACTACATCTGAAAAAGATGGTTTTGACCCAATGGAGTCATTCCTGTGGCGTGCTCATGTCGGCGGAGATGACTTCTGGTGTGAAGCTGAATTAGATGGACCAGAAACATTTACTGTTTTTGGTTTTACTGAAGTTATCAGCTTGATGGGACCAACTTTTTCTATCGCAGCCAGTGCCGATCCTACATTAATATGCGGATCGGGCGCTGATGTTACATTAACCGGAACCCTACTTGCTGGTGACCCTGTTGATACGTGGGAGTGGTTTGACAACGGAACTAGCCTTGGAACTGGTGAAACTTTTGTCGTTTATGTTGACAAGACGACAAATTTTAAAGTCGTAGCAACTTCAGGCTTATTGACTGCCGAAGCTTTTGTTACAGTACAGGTTTCTAATCTTTCAGCCGGCGATGATGCAACACTTTGCGCCGTTCCAGGTTTAGAAATTCAACTTGATCCTGTCGTGCCAACACACCTCTCTTTATTATGGGCAACAAATGGCACAGGTACTTTCGACAATGCATTTATTGCAAATGCTGTTTATTATCCTAGCGAAGCTGACTTAGCAGGCGTTGAGCTCACTTTAACTGTTGTAACCTTAGAGTGTGGCGAGCTTACTGAATCAGTTACCTTTGATTTTCAGGCTTCTCCATCCATCAATATCATTCCTGATTATGATTTCGTTTGTTTTGACGAAAATTACGATTTTACCGGAAAGGTGGAAGCTGAAAATTATGATATGATTCAGTGGTTTACAACCAATGGAGGAGGTACTTATACGCCAAATGAAATCGTGCTGGAACCTACTTATAATCCTTCACCAACTGTTGACTTACCACAGCGCTATGTTATATTAGGAGTTTCTGCTTCAGCTATTGATCCTTGTGAGGTGGCTGACGAAGATTTTATGTACCTTTTCTTTGTAGAGCCAACAAATGTGTTTGCAGGAGACCCAGCTGAACTATGTGTAACAGCCGAAACTGCGACCTATACATTTGATAACGCTGTAGTTGAATTTGATAGTTGGTATCCACCAGATGAAGCTACATTCCCTTATTTTGATATTGACATTACAAGGGTAATCCTATGGACATCCACAGGTGATGGTTCTTTTGATGATCCTGCCATTGCACAACCTACTTATTCTTTTGGTCCGAATGATCTTGAAAATTGCGGTTTGATTACCTTTACATTAACTGTTCATGTTGAGGAAGCTTGTGATCAAGTTGTTTCAGTAACTTCAATTTTCCTTCAAGCAGAACCCTCAATTAATATCATTCCTGACTCTTATACCATTTGCGAAGAGGAATGCATGAACTTTGAAGGGTTAGTAGAGGCTTCAAATTATAGTAGAATTCAGTGGTTTACAACTAATGGAGGTGGTAAATATGATGATGAAAATATTCTAGAACCGGAATATTGCCCAAGTCCCACTGTTGACTATCCTCAACAATGTATTACCTTAGGTGTAGCTGCAGAGGCAATTAATCCATGTATTGTTTCGGCAGAAGACTTTATGGAGTTATGCTTCCAGATGCTCCCTGTAGTTGTTGCTGGTGAAGATGCTACCGTATGTTCTAATGAGCTTTATACTACGAATCCAACTGTAGAAAATAGTAATGGACCATACCTTTGGACGGTAAATCCTGCTGATGCTGGTACATTCGCTGATGCTACAGCATTAGTAACTACCTTTAACCCAAGTCATTTATATGATGGGCAGACTGTTACCCTTACCTTAACTGTAGATCCTATTGAACCTTGCACTGATGGCGCATCAGGTTCAATGAATCTTTATATTGAGCATTCACCCTATGTTAATGCTGGACCAGACATGACTATCTGTTCAAATGGTACTGCCATAATTCAAGGTGAATGTCAAAATGTATCATTTACAATGTGGGCAACAACAGGAGATGGATATTTTGAATGTCCTGATTTTACCTGTCAGGAAGTTGAGTATTTCCCTGGCCCTGGCGATTTGGCTGCAGGATGTGTAACCCTTGTACTTATAGGCTATCCGCTTGAGCCATGTACCATGTATGTATTGGATAAAATGGTACTCTGTTTCGATCCTGAACCTATAGCAAGCGCTGGCCCCGATATGACTATTTGTGAAGGCGATGGTGCCCAGTTAGAAGGAACAGGCGAGAATATTTGCAATATTCAGTGGGTAACAGTAGATGGAACAGGAGAATTTAATGATGAGACTATTTTAACCCCAGTATATACTCCTTCAGCTGCGGATGTGATATTGGGTGAAGTTCATCTTAAGATGATCGTTGCCGGATGCGGCACATGTAGCGAAACTGTTCTCGAGCCGGAAATGACCCTTACAATCCAAAGAACTCCACAAATTACATTGGGTCAGTATCCTACAATTTGCGAAGACGGTTCGATACTTCTTGATCAAACTGAAGTATTGTACTATACGTCTGTTGAATGGAGAACAGAAGGTGATGGTACTTTTGACGATGTTGGATCATTAACTGCAACATATACACCTGGCCCTGAAGATATTGCAAATAATCATGCTGTACTTTGCCTTACTGCATATCCTATAGGTCCATGCACCGAACCCGTTGAAGAATGTATTGAGATTGGTATTCAGCAATTGCCATATGTTAATATTATTCCTGAATCAGCAACTATTTGCGAAGGTGACGTTTTTGATTTTACCGATTTAGTTGAAGCTGGTAATTATGCTGCAATACAGTGGGCTACCACTACTGGTGGCGGAACCTTTACTCCTGGGGAAACCATTCTAGAGCCAACTTATCAGCCAAATGCTATAATTGATTGGCCACAAGGCTGTATAAAACTTATCATTCACGTTTCTCCGTTGGATCCTTGTACTATCACTGCAGTAGATTCTATGAACCTTTGCTTCCAGAAACCTGTTGTGGTTGATGCTGGCGATGATGCTACAATATGCGAAGATGGATCTTATACTCTAAACCCAACGATTGAAAATGGTGGTGATATTCTTTGGACAACAAGTGGCGATGGTACATTTGATGATCCTGGATTAGCTTCCGCAACATATACCCCAGGTCCTGAAGATATAGAATCAGGAAGTGTTGTTCTTACAATTGAGGTAGAGGGTCTTGCAACTTGTGACGATGTTTCTGATGAATTGACACTTTATATTCAATTATTACCAATAGCTAGCGCTGGAGAGGATCAAACTGTTTGCGAACAACTTTGTACACCTCCATGGACAAATACTCCTGTTCCTCTTGAAGGCGCTGTTCTAAATGCTTGTGGATCAGAATGGACAACCGCTGGCGACGGTACATTTAATGATGCTGGATCAGTTACCGCAACCTATACATTAGGTGATGGCGATATTGCTACTGGTCAAGTAATTCTGACACTCACAGCAATACCTTGTGATCCATGTGCCGTTTCCGATTCTGATGATATCACTATTACAATTCAGCCTTTCCCAATTGCTGATGCAGGTCCGGATCAGACAATTTGCGAAGGTGAAATTGTACAACTTGATGGAGCAGCTCAAAATCATAGTGGCGTATTCTGGGATTATGCACTCCTTGGTGAAGGTGACGGCACTTTCAGTAATAAGCTTATCCTTAATCCTACATACACACCTGGTCCCGAAGATATTGAATTAGGTTATGTAGAACTTATTTTAGTAGCATTCCCCATCGAACCATGTACTTATCCTGATGCTGATAATATGACAGTGTTCATTATTAAAAATCCAGTGGTTAGTGCCGGTCCTGATGCAACTATATGCGAAGGCGAATCATACGAGCTTATAGACGCTGTTGCTGAAAACTATGAAGAGATTCGTTGGACTGCCGATCCTGCTGATTTTGGTGAATTTGATGACCCGACGGTTGTTAATCCAACATTTACTCCATTCCCTGGCAAATCAGGTTTTGTTACATTAACTATTGAGGCAATTGGTAGTCCACAATGCGTAGGTGCTGTAATTACTGATGATATGACTCTGTTTGTTAATGATGAACCTAAGATCAGCTTTGGTTTCAATGGTATCGAAGCCGGTTGGAATGCCGAGTTTGAATACTGTTACGGAACCGAAATAGGAATAACTCTTTATGCTTATTACGGTGGTACAGCGCCATACACTGTTACCTATACCGTTAACAGCGGCCCTGAAATTGTTGTTACTGATTTGGAAATCGGCGACTATATTGCTGCACCGCAAGTTTATGAGCCCGGAGTATATGAAGTTGTCGTAACTGCTATCGAAGATGCAAACGGATGCTTTGCCGGTGAAGAGTTCCTCTCACGTTGTAAAGCTATTATAACAGTTTGGGAAGAAGTTACTTTAGTTTGTCCGGATAATATTATTGTTGATAATGATGAAGGGTTATGCGGCGCAGAAGTTGAATTTGAAGCTGTAGTTGCTGGTGAGCCCGAGCCAATCAACGTTACTTACGTATATAATGGCGAAGAGATTACTTCACCCTATTTCTTTGAAGTTGGTACCCATACTGTATATGTAACAGTTGAAAATGAATGTGCTACATTAACTTGTACTTTTGAAGTTGTTGTTGAAGACATGGAAGAGCCTACTATTGATTGTGTGCTTGATCAGGATAGATTTACTGACCCAGGCGAATGTTTTTATACTGTAAATGGCGATGAATTTGATGCTGTTGCACTTGATAATTGCATAGGTGATGTGGAAATTATAAATAATATTAATGACCTTGCTACACTTGAAGGTTATCAATTTGAACCTGGTGATTATACAGTGATCTGGACAGCAACTGATGGAGCAGGAAATGTTGCAACGTGTACTTTCGATCTTACCGTTACTGATAATGAATTGCCTACAATTGAATGTCCGGATGATATAACTCTATCCAATGATGCTGGATTATGTGGAGCTTATATAGAAGATATTGGTTATCCAGTAATTGATGACAACTGCGGAGTTGTTACACCTACCAACAATGCTCCTGAAGATTTATTCTTCCCGGTAGGCGAAACCATTGTAACGTGGACAGTAACCGATATTCATGGTAATACAGCTACATGTACACAAATAGTTACCATTATAGATAATGAAGATCCAAGTATTACTTGTCCAAATATTATTGAGCAGATAGCCGATGAGGGCGAATGCTTTGCTACAATAGACGATCTTGGCGAGCCTACTGTTGATGATAATTGTGAAGTAGAAGGTGTTACAAATGATGCTCCAGAAACATTCCCAGTTGGTATAACAACAGTAACCTGGACAGTAACTGATATTCATGGTAATACAGCTACATGTACACAAATGGTTATCGTTATAGATACTGAACCGCCAACAATCGTATGTCCTGAAGATATAGCACAGTCAACCGATGCTGGCGTATGCTCTGCTACAGTTGATCTTGGCGAGCCTGTTGTTGACGATAATTGTGGAATAGCTGAGGTAACTAATGATGCTCCAGCCACATTCCCAGTTGGTGTATCAATTGTAACATGGACAGTAACTGATATTCATAATAACGTAGCTACATGTACACAAACAGTTACCATTACCGATGATGAACTGCCAACAATAGTATGCCCGGATGATATAGAAGAGCCAGTTGAAGAGGGCCAATGCTATGCTATAATAGAAATGCTTGAAAATCCTGTTGTTGATGATAATTGTGGTGTAGAATCCGTTATAAATAATGCTCCAACACCATTCCCAGTGGGTGTAACAATTGTAACATGGACAGTAACCGATGTTAATGGTAATATAGCTACATGTACACAAATAGTTACCATTACAGAAGATGAACCGCCAACAATCGTATGTCCTGAAGATATAGTACAAACAGCCGATGAGGGCGAATGCTTTGCCACAATAGCTGATCTTGGCGAGCCTGTTGTTGATGATAATTGTGGAGTAGATGATGTAACTAATGACGCTCCAGACACATTCCCGGTTGGTGTAACCACAGTAACCTGGACGGTAAGTGATATTAACGGTAATATAGCTACATGTACACAAATAGTTACCGTTACCGATGATGAAGCTCCTACAATCGAATGTCCTGAAGATATAGTACAGACAGCCGATGCAGGTCTATGCTCTGCTACAATAGCTGATCTTGGCGAACCTGTTGTTGATGATAATTGTGGAGTAGAAGGTGTTACAAATGATGCTCCAGAATCATTCCCGGTGGGCGAAACCATTGTAACTTGGACAGTAACTGATATTCATGGTAATACAGCTACATGTACACAAACAGTTACCGTTACCGATGATGAACCTCCAACAATAGTATGCCCGGACGATATTACAGTTCCTAATGATATTGGATATTGCGGAGCTTATGTACAAGATCTTGGCGTGCCACAAGTTGATGATAACTGCGGTGTTGAAGGATATACCAACAATGCTCCTCAAGATTTCTACTTCCCAGTTGGTGTAAGCACAGTAACTTGGACAGTAACTGATATTTATGGAAATACCGCTTCTTGCGTCCAGACCATTACTGTTAATGATACTGAACCTCCAGTTATTACACTTATTGGCGATGATAATATAGAACTTTGCGAAGGCGATGAGTATGAAGATGCCGGCGCTGAAGCTATAGATAATTGCGATGGTGATATTACTGAAAATATTGTTGTTGTAAATCCTGTTGATACAAGTGTGCCTGGCGTTTATACCATTACTTATAATGTTAGTGACGCTGCCGGTAATGCTGCAGAAGAGGTAACACGCACAGTAACGGTTTATTCACAGCCGGTTGCTTTTGCTGGCGATGATATAACTATTTGCGAAACTGATGATTATACAACATCTTCAGCAACTGCTACTTATGCAAGCGGAGTATATTGGGAAACCAAGGGAGATGGATACTTTGGAGATGACAACGAATTAGAGACTGTATATTATCCTGGTGAAGAAGATTTAGAAGCTGGTTCTGTTGAGCTCTGCCTTACAGTTTATCCACTCTATCCATGTACAATAGCAGATGAAGATTGTATGATACTCTACTTTGATCCTGCGCCAACTGCTTTTGCTGGAGATGATGCAACGATTTGTGAAGGTGATGAATTTGAGCTTTCATCTGCTACTGCAGATAAATATAGCGCAGTGAAGTGGACTGGTGGAGATGGTGTATTTGTTCCATCAGATGATGTTCTTAACCCAACTTATCAACCAGGCGAAAATGATATCGCAGATGGTGGAGTAGATTTATGCTTAACTGTTTATGGTACTGGCGGTTGTATTAATAATGAGACTGAATCATGCCTTAATTTAGTAATTGTACCTAAGCCAGCAATTGATGTAGAGCCTGAGATCAAACTTGTTTGCAGTGATTACGATTTTGTTAATGAAGAATTCTTGCCAATACCGGTCAGCGCTAATGTTGAGAATGCCGTTAGCGTTCAGTGGTCAACTAACGGAGATGGTTACTTTGATGATCCAACAGCTGCTTCTACAAACTACAATATCGGAACAAACGACAACTGGGCTCAGATGATAACTTTGACAATCAAAGCATTTGGACCTGGCTCATGCGAATTTGTTGCCGAAGAAACTATTGAACTCTATATCCCAACACAGCTTATTCTTATTGACGATCCTACATGGTGGGGTATATCATCATTTGTAGATAAGAGCGCAACACCGTTACCTGAAGTAATGGAGCCTGCTGTTCTTTATCCGGGATCCGATGCTCTTGTATTTCTAGAGAATAAGGCCGGTAAATATTTCTGGCCCGAGCCGACACCACCAATTAACCAAATCGGTAATTGGGGACCAATTGGTTATAAAGCTAAATTCAAGAAAGAAACCTGTATCCCAATTTATGGCGATGTAGTAACAGACTTAACCTTTGAAATTGGCGGACCTTTATTGTTAACTTACGTTCCAGTATTAACCAACGTAGTTACTCCAATAGCAGACTTGTTTGCTGGACATTTGGATGATATCATGTTGATCTATGACTGGAATGAAGCAAAACTATGGGCAGAGCAAGCACAGGATCTCACTGATCTATTACCAGGTAAGGCTTACTTGTATGTTAGGAAAGTTGGAACTGCACCATACACTGTTACATTCCCTGATTTTGATCCTAATGCTGGACATTCTGCAAAAGTTGCAACAAAGAGTGTGATGTCATTTAGCTCTCCATGGAATGAAGTTATTAATACATCTCAAGTACACTTTATCCTGTTTGCCGATCAGGTTATTAACCAACTGCAAGCTGGTGATGTCCTTGGCGTATTTAATTCATACGACCAGTGTGTTGGAGTTTCAGAATTCACATCTAGGGATAGCTTTATGAAGCTTCTGGCTATGGGAGATGATCCGTTGTCAGATAATATTGATGGCCTCCAGGTTGGTGAAAATATGACCTTCAAGTTATATCGTCAATCAACTGATGAGACATTCGATATTACTTTCACCTATGATACCGAGTATCCTAACTACGATAATACTTTCGAAGTAGTTGGCGTATCCTATGTAATTGGTATGAAAATGACTGCTACATCAATTGGTGTTACACCAAATGATATGAGCGTTAGTATTTTCCCGAATCCTGCTAATGATGTACTAAATGTTGTTTCTGATTATACAATCAATAACATCACTCTGGTGAATTATGTAGGACAAACGGTTAATACCATCCCAGTTAATAGCAACACGTACACGATAAATGTTTCAAATTATGCACCCGGAATGTATTTCGTGCGCCTTGAAACTACAGAAGGTACCGTAATAACTAAGAGAGTAACTATCAACTAATCATTAAATTGAATTCTTGAAAAGGGGGCTGACATTAGTTTGCCCCCTTTTTTTATTAAATTATTTTCTGGAAAAGCAGTTTGATTTTATAAGATAGATTAATTTTGAAAAAAAATAACAATCGTTTATTTTGATGAAAAACTGTTTTGTAAAATTTACGTTTATACTGTTTAGTTTTTTATTACTGCAAAAAGCGTTGTTATCCCAAGGCTTGCCGCCGGGATGGGATTACATTCCAACTCCTACTACCCATATTATTTCGATTCCACTCACTTCCGAACCAAATATTAATGGATATCAATTAAAGGCTGGAGACTGGATTGGTGTTTTTTATGTGAATGATTCCGGTAACCTTTCCTGTGGCGGCGCTGTGGAATGGACGGCTACGCAAAACACCGGTATTATTGCCTTTGGAAACGATTCATTTACCCCTGTCAAGGATGGTTTTTCAAATAATGAACTAATCAATTACAAAGTTTATTCATGGAGTGTTCAAAGATCCTACGATGCTATAGTTACCTGTAATAATTCCTTACCTTCAACATGCCTTAATTTTATAGCAAATGGACTATCTGGTCTTGAAACTCTTAATTCTTCCGGCTTTTATCTGGTGATTGAAGCCTCTTCTGAAGATGTTTGTCAAGGAGAATCCGTACAGCTAAACGCAATTCCGTCAGGTGGCTCAGGTAATTATTCTTATAGCTGGACATCCGCACCGGAAGGTTTTACTTCTAACATTCCTAATCCAAGTGTTACACCCCAAGTTACGACAATTTTTAGTTGTGAGGTTACCAACGGATCAAGTAATATTACGGCAAGTATTACTGTAAATGTTGATTTGCCGCCAACAGCAAATGCCGGAAATGATCTAAGTGTATGTTATGGTCAAAATGCGCAGCTCTCAGGCTCTTCAACCAATGCTCAAACTTTTTTATGGACAACCTCTGGTGACGGTGCCTTTTCAAATAATTCGCTTTTAAATACCATTTATAGCCCAGGCACAAATGATCTTGAAAATGGCTCTGCCGAACTTTGTCTTACAACAACTGGAAGCTTATTTTGCCCCGCGGCAAACGATTGTTTAACTCTTACTATAAATCCTTTACCCAACGTTACTTTGGCGCCATTTCCTACTTTTTGTGCCGGCGATCCTCCAATTACTCTAACGGGTGGTTTGCCTGTAGGAGGAGTATATTTTGTAAACGGAACCCCTACAGTAACTTTTAACCCCTCAAATCCTGGAACATTTAATGTTGTATATAGTTACACCGATTCAAATGGATGCTCCAATAGCGCTAATGGGCAAATTTTAGTAAAACCTTTGCCTGTACTTACCTGTCCAACTGAGTTCGTTACTTGCTGTAATAGTAATCCAATACCTTTAAATATTGCTACTCCGCCCGGGGGAACTTATTCCGGTCAAGGTGTGGAAAACAATGTGTTTTATCCTGATTGTGCTAATATCGGTGTGTTCCCTATTACTTATACTTATACCAGTCCTACAACTGGATGTCAAAACACCTGCTCCTTTTCAATAATAGTAACCCCTTTGCCAGTTGTTACTTGCCCTGATGAAATTGAGGTTTGTTATAACACTGCCCCTTTTATATTAACCGGCGCAACACCCTTGGGTGGTGTGTATTGGGGAACAGGGGTTTCTAATAATATTTTCAATCCTCAGGTTGCAGGCATAGGAACACATCTTATTAATTATATTTTCACTGACGAAAACGGATGTGTAAACTCCTGTTCTTTCGATGTTCTGGTAAAGCCCTTACCAGCGGTAAATGCCGGCTTCCCGCAGGTTTTTATTTTTTTGCCAAACAATATTGTTTATTTGAATGACGCATCAGCATCTAACTTTGATAATATTTTATGGACAACCTCGGGTTCGGGTATTTTTAATGACTCCACAATTGTCAACCCTGAATATTACCTTAGTGAAGAAGATATTTTATCGGGTACTGTAACTCTTGCTCTTAGCGGGTATAACGAGTGTGGCATGTCGTCCGATAGCATTTTGGTTATTATTAACGAATGCCAGCCCGCTGTTATTGATGCCGGATCCGATACTGTTATTTGTGAAAACCAAACTTTGGTAATTAATGATGCTGCTGCACAATTTTATGAAACGCTTATTTGGTCAAATAATGGTGGCGACGGATATTTTGACGATGTTGGAATCATAAATCCTGTTTATACACCTGGCCCTACTGACATTGAGTTGGGCAGTGTTGTGCTTGTTTTAACAGCCTTTCCACTTGAGCCTTGCGACACGGTGTCGGATCAAAAAATATTAAATATCCAAAAATTGCCTTCTGCAATAGCCGGTACAGATATTATAATATGTCAATCTGAAGCTGCAAATCTTTCAGGATCTGCCGAAAACTACTCATTCATCTTGTGGTCAACCGATGGAGATGGTTTTTTTGAAAGCCCGTCATCGTTAAGCGCTATTTATAATCCTGGAATAACTGATATCACCAACGGACAAGTGGTGTTGAGCCTGACTGCTTATGCAATTAATCCATGTGCAGGTAATGTCTCCGACGATCTTAGCCTTACGATTGTCAAGAATCCATCGGTAAATGCAGGAGAAGATGTTACCATTGCTAAAGGGCAGGATGTCCAGATGAATGCCGCTGCCTCTAATTATTTCTTCATTTTATGGTCAACTTCAGGTGATGGTATTTTTAGCAATTATAATATTCTTGATCCTGTTTATACCCCTGGCGTTCTCGACATTCAAAATACCGGAGCGACCCTTACACTGTCAGCACATCCAAATGATCCCTGTCTTAATATTGTTGAGGATGATATAGTAGTAACTATAGACACTGTAACAACCATTAAGAATCTTTATCACAAACCAAAAATTAAAATTTTCCCTAATCCTTTTTCTGATTTATTGAAAATAGAGGTAAGCGGATTTGATAAGACGGCGATGGAAATAATGATCTTTGATCAAAATGGACATTCAGTTTTTAGTCAAAATGATATTGAGATTTATTTCGAAGAACATTTTATTAAGAGCATTGATTTCCGTCAATTTAAAAATGGGCTTTATCTGATTAAAATTAGAATAGGCGATTTTACATTTACCGAAAAAGTAAGTTTTATCCGATAAATTTTTTTATTTTTTTTAGCATTTTTTTTAAAGAAGTTTGTTTGTGATTCGAGGAAATAAATTATATTTGCAATCAATATTGAACTGATTAAACATAAATAAGGTAAAAAATATTATTTTGTAAGTTAACAATCAATGTTTTATTGAGTTGTATGTTTTTAAGAAACTTTTCGAGTTTTGTTGTTTCGGTAAGCAGAATGATTAAATTTGATGTTTATTGAAGAGAATTTATTTTAAAAAAAGTTAAAATAATCATTAATAATAAAAATATTGTTATTTTTATGTGTTTGCAAAAAGCAGAATTTTTTAACCCAAATTTTAATACAAATCTTTAAAAAAGGAGGATTACATGTTTCAAAAGTTTTACAAATCAAGAGTATGGATTATGCTCTTTATGTTACTTCCCTTTATTGGGAACGCTCAAATTCCCGGCCTGCCCCCAGGATGGGGATTTACTCTGAACCCTTCATCTGCCACTTATGCAATACCCACCACCGTTGCTTTTAGCGGTGTTGACGCATTGCAAGCTGGCGATTGGATCGGCGCTTTTTACGATGACAATGGTACATTGGAATGTGGAGGCGCAATCCAATGGACTGGTACTGGTAATGTAGCGTTAGTCGCTTTCGGTAATGATATTTACGATCCAAACAAAAGTGGATTTGCTGAAGGAGAAGCCATTCAATGGAAATTCTACCGTACAGCCACCTCAACCGAAGTATGTGTGAAAGCATACGATGGCGATGGCGATGAGTTCTTTTTTGCCACAGGCGACATTAAAGCAGTAGCAAGCTTTGGATCATGCGCACCACCATTAGCTGAATTAACTCTGAATCTTGTTTCAGGATGGAACTGGGTTTCCTTCAATGTATTGCCCTTAGAGGGTAATGATCTTAACTCTGTTTTAGGTGATACTGGATATGCTGAGGGTGACTTTATTCAGGCTCCTGGAGCTGTTGCAGATTTTATTGATGGCTATGGTTGGTATGGTGATTTGGAGTTTATTAATCCAAATTTAATGTATCAACTCAAACTTGCATCTGCTAAAACCTTAGTTGTATCTGGCGCTCCTGTAAATGTTGCTGAGCCAATTACTTTAAATCCTGGTTGGAACTGGATTGGATATAAACCACAGATGCCCTTGAATATTAATACTGCACTTGTTTCACCTTCATTCGTTGAAGGAGACTTTATCCAAACACCTGGTGCTGTATCAGAATTTATTGAAGGCTATGGCTGGTATGGTGATATAGAATTAATGAACCCTGGTTTTGGCTATCAAATCAAAGTTACTAATAGTGGAACAATTACCTATCCGGAATCTGTTTCACTAAATTTTCTCGATAATAAGACACAGGTAAAGGCCAATGAAATTTCAACATCTATTGTTGGACGCGAAGCACCTGTTTGGCCTAACCCTGTTGTTTTTCCTTTCTATCAAACAAATCGTTATCGAGTATATATAGAAGGTGAACCTATTACAGAAATGGGTAGTATGCTTTCAGCATGGAATGATGGTGAGATTAGAGGAAAATGTATGTTGCAAGCACCTCCACCACCTAGACCTCGCCAATTTGCTTTACAGATGGGTTCCATGTTCGCCACTGAGCCTGGATTTTACTTTATAGCTTATGATTTTGCTACTGATAAGGTTTATGATATTCTTGAGACTCATAATTTTGAATCGAATAATAACATGGGGACATTCTACGAACCATTGCCATTAACAGCAATTGTAGAAGGGGGTACTATTGATATTTGTGGTACTGTTACAGATGCCAATACCGGATTGCCAATTGCCGGCGCTGCAATTCAGGCTGAAACAGGTGAAGCAAATTATGGAGTACCTGATTGGCCTAACCCTGTTGTTTTTCCTTTCTATCAAACAAATCGTTATCGAGTATATATAGAAGGTGAACCTATTACAGAAATGGGTAGTATGCTTTCAGCATGGAATGATGGTGAGATTAGAGGAAAATGTATGTTGCAAGCACCTCCACCACCTAGACCTCGCCAATTTGCTTTACAGATGGGTTCCATGTTAGCCACTGAACCTGGATTTTACTTTATAGCTTATGATTTTGCTACTGATCAGGTTTATGATATTCTTGAAACTCATAATTTTGAATCGAATAATAACATGGGGACATTTTACGAACCTTTACCATTAACAGCTATAATTAACTCCGTTGTTTACAATACTATCACTGATGCCAATGGTGAATATTGTATTGAGGATGTTCAATCCGGCATATACACAATTTCGGCTTCCGCCGATGGATATGAGCCAGCAGAGGTAACCGATGTAGTAGTGGGAGATGCGTCTATTGTTCAGGACTTTGAACTTGTGCCCATTATTACTTGTTTAGATGCTGAGATACTCAATTTTCCAGAATCATTATCTGATCAGTGCGTAGGTGAATATTCCATTGATTTCTCAGAGGTAGAGGCTCTTAACGGCGAGCCAACTTGGTCAGTTAATCCGGAAACAGCCGGAATCTTTGATAACCTTTTGTTCATTGCAAATCAAGATTATACAGGCGATGTAACCATTTCGTTACTTGTTGTAGCTGTAGAACCTTGTCAAAATGCCTCTGCTGAAGTAACCTTTTCAGTATTTCCATTGCCGGTTGTAGAATGCCCGGATGATATGGAAGTTTATTTGGCCGATCTTCCAATTAATCTGCAAGGTGCATCACCAGTAGGTGGTTTTTACAGTGGTACAGGTGTTGAGGAAGGTGTTTTCTCTGTAGCAGAACCTGATCAATATGAAATAACATATACATTTACCGATGAAAATGGATGTACGGGATATTGTACATTTATGATTACCGTATTACCTGACGTTATTGTGCCTGAATTGGTATTTGGTAACTTACACTGGCCTGAAGAAGCTAATATTTTTGTTGGAGGATATTTCACAGCGTACGGACAGGTTGTTATTGAAAATGGAATTTTGGGTGAAAATGGTTACGAAGGTTTAGTTGTTGATTTTGGTATTAGTGAGGAAGATACCAATCCCGAAACATGGACGAACTGGTATGCTGGAGAATATTCTGGCATTAGCGGATATACCGATAGACCTGAATATTCTGCTGAATTAGGCAATGACCTCGCAGAAGGTACATACTACTATGCAGTAAGATATACATTTAATGATATTTTCTACTATGGAGGTTATCCGAACGGTTTCTGGGATGGCATTGATAACGTGTCCGGTATATTGACCGTTAGTGCAGAAATTCCTGAATGCTCAATTGACTGGGCTAATGTTCAGTGGCCCGAATCGGGTGAGATTTACGTAGGCGATGACTATGTAGTTTATGCTCAAGTATATTCAGAAAACTTTGAAGGACAGGTAATCCCTGGCTTAACAGCCTGGATAGGCTATTCCGATGAGGACGTAGATCCTTCATTATTTACAAATTGGATAGAAGCTACATTTAACGTGTTTGTTGGCAATAATTCTGAATATATGGCCAATATTGGAGCGTCTATTATTGTTGAAGGTACTTATTACTATGCAAGCCGCTTCCAGTGCGAAGGTGGTGATTTTGTTTATGGTGGCATAGGTGGTCTCTGGGAGTCTAATTCCGGCGTACTAACTGTATTACCGTTTGAGTGCGAAGTGGAATGTCCGGCAGATTTCGATATTTGTATTAATGCTGAACCTATCATTTTGACCGGCGCTGAACCGGAAGGTGGCGAATATAGTGGTATTGGTGTTGTAGATGGCGTCTTCTATCCGGAAGAGGCAGGAGTTGGTGAGTTTGTGATAACTTATACCTACGAATGTGAGGGCGGCATTGCTGAAGCCATAGGTGGAGATATTGCTACCTGCGAATTTGTTATTACCGTATTAGGTCTTGTTACTGTTGAATGCCCTGAAGATCAAGAGCTTTGTTTCGATGATGAGCCATTTGTATTTGGTGATTTTGTATTCGATCCTACGGAATATGAACCAGGCGTTTACGACTTTACATTTACCGAAGAAGGTCCTTGCAACACTGCCGAGTGCACATTTACAATCACAGTAATTGGACCGGTAACTGTTGAATGTCCGGAAGATCAAGTGCTTTGTTTCGATGATGAGCCGTTTGTATTTGGTGATTTTGTATTCGATCCTGCGGAATATGAACCAGGCGTTTACGACTTTACATTTACCGAAGAAGGTCCTTGCAACACTGCCGAGTGTACATTTACAATCACAGTAATTGGACCGGTAACTGTTGAATGTCCGGAAGATCAAGTGCTTTGCACTAATGACGAGCCATTTGTATTTGGTGATTTTGTATTTGATCCTACGGAATATGAACCAGGCGTTTATGACTTTACATTCACCGAAGAAGGTCCTTGCAACACTGCCGAGTGCACATTTACAATCACTGTTCTTGCTGCGCCGGTTATTGTTGAGCAGCCTTCAGATATCAGCGTATTATATGGAATGAATGCTGAATTTTCAATAGTTGCTGAGTACGTTGACGCATACCAGTGGTTTGGTCCTAATGGATTGATTGCTGGCGCTGAAGGAGCGTCGCTTCTTCTTGAAGCCGTTACTTTGGCCGATCAAGGCGAATACTATGTTCAGGTTACAAATGAATGTGGTGTGATCTCATCTGAGGTTGTTACACTAACTGTTAATCCGTGGACACAGGTTATTGATTTGGGTGGCCCGGTTAATGGTGCTTCAACCTACTTAAGCCTGGTTGAAGATGATTTGGCAACCATTTTTGATCCTGTAATGGATGATTTACAATATGTTGAGTTTTATCAACCTAATAAGGTATTCGTTCCTGGCTCCCTATCATTCCCATTTACTGAAGAGCGTGGTGCAAAGGTTGGTTTGAAGAGCGGATATCCAACTTCAGTTACCGTTACCGGTTATCCAACTTTAGGATCAATTGTTAATTTGCCTGCAGGTTGGTCAATTATGCCAGTTTGGAGTCAAGGCGTTGTTTTGGCTGAAGATGTATTTGGACCACTTGGAGCAAATCTTATTATGGCAGTTAGTATTGACTATTCAGGAGTCTATTGGCCAGCATACAACATTAAAACTTTAGAACATCTTGTTCCTGGTAACGCCTATCTGGTAGCCCTTGGTGTAGCCGGAACTATTGATTTTGATGTTCCATTGTTGAAAGCTACAGCTCCTGGATATAATTCATTACCAGCTAATAAGACTTCATGGAATACTGTTGAAATGACCGGTGTACAGCATATTATTGCTGTAACAAAAGATGCATTGGCTCAATTGAAGATTGGCGACGTGCTTGGCGCTTTCAACCAAAATGGTATGATAGCCGGTATGTATGAAATTACTGAACGTTCCAGCAATATAGCCATAAGAATCTATGGAAACGAATTCACAGCAAATAATGTTAATGGTTTCGCCGAAGGTGATTTCTTAACATTTAAAGTGTATCGTAATGGTGAAATAATTGATGTAACTTCGATATTTGACCAGAATCTGCCGAATACCTGTTTCTTTACAGAAAATGGTATGTCAGCAATTGTTGGATTCAAAGCCGAAGCTACCTCAGTTAATGAATTTAATGCTGATCTTGTTGCAAACCTCTATCCAAACCCAGCAAAAGATTTCGTTACTATTGAAACTAATTTCGATATTAGAAATCTGAAAGTTGTTAACTATGTTGGTCAGGTAGTACTGGATCGCAACATTGATCAGAAAGGCTATCAAATAAATACTTCCACTTTCGGCCCTGGTATTTACTTCGTTCAAATCCAGACACCGGATGGTGTTGTTATTACAAAAAGACTTACTGTTAATTAAATAGTAGTCCTCATACTTTAAAGGGAGAATCAGAAAAGGTTCTCCCTTTTTTGTTTTACTTTTAATTTTTGTGTAATGTTTTCTTAATTTTGCTCACTGAATCTTTAAAATTATTCTACCATGAAATCTTTTTCAGCCATTTTAGCTTGCCTATTGATTGTTATGTTTGTTGATGCTCAAGAAATCAATAAGGTTGTTTTCGACTCAGAACTTAACCAAGAGGTACTTATAGGCGCATGTAACAGAGTAGGGCTACAGAATGATCCCTTTAAACAATGGTTCGATGCAGGATATGAAAATTACAAGCCCGATGCCAATACAATAAAGGAGTTGAAAAAGCTAAAAAAAGACTTTTCCGCTACCATTATAATTGGCACTTGGTGTAAGGATACGAAAGAACAGATGCCTCGTTTTTATAAAATTGCAGATGAGATGGGACTGAACGAAAAAAATATACGCCTGATAGCTGTAAATCGTTCGAAATCTGCAGGTGATGTCAATACTGAAAATTTTAATGTAACGAAAATTCCGCTTTTTGTTTTTTATAAAGGAGATGTTGAGGTGGGAAGAGTAATAGAAACACCTACCTTTTCACTTGAGAAAGACATGCTTTTTGTTTTAATGCAAGCACAGTAATTGTTGATCAATGAAGATTTTAAACTCTGTTGCCGACGTTAAAACTTACATTTCGACTATAAAGGCATTGGGGCGCTCTATTGGATTCGTACCAACAATGGGAGCCTTACATGAAGGGCATCTATCTCTTATAATTCGGGCGCATGAAGATAATGACATCACCGTTGCGAGTATTTTTGTAAATCCAATACAGTTCAATAACAAAACTGACTTGGCAAAATATCCGAGACCTATTGAAAAGGATATCCAGAAACTTGAAGAGATTGGATGCGATATGCTGTTTTATCCTACAGTTGAAGAGATGTATCCTGAGCCTGTATTCGACAAGTATGATTTTGGCCAGCTCGACAAAGTGATGGAGGGTAAATTCAGGCCTGGTCATTTTAATGGTGTAGCTGTTGTTGTAAGGAGGTTATTTGATATTGTTACACCCGACAAGGCTTATTTTGGTATGAAGGACTATCAGCAACTACGTATTATACAAACCATGGTCTCTACTTTGAAATTGCCAATAGAGATTATTCCGTGTCCAATTATTCGCGAAAAAGATGGATTAGCTCTTAGCTCGAGAAATGTCAGATTAACAAAAAAACAACGCAGCATAGCTCCAGCCATTTTTAAAGTGTTATCCGAGATAAAAGATAATGCTAGAAAGACTACTGTAGAAGAGGCTGAGAATTGGGCAATTTCAAAACTGAACAAGTATGATGAGATGTTTGTTGAATATCTGTCTATTGTGGATTCAGAGACATTACTCCCTATTAAAGATTGGGATTCTACAAGGAGTTGTTTGGCTTGTGTTGCTGTTTTTCTTGGAGAGGTCAGGTTAATAGACAACGTTATGATTTTTTAGTAATTTTGCTGCCTTATGCAAATTGAAATACTTAAATCGAAAATTCACAGGGCAACGCTCACCGGCGCCAACTTGAAATATATCGGTAGTATCTCCATTGATGAAGAGCTGATGGAGGCTGCCAACCTTATCGAAAATGAGAAGGTCCATGTTTATAACATAACCAATGGCGAGCGCCTTGAGACATATGTAATTAAAGGAGTGCGGGGCTCGGGGCAAATATCGCTAAATGGGGCTGCAGCACGAAAAGCTGAAACCGGCGATCTCGTTATAATCGTTTCGTACGCATCAATGGATTTTGAAAAAGCTAAATCATTCAAACCGCATATTATATTCCCTGATCATAACAACAAACTGAGTTAAAAATTGAAAAGAAGAATCTTTTCAGCATTAAAGATCCTGTTTTTCCTCTCAATCGGGGTCTTTTTTATCTGGATATTTGTAAGAAAACTTACACCAGATCAGAAACAGGAGATTTGGGCATCTTTTATTAGCGCCAATTATTTTTGGATCATAGTATCCATTATTTTAGGTATTTTAAGTCATTTAATCCGTTCACTCCGTTGGAATATGCTTCTCGAGCCGATGGGTTATAAGCCGAAGCTAAAAAATACCTTTTCCGCTGTTATGATCGGCTACCTTACCAACACTGCTATTCCCCGCCTTGGAGAGGTTACACGTTGCGGAATACTGAGCAAATATGAAAAAATTCCCTTGAGCAAATCATTTGGAACTGTTATAGTTGAACGGAGTCTTGACCTTGTAGTGTTTGCAGTACTCTTCTTTTTTAATTTGATAATGTTTTATGATAAATTAGGTAGGTATGTCGAAGATAGAATACTGATACCTATGAGGAATAAGTTTGATATCGAAAATAATATACTCGCTATTGTTCTGATATCTTGCATTGTTTTATTTATTTTATTTTTTATCTTTAGAAAAAGAATTCAACATCTTAAAATTTATCATAAATCGAAAGAGATAATACACGGGTTTTGGCATGGGTTATGGGTTGTTACAAAAATTGAAAGACCATTTACCTTTATCCTTTACACTTTGCTTATCTGGTTTCTTTATTATATGATGATTTATGTTTGTTTTTTTACCATGCCACAAACTAACCACTTGGGTTTTGATGTCGCTCTGTCGCTATTGATGTTTGGGTCAATAGGAATTATTGTTGTACAGGGTGGTATTGGCATTTATCCGGCCATAATTGCTGAAACCCTTATTTTGTACGATGTCCCAACAACTTATGGTTATACACTCGGGTGGTTAGGATGGACAGCGCAAACACTGATGATCGTTATAACCGGTTTAGTATGTTTAGTATTATTACCTTTAATCAATAAATCGAAAGAATATGAAAAAGCTTGAAATTGTTGAAACAAAGATACATTTCAATCATGATACATTGAAGACCTGGCTTGCATACTGGAGGTTCAAAGAGAAAAAAATTGTTTTTACAAATGGATGTTTCGACTTGTTGCATCAAGGGCATGTTGATTATCTTTCCAAAGCCGCCGATCAAGGGAATATCTTGATAGTAGGACTAAATACCGATGCTTCTGTCAGCCGTATAAAAGGTTCGGGCAGGCCTGTTCAGGACGAAAAGTCGCGCTCACTCATACTTGCGGCGTTACGCTTTGTTGATGCAGTGGTACTCTTTGATGAAGATACTCCATTAGAGCTTATAGAGTTTGTTAAGCCTGATGTGTTAGTTAAGGGAAGTGATTATGCAGCCGAAGATATTGTTGGCTACGACATTGTAAAAGCGAATGGCGGTGAGGTAATAACTATTGACTTTCTGGAGGGCTATTCTACAAGCGCTTTGATTGAAAGGATCAAAAAACTGTAGATATTTTTTTACTATGGCTAAAACCAAAACACTTTTTTATTGTCAAAACTGTGGCTATCAATCGTCCAAGTGGATGGGTAAATGCCCTTCGTGCGAAAATTGGAACACTTTTGTCGAAGAGGTTATCATTTCCGGATCAAAGCCTATCAGTCCTGTGTTATCAGGTTTTACCCGAAGTAAGCCTAAGCAATTAAATGATATAGAGACCGGAAATGAATTTCGGATTAACACTGCCGACCATGAGCTAAACAGAGTACTCGGTGGTGGTTTGGTTTTAGGTTCCATTGTGTTGGTGGGAGGGGAGCCTGGCATTGGAAAATCTACACTTATGCTACAGTTAGCGCTTAACCTGCGCAATCAAAGAGCGCTTTATGTTACAGGCGAAGAGAGTGAACAGCAGATTAAGATGCGCTCATTACGCTTAGGAACAGAAAATCCAACATGCTTTATACTTACTGAAACTTCCCTTGAAGATATTTTTTTGCAAATCGAAAATATAAAACCTGATATTGTAATTATTGATTCAATTCAAACGCTGCGCACTCAAGTTATTGATTCCTCCTCTGGTAGCATATCACAAATCCGGGAATGTGCTAATCAGTTGCAACAATACGCAAAGATTACTAATACACCGGTGATTCTTGTCGGCCATATCACTAAAGATGGCAATATAGCCGGGCCTAAAATCCTTGAACATATGGTGGATACTGTTCTTTATTTTGAGGGCGATCGCAATTATGGATACCGAATTTTGCGAACTGTAAAAAACAGGTTTGGCTCTACACAGGAGATTGGTATTTATGAGATGTGCGATAATGGATTACGACAGGTTTCAAACCCCTCGGAGTTGCTCATTTCGCAGCGCAATGAGAATTTGAGTGGGATTGCTATTGCGTCAACGGTTGAAGGGTTGCGGCCAATGCTTATCGAAATACAGGCATTGGTAAGTACAGCAGCCTACGGTGTGCCTCAACGCGCTACAACAGGTTTTGACCCCAGAAGACTTAACATGTTACTTGCCGTGCTGGAGAAAAGAGCAGGATTCAGGTTAGCAAATAAGGACGTTTTTTTAAATATTGCTGGCGGAATAAAAGTGGACGATCCTGCCATTGACCTTGCTGTAGTATGCGCAGTACTCTCTTCAAATGAGGATATTCCGTTGAATCAGAGGGCGTGCTTTACAGCCGAAGTTGGGCTCTCGGGAGAAATAAGAAGCGTGAACAGGTTGGATCAGCGGATTAATGAGGCAGCTAAACTTGGCTTTGAAAAAATATATATCGCCAAGGGAGGCTTGAAAAAATCTGATCCCAAGTTGAGACCTGAAATAGAGATAATAGGCCTGTCAAGTATCGAAGACCTTTTTAGAGAGCTTTTTGGATAATTATCATTTTAGTATGCTTTCCTGAAAACTAATTTTTGGGTTACCATTAATTGGTGAAAGAACTTGTAAGGTGAATCCCGTGTTATTCTATAGAAGACTTTTTTTTGTGAGACTAATCCCTATTTAGCGCTTGTTTAGTCCAATCTCAAGCGCTGTTAATCCTGGATTCAAAAGTTGATTATCAAAAGAGGGGTGTTTTTTATATGTGACAAATAAAAGTTTAGATATATTTGCAATTTGAAACAATTCTAAATAGTATTTAAAAAAGTTGAGCTGTCGGGATTTATGAATTTATGTGAACTTAAAGAGGGACAGAAAGGGTTCATTTCAAAGGTTAAAGGGCGTGGCGCTTTCAGAAAGAGGATTATTGAAATGGGCTTTGTGAAGGGGCAGGAGGTTGAGGTGGTTAAAAATGCTCCACTTCGCGATCCTATTGAATATCGAATTATGGATTATTTGGTGTCACTTCGCAGGAGCGAATCCAGGCTCATACAAGTTGTAAGCGAACGTGAACTGGTTGAAGACGAAAATGGCGTTGGGTTTAACGGTGTAATTGATACTGAAAAGCTTAAGAAAAAAATTAGGGATAAAGGGAAATCAATTGATATTGCGCTTGTTGGAAACCCTAATTCAGGGAAAACAACCATTTTTAATTTCGCTTCACATTCAAGAGAGAAGGTGGGCAATTATGGCGGGGTTACAATACAATCTAAAACAGCTACATTCAAACAAAGTGGTTATACTTTTAACATAGTTGATTTACCCGGTACCTATTCATTAACAGCTTATACTCCGGAAGAACTTTTCGTTCGTAATCATATCCTTAAGCAAAATCCTGATATCGTAATTAATGTTGTTGATGCGTCAAACTTAGAGCGAAATCTTTACCTTACCACACAGCTTATTGATATGGATATTAAGGTGGTAGTGGCGTTGAATATGTTTGACGAACTTCAGGCTAAAGGCGACAAGTTCGACTATGCCATGCTTGGTAAAATGCTTGGTATTCCTTTTGTTCCAACAATAGGATCGAAGGGCAAAGGAATTCATGCACTGTTCGCAAAAGCGATTGAGGTTTATGAGGATAAAGACCCTTTAGTAAGACATATCCATATAAATTACGGAAAACCAATTCAAAGGTCGTTGTTGAAGATACAAGATGAATTATGGAAAAATAAATCGCTTACAGATATTGTTTCATCGCGTTTTTATGCGATAAAACTTTTAGAAAAAGATGAAATCATTCAAAAGGAGCTTGAGTCTCTACTCAATTTTGAAATTATAAAAAGGGTAGTTGATAATGAGATCAGGATTCTGGAAAATAGTTTTAAAGAGGACTCGGAGACGTTGATCACCGATTCCAGATATGGGTTTATTGCTGGCGCATTAAAAGAGACTTTTACTCAAGATAAGCTTAAACGTCAGCAGAAGACAGAAACAGAGATTATTGATACCTTCATCACGCATAAGATATTTGGGTTTCCCATCTTTCTCTTTTTCCTTTGGTTGATGTTTTACTCAACATTCACCTTAGGTGAATATCCAATGAAATGGATTGAAGCGGGTGTTGGTTTTGTTTCTGAGTTTGTCAGCAAATTTATGCCTGATGGTATGTTAAAAGACCTTCTTGTAGATGGAGTTATCTCAGGTGTAGGCAGTGTTATTGTTTTTTTACCTAACATCCTCATCTTATTCTTCTTTATTACATTTATGGAAGATACAGGATACATGGCAAGGGTTGCCTTTATAATGGATAGGATAATGCACCGGATAGGCTTACACGGCAGGTCGTTTATCCCTATGCTCATGGGTTTTGGCTGTAACGTTCCGGCAATTATGGCAACCCGAACAATTGAGTCGCGCTCCGATAGGATACTTACCATTTTAATAAATCCTTTTATGTCGTGCAGCGCTCGATTACCGGTTTATATTTTAATTATAGGCGCTTTCTTTCCGTCAAACCCCACCATGATGCTATTACTTATTTATGGTATTGGAGTGATGATTGCCGCTATTATTGCAATAGTCTTTAAGAAGATATTCTTTAGAAAAAAGGAGGCTCCTTTTGTTATGGAGTTGCCTCCGTATCGGCTGCCAACACTTAAAGCGATATTAAAAAATATGTGGTATAAGGCCTCTTTGTATCTTCAAAAGATGGGAGGTATCATTTTATTGGCTGTTATATTAGTATGGGCTGCCGGATATTTTCCTCAAAACAGGCAACAGATGTATGAGTTTGATAAAATGATTGGTGATACTAAACAGGATTTTCAAAGTCAACTTAGTGAAATTGACCCTACAATAGAGACTGAACGTTTTGAAAGGTTACATGAGGAGATGAATATGGCTATTCTTAAAATAGATATTGATAAGCAAAGTTATCGTCTTGAGAATTCATTTATTGGAAAATTTGGCCATTTTATTGAACCTTTGATACGTCCGCTTGGTTTTGATTGGAAGATGGGAGTGAGTTTGGTTACTGGAGCTGCTGCAAAGGAGATTGTTGTAGGTACGCTTGGTGTGCTTTATCATGCTGATGACCCAGGGAATCATCAGTCGTTGATTGAGAAGCTGAGAAGTCAGCGGCATCAATCCGGTCCGAAGGCAGGGCAACTGGTTTTTACGCCCGTTACTGCTATGGCTTTTTTGATTTTTGTTTTGATCTATTTTCCATGTGTAGCCGTTGTGGCTGCGGTAAAGAAGGAGACGGGCGGATGGCGTTGGGCGGCATTTCTTGCCCTCTACACCACAGTGCTGGCTTACCTGCTATCGCTGTTGGTATATCAGGTAGGGATTTTAATTTATTAAAAAGATGATCCAGGAAATATTAACATACATAATACTGTTGGTTACTTTAACCTTGGTAGTCAACAATGCTATCAGGTTTTTTAAGGATAATTCGGGAGGATGTGCCGGCTGCACGAGTGGGGCAAGTTGTAAAATAGCGGCTTTGAAACATAAAATGGATGCGGAAAAGTAGTTGGATCGCTATTTTGGTAACGTCAATCCAGTCTGTTTAAACCCTTGATAGCAAGTTCATAATTGGGTTTTAGTTCAAGGGATTTCTGATACTCTATCCTTGCTTCCGACTTGTTGCCTAAGAGTTCGTAACAATAGCCTCTATTGTAATAAGCCTCATAATTGTTAGGATCCAGCTCAACGGCTTGTGTGAAATAACCGGCTGCCGTTTCATATTCCTTGAAGTAAACAAGGTAAATGTAACCTAGATTATATAAAGCAAAGGTAAATTGTGGTTCGATAGCAAGTATGTTATTATATATCTCGATTGCCTTGTCGGGTTCATCGTTTTCCTGAAAAAACATCCCAAGTAAGTAATATGCTTCGGGCGAATTTGGCCTTAATTCTATAGCATTTGATAAATAGTCCGCTGCAAGTGGATTACCAAGGTTAATATACACTACGCCAAGTTGGATATATGCTTCGAAATAATCTTGCTTTTGATCTATGGTTGTTTGTAAATTCCTGATCGCTTTAATGGTATCACCTTGTTCAAGCAAAGCATAACCGCGTGTCAGGTAAGCCGTCGGATTATAGCTGTCGATCTTTATTAGCTCATCTATTGTCTCGTACGTTTTGTCGTATTGTTTCATGATCAGAAACAATTGAGCCTTTTTTAATAAAGCTTCCTGATTTTTCGGTTCTATCTCAAGTGCTTTTTCAAGGCCTTCGATACAGCGGTCGGGATTGCCTAAGGCAAGATAGGCCTCCGAGAGGGTGATATAATGATTAGGGTCTTGATCATTAATATCAATAGCGATTGTAATATCGCGCAAAGCGCTTTGAATAGAATCAATAGTCAGAAAATAATTCGCACGTTCGATATATAACCTATCGTCATTTGGATTTGAATTAATTTTTTCACTAACCCTGAGTATCAACTGCTCAACATTCAAAGGTTGGTCAGTCTCACGCGCAGTATTTTTTTCACTACTATGACACGAAACTAGAATTACCAAAGAAAATAATAACCCGGAAAAGGTAAAAAATTTCATAAAGAGCTAAAATTTGAGCAGATTAATGATGTTGATAAACAGCTAATTTGAAGATTTATTTTATCCAAAATTAATCAATAATAAGTCCTTTTGTCTGAACTGTTGATTTAGCGTTTTTAAATTTCAATTTATGTTAATCTGATTTTTTATATAAAACATTAACAATCAATTTTTTACAAAATATAAAAATCGCTTTTAAGCAATTTGTCCATTGTTTACTTAGCGAATGAAAACTTTTGTAAGGTGAGCAGCCCTATTATGAAAGTTCGACTTTTTATGATGATAATGCTAATGCTATCTTTTTGATAGCCTGAATATTAATAATATGTAAAGCTATTTTGCTGTTTTTTTCAAAATCTTTTCAATTCATTTTATATAATTAAATTTGATGACTTTTTCAGATAGTCATTGGGCTTTGTTCTCTTTTGATTTTATCAGAAAAGTTTAAATAATAACGGGTAATAGTAATGAAGGACTTTCATCACGCATTAAAGTTAGAGGGTGAGTTGTGTATCGGTTGTTCAAAATGTATGAACATTTGCCCTACACAAGCTATCAGGGTAAGGAACGGGAAAGCCATACTTATGCCCAACCGATGTATTGATTGTGGTGAGTGTTTCCGTGTTTGCCCTGTCAGCTCTATCAGTATTGAGCAGGACGATGTTGCCCAAATATTTAATTATAAATACCGGATAGCCCTGATCCCTGCCGTTTTCACTGCTCAGTTTCCTTCGAAGTTTAGCATTGCCGACATTTACACCGCCTTATATGAGTTAGGGTTTACTGACGTTTTTGAGGTTGAACATGGAGCGCATATTTTACGTGAAGAGGTAAAAAAAATAATTGACAATCCTGATTTCCCAAAACCATTAATCTCCACCTTTTGTCCTGCTATAGTTAGGCTGATACAGGTTAAATTCCCTTCGCTGGTTCATAATCTGATATTGCTTAAGCCTCCACTCGATATTTCAGCTCTTTATTTCCGTAGGTCTCTTGCCGAAGAGGGAGTAAAAGAGGATGAGATTGGAATATTCTATTTTACGCAGTGTGCTGCCAAGATCGCAGCCATCAAGAGTCCGGCTGAAAGGGTAGAATCCCCAATAACAGGGGTGATAAATATGGATTCTGCTTTTAATAAGGTTTACCAGTACTTAGAACAAAATATCCATAATAAAGAATCCATTGCAGAAAGTCCTGATAATTTATCGCCAGAGGCTATTTTATGGAGCCTTACAACAGGCGAAACAGAGTATTATAGCGGGCGTCGAATAGCCATTGATGGTGTGCATAATGTAATTAGCTTTTTAGAAAAGTTGGAGAATGAGGAAAACCCAGGTATTCATTTTTTGGAGCTACGTGCTTGTCATGAGGGGTGTGCCGGTGGCGTGCTTGCTAATGAAAATCGTTTCTTATCTGCCGAACGAATGCGAAACCGTGCAAAAGCTGCTGTAAACAATCAAGATGGAGATTTCAGTAACAGGATCAACAATTATAAGGACGACCTGAAAGAGTTGATTAAGACCGCTGAGGTTAAGCCTCGTTCGATGCTTAAACTTGATGAAAACATGTCGGAAGCTATGCGTAAGATGAATCTTATCAGGCAGATAATACAGTTGTTACCTATGGTTGACTGCGGCGCTTGTGGATCGCCTGGGTGTTACGCGCTGGCCGAAGATATAGTGCAAGGACGCGGTATGATGGAAAATTGCATATTTATCCAACGCCGCTACGAGCAGAAAGGGATGCTTAAAAATCAAGATGCCATAGCGCTGATGAAGAAGATATGGGGAGAAAATAAATTTGAATCAAAATAAATAACTTTAAGAAAAAATGACTGTCAGAGAATTAGTTGAGAAGCTTGGGTTGCATGTTTTTAGCGACCAATCGGGTTTGGAAAATGAAATAAAGAGCGGTTATACCTCCGACTTGCTGAGCGACGTAATGGGACATAGCAATCAAGGGGCCGTATGGATAACACTGCAAACCCATAAGAACATCATGGCTATCGCATCATTGAAAGACCATGCAGCAATAATCTTGGTAAAAGGTTTAAAACCTGATGATGACACATTGGCAACAAGCAATGAAGAGAAGATACCAATATTAGGTACTGATCTTCAGACATTTGAAATAACAGGTAAAGTGTACCAGTTAATTAATAAACAGTAATTTCCTTATTAATGCCTGTTTTTAGTGCTGATCTCCATATTCACACCGTATTGTCACCTTGTGGTGATTTGGATATGAGCCCTGTAAATATTGTAAAACGAGCTAAGGAGCTTCAGCTCGACATTATAGGCATTACTGATCATAACTCAACCCGCCATTGCCCGTTGATACAGCAACTTGCAGCAAAGGAGGGTATCTTTGTGCTTTGCGGCGCCGAAGTAACCACCTTGGAAGAGGCTCACTGTCTTTGCTTTATGCCCGACCTGGAACGGTTAGATAAGCTCCAAAGTTACCTCGACCTTTATCTGATGGATTTTATGAATGATGTTAACAAATTTGGCTATCAAGTGCAGGTAGATGAAGAGGAGACGATTGTATATGAAGAGCCAAAACTGCTGATACAGTCTATCAACCGTAACATTAATCAGGTTGAGGAATTTACACACTCTCTGGGAGGGCTGTTCATCCCCGCACATATTAATCGCCCTGCATTTAGCCTGATAAGCCAATTGGGATTTATACCGGATGATCTTAACTACGATGCACTCGAGATTTACAGGATGACAGATGAGAATTTTTGTAATACTTATAACTATCGGAAAGATACTACGTTGATCAGAAATTCAGATGCACATCAGCTCAACAGAATTGGCGCCGAGAGAAACTTTTTTAACATAGAAGAATTAAACTTTCAGGAGATTAAACTTGCATTATTAAAACAACAGGGGAGGTTTGTAAAATGACCGAAATTTCGCTTCACATTTTGGATATCGTTCATAATTCCATTAGGGCAAACGCCAAAAAGATAAATATCTCTATTACAGAAGACCTTAAAGAAGATAAATATCTTCTTAAAATTGTTGATGACGGGAAAGGTATTTCTGCTAGTACTCTTAAACATGTAACCGATCCATTCACGACATCGCGCAAAACCAGGAAGGTAGGGATGGGTCTGCCACTGTTGAAGCATAGCGCCGAACAAACCGGAGGATGGTTGAAAATTTCTTCCGAAATAGGCAAAGGTACAGAGGTAACATGCTGCTTTGGGCTTGCCCATATTGACCGGCCGCCGACAGGAAATATTGCAAGCATCATCTATCAGCTCCTTTCAGCATTTCCTGAGATAAGGTTTGTATATACACATAAAACCTCTAACGGAGAGTATCTGTTTGATACCGATGAGTTAAAAGAAGCCCTCGATAATTTGCCTGTTACCATGCCAGAAGTGAGAAAGTTTATTTTGGAAATGATTGAAGAGAATTTAAGAGAGATAAAAATAGCGCCATAAAAATTTAGCATTCCACTAATTAGCATTATTGATTGGCATATTAAATTGCAATAATTGATTTTGCTTACCTAAGATTTGTAACTTTGCCTTCAGAAAATAGTAATCAAAATTTTAAATTTAATATTATGAAATTCGATCCGGCTAATAGTATTCAGGATTTACTCCAATTAGGAGAATATGGAGATGTTAATCCCTCCGTAACAGATTCGGCTACCTATACATTTAAGCAAGCCAAAACCATGCTTGATACCTTTAAAGGCGAAGCCGAGGGTTGTTTTCTTTATTCGCGTCACTGGAACCCGAGTAATAAATTTCTTGCTGATGCAATGGCAGCTATGGAGGGTACGCAAGCTGCGTGGGTAACTGCGTCAGGTATGGCAGCAATAACCTGCGCCATCTTGCAGATATGTAGCGCCGGCGACCATATTGTATCGAGCCGGACAACCTACGGAGGTACTTTTGCCTTTTTCGAAAACTACCTCCCCAAACTCAATATCCAAGTTACAATGGTTGATGTTACCGACCTTAAAAAGGTAGAAGCTGCAATACAGGATAACACTAAGATAATTTATACCGAAACGATGACAAACCCGCTTCTGCAGGTCTCTGATATCCCTGCATTAGCAAAAATTGCCAAAAAAAGAGGTTTGAAGCTAATCGTGGATAATACATTTACACCGATGATGGTTGCTCCCACACAGCTTGGCGCCGACATAACTGTTTATAGCCTTACCAAATTTGTGAATGGTAAAAACGACTGTGTGGCTGGCGCCATTTGTGCCGACCAGGACTTTATCAATTCGCTGATAGATGTTAATAACGGAACGGCAATGCTGTTAGGCCCTGTGCTCGATCCTTTTCGATCATCGTCAATACTGAAAAACCTTCATACACTCCATATCCGTATGCAGCAGCATAGCCGCAACGCCCTCTATTTGGCCAAAAGATTAACCGAAATTGGTATTAAAGTAAACTATCCTGGGCTTGAAAATCATCCAGGGCATAATCTGCTGAAAAGCATGATGAATCCCGATTTCGGCTTTGGCGGGATGTTATCGTTTGATGCAGGCTCTGCCGATAAAGCTGCAGAGCTGATGGAGAGTATGGAGATGGAAGGCGTTGGTTACCTCGCTGTAAGCTTGGGGTATTTTAAAACGCTGTTTAGCAACTCAGGCAAGAGTACCTCATCTGAAGTTCCTGAAGATAAGCAAAAAGAGATGGGTTTAGCCGAGGGTTTGATCCGCTTTTCTGTAGGATTAGATAATGATATTGAAAGAACCTTTGCAAAAATGGAGAAATGTATCAGAAAAGCTGGATTAGTATAAATTCTTGATGACACTATACCAATAAGTGTGTAAGTTTAATATGAAGGGTTCAGTGTTTATGGCTCCACGTATCTAATTATGCTTCTGGTATTGCCATATTCTATCTTTTACGCTGCCGTTCTGATTATTTCTCTCAGCATTTTGTAGGCGCTTTGGTTTATAAATCCTTGAACGCTTTCCTGTGTCAATTCTCCGTAGTGTTGTGGTGAATGGTTGATGATGTAGTTTTTATAGAGTTTATCCATTATGTCTTTAATCACCAAATCATAAACCTGTCTTTCGTTTTGGGTCAGGTTGTTTTTGATAGTTGTTTTCAGTTCATTGTCTTTTTGAAGGGCTTGTAAATAGTTTTCAACTACTGACACTCCTTCGGGTGAAATCCTATTTTTGAAACGAAGATTAATGGCAATTACCACTTCTTCAACGGTTGCCATTGGTCGAACACTGGTAATGCTTCCGCCGCCGCCTTGTCTACCACCATTTCCACTTTCATCATCATCGTCTCCGCTTTCTGGTTCCTGAACACTTTCCGATATTTTCTCAATGTCAAAGGTTTTCAGTTTTACCATTTTAATTTCTTCTTCCAAATCTTCAGTACTCATTGCCGGGTCTAGCTTTTTGTCAAGAAGTGTGGCAAAGATGTTGAAATCAATCAGAATTTTGTCTTTGAAACGCAAACGGAACAAAGCACGGATAAAGCCAAACAAACTTACATAACGAGCCAGCAAAGTTCTGAATTCACGTTGTTTGTCATTGTCCGCTTTGGCTTGCAGTATGCCTTTTATTTTAGTTAGCAATACCGAAATCGGAACTACATCGTCCGGGTTTTCACTATTGAAGAGCCTTACACATTCATCTACATCTTCCAACGTGAAAATGCCGCGTTTCAGTAACTCGTCCTTGATTTTATACAAATCATCGGGATTGGCTTCTTTGTGGCTTTCAACATTGCTTTGGTATTTCTTGAATGCCTTGATTATATTATCATACGAGTTAGTAAAGTCAACTGTTAGTGTATCAAATTTCTTTCTCGGATAATTTCTGTTAAGGCGGCTGATAGTTTGCACGGCATTGCGGTCTTGCAGGGCTTTATCCAAAAACATAGTGTGCAGCATTTTTTCGTTGAAACCTACCTGGAACTTGTTTGCCACAATCAGAAAACGTATATCATCATCTTTCTCAAAACATTCTTCAATTTTTACATTTTGCGGATTGTTGCTTTTGTTCATTTCGGTTTCCGAATAGAATGTGCCATTGTGGTTGATTTGTCCGCTGAATGCAACCAGCGTTTTCCATTTTAATCCACGTTTTTTGAGTTCTTCATCCAAATAGAGTTTGTATTTCACGGCGCTCAAACGGCTGGAAGTAACAATCATTGATTTGGCTTTGCCTTCAATTTTGTCGGCTGTGCGGTCTTTGAAAATGGAAACAATGATTTTGCATTTTTCTTTGATGACTTCATCATCTTCAAATGCTTTTAGTTTCAATGCACGGTAAACCTGCAAAGTTGGATATTCATTCTGCCGATGGTCGTCAGGCAGTTTGTAATTGAGTTCATAAAGGGTTTCGTAAGTGATGATGTTTTTTGCCACGTCCATTATGTAACCTTCGGCAATAGCTTCATCCATACTATACACATCAAAGGCACGGCCTTCTTGCCCAAAGTGCTGAATGGTTTTGTCGCTTGGTGTGGCTGTAAGGGCAACAAAGCAAAGGTTCGGAAATTCCTTTCTGGCAATTTCATCAATCAGTTCTTCCTGTTCGTCATCTTCTTCCTCCACTTTTTGCTGAATGGTTTGCCCTGTGGCTTCATCAAAAATATCTACCATTTTTTCGTGCAACTTACCTTCCTGATTGGTGTGGGCTTCGTCTATAATAAAGCAAATGTTTTTCCCTGTTTGGTCGGCAAGGTCTTTCAGAAATGAAAACTTGTGCAGAATGGTTACAATGACCGGTGCATTGATTGGAATTTCTGGATTACGGTAATTTTCCAATCTATCTCCCAACGCCAAACGAACATCGTTGCTCTTTTTACAATACGCCACCACGCCTGTTTGTCCGATAGCTTTTAAAAAGTCCTTGCTGATTTGGTCGTCAAGATTGATGCGGTGCGTAAGGATAATGATGTGGTCAAATACCTTTTGGTTTTTTACGTGCAGGTTTCGCAGGTTTTGTACCAGCCAAACAATAGTATTACTCTTCCCGCTTCCTGCACTGTGCTGTATCAGGTAACGAAGGTTAAGCGATTTCTTTTTGCGGTAATGTTCGGTAATGTCATCGTAGATGCGTTTCACACAACGCTGTTGGTGATAACGTGGGAAAATCCAGCCTTGTGTGTTTCCATACAGATAGCGTTCGATGAAATTCAGCACACTATCGGGTGCAAGAATTTCATTATACAGATACTGTACCGCATAATCGTCTCCCTCAATTTTCTGATTGAGCAAACCCGTGTTAAAATCCATGAAATCTTCTTTTACAGGGGGCTTACTGAACGTGGTGGCGATTTTTGCCTTTTCGTCATCAGCAGCGATATGCACAAAGGCACGGTAAAAAATAGGTCGTTCAGTGTCTCGTTCGCAGTATTGTTTTACAGCATCCAGCACATTCTGTTTAGCAAGAGTGTGTTTCAGTTCAAGGGTGATTATGGCAAAACCGTTCAGGCAAACTACTATATCAATGCTTTGGCGGTCGTCTTCCTCTTGGCGTGCATTGGCGGCGCTTGTAAAATGATACTGACGGATAACGCTAAAGATGTTTTTCTTAGCCAGTTCCTCCTGATGTTTGTTGTCGCTGCGCTCAGGTTTGAAGTATAGTAAATCCAGTGAGTGCTGACTGTTTACCTTCAGTCCGTCACGAAGTAACTGGAACAAGGGCTTTTTCTGCAATTGTTCCGTAATCTTTTTGCCTAACACTTTTTTCCAGTCATAGCCCAATTCCGATTTTACGGCTTGTAGGGTGGGGCGTTGGGTATCTTCCCAAAACTGTTCTAACCTGTCCCAATGGATGCAATTTTTTTTGTCCACCGTTATTTCACTGTCACGGAAAATGCGGTAGCGCCATTTGGTATCAAGTTGATGACAAAAATGATCTTCAAATATTCGTTCCCAATCTTTACGCTGTTTTTTCGGCATAAGCGTTTACTTTTATTTTGCCTGTTACGGCTTCATATATCCTAATCTTTCGTAGCTCTTGTAGTTTTTCAATTTGTGCTTCAATGTTTTTAATGAGTTGGTCAATGGCTGTAGTGCGTTGTTGCAAAAAGTTTGCGATTTCGATTTGTTCCTTTATAGGGGGAAATGCTAACTTGAAAGTCAAAACAAAATTTGTTGAAACTCTTTTTTGTCCAGCTGAACCAGTCATAAAAGCCTCTCCGATTTTCATAAACACGTCACTTTTTGTAACGTGATAGAAATAATGATTATCTAATCTGTTTTTATGACCCCTTACAGTATGAAATTCGGTTGAACCAAAACCAAAATCGCTTTCTAAATTGTTGAGCCAAGCACCTTTGCCGTTCTCAAAGCACGGAGTAATTTTTGCGATGATAACATCATTTTTCTGAAAATATGTGAATCCTTCCCACAATTCAGATACACATCTTTTTTCTGAATTATCAATTTGTCCGTTTTCTGAAACGCTTTCCATTGCTAAAAACACAACTTCAAGGTCTTTCACTTCCTCATATTTTAATTCTTGTTTGGTTGCATTTATGTCTGCCACATTCTTCAACCTCTTCACCTCCCAATGCTTCGGAATTTTACCAAGCCACTCAATACCGCTGTCTTTCATCTCGACTTTGCTTGATGCAGGCATTTCGGCATTGGGTTTTAGCCCTTTGGTAACCGCATTGTTAATTTCAATTTGCCGCAGTTCTTTGAGTCTTTCTGCCTGTGCTTTTTTGTTGGCTATCAAGCGGTCTATCTTTTGGGTTTGGTTGTCTAAGTAGTTGGCGATGGCGAGTTGTTCATCATATTTTGGCAAAGGAAGTTTGAATGTTCCCAAACTCTCTTTTGATAACTCTAAAAAGGTTGTGCCCTGTCCAAGTATGTTTAATTCAATAGATGAAATTGAAATGATGTAATAAAGAAATCTGCTTTCAATTCTGTTTGGAACAAGTGATTTGCAACCTTGATTTGTGCAAAGTTCTTTGCCAGCAATCAGAACATTTCCAATCGGAGCTCTTGTAGTTATAACAACAGAACCAACTGGAACCATCGAAGTTCCGCAGCTTTTATAACCTGCTTCGGTTATTTTGCTTTCGGAGTCATCAATAATTTTATCGAATTTATTAAAGTCTCCAGGCGTTGCCCAAATAATATCTCCATCCCAATATTCTTCCACTGAACTTGATGGTGTAGAACCATTCACAATTGAAGCAACATTTTTTATTCTTAACGTTTTCCAATCAATGGGAACTTCACCAATCCAGTTAATACCGCTGGGCTTATATGTTTCGTATTTGGTTAATTCTGCCATAGCGGTTCGTCTTGCCAATTCAACATGTTGCCTGTTCCATCAGTGGGTATTCCTAAATATTTTATTGGGACTGTGAGATACTTGGCAAAAAGGGTTTCGAGTTTTACTTTGAGGTTGTTTCCTGGGTTGGCTCTTAAAAGCAAGTACTTAAGAACACAGAGGAAGTAGAACAACCGTTTGTTGTTATTGAAGGGTATAGAAATCCAATCGCCTGTAGGATTCAATAACAGCTCAGGTTTAATGGCGAGTTCCTTATTCCAAAGCCGTGCATGATGGGCACAAATATTACGGACATAAGTAAGGGAGTGGAGCCAACTAATAAAAACTGTTGGATGTAGGTCGAAAAAAGAAGCAATGCGTTCTATACAATCGAAAACCAACAAGCGAAGCTCCCTGTCGAAGGAATATGTATCAATAATTTGTTTGAAAGTAGTGCCGGGATTGAAAGTGTCTTTTACAGACTGGTAGGGTGAAAAATAGGCGCTTAGCCTGTAATAGCTTATTTCCTGGAGAAATGAAATGGCTTTGTGCTCATCAGTTACACTGATGCCACGGCTTTTAAGTAAAGCAAGCTGGTCAGTGAAAGACAACGGGGTTTTATTGTAAACTCTTTTACTCATCCCCTTTAAAAATTAAAAAACTCCCCAAGTGTGCATCGCTGAGAGGCCTGAGGAGTGTATTATCTTTGGTAAAGAACTGACTGCGATAAAAGACTCGACATAGTGCGTTGTTCTGATGAGTCGTGGCGAGTATTGTTGATGCAAAGATAACAGAATTTTTCATAATGAAGACTTTTTTTACAAATTAATTCCTAATTCATTCATTAACAAGGTATTTTCTTTTTCTAATAATCCAATTTCATAAACGACCTCAATGGCCTGCCGTAAAGGTTGGTACACATAGAAATGTCTGGTAAAAGGTATTTCGTAGCCCTTTTCCTCTTTGGTGATTTGCCATTTCTTTTCTACTTCCTTTTTCAGAAAGGCTTCTTTATCGTCTTTCCACGGAATGTATTCGGTGTCCTTTACAATCTTAGGTACATTAATAGAAGCTTTCAGTCCAAGTTTGTTTCCGTCCAATGCTTTGCGAATAGTTATAGAAGCATCAGCCGTTTTGTGCTTGGTAGCCAGTTCGCTTTCGGGGTTCAGATTAAAAGTAAACTCGCCCTCTTTCCCCTTTTTGTCCTTCAGTTCGGCCAATCTCTTTTTTTCATCGGCTGTTTTTATCAGTAAGGTGTCGTTTAATTTGTTTTGAGCAACTGTAACTTCTTTTTCTTCGGTTATGGGGTTGCCATTTTCATCGGTTTCTTCCAAATCCAAAAACACTTTGCGAAACGCAAAATCTTCCAGTTCAAATATTTTGCTATAAGGTCCGGTGTCAAATGTTTTGTGAATTTGGATGATTTCGTTGATTTGCGTTTCGTCAATGCGTCTGCGTTTGTTACCTAAGCTGCGTTTCATCGGTTTCCAAAAATCAACGGCATTGATGAGCTGTATTTTACCTTTTCGGTGTTTGGGTTTGTTGTTGCGAATCAACCAAATGTAAGTGGCAATGCCTGTGTTGTAAAACAATTCGGTGGGCAGGGCTACAATGGTTTCCAACCAGTCGTTTTCTAAAATGTATCTGCGTATTTCGCTTTCACCGCTTCCAGCATCACCGCTGAACAAAGGTGAACCGTTGTGGACTATGGCAATAGCAGAACCGCCCAACTCGGCTGGTTTCATTTTGCTAATCATATGCAGAGTAAAGAGCAATTGCCCATCGCTGCTGCGGGGTTGTCCCACATCAAAACGCCCGTTGCTGTTAGCAAGCACTTTCTTTTGAATTTTCTTCCAGCTTTTGCCATAAGGCGGATTAGAGAGCATAAAGTCGAATTGCTCACCTGCTGCACCATCTTCATACAGGGTGTCGCCTTTGGTGATGTAAGCCGTTTCGCCTTTCAGTAATAAGTCGGCTTGTGCTACTGCCCAGGTTTTGTCGTTTACTTCCTGTCCGTACAACACTACTTTGGCATTGGGATTTATTTTTTCTTCAACAAACTCTTTGGCCGCCGAAAGCATACCACCACTACCGCAGGCAGGGTCGTAGATGGTAACGAGTTGTCCGTCTTTGATGGCTTTCTCGTCCATATTGAGCATATGCGTCATCAGGTCAATCACTTCACGAGGTGTATAGTGTTCTCCAGCTTCGGCATTATTGGCTTCGGAAAATTTGCGAACCAACTCTTCAAACACATAACCCATTTTGATGTTGCTCACCTTTTCGGGGCTTAGGTCAATCTCCGAAAAGTCTTTGATGAGTGTGTAAAGGATTTTTTCTTCTGTCAATTTGTTGATGTGTGAACGAATGCCAGAACGGTCAATAATGATTTTGATGTTGTCGGTATAGCCGTTGAGGTATGCAATAAAATTATTTTTGATACTGCTTTCGCCTTCATCTGCGATTATGGCAAGTGTTTTACCACTTGTGTTGTTAAACTTAATTTCCTGTAAGATCTTTCCGTTCAGAATTTGTTCCTGCGTTTTTTTGTCAACCTTAGATAGTTGGCTTTCCAATTCTTCTTTAAGCTGTTCTGTCTTTGCAATCATCACACCTTCAATCCTGCGGATAAGCACCATCGGATAAATAATGTCGGGGTATTCTGTTCGCTGAAAAATATCTCTTAAAACATCATTGGCAGTATTCCAAATGAGCGCTACTTCCTGCGAAATGTCCGTGTCTCTTTTCATTCAAACTATCTTGTTTAATTCGGCTTCTAAATTTCAATTATAGTCGGTTCATTGGCAAAAAACGGCTCTCTTGGTTTTGTAAATGTGCTGTTTTGTAAGCAGGCTGTTTCCATTTTCTTGTCTTTATTCAGAAAAAATTCTTTTGCCATTCTGTTACCTGTTTGTTTTTACAATGAATTCCAACTCATTTATATGTGTCATTTTATGGTGCCAATCTCTCTTTTTGGGGTGGATTGGTGTTATAAAGTTGCACTTATCTCACAAAGGTAAAATAATTTATAATTGATGTCCGGTAAAAAAATTAATCGAGTCAAATTTTGAATATCCAAACCGGTATGTTTGTTTTTGAGTTCTGATACAAAAAAAGTACAAACTTTAGCGGATAGCCGCTATTTAATCAGTTAATGAATTATAGCAACACTTACCGTTTCTTAGAAGATTAAGAATGATGTTGGCGTGAAATTGTCAAGGAAAACATGTTGAAGTGTCAAAATACCTTGTTTCCCGAAATGCAAGGCTTTTGAACATGTTTATTTTAACCCTGTCCAATAGTTGATACCGCTTAGCTTAAAAATAGGTTCTTATTTACTTCTTGTCTTTAGGTTGGTATATCAAGGTCATAGTTGGTTGATACACAATCGGATGAAAATCAATAGTATAGCAGTAAAAAGATAATGGGAATCAAAATTCCGATACTCGTTATTATTGCACCTCGGCGGGTGATTCCATTTTTGCCTTTAAGAATAAAAAGGCCTGATACTGCCAAAATAATTAGCCCTACAGCAAAGGCATCAGAAAACCACACCCACCATTTTTTTGGATTGTAATGCAGGTAATTGACAGCATGAAAGAGAGGTCTTCTTTTGACTCTCTCGATGTTACCGCTACCGGTTTCGATGTTGATATAGGCGCTACCACCATTGAGAAAAATACGTAATGTTTCGGGGTTTGTCATCCTGTGATCTTTATAGCCATCTTCTTCGTCAATTTTTTTTAAAATTTCGAGTACCTCCGACTTCGAAATATTCGGGTCAATAGGATGTCCTATTTCAATACTCTTCTTAATATAAATATAATTTGGATTCCAGTCTTTAAGATGGTTTATGGCAATACCTGAAAGACCGTAGATAAGGGCCATTGCAAAAAAGAAATATCCAAGATCACGATGGATTGCCCGGTTCCATTTACGCCATTTTATTTTCTTCATGTAGTATCTTTTAACAAAAAAGCCGGAACTGATCCGACTTTTATTGTTTTTCAGTTAGTGATTTTTACTCAATTTCTTCGGTAGTCTCAGCTTCTTGAATCTCTACAAATGAATTACAAATTACTGAGTAAAAAGAAAGATGTTCTTGTCCTGACTCAACAAGCTGTTCTCTGTAATTGGCTATTTGATTCCACTCGGCTTGAATGTCACCTTCACCGTGTTCGTGTCCTTCTTCTCCTCTGTGTATTTTCATTTCAGATTCAGGATTGTCGGCTTTAAGTTCGTTTTCCCAGTTTTCAAGATAAGCTTCATCAATACGTAGTTCATCTACAATGCCATTAATTTCTACAATGCTGCCTTCTGCTTCCAAAGGAAAAGCTGCAACTTCGTCGCCGGCTTTAATTTGAAGTCTATCATCCTGATTTTCTCCGACTATGAACATTCGTTTTCCACCATGTTTACATACATGAACTACAAGGCCTCGCATTGTAACTTCTTTTCCAACATATTCTGCCGGATCGGCTAAAAATTCGTCAACGCTAAGTTGAACAATTTCATCAGCCTGTTCTTGATCGGCTTGCTTGGTTGTTGAACCACCGCACGATGCAAAAAATATTGCAATCAGCGCCAAAGAGACGAGATTTCTAATCATTTTTTTCCTCCTGTTTTTAAGTGTAAGTACTTTAAATAGTTTTATTTGCAAATTGCATTGCAAAAATATAGTTTTTAATGATATTCTTGTTGATTGTTTATAATTGTTTAAAAAATATCATCGTTTAATTAAAACTTTAAAATATTTACTTATGGAGAATTTAGGAATAGGAAGCCGTGTTAAGCATCCTGATTTTGGAAATGGCGTAATTATTCAGGTCTCATCTGAGTTTTTCGAAATTGTTTTTATCGAACATGGCTGGAGGAGAATAAAAAGAGATTATGATCAGTTGGAGGTAATAGAGGCTATGGAGCCTGACAGAGATTTGGTTAGCCTTGAGCAGGTAGAAGGTATGATGATAAAGGTTCTTAGGCGGTTTTCTGATCTTCAGGAGATAATTGAGATGGGAGATAAATGGATAGGAGGGAAGATGATTCTTGAACCGGGTAAGAGAGATTTGGCAGTTAAGGAGGTGCCCATTGAAACTTTTTTTCATAAAATTGTAATGGTTCGTGACCGGCTGAGGGTTATGGAGCAAAGAATAAACAGCAGCAACCTGAATGATGAAGAAAAACTCAATTTGCAACAGTACATCACTCGGATTTATGGTAGTCTGACTACTTTTAATTTGCTTTTTAAATATAAAGGCGATTATTTTACTGGAGAAAAAACCTCTTAAAAGTTTTGGTGAATATAGATTATCAATCTCCCTTTGGTGATTTACGAACTACTTTGATCCACCAGGCAGTAATAAAAAGAATGCCGGGCAAAAGAAATGGCAGGCTGTAATAAAAACAAGAATTAAGGTGGGAGATGTTGGTTTTCAAATACACATAATAGGGAAGAAAAATCGCTGTCAGCGTTAATAGGATACCTCCGATAATTTCGACCGACCAACTTAATACATAAGCTATTAGGCAAAGGAAGAAAAACAAGATAACAACCTGTAAATCCTTTGAGTGCAAGCTTAAACCAAAACTATTGATACCCTCGGCAGTGAAGTATGAGATAAAAAACACCATTCCGAGTATTCCGGTAAGCCTTGCAGACCAACGGAACTGACGGTATTTAATCATTAAAAGGAACTTTTTCATAAAGCAGATTAGTTCATGTTAACAATTACAGCAATTTATCCCTTATGATTTAATAAGGCATGATTTAATACTTCGTCTATTGTTTTGACATAAATTAATGTTAGACCGGCAACATATTTTTCCGGTATTTCTTTTACATCTTTTTCGTTCTCTTCTGGAAGTATGATAGTGTTAATCTTTGCTCTTTTGGCAGCTAATATTTTTTCTTTTATTCCGCCAACGGGTAATATTTTTCCTCTTAATGTTATTTCTCCTGTCATTGCCAATCGGGCAAGTACTTTTTTTTGTGTAAAAGCCGAAGCTATAGCTGTCATAATAGTTATTCCTGCCGAAGGACCGTCTTTTGGGGTCGCGCCTTCGGGAATATGTACATGTAGATTTTGTTTCTCAAAGACATCTGAATCAATATTAAAATTATCGGAATGAGCTTTGAAATATTCGTAAGCTATGGTTGCCGATTCTTTCATTACATCGCCAAGGCTGCCTGTCATAGTGAGCAACCCTTTTCCGCGACTAAGGCTGGCTTCAACAAAGAGTATCGTGCCGCCAACTGCTGTCCATGCTAACCCTGTTACAACGCCCGCTACATCGTTTGATAACTGTCGCTCTTTTTGAAATTTAGGGGGGCCTAATAGTCGAGCTGCTGTTTTTTTGGTTACTTTTTTGTCATAATCAAGGTTCTCAGCTATCAGTCGCGCATGACCTCTAATGAGCTTGGCAATATTTTTTTCCAAAAGTCGTACTCCTGACTCACGTGTATAATCTTCAATTATTGTCTGAATAGTTTGTTTTGGGAAAGATAGCTGCTTTGGCGTTACGCCATGTTCTTTTAGCTGTTTAGGTATCAGGTGTCTTTTGGCAATCTCTAATTTTTCTTCGAGCAGATAACCACTTATTTCAATTACTTCCATTCGGTCGCGCAATGCCGGATGTACCGTGCTGAGGGTATTGGCTGTTGCCAAAAATAACACCTTCGACAGGTCGTATTCGAGTTCAAGAAAGTTATCATAGAAAGTGGTGTTCTGTTCGGGATCAAGAACCTCAAGCAAAGCAGCAGAGGGATCGCCGCTTATGTTGGCGCCGATAACTTTGTCAATTTCATCTAAAACAAAAACAGGATTTGATGATTTAGCCTTTTTTATGCTTTGGATAATACGTCCGGGCATAGCTCCTATATAGGTTTTTCGATGACCTCTGATTTCAGCTTCGTCTCTCAGCCCGCCTAACGACATTCTTATGTATTTTCGGCCTAAAGCGTTAGCAATAGATTTGCCCAACGATGTCTTCCCGACGCCAGGAGGCCCAGTTAGGCAAATAATTGGTGATTTCATGTCCTTTTTTAACTTAAGAACAGCCATGTATTCGATAATTCTTTCTTTTACCTTTTCAAGGCCAAAATGATCTTTATCAAGAACTTTTTGTGCATTCGAAAGATCAAAATTATCTTCTGTAAATTCATTCCAAGGTAATTCAACTAAGGTCTCCAAATAATTTACCTGGATGGAGTAATCCATTGAGTTTGGATTTATTCGGTTAAGCTTGTTTACCTCTTTATCAAAGACTTCCTGAACATCTTTGCTCCATTTTTTTTGCTTTGCCAGATTTTTCAATTCTTCAATTTGTTGCATGTGCCCTGAGCCGCCAAGTTCTTCTTGAATTGTTTTCAACTGCTGGTTAAGGATGTAATCCCTATGTTGTTTATCTAATTCAAGTTTAACTTTATCCTGAATCTGGTTTTTTAATTCGAGCATTTGCAGCTCTTTACTCAAGGCTGCCAATACTTTTGTAGCACGTTGTGTAATATCCGAAATTTCAAGAAACGTTTGTTTGTCGGCTGCTGAAATGTTGAGGTTGCTCGAGATGAAGTTGACCAAAAAGACCGGGCTTTCAATGTTCTTTATAGCAAAAGCTCCTTCGCTCGGGATGTTGGGCGAAATATTAATAATCTTTATAGCCAGATCCTTCAGCGATGAAATGAGAGCTTGAAAACTTTTGTCGTGTGTTACCTTTATCTCGGTAGGTTCAAAGGGTGATATTCTTGCCAGGAAATAAGGCTCTTGCGAAATCATCTCATCAAGTCTAAATCTTTTTTTGCCCTGTATTATGACCGTGGTGTTACCATCAGGCATTTGCAATACTTTGATTATTGTGGCAACAGTACCTATTGTAAAAAGATCATCAGGCGTAGGGTCTTCTGTTTCCGATTGTTTTTGAGCAATTACGCCGATTGATTTTTTCTTGTTGTAATATTCTCTAACCAGTCGTATAGATTTATCACGCCCAACGGTTATCGGAATAACTACACCCGGGAATAGTACTGTGTTTCGTAAAGGAAGAATAGGAAGCGTTTCAGGAAGTTCCTCAGAATTGATAATCTCTTCATCTTCCTGCGAAAGAAGCGGGATAAATTCAGTTTCACCTTCAGCTATATCACTGAGAAGAATGGCGTCTTTGTCAGAAATTCCAAACATAAATATTTGCGTGTCAAATTATCAAATAAAAATTTAAAGATTCGGCAGAAACAAGCCCACTGTCAAAAAAGTAACAAGAAAAATGAATTAATGTTTTTAGTGATAAATGATGGAATACTATTATTTTGAGAATATTTAATAGAAAGAGGGTTTTAGGTTATTGGTAAACAAATGCAATATTTTGATAAAACAGTGTTCAGAGCCGTTTCTTTCAACTTTGTTAATTTAATGTCTTCGGTTAAGTTTAGTCAGCTTATAAACATGGCGTAGGATTTGCTCTTCAACAGAGTTAAATTCAATGTTTCGGCGTTTGAATACTTGTTTGGCCACCTCTATTGCTTTATCTATATCGTAATGAGTAAAGCCTGCGGTTCCACCCCATGAGAACGAAGCAATAAAATTTCTCTGGAAACCGGCGCCAAAAATATTTGCATTAACTCCTACTACTGTACCGGTATTAAACATTGTATTTATGGCACATTTTGAATGATCGCCCATGATAAGCCCGCAAAACTGCAATCCGGTTGGTATAAATGTTTGATCTGGATAATTCCATGCTTTTACCTGATCGTAAGTATTTTTAAGGTTCGATGAATTTGTATCTGCGCCAATATTGCACCAGTCGCCCAATACTGAATTGCCCAAAAAGCCATCGTGAGCTTTATTGGTGTAGTTTCCTATGACCACATTATTACATTCGCCACCAACTTTGGAAAAGGTGCCTATTGTTGTTGCGCCATAAATTTTTGCTCCCATTTTCACAACCCCGCCTTCACAAAGTGCAAAGGGACCACGTATATTAGCGCCTTCCATCACTTCAGCATTTTTTCCGATGAAAATTGGACCAGTGGAAGTGTTTAATATAGCTCCATTAACAACAGCGCTTTTGTCAACGAATAATTTACCGTTGCCAATTATCGTATTTGTGGAATTAAGCTTTTGGTCGTGCCCTTGTTTTACGGCCATATCAAAATCCATTTCGATGGCCTGATGATTGAACGTGAAAATATCCCATGGATAATTTAATTTCAAACAATCGCCTTCGTAAAGATGACTTATGGTACTTTCACTATTTTGGGAGGGAGCTGATCCGAAATCGCCAGTATCAATTCTTTGAGCTATGACCTCTTCTTTGTCATTAACTATGGATTCGTTTTTACCTAAACGTTTGATTTTTTTTACTAATTCCTTGTTGGGTATGATAGATCCATTGATCAATATTGTCTCATCCGATGAGTTAAAAGGATATTTCTCGCTGAGGTAATCTTCGGTAAGGCTATAAGTTTTTGCTTTAAGATAAGTTTCCCACTTTTCTCTAATGGTCATTATCCCAACTCTTAAATCAGCAATAGGCTTGGTAAATGTCAGTGGTAAAAGATTGTTTCGGGAAGAATCGTCGAATAAAATGTAAACCATAATTTTTTTTCGCAAATGTAGGTAAATTACTTGTTGTTTATCTATTCTTATGTGAATTTTTGTAAAAGGATGAAATTTATTTTTTTATCGGCTGAGGGTATAAAAATAATCTACCAACTGCTTTTGAACAATTTCGCAACTCAAGGCATCAATTTTTTTCTACTCCGCCGATAATACAATGTAGTGAATAATGAACGATTATAGATATCTTAATAGGCGTATTGATTCAATCCAAAGAAAAAGTGAGATTGATCTCAAAAGAGCTTTTAAACTCTTAGATTGTTAGTTAGTTTATCATCAGTTGACTAAAGATTTTTTACCAATTTCCAATTTTTAATCAAAGCTTATCAGTAGAAAGGTCTTTTAGGTTAAACTATTGACTTTATAGGAGCAATCAGTGATTGATAATCTTCTTAATGGCAACAAAAAAGCTCCCAATTGTTTTGAGAGCTATTATCAATCTTTTGATTTTTTATCTATGCTATTCTTACTCTTTACTTTGGTAATGTTTCTTGTATCTGTTTAAGAACTTATCCACACGTCCTGCGGTATCAACAAGTTTCATTTTCCCTGTAAAATAGGGATGTGAAGTGTGCGAAATTTCGAGCTTAATGAGAGGATACTCGTTGCCATCTTCCCATTTGATGGTCTCTTTACTAAATGCAGTTGACTTGCTCAGGAATGCATAGCCATTAGAAATATCCTGAAAAACAACAAATCTGTATTCTTTTGGATGAATCTCTTTTTTCATGTTTAATTGATGTTTATTTTGGGCTGCAAAAGTAATATTTTTAATCTTTTTGCAAGGATAAATTGTAAAATTTTATTTTAAATTAAGCAAAAATGCCAGAGTATCAATATCATCTGCATAATCCCATAATGCTGGTTCTTGTGTTTTTCCAGGTTTTACATTCATTTTATGTCGAATAATTGGATCAGTTGATACAATACATTGTATTTTTTTGCTATTAGTAATCAATATTTTACTTACCTGATCAATATTTTGGTAATATTCATAAAAAACAACTGCTACCGGTGAGTTAAATTTTTCATCTTCTTTAAGAATGATAAAACCATTGTCGAGATGAGTAACTTTGTTGACTAAATAAACTGCTTTGTTGTAATCGTAATTATTCTTGTATTTATTATGGTTTATTAAATCAGCAAAATTTTTTGCAACTAAAAAAAACTTATTGAAGTTGTAATTTTCTGGCACAAAGAGTTTTGAAACATTACGGCAGCCGAGGCCAAAGTATCTGAAGATATCTTCGCATAACCCTTTCAATTCGTCAAATGATTCTTCACCTGTCAGTACTGCCACCGAATTACGATTTTTTCGGATAAGGTGGGGGTATTTACCAAAATAATATTCGAAATATCGTGATGTATTGTTGCTTCCTGTGGCTATAATTGCATCAAAATCAGAGATTGTCCCCTCTTCAAATGTAATCATATCTTTAAAATCAGGTTCTATTTTCACTAAAAGGGTATGTATCAATGGCAACAGAACATTGTCGTTTGAGGATAGTTTTATTTTGATCTTGTGCCCGGAAATGAGCCCGCAGATATAATCGTGAAAACCTACAAGCGGGATATTGCCAGCCATAATTATCCCTATTTTATTTATTCTTTTAGGTTCAAAGAGGCTTTTTGAATATTTTTTTGTCCATTTTTCAAGATCAAAAATGTTTAAAGAACGTCCCAGCGCTTTGAGTGCAAAACTTACATTAGATTCAGTGAACCATCCGTTATTGTGGTGAACATGTCTGACAGTTTCATTTAATTTATTAAGGTCTGTCGCAACATGTTTGAAATGTTCAGGATCAGGATTTGTGAGTATTTCACCAAGTTTTGATAAAGCCCTTATTTGTTTTGTTAAATCCACAGTTAAGAAATGATAGATATGATGAAACGTGTTGCAAAACTAACGAGAAAAGGTTTGTTATTGTGTAACTGGCATTTTTTTTATTCAGCATTAGTCTTTGTTCCATGCAAATCTTATTGTGCTGATTTTAGCCATTTGATCCGGGTTGGTCAAAAAAAGGATAATAATTTTGATTTTTTTTAGTAATAATTTGTAAAACAAAAAATAGATGTACCTTTGCACCCGCAAATTCAGTGAGATTTTTAATATTTAGCATTGATTTGCTATTAGTTTTTTGAAGAGAAATATTAAGGAAACCTGATAAAATGAGGTAGTTAAAGGTTTCTAATGGTTTTAAAAAAAAGCCATTTCACCTCACCTTTTTATATCCCTCCTTAATTATTTCCGAGAGTTTTATTTTGTGTTTTAATTAGTTTACAAGCGATTTTTTTTAAAAATCACTTGGTGTGTTTAATAATTTAATACTTTTGCACCCCCAAAAATTTGGGGTTAATGTAATGAAATTAAAATTAAAAGTCTGATTATGCCGACTATACAACAGTTAGTTCGTAAAGGACGTAAAAGATTAACTGCAAAGAGTAAATCTCCGGCTTTGGACAGTTGTCCACAGCGCAGAGGTGTTTGTGTTCGTGTTTACACTACTACTCCTAAAAAACCTAACTCAGCAATGCGTAAGGTTGCAAGGGTAAGGCTTACCAATGGGAAAGAGGTTAACGCTTATATTCCGGGTGAAGGGCACAATCTTCAGGAGCACTCTATTGTAATGATCCGTGGCGGACGTGTTAAGGACCTTCCAGGGGTAAGATATCATATTATTAGAGGCGCCTTAGATACCTCTGGCGTCGAAGGCCGTAAGCAGAGAAGATCGAAATATGGAGCTAAACGTCCAAAACAGAAATAAACTGAATTAATACATTAGTAATAGTTTTTTAAATGAGGAAAGCGAAACCAAAAAAGAGAATTATTCTGCCCGATCCCAGATTTAATGATCAACAGGTAACCAAATTTGTTAACAACCTGATGCTTTGCGGGAAAAAAGAGGCTGCTTACAGTATTTTTTACGAAGCTATTGACATTGTTGAGGATAAGCTCAAAGAGAATGGCCTTGATGTTTGGAGAAAGGCGCTTGCCAATGTTACCCCTTCTGTAGAGGTAAGAAGCCGTAGGGTAGGAGGCGCTACTTTTCAGATTCCTACAGAAATACCGCCTTCCCGTAAGCAGTCAATCGGTATGAAAAATTTGATACAATTTGCCCGTAAGCGAAATGAGAAGTCTATGGGTAAAAAACTTGCCGCAGAGATAATGGCTGGTTACAAAGAAGAGGGCGGAGCTTTTAAAAGGAAAGAAGATATTCATAGAATGGCCGAAGCCAATAAGGCTTTCTCACATTTCAGATTTTAAAATATTAAATTATCATTGAATAAGTAAAGTAATTGATGCTTAATGATTTAATACATACTAGGAATATAGGTATTATGGCTCATATTGATGCTGGTAAAACCACCACTACTGAGCGAATACTCTATTATACCGGCATCAATTACAAAATTGGCGAGGTGCACGATGGCGCTGCCACTATGGATTTCATGGCGCAGGAACAGGAACGAGGCATAACAATAGGCGCTGCTGCAACTACCGTTTATTGGAATTTTAATAATCAACCTTACAGGATTAATATTATTGATACACCAGGTCATGTTGATTTTACTGTAGAGGTTGAAAGATCGCTAAGGGTACTCGATGGCGCCGTAGCAGTATTTTGCGCAGTTGGTGGTGTAGAACCACAGTCGGAAGCTGTATGGCGGCAGGCCGATAAATATATGGTTCCAAGGATCAGTTTTGTCAACAAAATGGATCGTGCAGGAGCCGATTTCTTTAATGTAATAAATCAGATACGAGATAAATTAGGCGCTACACCAATCCCACTACAAATCCCAATAGGAGAGGAAGATAATTTTTCAGGTGTGGTTGACCTTATTGCTAATAAAGCATTTCTATGGGATGAGTCGGATTATGGTTCTTCAGTAGTACAAGTAGAAATACCTGACAAGCTTGTACCTTTAGTAAATGAGTATAGAATGCGACTTATCGAAGGTGTGGCTGAAGAGAGTGACGAACTGCTCGAAAAGTTTCTTAAAGACTCATCTTCGATAACAAAGGAAGAGATAATTGCAACCGTTCGTAAAGCTACTCTTGAAATGAGAATCACTCCCGTTTTGTGTGGTTCGGCATTTAGAAATAAAGGAATACAGATGTTGCTTGATGCGATAGTAGCATTTTTACCAAATCCCGTTGAATTGCCACCTGTATCAGGCATTAACCCGTTTACGGAAAAGAAAGAATTCAGGCGTCCTGATCGTGATGAGGATTTTGCAGCATTGGCATTCAAAATCAAATCGGATCCTTATGTTGGCAAGATTGCTTATCTCAGAGTTTATTCTGGATTTGTAAAACTTGGTGAACAAGTGTTAAACGTAAATACAGGCCGAAAAGAACGCATTACGAAGCTAATGCAGGTACATGCAAGTAAATATCAGCCCATCGAAACCGTTGAAGCCGGTAATATTTGCGCTTTAGTTGGTTTTAAAGAAATCCGTACCGGTGATTCTTTAGCATCAATTCAGCATCCAATATTGCTGGATATGATAAGTTTCCCTGAACCTGTTATCAACATGGCTGTTGAGCCAAAGACACAGGATGATGTGGAAAAGCTTCAAGCCTCTTTAGTAAAACTTACTGAAGAAGACCCTACTTTTAAAGTTAGGGTGGATGAAGAGACCGGGCAGACAATTATTAGTGGTATGGGAGAACTTCACTTAGAAGTTAGACTTGATGAATTGAGACGAGAATACAATATTGAATGTAATCAGGGAAAACCACAGGTTTCGTATAAGGAGGCATTTTGTAATACTATTGTTCATCAGGAAATTTACAAACATCAGACTGGTGGAAAAGGCAGATTTGCCGATATAACCTTTGAAATAGGTCCTGCGGATGACAAAGAGATGAGAGGCTTACAGTTTGTTGATGAAATCAAAGGTGGTATATTGCCGAAGGAGTACATTAATGCTGTAAAACGTGGTTTTGAGATGTCAATGATGAATGGAGTCTTAGCTGGTTTCTCGGTATATAACATGAAAGTTGTATTGAAAAGCGGTTCGTTTCACCAGATTGACTCCGATCCGCTTGCCTTTGAAATTGCTGCAAAAATTGGTTTTCGTAATGCTGCTCGTATGATGAGCCTTACTTTGATGGAGCCAGTTATGCGGCTTGAGGTTATTACCCCCGACCAGTATTTAGGAGAGGTGAGCAGCGATTTGAATCGTCGGAGAGGACAAATTGAGGACGTCTCATCCAAATATAACGCTCAGGTTTTAAGAGCTAAAGTGCCATTGGCCGAAATGTTCGGTTATATTACACAACTTCGTTCTCTTACACAAGGCCGAGCGCTATATACCCTTGAGTTTTCGCATTATGCCGATCTACCAACCGATCTGCTCGAACAGGTTTTGTACAAAATAAAAGGATACATAGTTAAAGTTTAAAAAAATATAAAATTATTTAATCATAATTTACAGTGAGTCAAAGGATAAGAATTAAATTAAAATCATACGATCATAACTTGGTTGATAAATCAGCCGAGAAGATTGTTAAAACAGTAAAGACTACAGGAGCGGTTGTTAGCGGTCCAATACCTTTGCCAACCAACAAAAAGATCTTTACAGTGAACCGTGCGACTTTTGTAAACAAAAAATCAAGAGAACAGTTTGAGGTCTCTTCTTACAAAAGACTACTTGATATTTACAGCTCAACTGCCAAAACCATTGATGCATTGATGAAACTTGAGCTTCCAAGTGGTGTTGAAGTTGAGATCAAGGTTTGATAAATAGAGAGCATTCATTATATTTGACAACATAAATCATAAAGGATAATGTCAGGAATAATTGGAAAAAAGATAGGAATGACTGGAATTTTCGATGAGAATGGGAAAAATATTCCTTGTACTATCGTCGAGGCTGGGCCATGTATTGTAACACAGATCAAAACAAAAGAAAAAGATGGATATGAAGCTCTTCAACTTGCTTATGAAGATCTTAAGGATAAACATGTAACAAAGCCGATTGCTGGTCATTTTAAAAAAGCAGGGATAACCCCAAAACGAATAGTTAGGGAATTCACTAGGTTTGAAGAAGGAAACCGTAAAAAGTTTGGTGAAAAAATTACCGTTGATATTTTTGTTGAAGGAGAGTATATAGATGTTGTTGGGATATCGAAAGGTAAAGGCTTTCAGGGCGTTGTAAAAAGGCATAATTTCAGGGGTTCGGGCGATGCATCTCATGGTCAGCACAACCGTTTGAGGGCGCCTGGATCAATAGGAGCTTCTTCGTCGCCTTCACGTGTTTTCAAAGGTACATGTTTACCCGGTCAGATGGGTAACAAGCGTGTCAAGATGATTAACCTGAAAATCATGAAGATTATCCCAGAAAAGAATTTATTATTAATTAAAGGAGCAGTTCCAGGACCTAATGGATCAATTTTAATAGTAGAAAGATGGAGTTAACAGTATATAAAATAAATGGTGAAAAAACCGATCGTACAGTAACCCTTGATGATAACATCTTTGGTATTGTTCCGAATGATCACGCTATCTATTTGGATGTAAAGCAAATAATGGCCAATAGGCGTCAGGGAACACATAGCACCAAACAAAGAAGCGAGGTTGCCGGGAGCACCCGCAAGTTGAAAAGACAGAAGGGTACCGGAGGAGCACGTGCCGGCAGTATTAAAAATCCGATTTTCAGAAGCGGTGGTAGGACTTTTGGGCCACAACCAAGGGTATATCGTTTTAAACTTAATAAAAAGTTGAAACGACTTGCGCGAAAATCAGCGCTGAGTTATAAGGCAGAGAGTGGAAACATAATGATAGTTGAGGATTTTAATTTCGAAACTCCAAAGACAAAAAATTTCCTTGCTATCCTAAAATCTCTTAATATTAACGAAACGAGAGTTTTGATGCTAACGCCAAACGTTGATAGAAATATCTATCTCTCCACCCGTAACCTTGGCAATATTACCTATTTAGATGCAAAAAGCCTAAATACTTATGAAGTATTAAAGGCTAAACAACTTATAATACTTGAAAGCTCTCTTAATGACATAAAAGAGATGTTTGCAAATTAAATGAAGTAATTATCTAAAACAGAGGAGAATAATAATGGATATTTTAATTAAACCGATAATTACGGAAAAGATGACCGAGTTGGGCGAAAAGCTTAACCGATATGGATTTATTGTGCATAAAAGCGCCAATAAATTGCAGATTAAAAAGGCAGTTGAAGATCTATACGGAGTAAAGGTTGATGCTGTTAACACAATTATAAATTCTGGCAAAAGAATGTCGAGAAACACTAAGTCAGGAATAATTGTTGGCAGGACTGCAAAAGTAAAAAAGGCTATTGTTACCGTAGCTAAAGGAGAAAAAATTGATTTTTACAGCAATATTTAAGATAAATGGCTCTAAGAAAATTTAAACCGACAACATCCAGTCAGCGCTTTAAACTTATTAGTGCGTTTGATGATATTACTACTGATAAACCAGAGAGAAGCTTACTTGAGCCGCTAAAAAAGTCAGGAGGCAGGAATAATCAGGGTAGGATGACTATGCGATATATTGGCGGAGGCCATAAACAGAAATATCGTGTCATTGATTTTAAGCGTGATAAAGAGGGCATGGCTGCCGAAGTGTTGACTGTGGAATATGATCCAAATCGTAGCGCCCGCATTGCATTAGTTCTATATTCCGATGGAGAAAAAAGATATATTTTAGCTCCAAACGGCATTAAAGTAGGTCAAACCATAATGTCTGGTTTTGGCGCTTCGCCCGATATTGGAAATTCCCTTTATCTGAGTGAAATTCCATTCGGAACACTCATTCATAACATTGAGCTTCGTCCGGGGCAAGGTGGAAAAATTGCCCGTAGCGCTGGTTCTTATGCTCAGCTAATGTCAAGAGACGGTAAATATGCAATCCTTAAATTCCCTTCGGGAGAAACGAGAATGATATTGCAAACTTGCAAAGCTACTATTGGAACTATTTCGAATCAAGATCATAACCAGGAGATTTCCGCCAAAGCAGGACGTAGTCGTTGGTTAGGAAGAAGGCCACGAACCAGAGGCGTTGTGATGAACCCGGTTGACCACCCAATGGGCGGAGGCGAAGGAAAAGCATCTGGCGGTATCCCAAGATCGAGAAAAGGATTGCCTGCAAAGGGTTATAAAACCAGATACAAGAAAAAAGCTTCAAACAAATATATTATTGAAAGACGTAAAAAATAATTCTTAAACTGAAGATAAGATGAGTCGTTCGTTAAAAAAAGGACCATATATTTATTATAAATTGGAGAAAAAGGTTTTAGATGCACAGGAATCAAAGAAGAAGAGTGTGATTAAAACTTGGTCAAGAGCATCAATCATCTCTCCGGATTTTGTGGGTTTGACCATTGCTGTCCATAATGGTAATAAATTCATCCCCGTTTATGTAACCGAAAATATGGTAGGTCATAAACTGGGTGAGTTTGCGCCAACTCGTCAGTTTAGAGGTCATGCAGGTAAAAAGGATAAAGGAAGGAAATAAAGCAAAATAATCATGGGTACACGAAAACATAAAATGGCAGAAGAGCGTAAATTGGCAAGGAAGACTCTTTACATCGCTAAGTTGTCCAATTGCCCGACATCGCCTCGTAAAATGAGACTTGTTGCCGACCTTATCAGAGGTAAGGATGTTGAATCAGCTCTTAACATATTAAAGTATACACAAAAAGAAGCATCCGAAAGATTATACAAACTCTTGTTATCTGCTATAGCTAATTGGCAGGAGAAAAATGAGGGTGTAAGGATGGAAGAGAGCAATTTGTTTGTAAAATCAATTATGGTTGATAGTGCACGACAGCTAAAACGTATCAGGCCTGCCCCTCAAGGACGCGCCCACAGGATCAGGAAACGTTCAAATCATGTTACCCTCATCCTTGATAGCTTAGTTAAGCCAGAATTTGAAGAAGCGATTAATAATTAATAAAAAAAAAGTAATCATCAATATTTCAATATTTAATGGGACAAAAAACTAATCCAATAGGTCTTAGGTTAGGTATCATCAAAGGATGGGATTCCAACTGGTATGGTGGTAAAAACTTTGGCGAAAAGCTCGTTGAGGACGATAAAATTAGAAAATATCTATTTGCCCGTTTATCAAAAGCTGGAGTCTCAAAGATTCAAATAGAACGTACTCTAAAACTTGTTACTGTTACCATTCATACAGCCAGGCCGGGTATTATTATTGGAAAAGGCGGGCAGGAGGTTGATAAGTTGAAAGAGGAATTGAAAAAACTTACAGGTAAAGAGATGCAAATCAATATTACAGAGATTAAACGTCCTGAGCTTGATGCCTATCTTGTTGCCAACAATATTGCCCGACAGATCGAAGGTCGTATTTCGTTTCGTAGAGCCATAAAAACTGCCATTGCCTCCACCATGCGTATTGGAGCTGAAGGTATAAAGGTGTTGATAAGTGGAAGGTTGGGTGGCGCCGAAATGGCTCGACGTGAGATGTATAAAGAAGGTCGTACGCCTCTGCATACACTTAGGGCCGATATAGATTACGCACACGCCGAAGCTCATACTACCTATGGAAGGATTGGAATAAAAGTATGGATTTGTAAAGGTGAGATATTTGAAAAAGTGGACATTGTGCCTATGCCAGGTTCTGAAAAGAGAACAAGAGGTTCGGGGGGGGCAATGCCACAAGGCGCTGGCCGTCGTGTAAGATCGAAACAACGTTTTAATGAGAGAAAATAAATTGTATAGCTGAAAATAGAAAAACTTAGAAATAATGTTACAGCCAAAGAAAAGCAAATACAGAAAGCAGCAAAAGGGCAAAATGAAAGGAAATGCCCAAAGAGGCCATGAGTTGGCGTTTGGTTCTTTCGGTATTAAAGCGCTGGAAGAAGCATGGATTACCGGACGTCAGATTGAAGCTGCCCGTCAGGCGGTTACCCGTTACATGAAACGTGAAGGGCAAATATGGATTAAGATATTTCCAGATAAGCCTGTTACTAAAAAACCTGCAGAGGTACGTATGGGTAAAGGAAAAGGTGCGCCAGAATATTTTGTGGCTCCCGTAACCCCAGGTCGTATTTTATTTGAAGCGGATGGGGTGCCATTAGAAGTAGCAAAAGAAGCACTTAGGCTTGCAGCACAAAAATTACCGATAACCACGAAATTTATCGTTAGAAAAGATTACGTTGAATAATACTAAACAGCAATGAAACAGAGTGTTATCATAGAATTGTCAAACGATGACTTACTTGAACGATTAGAAGGGGAACAAAAACAACTTACCAGGTTAAGACTAAATCATGCAGTATCTGATTTGGAAAACCCTAAGAAAATCACCTACTATCGTAGAACAGTTGCACGACTAAAAACGGAAATTAGAAAAAGACAACTTGAAGGAAAATTATAATAGTAAAATACAATGGAAGATAAAATAACAAGACCTTTGCGTAAAGAAAGAATGGGACTGGTTGTAAGCAATAAGATGGAAAAAACTATCGTCGTTCAGGTTGATCGAAAGGTAAAACACCCCATTTACGGAAAGTTTATTCGTAAAAGTACGAAGTTTATGGCCCATGATGAAAAGAATGAATGTAATATCGGCGATAAAGTACGTATAATGGAAACCAGACCATTGAGCAAAAATAAATGTTGGAGATTAACAGAAATCATTGAAAGGGCTAAATAGTCATGATACAGAAAGAAACAAGATTATTAGTTGCTGATAACAGCGGCGCCAAAACCGTACAATGTATTAGTCTTCTTGGCGGTACACGTCGGCGCTATGCATCCATTGGCGATATTATTATCGTTAGCGTCAAAAGCGCTATCCCTGCCGGGAACATTAAGAAAGGCACCGTGTCCAAAGCAGTTATTGTACGGACAAAAAAAGAGATTCGCAGGCCTGACGGTAGTTATATTAGATTTGACGACAATGCAGTAGTATTGCTGAATAATGCCGGCGAGATGTTTGGAACCCGTATCTTTGGCCCTGTAGCAAGGGAATTGCGAGAAAAACAATATATGAAAATCGTTTCACTTGCACCAGAAGTGCTCTAAATTTATAAGAAGATGAAAAAGCAAAAACTTCATATTAAAAAAGGTGACAACGTTTTAGTTCTCACGGGCGATTCAAAAGGACTTAAAGGAAAAGTCTTAGTTGTTGAACCCGATAAACAAACAGCCATAGTTGAAGGTGTAAAAATGGTTAGTAAACATACGAAACCGAATAAAGAAAACCCTCAAGGAGGCATTATTAAGAAGGCTTCGCCAATTCATGTATCAAATTTGATGGTAGTTGATAACACAGGTAAAGCTACACGTATTGGTCGTAAGTTAGATGAGAAAAAAAATAAACTGGTTCGCTATTCTAAAAAATCAGGGGAGGTAATTAGATAATGAGTTACGTACCAAGACTTAAGGAAAAATTTAATAATGAAATTCATCCTGCTTTGATAAAGCAGTTTGAATTTAAAAATCCTATGCAGGTGCCTAGGCTGCTTAAAATAGTGGTAAATCAGGGACTTGGAGATGCTATTGCCGACAAGAAACTTATTGAATTTGGGGTATCAGAGATGACTTTGATAACCGGCCAGAAAGCTGTGGTTACAAAATCGAAAAAAGATATCTCTAATTTTAAATTAAGACGTGGAATGCCTATTGGCGTGAAAGTTACTTTGCGCGGCAACCAGATGTTCGAGTTTTTAGACCGTTTGATTTCCGTTGCAATACCACGCGTTAGAGACTTCAGAGGAATTAGCGATAAAGGATTTGATGGTCGGGGAAATTATACATTAGGCATAAGTGAGCAAATTATATTTCCCGAAATCAATATTGATAAGGTGAATAAAATCAATGGAATGGATATTACTTTTGTAACATCTGCGGATAATGATAGAGAAGCGCATGCTTTATTAAAAGAGTTTGGATTACCATTTAAAAATCAACAATAAGATCTGATCTATGGCAAAAGAATCAATGAAAGCCAGGGAAGTCAAAAGACAAATGCTTGTTGACAAGTATGCCGAAAAGCGTACAGCCTTAAAGCAAGCTGGTGATTATCAGGCGCTGCAAAAATTACCGAAAAACGCCTCTCCAGTACGACTTCACAATCGTTGTCAAATTACTGGAAGACCAAAAGGTTATATGAGGCATTTCGGAATCTCACGTATTAATTTTCGCGAAATGGCGCTTAAAGGACTTATCCCAGGTGTGAAAAAAGCAAGTTGGTAAAATAGAATTTGAAAATAAATAATTAATTAAGGAAATATGTTAACTGATCCCATTGCAGATTATCTCACACGAATAAGAAATGCCATAATGGCTGGACATCGCATCGTAGAAGTCCCTTCGTCGAAAATGAAAAAGGAGATAACCAAAATACTTTTTGAAAAAGGATATATCCTTAACTACAAGTTTGAAGATGATAAGTTTCCTGCAACGATAAAGATCGCATTAAAATATCATCCGGTTAGTAAACTTTCGGCCATCAACTCTATTAAGAGAGTTAGCCGTCCGGGACTTCGCAAATTCGTTGGTGTGGATGAACTTCCACGAGTACTTAACGGATTGGGAATTGCAATCATCAGCACCTCGCAAGGCTTGATGACTGACAAAGAAACTAAAAAATTAAGAGTAGGCGGCGAAGTCGTTTGTTATATCAGTTAAAAAAGGAGAAGAAATGTCACGAATAGGAAAATTACCGATAACGATTCCTGCAGGCGTAGAGATTAAAGTATCAGACAAAAATCTTGTTACTGTAAAAGGCGCCCTTGGGTCGCTCCAGCAGCAGGTTCATCCCGATATGACAATAGAGATCGAAAATGGAACGCTTAGCGTCAAACGTCCAACCGAACAAAAAAGACATAAAGCAATGCACGGTCTCTATCGTACACTTATTGCCAATATGGTTCACGGAGTGTCAAAAGGATATCAGATTAAACAGGAATTAGTCGGAGTGGGTTACAAAGCTACCCATACTGGTAAAGCGCTCGAACTATCGCTGGGCTTTTCACATAGTGTTATGGTTATTATGCCCGATGAAGTTAAAGTTGAGGCTGTTACTGATAGAGGTAAAAATCCGATTATAACACTAACATCGCACGATAAGCAATTGATAGGACAGGTTGCTGCAAAATTGCGGTCGTTACTTAAACCAGAACCTTATAAAGGCAAAGGTCTTAAATTTGTCGGTGAAGAGATTAAACGTAAATCCGGTAAGACTTCAGCTAAATAAAAATTGAAATAAACAAGTTTATCAATAGATAAAACCCATTGAGAAAATGACAATTAAAGACAAAAAGAAATTCAGAAGAAATAGGATCAAGATGCGGATTAGAAAGAGGATTATTGGTTCATCCACAAAACCCAGAATGACCGTATTTAGGAGTAACAAAGAGATTTATATTCAGTTGATTGATGATCTGAACCAAAAAACCTTGGTTTCAGCTTCCTCTTTGGGAAAAGATTTTGAAAAAGAAAAAATGACCAAAATGGAACAGGCTAAGCGTGTTGGGGCGCTTATTGCCCAAAAGGCTGCCGATGTTGGTATTGAAACCGTGGTTTTTGACAGAAATGGATATTTATATCATGGCCGTGTAAAAACTCTCGCCGATGCAGCAAGAGAAGCGGGTCTTAAATTTTAACTAAAATTATGGCAAACGTAAATGTAAAGAGAGTTAAGTCAAGCGAAATCGAATTTAAAGACAGGCTTGTACACATTCAGAGAGTTACTAAAGTAACCAAAGGAGGCCGTACGTTCAGTTTTTCAGCCATTGTAGTGGTCGGAAATGAACAAGGCGTGGTAGGCTACGGCTTGGGAAAAGCTAAAGAGGTTACTGCTGCTATCGCAAAGGGAATTGATGATGCAAAGAAAAACCTTATCAGTGTGCCTATTATAAATGGTACCGTGCCTCATGAAGGTATAGGGAAATTTAGCGGTGCAAGGGTCTTTATGAAACCGGCTGCTGCCGGTACCGGACTGATTGCCGGTGGAGCGATGCGTGCTGTTTTGGAGAGCGCTGGCGTGAAAGATGTCCTTGCAAAATCAAAAGGCTCGTCCAATCCACACAGTATGGTTAAAGCTACTATTGACGCTTTGATGAAGATGCGCGATCCATATTCTGTGGCACAGGTGAGAGGCATCAGCTTGGATAAAGTGTTTAATGGTTAAAAGTAGCAGAAAATGAGCAAGATAAAAATAAAATTGGTGAGAAGCGGTATAGGCCGGACGAAAGGTCAAAAATTGACTTTACAGGCCCTTGGCCTTACTAAGATGAATAAAGTAGTAGAACACGAATCAACCCCTCAGATATTAGGAATGGTTGAAAAAGTGAAACATTTATTGGAGGTTGAAAAATTATAAACTTTGAAAATAGTTTAATAATGATGGATTTATCAAATCTAACACCTGCTAAAGGTTCAGTAAAAAGCAGAAAAAGAATAGGCCGAGGTGAGGGATCGGGTAGAGGCGGAACTTCTACAAAAGGCCACAAAGGCGCTAAATCAAGGTCTGGCTATAAGTCAAAAGCAGGCTTCGAGGGTGGACAGATGCCATTGTATCGCAGAGTCCCCAAAGGCGGTTTCAAAAACATAAATCGGATAGAGTATCGAGGAATTAACCTTGATGCACTGCAAAAGCTTGTTGACGAAAAAAATATAAATGTGTTTAATCTTGAAGTCCTAATTGATCATGGCCTTGCCCAAAAGAAGGATCTGATCAAAGTATTGGGTAGAGGCAAGCTAAAGTCAGCCATTCAAGTTACAGTACATGCTTTTTCCAAAACAGCGCAACAAGCCATCGAAGATAAAGGAGGCGTTGCAACAAAAATTTAATTCTGAATGAAAAGATTTATAGAGACCATAAAAAACATTTACAAGATCGAGGACCTTAGAACTCGAATTGCCTATACTATAGGAATTATTCTTCTCTATCGTCTTGGGTCATTTGTTGTGCTGCCGGGAGTTGATCCGGCAATGCTTAGCGCCCTTCAACAGCAGGCATCATCTGGGTTGTTGGGTTTGTTAAACATGTTTTCGGGAGGAGCTTTTTCCAATGCCTCTATCTTTGCATTGGGAATCATGCCATACATTTCCGCGTCCATCGTAGTTCAGTTGTTAGGGATGGCAATACCCTATTTTCAACGATTGCAAAAAGAGGGTGAAAGCGGACGTAAGAAGATAAATCAGATCACAAGATGGCTTACAGTTATTATTTTGATATTCCAGTCGCCTGCCTATATTGCCAATTTGGTAATTAATCTCCCACCGGAAGCAATTTATCCATTCGATCCAACTACTACATCTCATTCGATATTCTCGTTTTTCGGTATTTCTTCAATAATCATGCTTACCGCGGGATCAATGTTTATTATGTGGCTTGGTGAGAAGATAACAGACAAAGGAATTGGCAATGGTATTTCGCTTATCATTATGATTGGTATTATTGCCAGACTGCCATTTGCACTGTTTGCTGAGTTTATTTCAAGATTAGAGGAGCAGGGCGGCGGTCTAATTATCTTCATCGTTGAGATAATCGTTCTCGTAGGAGTTATTCTTCTTACAATCCTTTTGGTACAGGGAACACGAAGAATACCTGTACAATATGCAAAACGAGTTGTTGGCAATAAGCAATATGGTGGGGTAAGGCAGTATATTCCATTAAAGGTAAATGCTGCAGGCGTTATGCCTATCATTTTTGCGCAAGCAATTATGTTTCTTCCACTCACCATTGCACAGTATTCGCAAAGTGAAGCTCTTACAGGCTTTGCTTCGGCATTTACAAATTATACCGGGTTTTGGTATAATTTTACCTTTTTTATAATGATCGTTGCCTTTACTTATTTTTATACTGCCATCACTGTTAATCCTAATCAGATGGCGGATGATATGAAGAAAAACGGAGGTTTTATTCCCGGTATTAAGCCAGGGAAGAAAACTGCTGAATTTATTGATAACGTAATGTCGCGAATTACCTTCCCGGGTTCAATTTTTTTGGGATTGGTAGCTATCATGCCGGCATTTGTTGGTATTGCTGGTGTAAGCCAGCAGTTTGCAGGATTTTACGGAGGTACCTCTCTATTGATTTTGGTAGGAGTGGTACTTGATACATTAGATCAAATAAACAGCCATTTGTTAATGCGTCACTATGACGGATTAACAAAATCAGGCCGAATTAAAGGGAGATCAGGATAATAAACTGAAATCCCTGAAAAAAATATTGATAATGGTTCTTATTAAATCTGAAGAGGAGATTGAATTAATACGAGAAAGTTCTTTGCTTGTTGGTAAAACGCTTGCGGAAGTAGCTAAATTGATCAAACCCGGAGTAACTACAAATAAACTTGACAAAGTTGCTGAGGAGTTTATCAGAGATCATGATGCTATACCTGGCTTTAAAGGATATCATGGCTTCCCAGGAACGCTGTGTACATCAGTTAATGAAGTTGTAGTTCATGGTATCCCAAGCGATTATGTTTTGAAAGATGGCGATATCGTTTCTATTGACTGCGGAGTGAAAAAAAATGGCTATTTTGGGGATTCAGCTTTTACATTCCCAGTGGGTGAAGTGAAGAAAGAGATATTGATGTTGATGAAACGAACCCTTGAATCGCTTTACAAGGCAATTGATGTTGCTATCGGAGGTAATCGTATCGGAGATATCGGTTTTGCAATTCAAGAGTATGTTGAAGGTTTTGGCTATTCGGTAGTTAGAGATTTGGTTGGGCATGGACTTGGAAAAAACCTTCATGAGAAACCAGAAGTGCCAAACTATGGAAAAAGAGGATATGGAAAGGAATTGCGTGCCGGAATGGTATTAGCCATTGAGCCAATGATTAATCTGGGAGTTAAAGATGTGTATCAGAAAAGCGATGGCTGGACGATTAAAACAAAAGATCATCTTCCGTCAGCACATTACGAACACAATGTAGTTGTTAGAAAAGATAAGGCTGATGTTTTATCAACATTTGATTTTATTGAAGAAGTTACAAATTTTAGTATTTTAAACATAACTATTTAAAACGAATGGCCAAACAGCCACTTATAGAACAAGACGGCACGGTGATAGAATCGCTGGGAAATGCTATGTTCAGGGTCGAATTAGAAAATGGACATGTCATCATTGCGCACATATCGGGCAAGATGAGGATGCATTACATAAAAATTCTTCCTGGCGACCGCGTTCAGGTTGCTATGTCGCCTTATGACTTATCAAAAGGACGGATTACATTCAGATATAAATAATTGATAGCGATGAAAGTAAGAGCATCAGTGAAAACAAGAACGCCGGACTGCAAGATTGTCCGTCGAAAAGGAAGGTTGTACGTGATTAATAAAAAGAATCCAAAGTACAAACAAAGACAAGGTTAATAAATTAATTAAAGAGATAAATTACTATGGCACGTATTGCAGGTATTGACTTACCAAAGAATAAACGCGGTGTAGTTGGTCTGACATATATTCATGGTATCGGTCCTAACCTTGCACAGGAGATACTCGATAGAGTTGGTGTGGATGTAAATAAGAAAGTGCAGGATTGGTCGGACGAAGAGCAAACTAACATCCGTGCGCTGATCAGCGATGAATACAAAGTGGAAGGTGCGCTTCGCTCCGAGACACAGATGAACATCAAACGTTTGATGGATATCGGTAGTTATCGAGGAATACGTCACCGTATCGGTTTGCCGGTTAGAGGGCAATCAACAAAAAATAATGCCCGAACACGTAAAGGCCGCAAAAAGACCGTTGCTAATAAAAAGAAAGCACCGAAAGGTTAAAATTGAAATACCAACATTTTATTGGTAGTTTAATTAATTAAGTCAACAAGAAATCAATAATATGGCAAAATCAAAAACAAGTAAAACCACAAAAAAGAGGGTTGTTAAGGTTGATCCTATCGGGAAAGCCTATATCAGCGCTTCTTTTAACAATATTTTAGTAACTCTTGCCAATAATGAAGGGCAGGTTATCTCATGGTCATCAGCAGGAAAAATGGGATTCAGAGGATCGAAAAAAAATACCCCTTATGCTGCACAAACAGCAGCCGAAGATTGCTCAAAGACAGCTTATGACCTTGGTTTGCGCAAAGTAAAAGTTTATGTAAAAGGACCCGGCTCCGGAAGAGAATCAGCAATCCGTACAATTCATTCGTCCGGTATTGAGGTACTTGAAATAAATGACATCACCCCATTACCTCATAACGGATGCCGACCGCCAAAACGAAGAAGAGTATAATAAATCATTGAATAAAAATAAAATTTGAGATAAAATGGCAAGATATATTGGGCCTAAAACCAAGATTTCAAGAAAATTCGGAGAACCGATCTATGGACCGGATAAATCTTTTGAAAAGAAAAATTATCCTCCAGGACAGCATGGATTAAATAAAAAACGTAAAAAACCAACGGAATATGGTATTCAGTTGGCCGAAAAACAAAAAGCTAAATATACTTATGGGATACTCGAGCGCCAGTTTCGCAACACTTTCGAAAAGGCAAGCCGAAAGCAGGGAGTTACTGGTGAGGTGTTACTTCAGTTTATCGAAACCCGCCTCGACAATGTTGTTTACCGGCTTGGCATAGCTCCTACACGCGCTGCCGCTCGCCAGTTGGTTTCACATTGCCATATTGTGGTAAACGGTGAAGTGGTAAATGTGCCGTCATTTCATGTGAAACCCGGATTTAGCGTTGGTGTTAGGGAAAGATCAAAATCATTAGAAGTAATAAACAATACACTTGCTTCACGCCACTCACTGTTACCATGGCTTGAGTGGGATGAAGAAAAAATGACGGGGAAAGTGCTTAACTACCCGCAAAGAGATGAGATTCCTGAAAATATAAACGAGCAGATCATTGTTGAGCTCTATTCTAAATAGTATCTTTTAATTATTTGCAACCTAAAAGGTTTTATTATGGCAATATTAGCATTTCAAAAGCCCGAAAAAGTAATCATGCTCGAATCGAGCAATTACAAAGGTAAGTTTGAATTTCGTCCCTTGGAACCCGGATTTGGAATTACTATTGGCAATGCTTTACGCAGGATTTTATTATCCTCGCTTGAAGGATTTGCAATAACCACTATTAAAATTGAAGGAGTGGATCAGGAGTTTTCTACCATAAAAGGCGTGGTAGAAGATGTGGTAGAAATAGTACTTAACCTAAAACAAATACGCTTTAAACGGCTTATTGAACAAGAAGACTCAGAAAGTGTAAAAATAGTTATCAAAGATCAGGAAGTATTTAAAGCAGGTGATTTAAATAAATATCTATCTGTGTTTCAAGTGTTGAATCCTGATTTGGTACTATGCAATATGGATCCATCGGTTACTTTGACGATGGATATGACCATAAATAAAGGAAGAGGGTATGTGCCGGCGGAAGAAAATAAACTATTAAATTCGCCATTACCATTAGGTACAATTGCCATAGACTCAATACATACCCCAATTGTAAATGTAAAATATAATGTGGAGGACTATCGAGTTGAACAAAAAACCGACTATGAAAAACTCCTATTAGAAATTATTACTGATGGGTCAATCCACCCGAAAGATGCATTAAAAGAAGCTGCACGGATACTTATAATCCACTTTATGCTTTTCTCAGACGAAAGAATTGCCATGGAAAAAGAAGATAAATCCGTGACTGAAGAATTTGATGAAACTGCGCTAAGTATTCGACAAGTACTTAAAACTAAACTAGTTGACCTGAATCTTTCCGTCAGAGCTTTAAACTGCTTGAAAGCTGCTGATATTGAAACACTTGGTGAATTGGTAACTTTTAATAAAAACGACCTGCTAAAATTCAGGAATTTTGGAAAGAAATCTCTCGCTGAAATAGAGGAGCTTTTTGAATCTAAAAATCTTGAATTTGGAATGAATGTAGCGAAATATAAATTAGACAAGAAGTAATCGTAAAATGAGACATCGTAAAATTTATAATCAATTAAGCAGAACAAGCAGCCATCGTAATGCGATGCTTTCTAATATGGCTGTGTCCCTTATATTGCATAAGCGAATAAATACTACTGTTACAAAAGCAAAAGCGCTTAGAGCTTACGTAGAACCTCTGCTTACAAAATCAAAAGAGGATACCACACACTCAAGAAGAGTTGTTTTTAGTTATTTGCAAAATAAAGAGGCAGTTACTGAACTCTTTAGAGAGATATCTCCAAAAATTGCCGACCGCCCAGGCGGATATACACGTATTATAAAAACTGATTTCAGACTTGGCGATAATGCCGATATGTGTATGATGGAACTGGTTGATTTCAACGATGTATATTTAGCTAAAGAAAGCGTATCAGCAGATAAGGGAGGCCGCCGAAGAAGAAGAGGCTCGGGCAAAGCAAGAAAGGATCAAGCCGCCGCACCGGCTGTGGAAGAGACTACAAAAACCGAAGTCGAACAGCCAGAGATGATTGTTGAACAGCAAGTTGATGAGACACTGGAAGAAATACAAACCCCAGAACCGCGTGTTGACGACAAAATTGTTGAAGAGCAGGTTGATGAGACACCGGATGAAACACAAACCTCCAAGCTGCCTGTTGACGATAAAATCGCTGAAAGTCAGGACTCGCAAAAAGACACTGAAGACACTGAATCACCGAGCAAAGAAAAAGAAGCATAAAATCCTTATTTTTTTGATAACCGAAATGGATAAAGCTTAAAAACTAAGCTTTGTCTATCTTAATTTAGATATTAACCATTAATAATTTAATATGAGTACAATAATTAATATCCACGCTAGACAAATTCTCGATTCAAGAGGGAATCCAACTATTGAGGTTGAGGTATTAACAGAAAATGGAGTAGTAGGCCGTGCTGCTATTCCTTCAGGCGCATCCACCGGAACACATGAAGCTGTTGAATTGCGCGATGGCGATAAAAGCTGTTATATGGGTAAAGGTGTGTTGAAAGCTGTAAATAATGTAAACACAATTCTTAATGATGAGTTGCAAGGGTTTTTTGTAACCGATCAAATTGAGATTGATAAAAAAATGATAGAGCTGGATGGCACACCCAATAAAGCTGTTCTGGGTGCAAATGCTATGCTTGGAGTATCTTTGGCATGTGCTTATGCAGGAGCAACCGAAACGAATCAAACACTTTATCGCTATATTGGAGGCACAGGAGCTTACACTCTGCCGATCCCAATGATGAACATCCTAAATGGTGGTTCACACGCTGATAATAGTATCGATTTTCAGGAATTTATGATCATGCCTGTTGGGGCACCAAATTTTGCTGAAGCATTGCGCATGGGTACCGAAGTGTTTCATAACCTGAAAAGTGTTTTGAAGAAAAGTGGTTATTCAACAAACGTGGGCGACGAAGGTGGTTTTGCTCCAAATCTTAAATCCAATGAAGAAGCCATAACCGTAATACTTCAAGCCATCGAAAAGGCTGGTTACAAACCCGGTGTGGATGTTTTCCTTGCCTTAGACATAGCTGCGTCGGAGTTTTACATTCCCGAAGAGAATGTATATCATCTTAAATGGTCAACCGGAGAGAAACTTACCCCAGCTCAATTAGTTGATTATTGGAATAATTGGGTGAAAAAATATCCGATTATCTCTATCGAAGATGGAATGGCAGAAGACGATTGGGTAGGCTGGAAGCTGATGACAGAAAAGATGGGAGCAAAGATACAATTGGTAGGTGATGATGTTTTTGTTACCAATACTCAACGTTTGCAACAGGGAATTGACCAGGGAGTAGCAAACTCTATTTTAGTGAAAGTAAATCAGATTGGTACTCTTACCGAAACTATTCAAGCTGTCAATCTCGCTTATCGCAACGCATATACCGCCGTTATAAGCCACCGCTCTGGCGAAACTGAAGATACAACGATTGCCGATCTCGCTGTTGCACTAAACACAGGTCAGATCAAAACAGGATCAGCTAGCCGGACTGATAGGATTGCAAAATACAACCAGTTGCTTAGAATTGAAGAACAATTAGGAGTGGCAGGCAGTTATCTTGGCAAAAATTTTAAATATGCACGCTAAATAATTAATAATAAAAAAATAAAAAGGCTGTTTCGTTACTGAAATGGCCTTTTTTGTTTTTATCCATTACACACCAGTCAAAACTTAAATACCTTGGCAATATAAGTCATCTGGATTTAATAAATCTTAAATTTAGTGAAAAGAGCCTTTTATCCTTAATTGTACAATTTCTTAATATTGGAATATCTATTTTTGTCAGATTATTTTAGAGTTGTAATCTCGATCGAAATCAAATTTATTGTAAAATGAATCCATTGGAGCAATACTTCAAACCTTTTCGGGAAAATATTATTGGAATTGACCAGACCTTTATTTCCCCATTTGGCCAGCAAAAAATTGTTTATGGCGATTGGATTGCCAGCGGGCGTCTTTACAGAACAATAGAGGATAAGATGATTAATACTTTTGGACCTTTTGTAGGAAACACCCATACCGAAACAAGCGAAACAGGAACTCTGATGACAAACGCTTATCATCTGGCTCATAAAAAGATAAAAGAGCATGTAAATGCCGGCCCCGGTGATGTTATTATAACAGCAGGCTCAGGTATGACCACAGTGATTAACAAACTGCAACGCATACTTGGTTTTCGGACGTTTAAAAAAAATGATGTACTTACCTCTTTGCCAGAAGAGGAACGACCTGTTGTTTTTATTACACACATGGAGCATCACTCTAATCATACCTCTTGGTTCGAAACTATTGCTGATGTTATTCAACTAAAACCTGACGATAATTTATTGGTAGATATTGAAGAGCTTCGCAAAGCGCTTGAAAAGTATAAAGCGAGAAAAATGAAAATTGGAAGCTTCACTGCATGTAGTAATGTTACCGGTATTTCAACTCCATATTATGAAATGGCAAAGCTGATGCACGAATATGGCGGGATATGTTTTGTGGATTTTGCTGCTTCTGCCCCTTATGTCAAAATTGATATGCACCCTGAAGACCCGATGATGGCGCTGGATGCAATAATGTTTTCGCCGCATAAATTCCTTGGCGGACCGGGCACTTCCGGCGTTTTAGTTTTTAACTCGGCGCTATATAACAATCCGGTTCCTGATAACCCGGGTGGAGGAACTGTTGACTGGACCAACCCATGGGGAGAATTTAAATATGTTGATGATATCGAAGCACGCGAAGATGGTGGAACTCCACCTTTTCTTCAAACCATAAAAGCTGCTCTTTGTATAGAACTTAAAAATAAGATGGGAGTAGAAAACATTGGAAAACGTGAAAAACAGCTTGTGAAGATGGCCTTTGAGGAAATGGTAAAGATACCGGGAATAAAAATATTGGCAGACAATGTTACCGATCGTTTGGGCGTGTTTTCATTTTATTTTAATGACATACATTTCAACCTTGCAGTTAAATTATTGAATGATAAGTTTGGAATACAGGTTAGGGGAGGGTGTGCCTGTGCCGGCACTTATGGTCATTTTTTACTCGATGTAAGTTACGATAAATCCAAACATATCACCGACCTTATCAATCATGGAGATCTTTCTCAAAAACCTGGATGGATAAGGCTGTCGCTGCACCCAACAATGACGGATGAAGAGCTCTTTTATATTATTGATGCCCTCAAAAGCTTGAAAAAGAATCATCACGAGTGGAGCAAACAATATATTTATAATTGTAGAAAAAATGAGTTTCGACATTTTAGCGAACCCGAGGATAAATCAATCTTTGTGAAAGACTGGTTCAAACTCTGATTTTTTAAAAGAAATATTGTTAAATCTGAATTGATCTTTGAGCCTATTCCAAAAGGTAATTTTAGCCACGAATTCTTTAACCTTGTTCAGCAACCATGCACGAATATTAACTATATAAGTCGTTGGTATTCTGCAATATGTCAGGAATGCAAAATACGCCCAAATCTGAAACATTTCGGTTTCGGAGTTGACACTTCTACGAATAGGCATAGTAACTTTAAAGTAGTAAGAGCCCGGTAGTTTCTAAGAGATACAAGTGATTGAGTAAAAAACAAAAACTTATTTCGTTAAAAAACCGTCCATTTTTAACCCCTTGTTTCAACAAATACTTATGTATTACCTTTTTTTCTTCTTACTGGAGTTGTAATCCATTTTTTTAATTTCTTTTGTTCAAAGGATGAACTGTTTATTTTTGCAAAAAAAAAATTGGACTATGGATATTTTTTTACTACTACTTTTTTTCGTCTTCTCTCCTCTTGGGATTCTGTATTTAATATGGCGTTTTCCATTAGCTGCAAAAATTGGTTCTGTGCTTATCGCTTATTTAATTGGGCTTATTTTAGGAAATTCCGGATTGTTAACCGAAGATCACAAATGGTTACAAGATCTTTTAACCACAGTTACTATACCTATTGCTTTGCCTCTCCTGCTTTTTTCGATGAATATAAAGGTGTGGATAAATGGTATTGGTAATACGGTTAAGTCAATGATACTTGGTATTATCTCTTTGTTAATTCCTGTTGTTGGCGGGTACTTTTTGCTGGGTGATAAAATTGATGAATCATGGAAAATTGCAGGAATGCTTACTGGCGTATATACCGGCGGCACTCCTAACCTGGCAGCCATTAAGCTGGCTTTAAATGTAAGAGATGAAGTCTATATACTTTCACATACCTATGATATGTTGCTAAGTGCATTTTTCTTGCTTTTTGCAATGTCAGTAGCCCAAAGAGTGTTGTTATTATGGCTTAAGCCCTATGAATATTCAAATAATAATATTGGGTTTCAAATAGATAATTCAAGCTCAAAAGATAAAAAACCATTTTTTTATTTTACAAGAAAGAGTGTTTTGGTGCCTTTGCTAATCGCTATTGGTTTAGCAGTTTTAATATTTGCCATAGGAGGCGGTCTAAGCATGCTCGTACCGGAAAACTCATCTATGGCTGTAGCTATTTTATCTATTACAACACTTGGTATCGCAGCTTCTTTTATTCCTAAAATTAATAAAACCGAAAAAACATTTGATGCAGGTATGTATTTGATCCTGATTTTTAGCGTAGTGGTTGCTTCAATGGCTGATTTCAGGAATCTTAATATTAATGCTGTACATTTGTTTTTGTACATAACTCTTTGTGTTTTTGGCTCTTTTATTATTCATATAATTCTTGCAAAGATTTTCAACGTAGATGCCGACAACGTTATCGTAGTTTCTACTGCTTTAACGTGCTCACCCCCTTTTGTGCCGGTGGTAGCCTCAGCACTTAAAAATAAAGAGATAATTTTATCAGGTATTACTGTAGGGATCATTGGCTATGCGATTGGTAATTACTTAGGTATTTCAATTGCCTGGGCGCTTCACTCGTTTAAATTCTAATTCTTTTAGTATGAAAAAGATTTTAGCTCTTTGTTTTTCAATAAGTCTGTCGCTCATTGTTTTTGCTCAATCAGACACTGTAAACATAAAAAAAGGATGGACCTTTGGGCTTTTGCCTTCCATTGCATTCGATAGTGATTTAGGGTTTAAATATGGCGGGCTTGTTAATTTTTACAATTTCGGAGATGGATCCACTTATCCTAATTACAAACATTCTATCTATATTGAAATTGCCCGAACAACAAAAGGTGGTGGATTGAACCAGTTGTTTTTTGATTCAGGGCATTTGTTTAAAGATAAAGAGATTAGAGTTACGGCTGACTTAAGCTGGCTTACCGAACAAGCTCTTGACTTCTATGGGTTTAATGGGGCAGAGTCTTTTTTTAATTCAAATGTCAGCGATATGAATTCACCCGAATATATTAGCCGAATGTTTTACAGACATGAAAGAAAGCTGATTCGTACTTATGCTAATTTTCAAGGGAATATTAGTTCAAAGCATTTTAGATGGCTTGCCGGAGCTGCTTTTTATGGTTATCAAATAGGAAATGTTGACATTGAAAGACTAAATAAAGGTAAAAGCCAAGGAAAACAGCTTCCGGATACCATATCTTTATATGAGTTGTGCGTTAACAATAATATCATTCCTGCAAATGAAGCCGATGGGGGAAATCTGAAATTTTTATCGGCAGGCCTGATTTATGACACCAGAGATATTGAGGCTAACCCATCTAAGGGTCTATGGACAGAAGCAATAATAATGTCGGCGCCAAGATTTTTGGGTAATAACGAAAACGCATTTACTAAATTGGTCATCACTCACAGGCAATATTTTACCCTAATGAAGGAGAGGCTTACTTTTGTTTATAGATTAGGATTTCAATCCACCATTGATGGAAACGCACCATTTTATTTCCAGCCCTTAATAATAAGTTCTTATTCCCCCTCAACGATTAACGAAGGGTTGGGTGGTGCGAAGTCTTTGAGGGGAATTATGAGAAACAGATTAGTAGGTGATGGTTTTTTATACGGAAACTACGAGTTTAGATATAAAATAATGAAGTTTATTGTGGCGAGGCAAAATGTATATATAGCACTTAATCCTTTTATTGATGCTGGTCTAATAACAAAAAAGATTGAGGGATGGGGCAATATGACAGGTACAGCCTTAGATGATTATTACACTTCGGAAAAAGAGAAAATTCACTTTTCATCAGGCTGCGGATTGCACATAGCCCTTAACGAAAACTTTGTGCTTGCCATTAACTACGGAAAAGCTCTTAATAAACAAGACGGTAAAAGCGGTTTGTATATTGGAACAAATTGGCTTTTCTAAAAAAAAATGGAGTTAATTGAGAGATTCAAAAAACAACTCTGCGACCTCTGCATATCCTTTGCGACCTCTGCGGTTAAAAGAACAATAGTTAAACCGCAAAGAACGCAAAGATTTTACGCAAAGAACGCAAAAACAACTCTGCGACCTATGCGCATCCTTTGCGAACTCTGCGGTAAAAAGAAAAATAGTTAAACCGCAAAGAACGCAAAGAAAACTCTGCGACCTCTGCGGTAAAAAGAACAATAGTTAAACCGCAAAGAGCGCTAAGGTTTTACGCAAAGAACGTAAAGAAAACTCTGCGACCTCTGCGGTAAAAAGAACAATGGTTAAACCGCAAAGAACGCAAAAACAACTCCGCGACCTCTGCGTATCCTTTGCGACCTCTGCGGTAAAAAGAACAATGGTTAAACCGCAAAGAACGCAAAGATTTTACGCAAAGAACGCAAAAACAACTCTGCGACCTCTGCGCATCCTTTGCGACCTCTGCGGTAAAAAGAACAATAGTTAAACCGCAAAGAACGCAAAGATTTTACGCAAAGAACGCAAAAACAACTCTGCGACCTCTGCGCATCCTTTGCGACCTCTGCGGTAAAAAGAACAATAGTTAAACCGCAAAGAGCGCTAAGGTTTTACGAAAAGAACGTAAAGAAAACTCTGCGACCTCTGCGGTAAAAAGAACAATGGTTAAACCGCAAAGAACGCAAAGATTTTACGCAAAGAACACAAAGAAAACTCTGCGACCTCTGCGCATCCTTTGTAACCTCTGCGGTTAAAAAAAATCATTATGATTGAAAACGAATTGACAAACCATGTTTATTAAGACAAAAATTGGCTTGGAGAACCAAGAAAAATGCTGTGATACTTGCGATAATAGCAGATAAATCTGACAGGCAATTAAAAATCAATATTATTTCTTTCGGTGGGGTGACTGATGAAAAGTTGATTAACAAGAGGTAATATGTGAATCATTCGATTTTTGGATGAATCCTCATTTGTGGAAAAAGAAAAATGACAAAGACTAATAACAATGTACTACAGCCAACATACGTTATAAAAAATTGCCGGTGTAATGCTTATTAGAGCGACACAACCCGCATTAAAAGTAATTGTAACTTGATAGGAAAGTGCTTCGAAACCGGCAACTAAAACATACCGCCAAAACGATAGAACCAAAAGTTTGCAAAATATTAAAAGCCATTTGATGGTTTGCAACAAATAATTTTACCTTTGTTGAATAAGAACAACTTTAAAATACCAACCCGCCACAAAAAGAGAGACTGGAAACATAAAATGAAACATCTAAGTAAGTTACAAGCTCTTTAAATAAGATGTCAACAATTATAAATAAGACAGACAATGAAAGAAATTGAAAAACAATTAAAAGAGACTATTCGTCAAATAGTTGAATTTCGGACAGACTATATTTCAAATGAACAAGCGGTAAGAACTCAATTAATTGAGCCGATTTTAAATGTGCTTGGCTGGATAACTTGTAATCCAAAATTTGTAAGACCAAATGCAACAGACGAAAACGGTAAGATACCTGATTATACTCTTTTGAAAAATGGTAAAACGACTTTGATTGTTGAAGCAAAGAATTTATCAATTGACTTGCAGGACAAAAAAATTATAGACCAACTTGCAAACTATTGTTTCAAATCAGGAATTGACTTTGGGCTTCTGACAAATGGAGTAAAATGGTTACTATTCAAAACTTTTGAGAAGAACCCAAAAGATAGAATTGTTTGGCAGGTTGACATCGAAACTGATAAAATTGAATATGTAGCAAGAAGTTTATCGTCATTTGCTTATTCAAATATTGATACTTTAGATATATTACTAAAAAAGAGCAAGTTGCTTAATAATGGTTGGAAAGCATTGATTGAATCAACTGATAGCATAGTTGCAATAATATCACAAAAACTTTTGGAGAAAATAAAATCCACAGAACCGTTATTCGAAATTACCCCTGACGACTTAAAAACCTTTACAAAGGGCAAAATTGAAGAACTTTTTGAATTAACTGAAATCGAAGAAGGAGAAAAAGCCAATGAAAATGGCTCTACCCAAACGGAAACTGGATTCGCTGAAGGTGAAGATGTGATTTTTAAAAGACATCAAAAGAATAAAATAAGAGAAAAAATATCAGTAACATTCCCTGACAAAACAGTAATAAAGAACAAAAAAGTTGTTGACACATTCGTTGAGACAATTAAAAAAATTGGACCAGAAAAAGTTTTGCCGTTAAACTTATATCGTTCAGGAGTTGCAATTGTATCTGAAATTAAAGATGACTTTTACAACCAGCACAAAATTGGAAAATATTGGATTATGGTTCATGCTTCAACAAAGGAAAAAATTGCTGTCCTCAATGAAATCAATGAAAAATTGAATTTAAAATTAACAATAGAATCCTTTACGAATGAATAATGAACAGCTTGTAACAAAGGTTATACTTAAAAAGGGGTTCAGCGAGTATTCAAGCTTTCTGCCCTGTTTAAACTTTGGTTTAGGCTCGAAAGGAAATCCCCCACAACCGGCAACTTTTCATACTACCAAGCGTTATAGCCCATAAAATGAATGACAAGTAAAATAAAGTTGATTTTTATAAATAGTAATATTATTAACAAATTAAATCTGACAAAATGAAAAAGTTGTTTTTAAGTGCATTTGCAATTTTTATTGGATTAAGTCTATACCCTCAACAACAAAAGGTAAAGTCAATAAGCATTTTCGGAAAGAGTGACACGACCTATAAATTTACAATTACTGGAAAAGATTTGGACGAGGAATTAAGTAAATTGAAGACCAGCTTAGGAAAGCCATTGACCGAGAGTGAGGGAGTAATTATTTGGAACAATGTTAATATACCAAATGTTGGGAACGACTTACAATTAAAATTGGTTGACGGATTGTTAACAACAAAAGGATGTGATGCGAGATTTAAACCATTCGTGGACACAAAAAATAAGAACAAAAGCAAAAATTGTCAATTAAAATGCTTAGATGAAAATAAAAATAGACGACTCTATTTTACAGTGATGGATAAGGCCAATAATAATATTGTTGTTAATGAGGCAATGAAAGTGGCAGTAACTGAGTATCTTGAAAATATTATAAAATAATTAAGGGCTAAAACAAAGGCTAAAATCAAACGGGCAGAAAGTGATAATTTGAAGGGCAGTACAACCAATAAACTTTATCGTAAGTTGAAAGTGAAATGCTCCGAAATGCTTGCCAGCTTTTAGTTTCGGCCGTTAGCCATAATTTTAAAAACAACCATGAAACAAAAAATAATTATTTATCTGATCTTTTTTTTGGCAACATCAATCAGTTTTGCTCAAAAAGTGTCTGACACCACCGGCTTGTATTTGGAATTTCCAATAATTGACCTCCCTTATCAAATACATGCTGTAAAAACAACCGGAAATTTTTTCTCCGGTTATGCTAACCCAAGCATGAATCAAGTTTTGGCAATGTCAAATAATTTATATGGCTCAGCGCATTGGGGCATCAACAAGCTTGTAAGAACTGAAAGTGAATTCAATAATATTCTTTACAGAAATCTAATTGCCGCCGGGTTCGATTTATTTACATTTTACACTCCTTTGGGATTAGGTTGGCTCCACGAAGAGTATCATAGAGCCGTAATGACTCGACGTGAAATAAATAGTTTCAATGACATGAACTCTTTCCCTTTTGGAAAATCGTTGGTCTATGTTAGAAAGGTAAAGGATGAAGATTTAATCATGTTGTCAGATCATTACAAGCAAGATTTTAGACGGCTTATGATAGCCGGAAACGAAGGTCAGCTCCATCAAATCCAAACACTGCAAAAAAACGACTTCTACCTCAATCAGGATTTACCTCATATTCCTTTGTACTGGATGAGTACAATGACTAATATTGGCTATCTTAATCAATCGGGTAGCGATGTTTTTAACAAAATTATTGATGAAGCCAATGAGAAGGATGGAGCAGATATAAGTAAGCGAGACTTTACAGGCGCTGACTTTACCACTTGGGTAGATGCTTTGTTCTTTCCTGATAAACCATATGCCGATAGAGGATTGCATCCATCAGGAGTGGGCATAAATCGCTATATTAAGCCATCCCAACTTTCGAGTGAAGCAAGAAGCTATTTGAAGAAACAAGGTAATTTGCATTGGTTAAACTTATTGTCACCGCACCTATTTGGCTTTCCGAAGATTAAATTGAAATCTACTGAAAATGGCCATTACTATGGTAGTTTTGCAGTAAGGCATCTGTTGACACCCTTTGGTAACGACATCAATCTTGATATTTTTTACCAAACCCCGAAAAATAAATTCTTCTTTGCACTTCATAACTACAACAACTTAAATTCATCATTTTTTGGACTTGAAGGAGCGATAATTGATAAGCCATTTCTTAGTAACAAACTTTTGGTTAGTGGTAGAAGTATGGTTTGGACACAGCCTAAAAACCAGTCATTTTTTACAAATCAAGCAAGTTTTGGAGGTATGTTGAGCATTCGTGGTTCGTACGCATTAGGATGTTGGTCCCCCTATATTGCGCTTGAAGGAAAAACAAGAGGCTGGGTAATGGGAAATGTATTTTTAGAAGAAAATCTTAGTTTGAATATGGGAATATCGTTAAGGATGCAATGAGAAAAGCTTATCTCATATTCTTGTTTTGCTGCCTGATGATTAGCATCGCTAATGCACAATTGTAACCTATAAATTGCCCATCAGGCAGATATGTAAGATCTTTTATTTCCGACAGCAATTACATTTTTGCCTCAACGTCAGGTGGAGTGCAGTAAATAACGGAATACCTGCAAAATATATCTACTGGTTAGAAACTGACGGAGCCTGTCTTTATGCAGGCACTTTTCTTGACGGCATATACAGATCAACGGACATGAACGCCCCTAAGATGAAATCACAGGTTTGGAAAACCAGACTACTACATCATGTTTTTCTGTTTTTCCCAATCCCGCTACAAATAACATTCGTATCGCATCACCTGTAAGAATTTCAAAAGCGCATATTGTAAATACTGAAGGGCAAATAGTAAAAACAATGATTGTGAATGATTATAATCTTGAAATGAATGCCAAAAATTTGATTTCCGGACTCTATATATTGCAAATTTATGTATCGTCAGAATTATTCATCCAGCGGATAATAATTTTGAATTAGCATTGCAATCATCCCCCTCCGATAGAAAAAATGAAAGTAAAACGATACAAAAACTGAATAAAGTGAAGGGTGTTCAAAACAGGATGAGATAACACCAGGCGGTAACAGGCTCTATATTTTATTGATGTGTTCGTTCTGAAATCAAGGTTTGTGGCTTGCTGAAAACTTCAACTTAGTTTAACGGTAATGTACTTTGAAATCGTAAACAAAAACATAAAGTTAAATGTTAATGCTATCGCTTTATTAGAAAACAATAATAAAACAGAATAACGATATGATTAAATTGAAACAAATTGTACTACTTTTTATTTTGACATTAAGCCTTAATGCTTTTGGACAAAATAACTTTAATTATGAACTTTCATTAGTTCCTGTAAGTGTAACAAACTTACCCGGATTGCATTCTTATGTTTTTGCACAGCATAACGGTAAATGGTTGGTTATAGGTGGTAGAAAAGATGGCCTACATGCCAGACAACCATTTAATTCCTTTCCGGCTTCTCAAAATAATACCGACATTTATGTAGTTGATGTTACTAATGATCAATTTTGGACGTCTTCTGTAAATAGCTTACCCTCAGGATTGAAAGAGCAATTGCAATCTACCAATATGAATTTTTACCAAGATGCAGATACACTTTTCATTATTGGGGGTTACGGATTTTCTGAAACAGTAAACAACCATATTACCCACCCTTATTTAACTTCAGTTAATGTAAGTGGTTTGATCAGCGCCATTGAAAACAATCAATCTATTACGACATACTTTAAGCAAATAGAGGACAGTAAATTTAAAGTAACAGGTGGTCATTTGAAAAAAATAAATGGGATGTTTTATTTGGTAGGTGGTCATCTTTTTGACGGTAAATATAATCCGATGGGGAATCCTACATATATACAAGAATACACCAATCAGATTAGAAAATTTGCCATAGATAATTCAGGTTCTCAATTGAGTTACCATAACTATTCGGCCATAACAGACCCCGTTCATCTAAGACGCAGAGACTACAATTTACTTCCACAAATATTTCCAAATGGAGAACAGGGGTTAACTATTTCATCAGGGGTTTTTCAAATCAATGTGGATTTGCCATTTTTATATCCGGTAGATATTACCGAAAATGGACATACACCCATAACAACATTTAATCAGTATTTGAGTAATTATCACAGCGCTGTTGCTTGTATGTATGATGCGAACAATAACGATATGCACTCTATTTTTTTTGGCGGAATGAGCCAATATTACTATCAAAATGGGGTATTAATACAAGATGATCTGGTGCCTTTTGTTAAAACGATAAGTCGCTTGACAAGAGATAGTCTTGGAAATCTTACGGAATATCAAATGCCCATAGAGATGCCGGCATTAAAAGGATCAAGTGCAGAATTTATTCCCAATCTGAACCTTCCTCATTACTCCAATAAAGTTTTCAAATTAAATGAGATTACCCTGGATTCGTTTAGGATTGGATATATTTATGGTGGTATTTTAAGCCCCTCTTTAAACCCATTTACATATAATCAAACAAACACTACAAGTGCCGATAACACTATTTATGAGGTTTGGTTAACTACAAATCCGGTGTCCATAACCGAGTATGAAATTGATGGAAACAATCCATATCAAATCGAGGTGTTTCCAAATCCTTTTGAAAACGATTTGATCGTCAAATTCAATATCAAGAGGTCAGCAAAAATCTCTTATTTCATAACTAATAATCTTGGACAAATAATTCAAAAAACCGACAACAAAACATATCCGGATGGCAATCATGAATTAAAAATAAATTTGTATAAAAGAACATCAAGAGAAATATTAAATTTGACTGTTGTATTTGATAACAAATATTACGTAACAAAAAAACTGATAAGGGAATAGCGCTACCGCTAACAGCCGTTTGCTGCATTGGGGTTCAAGTGGTTAAGTCAAGCGTTATGTCCCAAATCGGTATTTGTGTCGGCGGATAGGTAAGAAGCCAGTAATCAGCAACTTTTTATAACGCTAATCGTTATAAATCATAACGAAAAAAGAACTTGAGTCAAAATGAGCAAAACAAAATTTTTAAGTATTCTGTTTCTTTTGGCAACTGCAAATTTAGTTGCACAATCGGAAAAATTCGAGTACAGATTTTCTATTGACGTTGCAAATTTAATAGAAAAAGATACAGTTCCTTGGAGATTTCAAATGGGAGCAAATGAGTATTCTTTTATTGGTAATTATCGGAAAACACGAGAAACTTGGGACAAAAATGGTGTTAGAGTAGCGAGTCTAACAAAAGAAGATAGCTTGTATTTTGTTGAATTTTCGCCTGTTAATGCGAGAGATTATATTATTGAGCGTTCCAAAAATGAGCAAATTATTATTATCAATGAGGCTCATACTTATCCTTCTCATAGAACTTTTACACATTCGTTATTGCAAGGGTTATACGATAATGGATACAGATATTTGGGTTTGGAGGCTCTTTTTGATACCGTTATCAACGAAAGAAAATATCCAATAATAGAAAGCGGATATTATACTAAAGAGCCGGAATTTGGAAATTTAATTTACACTGCACTTAATATTGGATTTAAATTGTTTGGTTATGAAGCAACCGGAGGCGAAAATGGAAAAGAAAGAGAAATTGCTCAAGCCCGAAATATTATCAGGTTTATAGATCAAAATCCTCACGGTAAGTTGCTCATACATTGCGGACACGACCACGTCATTGAAGGTATGCCGAGTAGTCGAGCTTGGGAAAAAGCAATGGCAGGTAGATTAAAAGAATATACACAAATAGATCCTTTTACAATAGACCAAACCCAATTCGCTGAAAAAAGCGAAATAATGTATAATCACCCTTTTATAGCTATGATTAATAAGGAATTTCCTGTTGTTTTGATTGATAAGAACGGGAATTTGTTCAATGGAAAAAAGGGAAATGAACAAGTTGATGTTAGAATAATCCACCCCGAAACACATTATGTAAACAATCGTCCCAATTGGCTTTTGAGCATAGAAAACAGAAAAGAGTATCGCATTGAAAATTTAAAAATAACTCAATATCCTCTTTTGGTGTTAGCATATCGCAAAAATGAGTTTGAAAATAGAGGAGTGCCTACTGATATAATTGAGGTGTTTGAAAGCGAAAACGCCCCATTTCTCATTCTTGAAAAAGGGGACTATGACATTATAATGAAAGACAGAAATTATAGCATTATCAATAGATACGAAATAAAAGTTGAGTGAAATAAAAACTGCTGACAATAAAGTTTATATGCAACAAAGGTTTCATTGGGGTTCAAGTGATTAAGTCAAGCGTTCTGTTCCAAATCGGTATTTGTGTCGGCGGATAGGTAAGAAGCCAGTAATCAGCAACTTTTTATACCGCTAATCGTTATAAATCATAACGAAAAAAGAACTTGAGTTAAAATAGATATTTGTCAAATTTAATAGCACTAACATGAAAAAGAAACTTACAAAAACCGGTCTTATCTTTACGCTGGCCATCATTTACGTAAACTTAATCAATGCCCAAGACTATTTGATCACTTTTACAGGTTCCGGTCAAAGCAATAATGTTGAAACTGTTGAGGTCAAAAACATTACACAGCAAAATTCTGTTACACTGAATGGCGCTGACACTCTGCACCTTGTTTATGTTGTCGGCATAAATCCAATAGATCAGGAAAATGCAGGTATAAAAGTTTATCCAAATCCAACCATGCATTCCAGCCGTGTTGAATTTTACAATTCAGAGGCTGGTAATGTTACCATGGAGATTATTGACATAAGCGGCAAGACTTTGAGTGCGCTTCCTATCAAACTTTCTATAGGCATGCAGGTTTTTGAAATTAAAGGCATGGGCACAGGTATTTATCTGCTGAAAGTTACAACAGAAACAACTTTGTATCAACAACGACTGATCATTTATTCTGAAAGCTTCGGAACCCCGCAAATAAATTATATTGGAAGCTATGATCATGGTAGTGTACCTTTAGAAATGAAAAGTACGAAAAGCATAGTTCAAATGCAATATAATAATGGGGATAAGCTTGTAATTAAAGGCATCTCAGGTGATTATTCACATACTAAGTCGCTAATCCCGACTGAGAGTCAGAACATTGATTTTGAGTTTATTGAATGCGTTGATGGTGATGGAAATCACTATGGAGTTGTTACTATCGGTGAGCAGGTGTGGATGGCTGAAAACCTGAAAACAACTCACTATCGAAATGGAACACCAATTGAATATCCGGGGTCTGATAATAGCGCCTGGCAAAACAACTCCTCGGGCGCTTATGCCTGGCATGGTAACGATATTAACTGGAAAGACAAATACGGCGCTTTATATAACTGGTATGCCACAATCAATAATAATGAACTTTGCCCTCCAGGCTGGCAAGTGCCAAGCGATGCCAGATGGATGGAATTGGCGCTTTATGCTTTAACTGGCAATACCCTTAAATCCTGCCGGCAAGAAAACTCACCACTTGGCGGCGATTGCAGTACTACGGTTCATCCCCGCTGGGATTCTCATGAGACAATTTATGGTGTTGATGAGTTTGGCTTTTCTGCCTTTCCAGGCGGCCACCGTTATGCTTTTGGCTCGTACGACGTCATTGGCAACCTCGGGCTTTGGTGGTCATCCACGGAGAGCTCGACTACGGGCGCGTGGTGCTGGGGCATGAACTACGACGACAGCAACGTAGCCCGCGGAGCACTCAATAAGGGTTACGGGTTCAGTGTGCGCTGCCTCCGGGATTAAGCTTTTTGACAATTTTACCATTTGACTGTTTTTACCCTGAACCAGAAAATTTTTTAAAAATGAAAATCGAAGAGTTTTATCAACTTGAGTTATGGAATCTTATTGTTGCTCTCTGCTTTAGGATGGAATATTCTGGCGTGTTTATGAAAAATCAGCAATGTTGTTGCAGGGCAAATAAGAGAATGTGAAAATTTTAGAAATAATAACGAAAAAAATTAAAAATTAAAAAATATGAATAGAAAATCTGTAATCAAAATTTGGATTGTTGCCACAGTAATGGTTTTTTTATTTACAAGTTGTGAAAGAGAAAAAATAATATCTTCTTCTGACCTTCCAAGTGAAATCACAAGTTATATTTCAACTCACTTTCCAAATAACGTCATTATTCAAGTAGTTTTAGAAAGAGATGGATTAACTAAAACGTATGACATTTTACTCTCTGAAAGTATAAGTTTGGAGTTTAACCGCAAAAAAGAAATTATTGATATTGACGGAGTAACTCAATTGCCAAACTCTGTTATCCCTGAAAAAATCCTGCAATATGTTAATACTAATTATCCGACTAATTTTATCACGGATTGGGAATTGGAGTATAAATATCAACAAGTTCAACTTGATAATGGGCTTAACTTAGAATTCAATATGAACGACGACTTTTTGAGAATAGACAACTAAAAGTTCAAAAGGTAACAAAGTGTAGCATTAATAAGGGCTTCAAAAGGGGGTTCAAGTGTTTTAGCCCGTACAAATTATCGTGTAGATGTAAAGTTAAATCGAACTGAATGAATGACCTACTTTATTCCATACCGACAATCATTTTTTGTGCGATAGGATATTATTTCTCCTGGAGGCATTATTCAAGGAACAACCTTACAATTGCAGTTCTTTTACTGATGGTTTGTGGTCTCTTGCTTCGCATTTACACTTCTTCTGACTTTTTTCTGCATTCTTGGGATGAACGTTATCATGCCCTTGTTGCTAAAAATCTCATGAATCATCCTTTAAAACCTACACTTTACGACAACCCAATTTTACCTTATGACTACAGAAATTGGGTAGGAAATCATGTTTGGGTTCACAAACAGCCATTACCTCTTTGGATAATGTCAGCAAGTATGTGGCTCTTTGGTGTAAATGAAATAGCGCTGCGACTTCCTTCAATCATTCTAACAACAATTGGAATTTGGCTTTCATTTATTATAGGTAGATATTTCTTCAACAAAAAAATTGGCTACCTAACAGCATTCCTTTTTTCCATCAATGGATTGATAATAGAATTAACTGCCGGAAGAATTGCAACCGACCACATCGACATTTTCTTTTTATTCTTTATAGAGATAGCAATTGTGTTTAGTATCCTTTTCGCGCAAAAGAGAAAACTTGTATTTAACGTTCTTACGGGAGTAAGTATTGGTGCTGCTATTTTATCAAAATGGTTACCAGCTTTAATTGTTATACCAATCTGGCTATTAACAGTAATTGACTCAGAAAAATTTAAAACAAAAGAGATCATTTTCCACTTCATCATTTTAATCACAACTTGTTGCTTGGTTTTTCTACCATGGCAAATTTACATCTTCAATGCATTTCCACTTGAGGCAAAGTGGGAAGCAAGTTTTAATTTTAAACACATAACCGAAGTTCTCGATGAAAGAACAGGACCGATTTATTATTTCATTGACAAGATCAGAATAAACTATGGAGAGTTGATTTATCTGCCATTGATTTGGTTTCTATGGAAGTATATAAAAAACATTAAAGACAAGAAACGGTTGGCATTAACTATTTGGGTTTGGGTTCCAATTGTGTTTTTTTCAATTGCAAAAACAAAAATGCAAGCATACATTCTTTTCACTTCTCCTGCGCTATTTATAATTACTGCTGAATTCTTTTTTATGTTGAATGATAACAAAAAGAATCACAAGTTGAAATGGCTTTTTAATTTGATTCTATTATTGTTAATTGCTTTTCCTATTCGCCATATGATTGAAAGGGTAAAACCATTTGAGCAAAGCAGCAGAAATCCTGTTTGGGCATCTGACTTACGGAAACTCAACGATAAAAATATTTCTAACGGAGTATTGTTAAATTACGATAGGCCGATTGAAGCAATGTTTTATACAAACCTCACAGCTTACCCATACATTCCTGACAGAAATAAAATTACCGATATGATAGCAGAAGGATATACAGTAATGATTAATGACAATGGAAAAATACCCAACGACATCAAATCAATTAAAGGTATTAAGATTGAAAAACTTAACAACCAGTAACATACGTTATTTTTTATGGGGGGTGAAGTGAAATTAGTAAATGAAGTTATTTTATTTATCTTTGAAGTAAATTGATAGTGAAGTGTAATTAAAATCCCACAAAATATACCGCTATCCATTAGTGAACAAAACATGTAAACAATTTGATAATTAGCTGAAATGAAAGAGCAAGTTAAATTTGGTGTGATTTACCAAGTCATGGTAATAGGTGTGGTTTGTATAATGTTATCAAGCTGCTCCACATATAACAAGATCTATTCAGACGACGATATTGTTTACTCAACCAAAAGATTTGAACTCAAATATTACTGTAAAGATCGGGATCGTAGAACGCCTATCTATTTCTTTACACAGTCAATCGTAAAAGAGGTAGATCAAAATAATAATGTGTCCTATCGCGCCTATGATGTTTTATTCCTAATCAGTCCTAGCTTCAAACTTGACGAAAAGGTAATCCTGATTATTGATAATAAGCCATACCCCATGGTGATTGATAAAATTGAACTTGAAAATGTGAAAACTATTTCAGAAAACACAACAGATATCCAAACCTCAGACTCAACAACCGTTTCTGTAACCACTGGGTATTCAGAAAACAACAAGAAAATTACCAGGTTCAGCTACAAAATACCGGTTTCAACTATAATGGAGATCAAAAAGGCAAATCAAATATCTTTTCGTTACTACTCTGGCCCAAGTATGATAACGGTTAAGCCTAAGAAACTGAGCATTAAGAAAATAAAAGAATTAATTGACATTGAATAAAACAGTTACGTTTGCTAACAGGTCGGTATATTTAATTTGCTTGTCATGGTTTTTGCTCGCTACTTGAAAGACAATGTATTAAAATAGAAATTTGAAATATCCGGCAAGCTTGTGGCTGTGTCGTTTAAGCAAAACCCTCACCGGACCTCTTACTACCGGGCACGCAAACAAAACATACTATCTGGCCGTCAGCAAACATTATGGAAGCCAAAATACCTAACAGTAAAAAAAGTAAAATTTAAAAGGTAAAATATGATCACAAAGACAGACCTTGACAAGTTAAATTCTCAAAATTCAAAAATAAAGTATGGATTTGCGAAAGAATTACTAAAAATCGGTTCGGAAAAACCCGAACAACTTTATGAACACTTTGATTACTGGGCGGAACTGATGACTAGTGATAACAATATTTTAAAATGGACGGCGATTGATATAATGGGATACCTCTCGGCAGTAGATACAGAGAATAGGGTAGATGTGCTCATGCAGGACTTGATTAAACATCTTCACGGAGGAGTGCTTATCACTTGCAATCACTCTATTTTTGCACTTGGACTAATTTACCAAAACAAACCCAACCTTAAGGAAAAAATTCTCAAAGAATTAATCGCAATTTCACAAGACAAATTTGAAACTGATGAGTGTAAAAACATTGCTATAGGCAAAGTTTTAGAGGCAATTAAGCCGTTCGTTGCAGACATAAAAAACAGCAAACCCGTTATGACATTTATTGAGAATGCGACAAAATCGGAGAGGAACTCAACAAGAAAGAGAGCAGAGCAATTATTGAAAAAGATTGAGAAATAACGAATGACAAGAAAAAAAATATTCGGACTACAACCAAACGCATTTTTCACAGGGCTAACAAGTTTTTTTACCGACACATCTGCTAAAATGGTATATAGTGTTATGCCTCTTTTTTTGTTATCAATAGGAGCTTCTAAAACTACTATTTCATTAATTGAAGGAGTTGCCGAAAGCACAGCTTCTTTATTAAAGGCTATTTCGGGGTACTGGAGTGATAAGATTGGTAAAAACAAGCCATTCATGATTATTGGATATGGCATCACAGCAATTATAACACCTTTATATGCAATAGCAAGAATACCAATTCAGATTTTAATTTTTAGGTTCTTCGAACGAATAGGAAAAGGATTAAGAGTTGCGCCACGAGATAGTCTCATAAGTAGCTCAATTAAAAAAAATGACGCTGGTAAAACTTTTGGGTTTCAGAAAGCAATGGATAATAGCGGAGCTATTGTCGGTCCATTAATTGCCTTCTTATTGTTATCAGTTTTACCGCTAAACTACTCTTACATTTTTTTATTGGCGACTATTCCTGCAATTTTTGGTGTGTTAACTATTGTTTTTTTTATAAAAGAGGCAAATGCAGAAAAAAAAGAGACCTCTATTAAGATTTCATTAAAATATTTGCCCAAGAAATTTTATTTCTTTCTTATCATAATTTTTGTATTTACCCTTGGCAATTCATCGGATGCATTGTTGTTGGTAAAAACAAGCGAAACCGGCATCAACAAGTCTTATGTACCTTTTGTGTACATGATATTTAATGCGGTATCGGTGCTACTAGCCATACCTATTGGAAAATTGTCGGATAAGATTGGACGTAAAAAATTGATTATTCTGGGATTTTTAGTATATGCGATTGTCTATTATTTTTTTGGCAGATTCAATAGTATAAATGTTTTTATTTTCTTGTTTATGCTGTATGGATTTTACAGTGCATTGACTGATGGAAGCCAGAAAGCAATGATTTCTGATATTGTAAGTAAAGAATTGAAAGGCACGGGGTTTGGTATTTATCACGCTGTGCTGGGAATTACCTTATTGCCTGCGAGTTTAATCGCTGGGTTACTTTATGATAGGGTCAATGCAAATGCTCCTTTTTATTTTGGCTCTGTAATGGCATTTATTGCTACCATTCTAATGATCATATTTACTGTTGTTGATAAGAGAAAACAAAAATTAACTGATGCCTGATAAAATAGATATTTAAAAAAAAACAGTTTTGCTAACTTATGAGAAAACAGTAAATTTGCAATTGTAAATAAAACTCTTAGAAACTGCGATAATTCCCTAAAATAGTGTGGATTATAAAACTTTAGACAAGCAACAATAAACAATCAACCAAAACTTACGGTAAAAAAAGAAATCGAATAAAATTGAATAATTTTAGTAAAGTTAACAATAGGTTTTTCAATTTTTTTGAAATTTACACATAGATCATCATTAATATAAACACTAATTATGAAATTATTACTTCCTATCATTTTTTTGTTATTCTTTGTACAATGTACACAAAAACAAACAACAGATCAAGAACTTAACAATAAGATTCAAGTTGCTGTTTTCGATGGGCATGGCGGAGCGCAAACCTGTATTTGGGAAACAGTAGCAGCTGTTAAGTTAGATACGGACATGAGTGTTCGCACCATTACAACTGCCGATATTGCTAATAATGTACTCGATTCGCTTGATGCCATTATCATACCCGGAGGCGGAGGAAGTCGTCAGTTTTTAAACCTGAGTGCATTAAATCAGCAACGAATTAAAGATTTTGTTGCTTCTGGAGGTGGAATCGTGGGAATTTGTGCTGGAGCTTATCTTCTTTCAAATACACCGGATTATGCCTGCATGCAACTAAACGGGGCTCAAGCAATAGATATTGAACATGATAATCGTGGACACGGAATATCAAAATTTACACTTACAGATGAAGGTAAAAAGATATTTCCCGAGATTGCAAAGCGCGATACTCTGTTCGTTATGTATTACGAAGGTCCAGTTTTTATAAAAAAGGAAAACGATACAATTTCGTATGAAACGCTTGCTATTATGGAAAGTGATGTTCATGAAGAAGGAAACGCCCCGAAAAATATGACTAACAACAAGCCGTTTTTTATTACTAACTCCTATGGAAAAGGCCGGATTTTTAGTTCAATTGCACATCCCGAAGCAACACCTGGAATGATGTGGATGATTCCACGTATGGTGCGTTGGACACTAAATTTACCGATAAAAGAATATAAGTCGGAAGTAGTAAACCCTGATATTTTTAACCGAGAAATCCTGATGAGTATTAGCGACTTAAAACAGGAATCTGCATATTATCAGACATTTTTATACGGTTCGGCAGAAGAGAAAATCGTAGCAATGGATTGGTTGCAATCAAAACATTCATGGGCTGCAAAACGTTGGGTTCAGGGGTTATTGTTCGATGCTGACGCTTCTGTTCGTGTTCGTGCTGCTAAGTATATCGCCGATACACATTACATACATTATCTGCCGGACTTGAGAGCCGCTTATAATTCAGAAAAAGAGACGCAAACGAAACAGCAATTAAAAGAACAATTAGATAAACTGGAAAATATAAGAGATGGTTTTTGAAATTGCAATATTGAAGGCAAGTAAAAAATACATCAAAGAAACACCAAATAGCAACATTGAAAAAAAACGCTACCACGCATTTTAGCTCTCGGTTTAGACTGTGGGGGATAATTTATGAGGTATGTGAATTATTTATGATATTAAACCATTAAATTAATTAACTTATGAAAACAAAAGTTTTATTTATTTTTTTAATCTGTTTAGGATATAGTATGAATGCACAGGAAATTAAATTACCAGCTCCTGATAGGAGTGGCGGACAACCTTTGATGAAATCATTAAATGAACGAAAATCAGCTCGCTCGTTTTCGGAGAAAGATCTCTCCGACCAACAATTATCTGATTTATTATGGGCTGCCAACGGCTTTAATAGAGAAGACAAGCGAACGGCTCCCACAGCTAGAAATTGTCAGGAGTTAGAGCTTTATGTAATTTTAAAAAAGGGAATCTATTTTTACAATGCAAAGGAGCATAAGCTCACATTAGTAAAAGATGGCGATCATCGAAAAAGCGCTGGAATACAAGATTATGTAGCCGATGCACCGCTTAATATTTTGATTGTTAGCGATTCGGAAAAAGCGGCAAGTTCACAATACTCCTACACAAACTGTGGGTATATTTCGCAAAACATTTATCTCTATTGCGCCTCAGAGGGATTGGCAACTGTTGCGAGAGGCGCTTTCAATAAGGAAGAACTTCATAGCTTACTACAATTGCCTAAATCTCATGAGGTTTTATTAGCGCAAACCGTAGGTTTCCCGAAATAGTAAATTGCAAAGTATAATAGACGAAAAACGACTAATTAGAGATATTTAGAAGTTAACAAAACAGAGCCAACTAATTTACTGTGAATTGGTTGGCTTTGTTCTATCTTTGAATATCACAGCGTTTTTTGGTTTTTGTAGTCTGTTTTTCAGAAATAGGGTAATCCAAGTTGCAAAAACAAACGGAAATGTAAGTTGCGTAAGACCGAACTTTATCATTAATAGACTAATGCCAAGGGAAAGTACAACCGATAAAAAAGCCCAAATGCCGTCTTTAACTTGATTTCCAGCAAAAACTATCGCACACAAAACGGCGTTAAAACCATAAAGCCCAAGGTTGATATTATCAATTGGTGCGGAAAACTCGAAAGCAATAATATCGGAAACAATTGCTCCTGCAAGTCCGTAGAGTGCCGCAATGGGCGAGCTGATAAATACGGCAACAAAAAATAGCAGTCCCGACACTAATTTGTTTTGAAATATTACCTGTCCGAAGCTCTTGAAACCGTCTGATAGAGAGTCGCTCAAATGAGCGATAGTAGGCACAGGTATTGCCAATAAATCGCTGTAAAAATTGTTGCAGATAAAGAGTATCAACCAAGTAACTAAAACAAACGGGAAGGTGAACGCAGGGATTTTACGTTTTATAAAAAAGTGCTGCAACATAGCTGCCAACACCGAACCAACACCGACAATGATCCAAGCCCAAAACAGAGGTTTTAGAAAAAGCAGTACTGCAACTCCGACCAATGCGGCGCTAAACCCGTAGAGTCCTTTTTTGATTTCCGTTCTGTCGTATTTTAGCAGATAGGCGGTAGCTGTTCCGCATACGGTAGCTAAAAGTGCGGCAAAACCCATAGCAAGTGAACCGTAGAAAATCCCAATCAGAAACAGCAAACCCGTAATGCTATTTTCCTGAAGCATGATTTGTCCAAATCCCTTTAGTATCACAGAGATAATAGATGCAGATTTGCCGAGCAGACTGTTTTTAGAGTTGAGTTTTTTGGTCATTTTGTTTGTTTTAATTTGCAACACGCAAAATGCAATAAGTGTGTATCGCTTTAAGCACAAGATAATACAATTAGCAATTGGCAATTAGCAATGAGCAATTAGCAATTAGCAATTAGCAGTTAACAATTGAATTTGGGGTGGGGGGGAGAAAGTGAATGTGTGATGATAGTTAAAAGTTTCTGAAAACGAAAGAGACGGAGCATGCTCCGTCTCTACAATGTTTAGATATTCAATTAGTTAACTGCTTTTGATTTTCGCCAATTACCCTTTAACTAATAGTATTTGTCGCATTTAGGCTCGAAATAGGCTTGCGAATGTAAGCAAGCGGGACATGTTTTCAGTGCTTTTTTGCCTTTATGAACATATCCGCAATTGCGACATTGCCACTCAATCTCTTCGTCTCGTGAGAATACGGTTTCATCTTTCACCCGTTGCAACAGTTTCAAGTAGCGTTCTTCGTGAATTGCTTCGGCTTTCGCTATCATTCTGTACATTGTGGCGATCTCTTTAAATCCTTCTTCTTCGGCAATATCGGCAAAGTGAGGATATAGTTTTGTCCACTCTTCGTTTTCTCCTGCAGCAGCTGCTTCTAAGTTTTCGGCTGTAGTTCCGATAACTCCTGCCGGATAAGTTGAAGTAATTTCGAGCATTCCGCCTTCTAAATATTTAAACATGCGTTTTGCGTGTTCTTTTTCTTGCTCGGCGGTTTCCATGAAAATAGCTGCAATTTGTTTATAACCTTCTTTATCAGCCTCTTTTGCAAAATAGGTGTAACGCATTCTTGCTTGAGACTCTCCGGCAAATGATTTCAACAGATTTTTTTCTGTTTGAGTTCCTTTTATACTTTTCATAAACGTTTTTTTTATTTTGATTAATAGAAATTGTGGTTGTAAAAATACATATTTAGAGATACGAACCTAAAAACGATTAATAATTTGAAATTATTCTTTGTAAATGAAGGCGAAAGCCTCATGCTTATAGTAGTGAATTACAAATAAATAAGTAGGGTTTGGTGATTAAAACAGGATTTATTGTGATGAGATTCATTTTTTCTCGACCTGCTGCAGGCATAAAAATAACTTGCCATACCTGTTTTTGAACAATAGCGTAAAAGAAAACAAAAAAATCTTGGTGATCACACTCTCCTGTTTTCTACATTGAGACTCCCTAAAAATTTTCTTTCATAATTTTATGGTAGAATATCATATTTATTTTGGCAATAGCTTTAAAACCCGTATATTCAGGTATTAGCTACCTTTTCAACAAAATACCTTCACCAAAAAAATCTGCCTTTTTTTTAACCTGCAGAACGTACAATTCAGTCGGTATCATCTGTATTTTAAAGCACTTTTCACTAACAAAAACATAAAAGGCCACTCTTATTTAGAAAGGAGCAGCCTTTTATGATAAAATAAGTTGTGTCAATTAAGCAATCGCACTACCGATAAGGTAAGTAGCGGCAAGCGCTACAATAGCATAAAGCTCGGGGAATACCGCCAAAATTAGAGTATTACCGAACGCGTCGTGTCCTTGTCCGATTGAAACAACTCCATTAGCACACACTTGTCCTTGACGAATCGCCGATAATAAACCAACGAATCCTAAGGTCAAACCGGCAGCCAGCGTTGCCATCGCTTGGAAGAATGTAATTTCGGGAGTAAGCACGTTAAAAATGTTTTGGAACATAAAGTATCCGGCAAAACCATACAATCCCTGAGTACCGGGGAGAGCGGTTAAAACCAAAAAGTTACCAAATTTTCCGTCCACTTTTTTAGCAGCTCCGATAGCCGCATTTCCCACAATTGTAACCCCATAAGCACTTCCAACACCTGCAAGGGTCAACATAATTGCAATGCCGAAATAGGCAATAAATAAATTAGTGTCCATAAATTGTTTTTAAAATTATAGTGTTATTGATTTTTGTTTTTTTAATTACTGAATGGATTATATTTTTTTCCTCCTCCTTCGAACTCGGCGTTATTATAAAACTCCACAAAAGTAAGACGAACCGGGTGTACAATTGCTCCCAACACGTTCATAAACATATTGATAGCGTGCCCAATAAGGAATATAAGCACATACACAATGGGCTTTACTATCGCATTATCGGGACTCATTCCCGCCGCCAAACTGTTGAACACACTTGCAAGGATTCCTCCCGAAAGACCGAGTGCGAACAAACGCACATAAGACAACACATCGCCCAACAGTCCGGTAGCCATATTGTAGGTATCCCACAACCCAAGTCCCAAATTTAAGAACGGATTTTTACCCGGTGAATTAAGGAAGAAAATAAGAATGACCGCGGGAGCAATAATAATTAGATGCACCGTTCCAAACAAAGGCATGACATTGGGAAGTAACGCAGCAACAATGCAGCTTATTAAAAACACAAGCCACCCGATGGTGGAAAGTGCGTACATAAATCCTTGTTGCTTTATACGATTTGCAACCTTCATAACCATACCAAAGAGAATTTGGATTACCCCCAATACGAGCGAGAGAGTAAACATCTTATTATTGTCGAAAAAGACTTTATCCTTCAAAGCTTGCGCGATAGGCCATTTGAGTTCATAGATGGAAAAACCGAAAAAACCTCCGGTAAGCATACCTGCTATCATAGTAGAAGCGCCCAAGACTTGCACCAAAGACAAAATGCCTTTCATAGACATATTTAACTTACCTTTCATGAAAATCTTAGCCAAACTTGCTGCTATCAGAAGAAAACATCCATACCCTATATCGCCCAATGATAATCCGAAGAAAAACATAAAAAACGGTGCGAAATAGGGTGTTAAATCTATTTCGTTGTATTTAGGCAACATATATAATTCGGCAATCGGTTCGAAAAGTCGTGCGAACTTATTGTTTTTGAACTTAATAGGCACATCGTCTTCGGGCAGTGGCTTGGAAACTTGATAGTAAACCGCTTTTGATTCCAAATAGTTGGTTATCTCTTTTTCGTTATCTTCTGGCGCCCAGCCCTGCAGCATCATAAGTTTATCGTCGGCCAACGATGTGGTCGTACGTTTAACTTTGGTGTATTTTATTTTTTGTTCAAAATCAGTAGTTGCTGCATCTAACGAAAGAATATCTTTCGCTAACTCCTTTAGCTTTGCCCCTTGCTCTTCAACTTTTTCTCGAAGTTCTTGGATTAGTAGATTTAGCTTAGTTAGCGAAACATCAGGCATTTTTATTGCCTCTAAATTTATTTTATCGGCAATATTGCTTTCTTTTGTAACCGTTATAAAGTAGGTTCTTGAAGTTTCCCTATTAATTACTATAGCATTATACAACGCTTCCCATTCAGGATCGTACTGATTGTCGGAAACAATAAAGAAAGTAATATTATATCCTGCTTGTTTCAAACGATCGATACTTTCAGGCTCAAAATCACCCCAAGGCTTTAGAGTGTCACGCTCTTTAATGCTTACTTGCAGTTTTTGGTTGTAAGTTGATATTTGAGTTTGGATGGTGTCTATTTTTTCGGGAATGGTTTTTCCCAATTCCAAGTCGGCTTTATTGTATGTTATCTCCTCTTTTTTATCTAATTGTCTTTGAAGTATCTTTTTTGATTCACGTAACTGCTTCAATGTCAAGAAATATTGATTTAATTCATCGTCTTCAATCGCTCTATCGGCTCCGTCAACGTGAATTAGTCCCAGCTCACGCAAATCTTGAAGAAACACCTCATAATCTTTGTGATAGGCAAGAAAAGTGAACTTTTTCATTTTTGCTAACATACACTCTCCTCCTCAGTTTTTTCTCTCTTTTTCTCTAATCTGGCACGCATAATTTTTTGCGAAGCTTTAGAGAGGTTCTCCTCATCTTCTAAATATCGCTTAATTTTTAATATAGCATCTTTATAGCCAGGTATTTGCACTTTTTCAAAAAGATTAACTTTTTGAGTAGTTTTTTTTCTGGCATAATTGAGTCGTTCTACTTTGAGAGCGTGGAAATCTCTTCTTATTCCTGCTTCGGCAAGAGTTTCGAGGGTTTTTACGCCATCCAAATACCATTTGGGTTGGTTGAACAGGCTAAAGGGTTTTAATTCAAAATCAACCCTATCGAGCATTGGGATTACCACTCCGGCGATTTTCTTTTTCGAAAGTTGCACATCTTTTATGCTAAGCAACGTGGGGTCGAATTCTACCCACATTCCCATCATTTTGTCGTATGATTGTATTTGCTTCTCCAACTCTTTGTCCAACACCTCTATTTCGTTTCGCGCTTTTTTAACTTCAACACGCAACGCCGTTTCTTTGCTTTGCAGCGTAGGAAGCGCGCGCTCACGTATCCCCAGTTGTTTTTCCAACTGTTGACGTGAAGTTTTATTATATTGAAATTTTATCGCCATATATCTTGTCAGTAAATTGATTTACTGTTGTTATCAAAATCATCTTACTTTTTCCAATATCGTTCTACTAACTCCATTCTCATATTAACCTCTTGCGGTCTGAAATGCTTAGAGAATAGTCCCCATGTCGTGTCAAGCATTTCAACGGTATCTAAGTTTACGTCAATAGCAAGAAGATATTCCGAATAATCTTTTGCAAAATCTAATGCACGTTGGTCGTAATCGGTAAGGTCGAAACCGTTTTCGAGTTTTGTTCGCGCATTGGCAGCATCGGCATACAAACGAACAGCTGCGTTCATCACTTGTGGGTGATCTTCGCGTGTTTTCTTGCCTTGAACCAGCTGTTTCAAGCGCGAAAGCGAACGGAACGGGTCAACAATTACTTTACCGATGGTGGTGTCATGACGCAAGAATAACTGCCCTTCGGTAATATAACCCGTATTATCGGGAACTGCATGCGTAATATCTCCGCCTGAAAGCGTTGTTACTGCAATAATAGTAATGGAACCTCCGTCGGGGAATTGAGCCGCTTTCTCGTAAATTTTCGCTAAATCGGAATATAACGAACCCGGCATCGAATCTTTCGAGGGAATTTGATCCATACGATTTGAAACAATCGCCAATGCATCAGAATAGGAAGTCATATCGGACAGAAGCACCAACACTTTTTCGTTTTTATCCACTGCAAAATATTCGGCAGCCGTTAACGCCATGTCGGGAACGAGCAAACGCTCCACAGCAGGGTCTTCGGTGGTATTCATAAAAATAATGATACGGTCGAGCGCACCGGCATTGCTGAACACATTTTTGTAATACAGATAGTCGTCATTGGTCATCCCCATCCCACCGAGAATAATCTTGTCGGCTTTCGCACGAAGCGCAACCGTTGCCATCACCTGATTGAAAGGTTGATCGGGGTCGGCAAAGAAAGGAATTTTTTGTCCGGTTACCAACGTGTTATTCAAGTCAATACCTGAAATACCCGTGGCAATAAGTTCAGACGGTTGTTTCCTGCGAACAGGATTTACAGATGGTCCGCCAATTTGACGCTCTTCCCCTTCGGGAATTGGTCCACCGTCAATCGGGTTGCCGTATGCGTTGAAAAAACGTCCTGCGAGTTGGTCGCTAACCTTCAACGATGGGGCTTTACCAAGGAAAATCACCTCAGCATTGGTAGGGATTCCTTCCGTTCCTTCAAAAATCTGCAATGTAACCTCATCGTCAATAATTTTCACTACTTGCGCCAAACGTCCTTCAACGGTTGCCAACTCGTCGTATCCCACATTAGTAGCTTTTACAGAACAAGTAGCCTTGGTAATTTGAGTAATTTGCGTATATATTTTCTGAAATGCTTTTGCCATATCTATTTTAGCTATTGGCTGTTAGCTGATAGCATCCAGCCGAGGTTAAGTTTTAATTTTCCTGATGTTTGGTTTTAATTAATTTATCCAATTCTGCTCGATGTGCATTGAATTTATCCGACTTAAACTCGGAGTAATTCATTTGACGACAAATATTTATCATCTCCTTGAAATAATCGGCAGCGTCCGTAAAGTTATCAAATTGAAAATCGGTTCGACAAATATCAATTACCATATCCAAAATATATTTTTGACGTTCTATGGGTGTTACTGCATCGATATCGTCGAAAGCATCTTGTTGCAAAATCACGAAATCAATTAGTTCTGATTTCCAAAAAGTTATATGGTATTCGGTTGGAACTCCATCATCTCCCAAAATGTTTATTTGCTCGGAAATCTCTTTACCGCGCAACAAACGGGTTTTCATATCATTAACTTTTGATGTCCAATCTTCTGAAATTTCTTTTGATATAAATTCTTCAAACTCAGGATATTCTAAATATTTAGAGTAAGATTCAATTGGGTTGATAGCCGGATAACGTTTTCTATCGGCTCTGTCTTGTTCGAGAGCATAGAAACAGCGTGCCACCTTTTTGGTATTCTCGGTTACAGGCTCTTTTAAGTTACCTCCCGCAGGCGAAACCGTTCCGATAAACGTAATTGAACCCTCGTGTCCGTTATTTAACTTAACGTGTCCTGCCCGTCCGTAGAAGTTTGAAATAATTGCCGATATATCCATTGGGAAAGCGTCAGGTCCGGGAAGTTCCTCCATGCGGTTACTCATTTCGCGTAACGCTTGTGCCCACCGCGATGTCGAGTCTGCCATCAACAACACTTTCAAGCCCATGGCACGATAGTACTCTCCAATTGTCATAGCCGTATAAACTGACGCTTCACGAGCGGCAACAGGCATATTGGAAGTGTTAGCGACAATAATGGTTCGCTCTATCAATTTTCTTCCGGTATGCGGGTCTTCTAGTTCCGGAAACTCTGTGAAAATTTCCACCACCTCGTTGGCGCGCTCCCCACAAGCAGCGATAACCACGATATCAGCCTCAGCTTGTTTTGAAATAGCGTGTTGCAGAACTGTTTTTCCTGTTCCGAAAGCGCCGGGGATAAATCCTGTTCCGCCCTCAACAATTGGGTTCAACGTGTCAATTGAACGTACACCTGTTTCGAGCAATCTGTATGGACGCGGCTTTTCCTTATAATGTGTCATCGGGACTTTCACTGGCCACTTTTGAACCATATTTATTTCGTGCTCTTTTCCGTTTTTATCAACGATTATTGCAATCGTTTGATAAACAGTATATTCTCCCTCCGAGATAACACTTTTAACGGTGTACTCTTCGGTCATTGTAAATGGCACCATTATTTTGTGCGGTTGATAGTTCTCGTCAACCTCGCCCAACCACGATGCTGCGGAAACCTTATCGCCAGCTTTGGCAATAGGCTTAAATTTCCACAATCTTTTTTCATCAAGTGATGGTGTGTATTGTCCGCGTTTTAGAAAAACACCCTCCATTTTGTCAAGGTCGTGTGAAAGCCCGTCGAGCTTTTTCTCTAAAAGTCCTGGTCCGAGCATTGCTTCAAGCATATGTCCTTGAAAATCAACCTCCATGCCCACTTTTAAACCACGAGTGCTTTCAAAAACCTGAATGTAAACGTTTTTACCCTCAACTTTGATTACTTCCGCCATCAGTTTAACGCCATCTAAGTTTATATAAGCTATTTCGTTTTGGGCAACGGGAGCATCAACTTCCACAATTACAAGGTTAGAGATAATTCCCTTTACTTTTCCTTTTGTCATAATATATTTCTTGTGCCTATTATTTTTTTATTTTTATTCTTCGGGGATGGTTACATCGCCTTTTAAACTGTCGATTAATTCGCGGAAAATACGTTCACCCTCTTCTGCATTGAGTTTTACCCAACGTTCCAAAATTTGAAGTTTGCACAAATATGCAAAAATATACTCGATGTTGAAATAATCGAATACGGTATTTTCTTCCAACCAATCCCAGCGAAACTTATCTATTTTTCGTTCACGTTCATACACTTCCTCTTCTTCGAAAAGACGAACAATGGCTTCATAGATTTCAAGTTCCTGACTTAAACCAAAATCGCGCATGTTAGCGTTCTCTCGAATGATTTTTGCAATGTGATTGCCGCCCACCACTACGCGTAAAACATCCAAGCCATATTTTTTTGCAAAAATTGCCGATAACAGGTTGCCAATATTCAAATTCAATTCGTACCAACGCGACATAAGCGAGTTTTTCACTTCCATGCCGTAATCCATATACAAAGAAGAAAGCAAGTCATCCCATTGCTTATTTTCTTCATGAGCTTCTTCATCGAGCCACGTTCTCATAAACTCTTCGTAATACGGGGGTATTTTATTGTTTTTCAGCGGTAAATCTTCTTTAATTCGTTTTAAGGTCTCTTCCAACTCATCTCGTGAAATATTCCCCATAGGGTTTTGTTCGATTTCTTTTTTCAAGAAAGAGAGAAGATTATCGTTATCGAATTTCAAGAAATATTTATCGAGTAACCGCATATCAGCAGCTTTCAGTTCATCTTCGAGCATGCCTTTGAAATTTTCCACAGTAAACGGAAGTTTCATGCTGTCGAAATCGAAATCGGGCAAGCCTGCTATAAAACAGTAATATTGGTTTTTAAAAAGCATATTCGGTAGATTTTTCAATCAGATATTCTTAAAAAAAAACAGACGTTTCTATTGAATATCAATCAAAAAGTAACTTTTGAATTTGGGGACGCAAAAACTCACGAAAATATTCGATGAATTCATCTTCTCCAAACTTCACTTTGTACGAACCATCTTCGGGCGATAAAACAAATCCTGTTTTTAATCCGTTAACCGATTCAATTTTTAATCCTTTATCTAACAGATATTTAGCATTAGCTGTAATCTGTTTTTTTAACTCTTCGGGATTTGCCACACCAACAGTTAGAGCTTCGTTTTTAGCCCAATTTTGAACCAACCCGATAATTAGCTTTTGCATAAAGTCTTTATCTTCTGTGGCTGCTTTTACGTTTGAAGTGGCTAATTTATCTGTAACTAAATTAACAATTTCAGTTTTTAACGCCTCAGAAGCCTGTGTAGCAAAGAGTTTTAATTCCGACTCGATATTGCTTTTCATCTCTGCAGTCTCTTTTTTCGCTGAAGAGATAATGTGTTCTGCCTCTCTCTTTGCGTCGCTAATTATCTGATTACTTTGTGCTTTGGCATCGGATACAATTTTATTGGCTTCACTTTGCCCTTTCTCTAAACCTTCGCGATAGATTTTGTCAGTTATTTCTTGAAGTTTGTTTTGCATAGCATATTCAGAGTTAAAAGTTAAAAGTTAAAAGATGAAAGTTTTTTCGTCATTTAGCTTTTTGAAATTTTGATATGTTCACTTTGTATTGCTTTATACCGACAAAAGTAAAATAAATAATAGAAGTGAAAATATTTTTTTAGTTGTAAAAACCCTTGTAATGTCATCTTTACAATATAAACGACTGTTAATAAGTTATTTTACTTGCTTTTTATTGTGGTATATCTTGATACTTTTTCTTGCTGTTTCTACATTAAAAACATAATACCGATTCTAAAATTTTAGAATCGGTATTACCATTTAAGATGCAATAGCTTAAAATCATAAGATTATAAAAACAGAGCATACATTGCCTCCTCTAAAGTTTTTTAATTTCTTAATGTTTCAAAAAGCTGACAAATCAGTAAAATAGGGAACCAAATCTACTACTTTATTAAAGCTAATCCCTCTTTAGCCGATTTGTTGCTTGGGGAAATTATTAAAACGGTGTTAAATAAGATTTTAGCTTCATTTTTCTTATCTAAAAAATATTTTGTCCAGCCTGCCATCAGATTGGAATAGTAGTCAAAAGGATATAGGTCAATCACTAAATCGAAGTGTTTTTCTGCCAAAATGAAATTTTTTTGATAGTAGTAAATATTGCCGAGAGCATAGTTTATTTTTGAATTCATAGGGTCTATAGCGAGGATTTTTTTGTAGGTTGCTTCGAGTTGATCAATTTTACTTAGCGCTTCGAGTGGATTGCAAAGTCCGAGCAAAGCCTCAACAGCTTTTGGACGCAGCTTTACAGCTTGCTGATAATAGTAAATGCTGATATCAAAATTTTTACTCAAATAGTAGAGCCAACCTAATCGAAGGGATTTGTGATAATCGAAGCCATTTAATCCAACAAGGTCATTGATGGCGCCTTGATAATCGCCGGCGGCCTCTTTGGCGTAGCTGTTTTCAAAAACTTTGGAAGGACTGACCTGTGCCGAAGCTGAAACTCCAAATACAACAAGCAGCAGAAATATTGCTATTCTTTTCTTTAAAAATTCCATTTTATTGTAAGGTTAACTAACTGATTATTATACTTATACTTTAATAAATTTGTGTAATAGTTTGTAAATGCCCAACCCTCTTTTTGTGTCCATGAGTAAATAGCGGAAATTGTCATTTTTTTGAAGTAATAAGATAAATTCCCACTCGAGATAAACATAATTGGGTCATAGGTATCATATACAAGAAATGAGTGTTCTGTTATGTAATTCAGGTGATTACCAACACTTACCATGCCGTCTAACCACATATTTCCAAATAATTTAACACCTAAACTTTGAGAAAAAACTGTCTCTTTACCTCTATTATCATCATTATCGAAAATTATGGCTCCTGAAGTATTTCCGTAAAAATTCAAATTCCCAAACGGGTAATAAGTCAGTTGCAACTTGGGTTGTAGCTGAATGGAATAAGCAAAATCGGAGTAAGCGAAGGAAATTTCAGGAACTACGTGGGTAAATCGTTTATTAAGAAAGACTAAAGCGGATAAGTTGTAATCTGTTGATTGGGAAGATGGTATTGTCCGTTTTTGTTCATAACTGGCTCCATTTCCTGAAATTTGAGCAATAGACTTATAGTTTTTCTCAATGGCATAAAATCCGCCGGTAAAGCCGAGTGAAAAGTTATTTTTAAAATAAAATTCCGTACCGATATTAAGTTGATGTTGCGACAGTATATCATTGTGTTGTAGTCTGTTTTGTGCAAAACGTTCAAACTTTGTGTTGAACAAGTTATAGCCTGCATTCACTTTCACGCGGTCGGAAACATTTAGCCCAAATATTACTCCACCTAGCATCATATCTTGATACTGATTTATGGTGTCGAGATTGTCTATGCTGTTTCTCTTTTTTTCATTATTGTCGCTAAGGACATACCCACCAGAAAAGTTAATAAAATTGACGAACGAAGGAGAAACCCCCAATTTTTTCTGACTTGTTTTTGGAAGTGTTTTAGCTAAAACAGCAGCTTTTACACCTGATCCGCTTAGCAGATAAGCCGAGTACAAACTCTCTTTCAAAAACATGTCGTCAGGCACATCATTGAGGGCTTTTTCGTAATACTTTACAGCTTTTGCATAGTTTTTTAGTTCGTAATATGCTATGGCTTTGCGGTAATTCAGATATCGAAAGCTAACACCCAATCGTTCAGCTTCTTTTAATGTGGTAATCAGCGACTTATAATCCTGCTTCTGGTATTGAGCAAAACTAAGGCTGTCGTAATATGCCACTTGTTGATTTTTATCTAAAGTGTTCAATACGAGCGTATCCTGCCCTTTTACTGTAAAAAAAATAGACGCAACTATCAAGCTAAAAACTATTCGATACATAAGTTCTGATTTTTCGATTTAATTTCAATTTTCGACTGTGATATTGCTACGGTATATTCTGTAAGTGGCTCTTTTTTCCAAAAAGATTTCACTTCAACTCGGTTTACAAACTTCACATTTTCAGGATAATACGGGTTGTCCATCTGATTTAATTTTGATGAAAAATTTACTCGACTGAGCAGAACTATAGGAGCAATAAAATCCTGTAACCATTTGAGAGATAGGGGCAATTCTTTCGATAGTGGAATACTGTCTTTGACTTCAATGCTCAGCTCTCCTGCAAGCAAAAGTCTGAAGCAACTACGATAAAACATGTAAAGCGCCGAATTTTTGCGCCCTTCAAAGTCGGTAAAGTAAAACATCGTGCCGTCATTAACAAAGTATGCCGTTGATTTTGATTTTTCGCAGAAAATATAACTTTGGTTATACTGATTGGTTGCCACTGTCCAGCTTACTTTGTTGCCGTTGAAGTTGATATTCAGCTTTTTACCAGGCTTGAAATTGAAAGCATTGTGTGTCAAATCTAAACTATCCACGTTGTAAATAATGGAATTTTCGGCAGGAACCTCGCCAATTCGTAAAACCGGCTTACCATTAGTTTTTTCAAAATAGTAACCGAAAGGGTAGGGGTGCGTTTTTTCTCCAATTTCGGGACTTAACTGTATCTGAAAATGGATATGTGGTTCGGGCGAGCGACCTGAATTTCCGCACGAGGCAAGCACTGTTCCCTTAGTTACATAATCTCCGATATTAACTTTGAAGCTGTCTTTTTTCAAATGGCTGATTTGCGTATAAAGTCCGTTCAAATGATTAATAATAATTGTATTACCCCAGTTTTTATTGGTGTTTACATCGTTAATTTCGTTATCTTTTGTAATATTGCTGATTTGATATATGTAGCCATCAGCTGGAGCCAAGACAGGCTTATTGTAACAGTAAAAATCATCTTTTCTTGTTCCTGGGAATGAATATGTTTTGTTATCATCATCGGTTATAACAAAATCAAGCGCATTTCCCCATTCGCCTAAATGGGTGATATTTCCGTTATATCCCTGACTTACAGCCCATTCGCCCAAAAATGGAAGTCTCATTTTAAATGGTAAATCGTTTCCGAAACGTTGTAAGTAATTTACATTTTTATACACCGTTTTTTCGGGATTGTAGTACTGTATCAGCGGAAAAACAAAGAATTTATTGAACGTTCGATGGATAAATACATAAATCAACAGTATAGCCAACAGACTGAATGATAATGTGTATGAAGATAAGCCTGTACCTGCAATTATTTTTTCGATACTGGCATATAGAAGGAAAAGCACGGGTGTGAGCCCTGCCACAAGCAGATAGCTGTAAATATTGGGAATAATGAAAAAACTTCCAATCGCCATTCCCCAAAAAATAAAGTTTGTTCCGGCAAGGTTGACGGTAAGCTGTTGCAAGTCAAAACCCACGACTTTACTTATTACAAAAGCACAATAAAACCCGAGAAATGCAACAGTTGATTTTATTCGAGAGTGTATAAGCAATGCGACAAAAATCAATATTCCTACTAACATACTATCTGTAAAAAAAATGGAAGCCAGTGTTTTAAAGTAGTAGTAAATAAATTGCGGAAGTTGAATATTATCTAACGAATGCACCAAACCGTACCACGGAATACTCATTTTCTTGGCTAACAAAATAGTAAATCGGTCAAACGGAGTAATCAGTTCGATATTAGCAAAACTCCTGAAAGAGAGGTCTATAACAAAACTTGTAATTACAAAAGGCAAGGTTAGTACAGGCAGACTTTTCTTTGAAAGTACTGTTTCGAGCCAAACCGTCAGTAGAAATGAGAGTACAATACCAAAAATGTAAAAGAGCAAAAACGACGGGTTAAGATAAAACTTAAACATCAGGCTCATTCCCACAAAAACGGCATTGAACCCGTAAACGCCAGTTGTAATTTTCTCTTTCGAAAAGCCAAGTAAGTGAGAGAGTAAATTGGTGATAATCACTGCTACCACTCCTCCTAATCCTACTCGCAGATCTAACATGCTCAAAATAAGTATTGTTACAGCAAGCCAAGTCTGCATGGAAAAGAAAATCTGTCCGTAACTGTTATATGTTGCTTTCAAGTGCAAAGTGGAGATAGACTTGAGGGTGGTTCTGTTTCGCATTACTCTATGTTAGAGATTAGAAAAATTTAGATGTTCTTGGAGTTTATTTAAAAATCATATTAAATGTTCTGGCACCATTTCGCAATCCACAATGGTATTTAATGTTTCTTGCTTGCGTATAAGGTGTACTTTTCCTGTTGTATCAATCATTACTACATTGGGTCTCATTGTAATAAACTGCATCCACTGTGTCATATTGTAAGCTCCAACTTCGTGAATAACAATACGGTCGCCCTTTTTCAGAAGTGGCAAAATTACACTTTCACGCAAACAGTCAATGTTCATACACAATGGACCATAAAGTACTGTATCTTCAGCATGTTGCGAAAAATCCTGAGCTGGTGAAACGCGGTGATTGTACCAGAATGATGTAAACATTATATTCACACCCGTATCAAGAACCGTAGCTCTGCGACCATCAGCTAGACGTTTCGTAGCCAAAACCGTCCCTAACAGATAACCTGCTTCATCAATCAATGCTCGTCCTGTTTCCAAAATCAGTAGTGGCAGCTCATCGGGACGAAAACCAAATTGCAGAATGGTGTTAGTAATCGCTTCGGCATAGTCATCAAAAGTTGGAATAATGTCAGCTCCTTGTAAATAAGAGCCTTTGAGCGTGTTCGATGAGCAAAAACCACCTCCCATATCTATATATTTTATATTTTCTCCGGTTGTGTTGGAGTAAGCTAAAGCAAGTTCACACATTTTCCGAGCAGCTACCGCATAAGCGTTTGCAGTAAGTATATATGTTCCGATATGGCAATGGAGACCTTCAAATTGCAGTTTCTCTTTTGCAACAATTTTCATAATTGCATTCCACGCTTGCCCGTTTTCGTAGTTGAAGCCAAACCTGTCCCACTGCGGATATATGCCAGTGTCCATGTTTACCCGAATTGCAACGCGAGCTTTAACATCTTCCATATCTTCCAAAATCTCAATCAGCATATAGAGCTCATCAAAATGGTCAATATGAATAAGCGAGCGGTTTTCAATTGCCATAATCAAATCTTCTTTGGATTTATCAGGGCCATTGAAAATAATCAGATTTCCAGGAACGCCGTTACGAAGAGCTTTCTGGTATTCAAAACCTGAAACAACCTCCGCCCAACTGCCTTCCTGATGAAAAATTTGACAAACCGCATCTAAGTAGTTTGTTTTATAGCTCCATGCGAATTGCACTTTGGGATAACGCATTTTAAAAGCTTTCAACGCTTTCTGGTAATTTTGTCGGATTGTTTTTTCGCTGATAACGAAAAGAGGCGAGCCGTATTTGTTCATTAAATCAGCAACTGCCACATTATCAATAAATTTTACGGGAGTATATTCTGTCCTACTGCCGAATTTATTCATCATTCCAGCATTTAATTTTTTAATTATCGGACTTTCGTAGTTTAGTTTCATTTGAATTTAGAAATTAGAATTTTTTGACCTTATTTTCAAACATGATATTAATTGTTCATTGCAAATTGTTCATTGTTCATTGCAAATTGTTCATTGCAAATTGTTCATTGCAAATTGTTCATTGCTAATTGTTAATTGTTAATTGTTAATTGTTAATTGCAAATTGATTTACCTTTCCCCCATTGTAGAAATCTGTTGAAACTCAGATATATCCACAATTTGGTCATAAGAATAGCGAATAAACATTTTACCGCTCTGATAGTCAGCAAAAGGCTGAACTTCTTCGCCGAGAGCCATTTTTACAAGCGCTTCAGGGTGATTTTGTCCACAACCATTTGCAAGATATACCCAAGCCGGAAAACGTGGGTTCATTTCGAGTAGGTAGTATTCATCTTTTTTGGTTTTGATAAATTCCAACTCGCAACCGCCACGCCATTGACTGTTTTCAATTATCTTTCGGGAAATCTTCATCAGTTCGTCATCTTCTAATGAGATGCCCGACCATGCTTTTCCTTTGTCCGTAATGTACATTTTCCGCATTGCCACAGCACCTATGCAATTGCCTTTTCCATCTCCAATAGCCGTTACGTTCACTTCAGTACCTGTAACAAACTCCTGAACGATAACGGGGTAACCCCACTTTGCTACAACTTTGTAAAAATATGAACTTGCCTGTTCGTAGGATAAAGCAATGTAAGCGTCGTAATAACGCCCCTTGATTACTAACGGATAACTCATGGTCTCTTCCAATTTTCTGATTTCCAACACTTGATTAATCATGTGGCTCTCAGGAACTTTTACACCGTATTTTTCGCCAAATTTGCCTAATTCAGACTTCTGTCGTTCATCAAAAATAGCTTGTGATGGCAGAAAAGTTGCAATATTTAATTCCGATTTCAGATCTTCCTGGATTTTTATAAAATTGTGCAACTCAGCATCAAAGTTTGGTATCAGCACATCAATTTTCTCCTGACTTGCAATGTATTTTAGTCTCTCTTTTAGCACGGTAGAACCAGCCGTTGGTAATGGCAACTGATACACTTTGTCCACTAAGTTGTGCATGTAAATTCCGGGTTCGAGTGTTTCGTATGATAAGCCAACGATCCGAACGTCTATAGTTTCACTCTCTTTAAGTCCGCGAATAACGGGGATGCCTGGTCCCGGACTGTCAATATTGTTCAGCCCGGTAACTGCTACAGTAATTTTTCTCTTATTCATTGGTGATCAATTGATAGTTTTGAAGCATGGATAAGAAATCGTTCAAATCTTTTTCGGCAGTATAAGTGTCTAACTCATATTCATCCATGAAATTCCGGATAATTGTTTCTTCGCTTTCACCATTTTTTAGTTTTTGGATAATGAAAATGCCTGTTTCATTTACACTGAAACTATCTCCAGTCAAAGGATTAAAGATAAAGCCGTTTTCGCTAATCGCTATGTTTTTTCTGATTCTCATAAGATTATATGTATTAAGTTTTTTACAATTTTATTTTGCGAAATTATAATATCAATAGAAAGCATCGGATTAAATGTAAGTTGTTTTTATTCTCTGTTCCAGTTTCTGTTTCTTTGGTTGTATTTGTTCAACATTGTCTCCATCTCTTCCTTTGTCAAAAACTCAGGTTCATATTCAACACCTCTGTTTGAAAGATTACGTGTAAAAGCCCTGAAATGATTTTCTGACCCCCACAATAAGCGCGAATAAACCCGTAGAATATCCTTATTGTCAGTCTTTTTCATTAGTTTTTTCAAATCAAAAATATCCAATTCCTCAATATATGCACCTATCTTCAATGCTTCAATAAGCGTGTTACCTTGCACTGTCAGCCTATCGTATAGTTTCTGCAACTCCTTGTTATTAAACTTTCCCTGTTCTTCAAATGAAGGATCTTTAATGTCATATTTTTCCATCAGCCAAATCATAGATTTCTGGTGCATCACCTCGCTTTGTTTGATATTTCTAAAAATCGGAATATTGTATTTCTCAACGAAAAAACTATAAACATCGTGAGCCAGTTTCTCTTCTTCACGCATCAGGAGTATTCCTTCTTTTTCGTAAGCTGTGAGTTGAGTTGAATTTTGAGAAAAGCCGGTAATGGAATTAATTGCCAGTACAATTACAAGACCTGCACTCAAGAAAAAACTTTTACTTTCTATCATCGTGTTTTTCGTTTGAATTGTGTTAATTAGAAATAGGGGACAAGCTGCCCCCTATTTGATTGAATTAAAAAAGTTGTTTTTTTTGTTTTTGCGGTAATCGCAGATACGTTTAATTTTTATCTATAAAAATCGGACATCGTCCTTGTCCCTGACCTCTTCGGCCAAATCTTTTGCCTCTTCCTTGACGATTTCCACTTTGGTAATTGTCGCATATGCCGTCATTATCTTTGTCCACGAAGAATCTTCCTTTAGCATTTACACCTCTGGCATTTCGTCCCTGACCACGTCTGGGACGAGTTCCGTCTTCAAAATTATCGCATATTCCATTATTGTTTTTATCAACGAAATAGGGACCTCTTCGAGTTTGAACTTTGTTCTCCGTTTGAGCCTTTTCTTCTGTTTGTATTTTATCAGTAGCTTTTGTTTGTTGATTCTCTTGACCGAAAGCTACCACGGTCATCATTGCAAGTGCAATTGTGATTACAGTTGTTTTCATAATCTCCTCCTTTTATAATCATTGTTTTTATTTTGAATTTCTCTGTTTTTATGTCTATTAATTTTAAAGTCTAAAGTTGTTTAAAAATCACATGCTTTATAATCATTCTTTTGTGTGTTAATTTTGATTTAGCTTGTTCGTTTCATAACATTGTTGTTGCCTGCCAAATCCTCCTCTGCCTCTGTTGGCAACATTTTCTTGATAGAACAGTGGTTTAAAAGCATTTTTTAGTTTGTCAATTTGCTCTGTATTTGAAATCTCTTTTAACTTTAAGTAAAACTTGTTGGTCTCATCTTTCAGCTCTGCGTGTAATTCTCCAAATCTCAAGTTTAATTGTTGTAGCCTTGCAGTATCTACATTCTGTTTGTTTAATTCCTCAAAAATCAACACTTTAAGGCTGTCCATTTCCCAAATTATTTGATTTGATTTTGGTTTAAATTTTCGGTTTATTTTCCTGAATTGTTCCATTTGTTCCTTGTCAAATCCTACTTCTTGAATAAAGAACCTTCCGCTAAGTGGAGTTTGTCCTTCTCCTGTGACAATTACGGTTTCAGCAGCTTTCCTGTCTTTATATCTATGATGTAGGATGGAGATGATTGTCGTCAAGTTTAGTATCGCAAGTAAGACGATAATCCTAACTAATATTTTGTTTTTATTCGTCATAGTCAATCATTGTATAAAGGTTTAGGTTTTCAAGTTGTGCGTCGTTAATATTTATTGATATGTACTCTTTATCGCCTTTTACCATACTTCCCAATCCGAAACCTACTGCAATTACTAAAGCAAAGCTAACAACAACTGCCAATTTTTTCCATATCGGAGCAACTGTTTCAAAAACTACGGTTTCATTGTTTTTCTCTAACTTCGCTAATACACGTGTTGCAAGATACGGGTTAACTAGCTCCTCTTTCTCTTTGCGAATAAAATCATCTATGTGTTTATTAACCTTCATATGTTTATAGTTTTTTAACCTTCGTCTTTTATACTATTAGACAATTAAGTTTTTATTTTCCTACGAGATAAGCTAATTTTTTTTGCAAACTCTTGTTTGCGCGCACTAAAAGTTGCTCTACTGCCCCTTCGGAGGTTTGCATTATTTCAGCAACTTCTCGCTGGGACAATTCTTCGTATTTGCTTAGTATAAAGGCTTTACGTTGTTTTTCGGGCAATCCGTCTATAGCTTTTTGTATGCTTTTTTTTACCTCTATAGCTTCAAGTTGTTGATGAGCATCTCTCTCCTCGTTACTTTTGTTCAGTAAACTCATCAGGCTATTGCCGGCGTTAGTAAGTAAATTCCGCCTTTTGTTTTTGTTTAAATAGTTAATTGAAGTATTTAGCGTAATGCGATACAACCACGTAGAAAAAAGTGATTTCTCTTTGAACGAACTCAACGAGCGATATACCCGAATAAAAACCTCTTGTGTAATATCTTCAGCATCTTGCCGTGAATGAACAAAACCGATTGCTACGCGAAACACCTGCTGCTGGTATCTCTCCATCAGCAAGCGAAATGCTTCTTTATCGTCGGAAAGTATCTTTTCTATTAATTGTCCTTCTGACATTAGTTTAAATTCGGTTTTTCTATCTTAGACATGGAAACGAAATTTTTCCTACGTTTTAGATAAAAATAAAAGATATTATAGTCTGAATAACAATGCACATGCCGTAATACATTGTTAAAATCGGTAATAATACCGATAGTACATATACTGTAGTCCAAACTTCACTATTGTTCTTTTGCAAAGCACATCAGTATGAGTACTTTTGAGAGATCGTTAATTATTATCTGTTTAATCGTCTGTCTCAAGTTCAAAAATATCATCAACTCGCTTTCCAAAAAGTCTCGCCAACTTTAACGCAAGCACTACCGAAGGCGCATACCTGCCCTTTTCTATGGCATTTATTGTTTGTCTGCTAACGCCGATTTTCTCTGCAACTTGCTCTTGTGTGAGTCCAAGTTCGGCACGTTCTACTCTAATCCTATTCTTCATTGCGACTGCGATTTAATCGGTACATTGCCACTCTAAATTTAATGATAAACAGCGACATTTGAGTAAAATAGAGCAAAACAACCATCACAGTAAGGTATATCGCACCGTAAACCAAAAGGGTAGAGCAAACTATCAGTGCCAAGTTCACATAGGTAGCCCAAACCAACGACTCTAAACGCAACTGCGCAATATATTCGTCTTCGTGTCGCTCGCGCGTGAAGCCAACTAAAACAAGCCCAACAGTGAGTAGTACAACTATAATCTCGTCAAGAATGCTATCTTTCCTGCTGAGAGTGAAAAATTCAATGTCTGTGAAAACGTCATTAACAACTATAGCGGGCATTTTACAATGCACATTAATAGCACTTAAAATGCTACTGTCGAACAGATAGAGCAAGCCTAATACTATGCCAATTATTGACAAAATCCAGCCGACCTTGCGCCAGCTGTGTGGAAGTAAATTTCGTGTGTTCATAATCGTAAAATTTTATTGGTGAACCACAAAAGTAATGCTTATTTTACAATATGACAAACAAAGTTGATATTTTATAAAATAAACTTTACATAGAAAGATTAGAAAAAACACACGCTTTTACAAAATACAGAATATTAGAGGTCTTATCCTTCGTTCATCATTTTATTCAGTTTTCGCAGTTTAAAGGAGAAATAGATGCTGTAACATCCTAATAATATAAATGCTAATGCCGTCCAAACGACAACGCTTACACTTGTAAACAATGGGTTCCACAGTAAAAGAAATGAAAAAATCAAGCCTAACACTGCGGTTACCATTAGTGTACCCCAATCTAATATGCCGTATTGTTTCATTTCGTATGCTGTAACCATGCCCGATATGGAGCGGAAAAGCAAGGTAAATCCTACATAAAAGGGCAAAGTTGCCATTGATGCGGCTGGATTAAGCAACAATAGAATACCCACCACAGCACTCAAAATACCCAAAGTTAGCGACCAGCCCCAATATTGGCGCTTGTTGCTCAGTGCAAAAATCACTTCGGTAATTCCATTAATGAGAAACCCAAAAGCAAATACAAAGGATAAAGCAACGTAAGTATCTGCTGGAGTGGTTAGTGTCCAAATACCTAATACTACGAATATTACTCCTACAATGAGCATCAAGTACCATCGTTTAATGGCTTTTTCAATTTTATTAAATGTTTGTTTCATAATTATGTTGTTTTATTTTTTAATATATTCATAAATTCTTCTCCTGTAATGGTCTCTTTTTTAATTAGATATTCGGACAGTTCGTGCATTTTGTTTTCATTTTCGCGAATGATTTTTTTCGCTTTTTCGTGAGCCTTTTTCACAATGGAAAGGACAACATCGTCAATTCGAGCAGCTGTTTCGGGAGAGCAACTCAACGATGTGTCGCTACTTAAATATGGGTTGTTTATTGTTTCCAACGCCACCATATCAAACTCTTCGCTCATTCCGTATCGCGTAACCATAGCACGGGCAAGTTTTGTCGCTTGTTCAATATCATTGGAAGCCCCCGTTGTAATTTTGTTAAAAATGACCTCTTCGGCGGCGCGTCCTCCGGTAAGTGTGGCTATTCTATTTTCTAAATCCTCTTTGCTAAACAGGTTGCGCTCGCTTTCGTCAATCTGCATAGTGTAGCCGAGTGCTCCTGATGTGCGAGGAATAATTGTAATTTTATGCACTGGGGCTGAATGTGTTTGCATTGCAGCAACCAAAGCGTGTCCTATTTCGTGATAAGCGATAATGCGTTTTTCTTCGTCGGAAATTACTTTTCCTTTGCGTTTTGCTCCGGCTATAACGGTTTCGATACTCTCTTCTAAATCGTTGGTTATTACGCTATTGCGATTGTTTCTTACTGCTCTTAGAGCAGCTTCATTTACAATATTTGCTAATTCGGCACCCGACGCACCCGATGTTGCTCGTGCAATTAAATCTAAATCAATCTCATCGTGCTGTATTTTTTTCAAATGCACTTGTAATATGGCTTTTCGTCCCTCCAAATCGGGAAGCTCCATTTGGACTCGGCGGTCGAACCTACCGGGGCGAAGCAATGCTTTGTCTAAACTCGCGGGGCGGTTGGTTGCTGCCAAAATAACAACTCCTTTTTGTCCGTTGAAACCGTCCATTTCAGTTAGCAGTTGGTTTAGAGTTTGTTCGCGCTCATCATTCGTAGTTATTCCATCGCGTCTTTTGCCAATGGCATCAATCTCATCTATAAAAATAATACAAGGTGCTTTTTTGTTTGCTTGACTAAATAGGTCGCGTACTTTGGCAGCGCCCATTCCCACAAACATTTGAACAAATTCGGAGCCGGAAAGGGCAAAGAACGGGACTTTTGTTTCGCCTGCTACAGCCCTCGCTATAAGCGTTTTACCTGTTCCAGGCGGCCCTACTAATAACACTCCTTTGGGCAATGTGGCGCCTATTTCAGTGTATTTCTTGGGATTATGCAGAAAGTCAACTATTTCATTTAACGACTCTTTGGCTTCTTCTTGTCCCGCAACATCGGCAAACGTAGTTTTTATCTCATCTTCGGCATAAATTTTCTCTTTGTTTTGTCCAAAACTCATATAGTTTCCGCCAAGTTTTCCCCTCATCGACCTCATTGCGTTTCTCCAAATAAAAAAGAAAATTGCTCCGGGTAATACCCAGAAAAGAAGGAAGTTTAAGATAGGAGAGTTTTCGCGAGGAATGGTTTCACTAAATTCAATTTTACAGTTTTCGTTGGGGCTTTCTGCTTCCAATAGTCGGTCAACTAAATTGGCATCGCTCATTCTGCCTGTTTGAAAAATGGCATCTATCGGATTACCCTTTCTGTCAACTTCGCCGTTGGGAGTGGTAAAATAAACTTTATTTCCGTCAATGTTTACCTGCTTGACCAATCCCGAATCGACTTTGCTGATAAAAGCGCTGTATGTTGTCGGAATGATTTTTGGTTTGAATAGATAAGGGAATACTAGGGAGTTAAGTATCAGCAATAATGCTATTGTCCACAAGAGACTCTTCCAATTTACATTGGGTTTTTGCGAAGAGTTATCTGCAATATTCTTTTTGTCCATTTTTAGAAATTTGTGATAGTATTATATTTTGTCAACGTTATCCATTGCAACAAAATCTAAGACAATAAATAATTTGTGGATTATTACTTCACAAAGTTAGTAAACTTAGAACGTATTTGATTGTCCTAAATTCACATATAGTTGTCCTAAATTCACTATTTAAAGTTGTTCTCTAAACAATGATGGAGACATACCTGTTTGCTTTTTGAAAAATTTGCTAAATGATGACGTTTCGGAAAATCTTAATCTATCTGAAATTTGGCTGATAGAGAGTTTGTTATCGGTTAGCAATAATTTGGCATTGTCTGCCATTTTTTCGTTGATAAAAACGCCTGGTGTTTTTCCTGTAGTTGTTTTAATTGCTTTAATCAGGTGTTTTGAAGATATGTTTAGTTGATCAGCAAAAAATGCAGTTTTATCACTTATTTTGATTGGTTGCAGAAGTAATTTAAAAAAAGAATCGGCAATTTCTTCGTTTCTAGTTAAACGACTTTCTATCTTTTTACCTCTAAGGAAAATTTCGGCTATCTCGCAAATAAAAGCTAAAAATAGATTACGCAATGTTTCTAATTGAAACACAGAATGTTTGTTCTCTTTTTTTTTGTAAATTAATTTATAGATATCTATAAGATTTTTCTGCTGTTCTTTAGTAAGGTCGGTAAGGGTGTATCGGTGGTTGGAAATTTGCCGAAAAGGTTTTACAAGTTGAGCGTTTATGATGTGTTTAGCCAAAAAGTTATGTGTTACAAACAAAAGAATGCCTTTGTATTGTTTTTTTGAACGGATAATATGTACAATTGAAGAAGGATGCGCAATAAGCAAAGTTGATGCTGTAAGGTTGTAATCAACTTCATTGATACTCAAATCAATATCACCATCAGTACACAGCAAAATACCCACATACTCTTTCATGTCGGCAGTAGCATTTTCAATTATCGGAAGTTCGCCATGGCAGAAAAAATAATCATTCTCATGCCACTCATAGCCAAGATTTATAATAGCCTCTCGCAGTGTGAGATATGAATTTTGTGAGCGATTTGTCATTTAGTTATGTGCTTACATAAATTTTTGCCTTTACAAACTAATTTCGCCAAAGTACATTACGAGTTTCCAAACGGCAACTCTTTTTGCTACACTACCTTTATAAATCTCTTAATGTTAAAGTCGTAATCATAAATTTCGCCTTCCTCAATGTGGTACCACCAGCCCATTATGGTTATGTCGCCTTGTTTTACTGCTTTACGAATATATGGATATTGCATCAGATGTTCAATTTGCACAACCACGTTCATCTGTTCGGTAAACACGCTGCGCTCTTCAATGGAGATAATGTTATTTGCTATTTGTTCTTCTACGATTTTCTTAACTGGCGCTGCCAGCTCAAGCCATTTTTTTGTATGCGGCAGGGATCTCATCTCTTTTGCGCTATTATAAAGTGCGGCGCAGCCACCACAGTTGGAGTGTCCGCAAACAACTATATTGTCCACTTGTAGTTGCTTAACAGCATATTCAATTACAGCCGAGGTGGCTACAAACGTCTCCGAGCTTCTATCGTATAAAGGCACAAAATTGCCGATGTTACGAACTACAAACAGTTCGCCTGGAATGGTGCCGGTAACCAAATTTGGCACTACACGCGAATCGGAGCAACCAATATATAAGGTATGAGGATTTTGATGTTTGCCTAATTGGGCAAAAAATTCCTGTTTCGGAATGTGTTCGTTGCTTTTAAAACCTCGAATCCCTTCAAACAATCTATAATAATTGGGGTGTTGGTGGCTGTCGTCTTCATGTGTTGTGTTCATAATCTTGGATTTTTATGATCTTGTTGTGTTTTTTATATTGAAGTGATATTTGTAGGTTGCAGCTTTATGACATTTATCTACAGATAATTACCATGTCAGTACTATTATAACTCTAAAGCTACAAAATTATGTGTATTTATTTTATTGCTTGATAAGTTTTTCGAAAAAATTACGCAATGCTTTCTCCTGAATTTTTATTTGATAATTTTCGTTTTGAAATACCAAAATTTAAAAAAAAACAATCTCTCATTTATCGAGTATTTGTTTGTAGGTTTTTTCTACGATATTGTTTAATTGAGTGTAGAACTGTTCTATTTCTGATTTAGGAGGCATTTTATTTCTCCATTTATTTAATTTTTTGTCAGTTTCATCGAATATGTTTGTCTCAATAGGTGTAATGATTTGCATGTATCCGTTGTTTTCTTTATTTACTAATTTCGATATTTTTAAATAGTGGTATCCGTCCGGATTGTCTATTGGGTAACACTTTTTCAATAGGCTCATATTGTATTGATTTAGTTTTGAGTTTTTTAGCGAATCATTATAAATTATGGTGTTTGGCAACTCCGATTCGCTTATCCACAAGGGCAATGCAATACATGTATTCGGATAGCCTATCATTGTCCACATTGTAGTAAATTGTGGTAGTTCGTTGTCTTTAACCCCTTGAATAACAATGCACGAAGCTGAGCCATAGCTTGTAATTAAGTTGTCGGAGTGTATAAATCTATCGCTTGCAGGCTCATTTTCATACATTTCTTTGTAATTGTTTTTTGTTATTGGATTATACAAACATCTTGAGAAATTTTGTATTACACTACGATAGTCAAGAGGTTTTTCCTTTGTCGTTTCGGTGAAAAGTTGTTCCGCTGTTTGTAGTCTTACAAAACCATATCCTACATTTGGTTTTCCTGTTTCTGAAAAGTTTGTTCTTAATATATATCCTTCAGGGGCAACATTTGGGTCGTTTGCATCATATTTTGTCCAAGTGTAATTATTTACTTCGTAAAAAGCAGCGCCGCCTTTTGCATCTATCACTCCAAAATGAGCAGCTAATCCCATTGGTTTTTGGGAGTTAGAGAGTAAATTTTCAAAATCTTCTAATGTTTTGCATGTCTCTAATGCTTTTTTCATAAAAAAGCCCTCTTTATCCTTAACTTTTACGCTGTCGTCAAGATTTACATTAAACGACGCACTATTCATAATTGCAAAACCAACTTCGTTGTTTCCACCCCACACTTCGTTGCCAACGCTATCAACAGAATTAACAATTCCTATAAATGCATATTTTCCATCTTCGGAAGGAAACTGTTTTGCATAGTTTTTTAAATAATCGGTATCCCTTAACTTCCAAATTAACGCGCGTCCGTCATTAGTAGCTTTGCCTGATATTACGGCGGTTGTACAACAATAAACACTTTTTGAAAAAATGAAAAAGATTACGATAAGAAAATGTTTAATATGTCTCATATTTCTAAAAATTTTCCATTAACAAATTTATAAAAAAACCAACTGTTTTTTACGGTTTAGATTTTTTCTAGCTTTTAGCATTTTATCTGTTTTATGTTTATACGTTTGTAAACTTTTCATACCAAGGTAATTTTAAGCTCACACGTAATTGGTTAAAAGTTTGTCAAGTTTTGGTTTGACATATTAGTTTCGTGTTTAATAAATTGCTGTTTTGCTAGTTGAATCTACCCTATGAACATACCTACAAAACAAATGAGATATTTAAAATGGGAAACGCTATCTTTGACAAAATAAAACAAAAAATCCGGCTTCATCACCAGCATAAAAATTGGGAGAGGAATTACCGGAACTAGAATGCAAAGATAATACATTTATGGATAACAATACAATAGTTAAAAGGATTACTTCTGTAGAAAGGCTTGATTTCTACCGTTTTAGAATACGCAAATTATATTTCTTATTTTTCCTTTTTATTTTGTTTCAGGCTTGTGGAAATAAAGAAAACTCGGAATTAATTGTTGCTATTTAAACAAGTACAGGGAAAGAGATGGTCATTCCTTTTACACATGTTGGAATTGTAAGTGTTGAAAACTATAAAAACTTTGGTTTGGAAGCAATACTTTTACATTTTCTTAATTTTTATAACACACATGATATTAGATAAACTGCAAGAAAAGGTTGATTTAAAAACAAAACCCATTGGCTCGCTTGGTTATCTTGAAAAATTGGCAATACAAATAGGGTTAATTCAAAACACGCTCACTCCCAAATTGCAAAAACCAACTATTGCTGTTTTTGCCGCCGACCACGGGATTGCGAAAGAGGGTGTAAGCGCTTATCCGCCCGAAGTAACTTACCAAATGGTAAAAAACATTTTAAATGGCGGCGCTGCAATAAATGTCTTTTGCAAACAAAACAACATTGATATAGTGTTAGTTGACGCAGGAGTAAATTTTGATTTTAGTGATAATAATTTGTTTGTAAACGCTAAAATTGCAAAGGGCACTGATAATTTTCTGTATCAAAAAGCAATGACTAAGCAACAATTAGAACAATGCTTTTACTATGGAAAAAAGATTATTGACCAGTTATTTACATCAAATTGCAATGTAGTGGGGTTTGGTGAGCTGGGTATTGGCAACACCTCATCAGCCGCTATGTTAATGAGTTATTTATGCGGATTACCGTTAGAAGATTGCGTAGGAAAGGGAACAGGACTTACTGACCAACACCTTCAAAATAAATTGAATATTTTAAAGCAAGTAAAACGGTTTCATGGAGAAATTTCTGACATAAAAGAAGTTGTGATGACATTCGCAGGTTTTGAAATCGCCCAAATATCGGCTGCAATAAATCAGGCTTACAAAAGAAACATGCTGATATTGATTGACGGCTTCACCGTTACTACTGCCTTTTTAATTGCGTACAAAATTAATCCCAATGTGATTAAAAACGCAATATTTTGCCATCTCAGCGGAGAAAAAGGTCATTACAAGTTGCTTGATTATTTGGGTGTTGAAGCGCTTTTAAATTTGGGTTTAAGAGTTGGAGAAGGCACTGGTTGCGCTATTGCTTATCCTATTATTGCAAATGCAGTTGAGTTTTTAAACAATATGGCGAGCTTCGAAAGCGCCAACGTTTCAAATAAATTATAAATGTCAACAATTCATAAAGGTAAAAGTAGAAAAGTGAATGGTGAAACGACTTTTAACCCAATTGCTAATTGCCCATTGCTGATTGCTAATTGCTCATTGTTAATTGCTCATTGTTAATTGTTAATTGAAACAATATGAAACGCCAAATAAAGATTTTTTTTGCCTCATTAATGTTTTACACAAGAATACCGTGCCCAAAAAAGATTGATTGCTCAAACATTGCGCTAAACCAAGCCTTGCGATACTTTCCGTTAGTGGGTATGATCGTTGGGACAATATCATTTTTGATATACTTGGGAACTTCGCTACTGTTTGGGAACGCTATCGCCGTTGTTGCTTCATTAACTGCAGGAGTTATAATAACAGGAGCTTTTCACGAAGATGGCTTTGCTGACACTTTTGACGGCTTTGGAGGAGGTTGGACAACAGAAAAAATCTTAGAGATAATGAAAGATAGCACAATAGGGACTTACGGAACAGTTGCCCTGATCCTGTTATTTGCGTTTAAAATCTTGTCTCTTTACGCATTGTTGCCTCAACTCGAAAAAGAGGGGTGGTGGATGGTATTTCTGTTTTTTATTTTATACCACTCGTTGGCTCGATTAACTTCCGGAAACATAGTTTTTATATCGCAATACGCAAGAGAGGACCTAACGTCGAAGGTAAAACCTGTAGAAAAACATGCAACACGAACTGAAATAATATTCTCATACGTGCTGGGACTTACTCCTTTAACAATTTTTGCAATAATAAATCCTATTGTTTGTATAGTTCTGTTACCTCTGTTTTTACTAATCGTCGAAGGAAATCGCTACTTCAAAAAATGGATAAACGGATATACAGGCGACTGTTTGGGGTGTATTGAACAATTAGCTGAAGTATTAATAATGTTGACATTTGTAGCGATATGGAAATTCATGTAATCAGACATACACGTTTAATAGATGGATTAAACAAATGTTACGGACAAAGCGATGTTCCTGTAGCAGACAGTTTTAAAGCGGATGCTGCCGAAATAAAAAAGCTACTACAGCCAACTTACGATGCAATATTTTGTAGCCCATTAAAACGGTGTCTTATGTTATGTGAGGAGCTTAATTTCAATAAAATAAACATTGAACCAGCATTAAAAGAAATGAATTTCGGCAGTTGGGAAAATCAAAGCTGGGACGATATTGACAGAAATCAACTCGAAAAATGGTGCAACGATTTTGTTAATGAACGTCCTCCTAATGGCGAAAACCTACAAGATGTTTACAAGAGGGTAACAAATTTCATTACTTCTTTAAAATCAAAAAATTACAATAAAATATTGCTAATTACTCATGCCGGAGTTATCCGCTGTATCCATGCATTTTTCAACAATATTGCATTAGATAAAATATTCAATATTCCTGTAGGCTTTAACGAAATATTTGTTTATAATACCTAAAACTTATCCAAATAGGCTTGATTATACTTCTTGGAGATCGTATTATGGATTCTGAGAAGGTTTCTTTTGGTTTTACTATTTGAGCTAAGAGAGTGTTTTTCTTTTATATTTTGCGATACTCATAAAGCTTTAATAGATTATCTTTGTGGCGATAAAAGTTGAATTAAATGGGTAAAAGAGTTTTAATAGTTGATGATGATACTAGTATTGCTGAAATCTTAGAGTTTAATCTGAAAAATGAAGGTTATGAAGTAGAAACTGCTGTTTCTGCTGAAGATGCTTTAAAGAAGTCACTCGATAACTTTCATATTATTTTATTAGATGTAATGATGGGTGGAATGTCGGGTTATAAAATGGCAGAGAAAATGCGTCAAGAAGAGATTGTAACGCCCATAATTTTTATTACGGCGAAAGATACCGAAAATGAGATGCTTACCGGTTTTTCGGTTGGTGCAGATGATTATATTTCCAAACCATTTTCTATTAAAGAAGTGATTGCAAGAGTAAAAGCCGTTTTAAAGCGATCAGAAAAACAAAGCATAACAGATGAAAAAGAGGATAAACTGAGTTATGGCAATCTCATTCTTGATTTTAATTTAAAAGAACTTAGTGTTAACAACAAAAAAATTCAATTGACAAAAACAGAATTTGAATTATTGACATTACTTGCAAAACATCCGGATAGAATGTTTTCGAGAGAAAGCATAATAAATAAATTATGGAGTGAAACACCATACATTACTGAGCGAACTATTGATGTTCACATTACACGACTTAGAAAAAAAATGGGGAACTACGCTTCAGTAATTTCAAATAAAACTGGATATGGATACTGGTTTAATACTGATGATTTATGAAATTAAGTTACCGACAAAGGCTATTTCTATATTTTGGTTTGTTGTTTACTCTCTTTACGGTTGGCATTATTGTATATGAACAAGTTAGGGAAAAAACATACAAAACTCAAGGACTACAAGAAAAATTAGAAACTTATACAGATATTATTCAAGCTGCTATTGTAGATGCTCAAGATAGTGTGGCTCCGGCAATTAATCAGTTGCATAATCTATTGCCAGAAGACCTGAGAATAACAATTATCAATAAAGAAGGAAAAGTGTTGTTTGATAATTCCATCAATGACTATGTGCGTCTCGATAACCATAAAGACAGACCGGAAATTGTAAAAGCACAACAAACAGGCAAAGGTTCATATTTACGCTTATCGGATTCTAATAAACATAAATATTTATATTTTGCGAAAAAAGCAGACGATAAATTCATACGCGTAGCCTTACTTTATAATATCCGACTGCAAAATTTTTTAAAACCCGACAATGCGTTTCTTTATTTTATTCTTTTGTTCTTTACAGTTTTTATTTTCTTTGTTCATGTTACTACCAAAAGACTTGGAAATACCATCAAACAATTGCGTGATTTTGTTTTAAATTCGGACAAACAGAATTTTACTAAATTAAATTTCCCTAATAATGAAATTGGCGAAATTGGAAGTAAGATAGCAGATAACTATTTTAAGCTAAAAGAGAGCCAAAAAACTGTTTTAATGGAAAAACAAAAGCTCTTGCAACATATTCAAGTCTTAGAAGAAGGAATCTGCTTTTTGTCGCCTGACCATAAAGTAGAATATCATAATGGTTTGTTTATTCAATATCTTAACACGATAGCAGACGAGGCTTCTAGCGATGCTTCCAGGATTTTAAAAGACGAAAATTTTATAGAACTGCAAGATTTCTTAAATCAAAACAAACAACACTATTTTGCAAAAGTAATCAGCAAACAAGGGAAAATATTTTCAGTCAGAGCCAATCTCTTTGAAGATGGGAGTTTTGAGATTATTTTGAGTGATATTACAAAAGAAGAAAAAACTAAACGGTTGAAGCAAGAGATGACCGGTAATATTGCTCACGAACTTCGCACACCAATTACAAGTATTAGAGGATATTTAGAAACGGTATTGGATCAACCCCTAAGTGATGAAAAGAGGCAATATTTTATTGAACGAGCTTTTCAACAAACCATTGCTCTTTCAGAAATCATCCAAGATATGAGCCTAATTACAAAAATGGAAGAAGCTCCTAATTTGTTTTCCTTAGAAAAAATTAATATTGGGCAACTGCTTGAGAAAATCCAAGAAGAGCTTAGCGTTCAGTTGGGTGCAAAACAGATTGAGATGAGGTGGCAAGTACCAGAGCATTTGGAAATTACAGGAAATGAAAATTTACTTTATTCATTATTCAGAAATCTTACAGACAACGCAATCAGATATGGCGGGGAAAATTTGATTATTAATATCAGTATTTACAACGAAGATGCGGACTTTTACTACTTCTCATTTTACGATACAGGAATTGGGGTAAAAGATGAAAGCCATTTAAACCGTATTTTCGAACGTTTTTTTTGTATCAGCGAGGGACGCACACGGGATAACGGCGGCACAGGATTAGGCTTATCTATAGTGAAAAATGCAGTGCTGTTCCATAAAGGAAATATAACGGTGAAGAACAGAAAAGAGGGTGGCTTAGAATTTTTATTTACTCTAAAAAAACAATAGTAGTATTTGCAAATTAGTCCAACTTTTGAGAAAAAAAGTACCAATTTGTGGGTGAAAAATGAAACTTGTTTTTGCAGCTTACGAGTAATTTAAACGGCTTGTTGTTTTATTAAAAATCACTATTTGTTTTAGCAATGTCCTTTACATGCTCATTTGAGCGAAGTTGAAATAAGCGTAACGGCTTGTCATATATAAGGTGTTAAGATTACGTTTTCGAGAGTGAACTTTTGCCTTAGTCAAGCTTGCAAGCTTGGTTCAACTTTATAAACTTATAACTATCAAATTTTTTACTATCTTGTGTATTTTGAAGAGGTTTGACACTGCCTAACAAAAACTTAATGTACATGTAACAATTTCGTAATAATCAAACCTCACCTTTGCGGCGCTAAATAAAAGTAAAAATTGTTTTTGTGACAGATAAAAAGCTATTTTTTGCTACTCTATTTTTTCTAAGCATTGCGTCAGGAATTTTAGCCCAAACCGGAAGTATTAAAGGGAGTGTTTTAGATGCAAAAACCACGGAATCTCTTATTGGAGCATCTGTTTTGATACAAGGTACTACTATCGGAGCTGCTACCGATTTAAACGGAAACTATACAATTTTAAATGTTTCGCCAGGCACATACACGCTAGAAGCTTCTTACATATCATACCACTCGGTAATTAAAAAGGAAATTGTTGTTGAAAACAACAAAGAAACTGTTGTAGATTTTCTTTTGAACTCGAAGGATATTAGTCTTAAAGAGGTACAGGTTGTAGCTAAAGCAAATCGGGAGAGCGAAAATATTTTGTTACTTGAACAAAAAAAGGCGTTAATAGTTACTCAAACTGTCGGAGCAAGAGAACTTTCGAGAAAGGGAATATCTGATGCGCGTGATGCTGTTGCTCAAGTTTCGGGAATATCGAAACAAGAGGGCGTTAAGAATGTTTTTGTACGCGGATTGGGCGACAGATATAATGCCACTCTGCTTAACGGTTTCCCCATTCCTTCGGAAGATCCTGAATATAAAAACATTGCATTAGAGTTTTTCGGAACCGATATCATTCAAAACATCGGAGTAAACAAGGTTTTTAGCGCCTCTAACGCAGGCGACGTAGGCGGTGCAGTTATTGATATCTCTTCCAAAGAGTTGACAGAGGAGAGCGCGTTAGCCGTTGATTTGTCAGCAGGTGTTAACGTTATGGCAATAAATGCCGATTTTATTCGCCAAGACGGATCAAACTATTTCGGAATCGCCAACACAGACCAACCAAGTAAAAATCAATACAGTTTTTCCAACAGTTTAGACCCTAAAAAGGTGTCGTTTCCGCTCAATCATAGCTATGGAATATCTGGAGGAAAACTGTCAGGCAAGGGAGAAAACGGCAACACATTCTCATTTTTTGCGGTAGCCTCTCACGGAATGAGCTATTCGTGTACTGAAGAGATTGTGCGTAACTCAATATCAGACGGAACTGTTTATCAAGATCAGCAGGGAGATAAATATTCGCAAGCCATTAACCAGCTTGCTTTAGCCAGCGCTCATTACGAAATAGATCGCCGACATAACGTTAACTACAACTTTATGCTTATCCATGTTAACGACCAATATGTGGGAGAATATAGCGGTTTGTATTCCGAACCTTTTCAAAATAGCCCAAGTTTGTCAGGTATAATCAGAAGGCAGCAAACAAATGATAATCTTCTGCTTGTAAATCAAATCGTTTCTGATTGGAAGTTGTCGCCCATAATGAAATTAAATTTGGGTGCAGCCTACAATACCGTAAATGGATTAGAGCCCGACCGCCGAGAGAACTATTTTACACAACTTAATGAAAATCTATACGGTTTAACCCGAAGCAACCGAAACAAACGATTTTTCTCCGATTTAAAAAACAACGATTTTAATGTTAAAACAGCGGTATCGCTAAAATTAAACGACAGATTTAATACAGAAAACTCTTTATTACAAGTAGGATATGCAGGACGATTTGTAAACGATAATTTTAAAGCTATAGAATACAACTTTAGTCCGTTAGGTATGCCTAATTTCACAATGGAAAACTTGGTTTTGGATCAGTTGTTTGAAGAAAACCTGAATAATGGTTTGCTGAAAATGGAGACGGGCGAAACAAACTCTTACAAAGTATTTAAAAATATACATTCGGTTTTTGCTGAAATATCGTATCAATTGGCTAGAAATTTAGCCGGAAACGTTGGATTGCGAATGGACGCAGTTGACTTAACAGTTAACCATAATGTAACTCATGTAGCTCCAGGAAGCGAAACAATAAACAAAAACTATTTATTGCCAAGCTTAAACCTGAAATACGACATGAACGATAAAAACAGTTTGAGATTAGGAATTAGTAAAACATATACTTTGCCTCAATCGAAAGAAATTTCGCCCTATCAATACGTAAATATTTCTTTCGCAAGCCAAGGTAACCCCGACATTAAACCATCAGACAATTATAACTTAGATTTAAAATGGGATTACTACATAACTAATAATGAGTTGTTTTCAATTAATACCTTCTACAAGTATATACAAAATCCAATTGGACGCGTAGATCAAGGAAACTCTGCTGGACTTCTTACTTACGATAATATAGGCAAAAATGCCACAGTTGCAGGAATTGAAATAGAACTTCGTAAAAACATTTTCAATCAGTTCAATAGTACGATGGAGCAATCAAGTCGGTTATCATGCGGATTGAATGCTTCCTATATCTATACAGATTTAATGCTTGATGTACTAAATACAACGCCACGTAAAACAAGGTTAGAAGGAGCATCACCTTTTTTGTTGAATGCAGATTTATCATATAGTTTCAAAAAAAATGAAAAAGATTTTATCGCATCGTTAGTTTTTAACTACTTCAGCGACAGAGTTCATACTGTTGGAACAAAGGGGTTTAGAGATATTATTGAAGAGGGAGTTCCAACACTTGATTTTGTTTTATCATATGGATTCAGCAAGGGGTTTTCGGTAAAATTTAAAGCCACAAATATGCTTAATGCGGCTTATCGTTTATCGCGAGAAAAGAGTGTTTTAGGTGAAAAGATAGTATTAAATGATTTCAAAAAAGGACAAAACATCAGCTTAGGAATAAGCTATAAATTTTAATATGAATTATTAACCACTTAAATTTTAATGACAATGAAAAAAGGTTTGTTTTATTTAATGATGATTGCTGCAATTACTTTTGCTTCTTGCGGCAAAGAAAAAAAGGATGATCCAGTTCCCGTAGAGGATAAAGACTTATCCGGATCAATAACTGGCACCAAAACGCTTGATGCCTCTGTTGAGTACATGTTAGTAGGACCGCTTATTGTTGAAGATGGTGGAGTGTTGAATATTCCTGCCGGAACTATTATCAAAGCGAAAAAAGGATTTGGTAGTTATATATTAGTTTTACAAGGAGGTAAAATTAATGTAAACGGTACAGCTGAAAAACCAGTTACAATGACTGCCGACATTGCTAACGCAGAGCAAGGTCACTGGGGCGGATTAATTATAAACGGTAAAGCTCCGTTAGCCGATCCAAATGAAAAAGGCTCGACAGAAATTAACTCCGCATATCTATATGGAGGTAATAATCCTAACGACAATTCGGGTACTATTACTTATTTAAAACTAGAATATACGGGAGCACGCTCAAGCGCAGACGTAGAGCATAACGGACTTACATTAAACGGTGTAGGAAACGGTACAAAAATTGAAAACATTTACATTCCCAATGGATCTGACGACGGAATCGAATTCTTCGGAGGTTGTGTGAATGTAAAAAACTTGTTGGTTGTAAATTCTGATGACGATATGTTTGACTTTACACAAGGCTATTGCGGTACATTGGAAAATGCTTACGGTATTTGGGACACCGGATTTGTAAGTAGCGAATCAGACCCACGCGGTGTTGAAGCTGACGGCAATTTAGACGGATTAAATCCTGATCACCCGAATCAAGCTAATTTTACAATTAAAAACATGACTATTGATCTTCGCTTAGAGCCTAACACAACAGAAGGCTATTACATGCACGATGTTATTAAAATTCGCCGAGGAGCTAAAGCTACAATAGAAAATGCATTAGTAAAAGGTCAAGGACAAGTTAAAGATTTGATTGACTTGGACGATAGTAAAGGTTATGCACAAGAATCAACTACAATCTCTTTAACCAATTCTTTAACAACTCAATTCAACGGTAAAGAAGTAAACAAAAGAGAAGGAACCACATATGATAATGTAACTATCGAAAATGGCAATACAGGATGTCCTTCAAATATTTTCGATTGGACAGGATATAAATTTTAATTTAATAGGTAACATAAAAGCAAAAAGGGGCTGTCTCAAAACAAAGATTAAGACAAAATAATCAAGGTGTTTAAAAGTGTTCAAATGCAAGGCGACCGAGATTAAGGATGAAGGAACTTACTGGAAGTGGGCTACAGAGCCAGTACTTCGGCAAGTTCAGCAACCATCAAAAGCAACATGGTTGCCGGGCGAAGTCGAAGCACAGCACTTGGACACTTATGAGACACCGCCTTTGTTTGCTTTAAAATCATTTAAAAACAAATGAAACGTGAATTAACTCTTATTGCAACGCTATTTTTGATGACATGGAGCGTGCAAGCTCAAAAAAGTCCTAAATTATATCAAAACGAAGGTGTTTATTATCGCGATAGAGGACAAAACGAACTCTACACAGGCGAATATCGTGAATATTACGATAATAACACACTTAAACTCGAAATGCAAATTAAAAACGGTTTGCCGGAAGGAACTTATATCATCTATTTCGAAAATCGTAAACCAAAAGAAATACGTTCGTACAGAGAAGGGAAACTTCATGGACTATGGAGAAATTATGATATTTCAGGACAATTAATTTCGGAAGCCGAATACAAAAACGGACTAAAACACGGGACTTGGCGTATATGGGATGAATTGGGAATGCAGCGTTATGAAATGAATTATTACGAAGGTGAAAAAAGCGGAATTTGGCGCATGTGGGATGAAAATGGAACAATAGTGGATGAAAAAGAATATTGATATGTTATGAAAAACAAAAACGTAACAAAATCTTAATTTTTATGTAATCTTTATGCAATAATAGTACTTCACTTTTGTGGCGTTAAATAATTAAAAAGACATCTATGAAAACTACTCTCCTTGTTATTACAATCGCTTTATTATCAATCTCTGCATATGCAGATAGTAGTAAAACAAGTAAAAATGTAAAAACTACCAAAACCGAAGTTTTTGATAATGCTAATTCGGTTGATTTATCAGGCATAATTACTGATAAAAAAAGTCATGAGTTATTAGCGGGAGCGAGAATTTTTATTGACGGAACAAAATATTATTCCGATTTAGATGGGAATTTTACTATTAATAACATTAAACCCGGAAAACACACTGTTAAAGTTGAACTTATCTCTTACCAACCCATAGAAATAGAGATAGAAGTTCCGGCTGATGAAAAAATCAGCATTGATTTGGTTCAAGAGTAGTGTAATTGTTTTGCAACAACTCTATATCTGCTTTTTGTGAAGAGGCTGCTTCACAATAGAACTTAAAAAAAACCTCTGCGTCCTCTGCGTATCCTTTGCGACCTCTGCGGTTAAAAAAACGAATAATAAAACCGCAAAGAGCGCAAAGAAAAAACTCTGCTACCTTTGTGCATTCTTTGTGATGCCTGCGGTTAAAAAAAAGGTACTGATGAAAGAGTATTTCAAGTTACAGTTTTTAATGACAATACGGAAATTATCGGACGGCTCGCGCCCGATAGTTGGATATTTGCTTGCATTGCTTATTTCATTAGTGTTTGTAGGCGTCTCTTTTTGGTTGCTTTCAGACAAATATGATAATGCGCCATATATTTATGTTTTTGCCTCGTTGTTTTTTATTTCAAAGTTAAGCGAAATAAGGCGAAATGACTTTCTGAAAATTTGCTTTGCAAACAGACAATACAGAAAAGTGCGAATGTTGGAAAATCTTCTTATCGCATTACCTTTTGTACTCTTTCTCGTGTATAAACAGCATTTCTATTTGACATTCATACTCGTTGCAATCACTGTTTTAATGGCATTGTTGAATTTTAAAGCAACCTACAATATCATAATTCCGACACCATTCTACAAAAAACCATTTGAGTTTACGGTAGGTTTTAGAAACAGTTTTTTTATGTTTTTCATTGCATACGTACTCGCAATTATTGCTGTAAAAGTGGATAATTTCAATCTTGGCATTTTTGCATTAGTACTTATTTTTCTCACGATTTTTGGGTATTATCTAAAACCTGAAAATGAGTATTTTATCTGGGTCTATAATTGTACGCCTACAAAATTTTTGATTGAAAAAATAAAAACCGCACTATTGTTTTCCTTTTGTTTGAGCCTTCCAGTACTTCTTTTATTGAGCATTCTCTATTTTGAACATATTGGCGTTATGCTCATTTTTACTTTCTTAGGATTCCTATATCTCGCGACTTGGATTTTGGCTAAGTATTCTGCATATCCCGAAGAAATAGGTATAATGCAGGGAATAATCTTTGCATTCGGTTTGTTTCCTCCAATGCTTATTGTGATTATTCCAATATTTGCCAATCAATCAATAAATAAACTTAAAGAAATTTTGAAATGATAAGCATACAAAATCTGTCTAAAAGTTTTGGAGCAAAACAAGTTTTAAAAAATATTACTATACAATTTAACAAAGGGCAGGTTTACGGAATTGTGGGCGAAAATGGAGCGGGAAAAACAACATTGTTTAGATGTATTGCGGGTTTGGAGAATTATGAGGGGCAAATAATTTCGGAACTCAGCTCATTGAAAAACCATTTGGGATTGTTGTTTACCGAACCATTTTTCTTTACCAAAATCACAGGGAGGGAATATATCCGCTTACTATGCAATGCTCGAAAAGAGAGAGTGTCGAACATTGACGATAAGAATATATTTGATTTACCCTTGAATCAGTATGCTTCGACATACTCAACAGGAATGAAAAAGAAATTGGCATTGTTAGCAATTTTATTGCAAAACAATCAGTGCTTTGTTCTTGACGAGCCTTTTAATGGCGTTGACATTCATAGCAACATAATCATTATTGACCTTATTCATAAATTGAAAGATTTAGGAAAAACGATAATCATTTCTTCACACATATTTTCAACCTTGAGCGACACCTGCGATGAAATCTATTTGCTGAAAGAGGGAGAGATAATTCAAAAAGTGTTCAGAGAAGATTTTGAAGCATTAGAACTTGAAATGAGAGAATTTACAGTCGGCAATAAAATTGAGAGATTAGAATTAAAATGATTGGATACGGCTGAGATACAAATAAATGCACTACCGTTAATATTGCTGTAATAAATGGCTGCATAAGCGTAAAATTTAAAGCTCATAACCCGCAAAGCCCTATAAACATAATTGCAAAAGCACGGCTGACGGTTTTCAAATGCTGTACCTTAGCAAATATGGCAATCGTTTAAAGTTAATATGTTAAGTTTGTCTGGCGAATTAGGGAATTAAGATGTCTCCAGGTTTTCCATTGAGCTTTTTTGGGCAAAAAGTTTGGTCAGCAAAAATTTTTAGCTTATATTGTTGTTAGTATTTTGAAGAATATCACTTTACATTAATATTACGATTATGAAGAAGAATTTTTACGGGATAATTATTACATCCGTTTTTCTGTTTTTAGTCTCCGGTTTAAAATCGCAATCGGCTGAATTTATGATGCAAGGCTGGTATTGGGATTATCCAAAAACCGTTCAGGGCGCTAACTGGGCTGATACTTTAAGGCTAAAAGCTGCCGAGATAGGCGATGCAGGCTTCACTTTTCTTTGGCTCCCTCCTTTGAGCCGCACTGCTTCAGGAGGCTTGAGCAATGGCTATGATCCGAAAGACCTTTTTGACTATGGAATTTCTGAACAAGGCGCTACCGGATTTGGAACCGAAAATGATGTAGGGAACTTGATTAGCGCTTTGAATACTAACAGTATCAAAGCGGTAGCCGATATGGTTTATAATCATAGGAATGGAGGAAGTGTTCAGGATAACCCAGGATTGAAAAATTACATAGTAAACTTCTACACAAACCTAAAAGCCGATGAAGGCGCTAATCCCTTTCCTTACGATAGGATGAGGGTGGTGTTGCCTCTTGGTGGCGGCTCGGGGAACGGCGCCGGCGATTATTATTTTAAATTCCGGTCGAGATCGCAACATAGTAAGTTTTACAATTGGGAATATAAAATTTATATGAGCACCGATAAGGTTGGATGGCAGGGATTATCTGATATTTATGAATCAGAGCCAAACGATGGTGGTGATTGCAACCAGGGGTATAACGAAGTGTACTTAGGAAGAAATATCTTGGGTAATATTGACAGTGATGCGTGTGGAATTGATGAATTTAAACTTACTTTAACTGTAGATGATTTCAATGCAGGTGGCGATGCCATATATATTTATTTCGATGGCAGAAATAGCGGCTATTCCGATCTTTACATACATGGAATTTGGTCGGTGCCAAGGAACGCCAATATAGTCAACGACTTGTATTATCAAACATATACCGATTTTAGTTGGGCGTCAAGTAAAAGGGGTAAAATGGACTGGAGCTATTTCAAGCCTAATACCGATCGTGAAACCTATCTTGCCGGCGATTGGGATAATATGTATTTTTATTATGATTATGATCAGTTTCAAAATAAAACGCGAGACACTCTTTTTGCATGGACTCGCTGGAACTGGTCAAATATTGGCATTCGTGGATTCAGGCTAGATGCCGTTAAGCATTTTTCACCTGAATTTGTTGGCGATTTGCTTGATAACCTGTATGAAAACGGTATGAGTCCTACGATGGTCGTTGGCGAGTGGTACAGTACAAATGTTGATGAATTGGTCGGATGGGTCAATAGTGTCTATTATCACATGAATGAGGCAACAAAAGAGGCTATAAAGCCAAGAATCTTTGATTTTTCATTAAGAGAAGCGTTAAGACGGGCTTGTGATGATAATAATTATGATGTTCGAAATGTTTTTAACGCCGGAATTGTAGATCAGAATAAATTGTACGGCTCAAATGTAGTAACTTTTGTAAATAACCATGACTTCCGCGATCAATCAGGATTTGCTTCTCTTATCCAAAATGATGCTATTCTTGCTTATGCATATATTTTGACAAATAATCAGATAGGTTTGCCTACGGTATTTTACCCCGATTATTTTGGTTATCCATCCGATGCAGAGACTGGATATCAGTCATACCACCCCACAAATAAGGGGTCGTTAAAAAATCAGATTAACAAGCTGATGAGTATTCATAATCAATACATATATGGAGCTAACAGCCGGATATATCTAAATAATTTTACAGGCGGAAGGCCTAACAGTCTTGGAGAAAATAATAATTCAGCGCTTGTATATCAAATTAAAGGAACGACTGGAAATAGAGATATTGTAGTAGCAATAAATTTCAGTGATTCGCAGATTGGCTTTAGTCAGGAAATTGATGGCGTGGCAATGGGCACTCAGTTTGAAGATTTAACAGGTAACGCAATTTATAAAACTCCCGAAGTGGAAAATGCTAATGGTATAAATAATTCGATTTGGATAAGTCTTCCGGCTCGAAGCTATGCTGTTTATCGTGTTGGCTCCTGGGGTCTGTGGAACGCCCAGCGCTCCTATGCAGGGTTTAATGTGAAGGGAAATTCCGTGTCGCGTACTTTTTGGGATGAAGGCACAGGGAACATTCAGGAATATGATTTCGGTACTTTCATTGGATCAGATATTTTTCAGTTGACAAGTTATGATATAAAGACATGGAAAAAGAGCGGCGCCGATGTTACCGGAGGGAACCTCTTTTATACTATTTATCCGAAAGGTCAGAGGCCGCAATCACCGGTTTTCATTAGTAAGACGTTAAATTGGATGGAAGATATTGGCGGTCAGGCTACAGGCGATCAGAAATGGGGCTTCTCTGGCCAGTCAATAAATCTTTTGAATGGACTAACATCGGGTGAATATACTATTGAGTTTTATGCTCAAATGGATGGTACCAACCCAAACAAATCAGAATACGACAGTAACAACGGTTTAAACTATAAAGCTTATTTCAGGTATAATTATGTTCGTTCTTTTGCTGATGGCAACTGGAGTTCATCTGCTATCTGGCTCGATCAGATTATACCCGACAGCTCTGTTGTAAGCGCTGAAATAAACCATAATATCAATCTTACAGAAGACATATATGTAAATGATCTTCTGCTTTTTGGCGGTAGTCTCACAGTAGCTCCGGCTAAGAGCCTGACAGTTTTCGGCACATCTTCAAGCGCTTTGGATGAAGCGGCTCTATTGCTCCAATCCAATGAGTTTGGGACGGCTTCACTTCTTCATAACACATCGGGTTTGAATGCAACTGTTCAGCGCTATATTCCCGCTGCCGACTGGGATGAGCCTGGCGATGGCTGGCACCTTGTAGCCTCACCCGTCATAGGCCAACCTATTGACGGAGTATGGACGCCCACAGGGCAGGGTAATGATTATGATTTTTACCAATGGAACGAGACTAATGTAACATGGCTTAATCAGAAAGAGAATGCAAACCAGATTGTTGAGTTTGAAACAGGCAGAGGATACTTTGCTGCCTATCAGCAGTTAAGTACTAAGGCCTTTGCCGGACCTTTACAGGTAACCGCTGTAACTGTGAATCTCACAAAAACAGGCGCTGGTGGCTATTATGGCTGGAACCTCCTTGGAAACCCATTTACAACAGCGCTTGATTGGTCTCACAGTAGCTGGGAACGGAATGTGGAAATCGGTGGTATTGCTAAGATATGGTCAAACGGCGCTTATATTGATATTGACGAATCGGAGCCGGTTATACCCTCCGCAAATGGATTTTTTGTCTTTACTAATGCTGATGATACTGAATTGACAATTCCTGCTGGAGCAAGAATCCATTCCAACCAAAACTGGTATAAATTGGCTGGAAATAGGGTTTTGCTTACTGCACGACATGAAAGTAGCGATATGGTTCAACGAACAGTGATTAAAGAGAATCCAAATGCCACTGATGGATTTGATCTTAAATTTGATAGTCGTTTTATGGCTGGGTATGCACCAATGTTTTATTCAATGGCTGATGACGAAAAATTATCTACTAATACCTTACCCAAGCTCAATCATCAAACAGCTATCCCATTGCAATTTATAGCTAATAAAGATGCAACTTACGAGATAGAATTAGTTGAAACGTTTTATGAGAAAGAGGCTATTCTAATTGACCTGAAGCTAAACTTAGAACACAAATTTTCAGTAAACCCTGTTTATTCATTTTCTGCATCTCCATATGATGATCCGGAGAGGTTTATCCTTTATTTCGGTTCGTTAGGAATCGAAAATCAATATGATAACGAAAGTGTTTGGGCTTGGTATTCCGATGATCAGCTTTTTTTAATTACGGATGGAACATGGCATCTTGTGAACGTTTTTGATATTCAAGGAAGATCATTATTAACTAAAGCTATTATGGGAGAGAGTTTTGTTGCTTTGCCATTCCGTTTTGCGCCAGGGTTATATGTGTTGCAACTCTCTTCCGGCCATATGGTAAAACCGGTTAAACTGCTTGTGAGATAAGCATTAGGTTTCTGTTAGTTTAAACGGATTCAGAGTTTTTCACGGTGTTTCACAGAGTTTTTATTTCCTCTGTGTTCCTCTGTGTTACTTTTTTCTTACACATAGTTTCACGGAGTTTTCAACCGAAAGAAGTAGCATTTTGAATAGGGCTAACCCGCTATAGGTTTTTTTTCGCCACAAAGATTATAAGCCTTAGCGTAGTAACGATTAATAACTGTTTCTACTGATTTCCAATTGATTATCAAATTCTCACTATTTATCCTGTAAAGGTCTTTAATTTTATCAATAGAAAACCTTTTTCTTGAACTGAAGCGCTGCTTTTAAGTTAGCTCCTTTTTGTTGGCATTGATAAATCCATAGTTGGAATATGAGTTAAAACAGATTTTGAACTATTTCGGGATAAATAGAGATTCGATACTTACTTATAAATGAGCGAAAGGCATCCCTTCCGGCTTCAACAAATCCTGAACCTAATCCGGAGATGTCCTCCACCTTCCTGTTGTAAACCGTTTTATTGGATCTGTCTTTTACTAATACAGCGGCGTTTAGCTTTGCAGAAAAGAGACCATTGCGCTCGCTGCCTTTTTGAGTATTTGCTTCAACAATTATCGAGTAATCACCTTTGTTATTTGCAGATACTAACTCAAAGCCATTCTGCTTTAGCAAACGAACTATCTCCTCTCTCAACCCGGAATTGATAATTGTTTGCCCGATGTTTTTTTCGTTTAACACAATATCAAAGGCCGGAGCTGTCAATTTTATCGGCAATATATAACTATGGGGTTTCATAGTCTCAAAAAGCCTTTTTACTAATATATCGTTAGTATTATCGCTAACTATTTTGTCAAGGTTGATCTCTGAAATAATTTTTTCGGATTGTTTTCGAAAATCAATTGTTCCAATAGCGATTTTAAACTTTCCGTTTATATCTGATGTAGTTTCAATTTTATAACCCGGCAGCCAGGTAAATCGTGTTATAATCGGTATTCCGCTCACAGGACGCTCACAGTTGTCAATTATGGCTGCTTCGAAAGATAGGTTTTTGTTTTTTGAATCGGGGCCAATTTCCATTGCAGATGATGGAAAAACGATTTTTAATCTTTGCAAATCATTGATTATTGCAGTTTTCAAGGATGTTGCATAGGATCGCTCTTCGTTATCAAAGGATATTCTAAGATCTTCACCTAAGAAATCCCTGATTTCTTCAATAGCACAGATGTAAAAATTTAGAGCATCAACATAATTTCCTTTGGCAGTATAGCTATTAGCCTGTTCTAACTGGGCTTTCGACAACCTAAGAGCCTTATCCCTTCGTTCCTTTTTTATCTCTTCCCATGTTGATTTCGATAACCGGTAATAAACCCAATATTGCTGATCATTTTCCCACTGTTCGACAAATTCAAATCCCTCAAGCTGCTCTTGCGTGTTCATACGAATTTCATCTTTAAAAAACTCGCTGTAAGTATGGTCGTATTCAAATTGGTTTAATACCGATGACGAAGAGATATTTACCGAAATATTGCCGGCCAGCTCGGAAAGGGCAACCTGACGCGCCCGCTCACGATAATTTTGCACACCCGATTTGTAAATCATTCCAATACCATGGTAGTATGATGGGGTATTTGGGGTTTGTTGAACCCACTCGGGAGCATCCTTTAGCATATCAGTCTTACCGGCTCTTTTGCTTGAAGAACAACCGGAAGCTATTACTAACAGTGAAACATAAAGGATAATTACTCTCATCTCTCAGGATTAAAATTACTTAATGAAGCAGATATTTTTTCGGCAAGAACACCGTACACCTTATCCCGCTGCTTATCAGGTGTGGTTATTTGTTGACTTGATTTTAGAAGCGCTTGCAGCGAGGAATAGTTTTTATCATCAACAAAATAGTTGTTGTCAATTTTAACAGCAGGATAGAGGATTTTCGTATCACCATCATAAATTGCATAATGTATTTTGTCGGTTTCAGCCCCATTCAACTTATCTGACAATAAAATTTCCCCGGTAATCGTAGAGATTAGCTGATAAGAGATCTCTATCGAAAATTGGTTTTCTTTCTGATATTCATAATAAGTAACCTTTTTATCATCAAAGATTGTCTCTCCGGTGGTTATAGTTATCTTCTTCCGTTCAAAGCCGGTTTTTTGTCTGTCTTCCAATGCGCCATCAGCCTTTCTGTAATTTGAAAAAAGAAGCGTTAATACTGCTTTAATTCCATTTTTATCGTGTAGCTCTTTTAACTGATTTCTGTCAGGTATCAAGGTCTCCTTTTTAAGAGCCTTCATTAAAGAACTATTGACAGTTTCAAGTTTATGGATTTTCAAAAAAGGATCCCTCTTTTTTAGGAGAGTGTTAATAAGGGTATTTTCAAACTCTATTGCATCCTTCTGATTATCCGATATTTTTCCTGTGGCAAGCGCTATTGGGTATTGAGCACAGTCAAGTGCCCTTTTTCGTTTTGCGTCAGCATTTTTATATGCTCCCGCATCGGCGATCACCTTCTCGAAACCATAATAGGCTGCGCGGCATTTGCCAGCATTAAGGTCAACCATGGCGCTTCGGTATATCGGCTCATTACGAGCCTCTACATAAAGATTTTTTACATCTTCGAACTTCGGATTTTTCTTATAAACCTCACCTAAGGCTAAAGCAGCTGCGCTAAAGTTTTCATTTATTAAAAACAACACTCCCTCCTTATATCTCTCATTTAAAGCCTGATGCATTAGGGAGTTCACATCTTTATAGCCGCCGTTGTATATTGTTACCTTTTCCCATTCCTGATAAGCATCCATATACTTGCGTTGGCTAAAAAGGTTAACTCCCCTTAAATAGATTGGCTCAATCGTAGCCATGTTTAAATAGCTACGTGTATCTCTAAAGTCGGGTAGTATTTGATGAATTTCATTGAAAACCTTTTTGGCTCCATCAAAATCGCTCTCTCCAATCAGTTTCTGCCCATACTCATATCGGTCGCTAAGGTAAAGCTCCCTTGCATTCTCAAAGATCCGTTGCGTAGAATAATCAATATTCAGTTCAACGCCGGCATATTTTACTTTATTAAGAAATCCTTTCAGCGCAAGGAAGTCGTAAACAGCCTTATGATAATCACGGTTTATGTAAGCCTGATTAACAAGTTGCGAAAGCTCTTCTAAATGGATTTGCCCTGAACGTCTTAATCCAGTTTTGAATTCCACGACATTTGGCTTTTTTAGCGATGCTTTGTAATAAAGATCAGCAGCCTTAGCAAACATACCTGCAGATTCAAACCTCGCCGCCTGCTTTCCCAAGCGTTTTGCAACACAACCTTGAAAGAGAATTAAAAATAAAAGAGAGGTAAAAATGGAAATATCAGCTCTGCGATTCATAAGAAAAAAATTGTGGTGTAAAGGTAGCATTTGTTTATTAAGCAAATGATGACTGAAAGTTCTTTATTCGAATTTTTTATATGGAGATAGTATCGTAACAATAATGGGATCAGTATTTTATATTTATAATTCGGCGCAGGACTAACTAAAGTATAACAGCAATTTTCATAAGGCTATCTTTGTAAATGAAACATCAGAAGGCGGTAGTGAAGTTGACTTTGATAGAGCATTGAGTAAATTCAAAATAAACATTTCTACTTATTTTTATGAATAACAGGCCATTATATGTTTTCCGATCAAGGATAAAGGGAATGTGTTGCTCTGTATGGAAGACCTTAGATAGTTTTCTGATTACTAAAATGAGTTGGAAGCCGTTGAGTTCTGTTATCATAATTGTTTTGCTCTTTTTGCTGTTTTGGGGTATCTATCATTTTCTGCCCCCTTATCGTTTTACTAAACCGGTAAGCACGGTTGTTTTTGATCGTAACGGGGAGCTCTTGGGAGCAAGAATAGCAACTGACGGCCAATGGCGTTTTCCTGTATCCATAGCTGTTCCGGAGAAATTTAAAATCTGCTTGATAGAATTCGAGGATCAATACTATTACCGACATCCGGGGATCAATCCACTCTCCATTGTGCGGGCTACTTATCAAAATTTGCGGGCAGGAAAAGTTGTGAGTGGTGGTTCTACCATTACTATGCAACTCATAAGGCTTTCGCGTGAAGCCCGTAAAAGAGATATCTTTCAAAAAATGATTGAAGCTGTTCTGGCAGTTTATTCCGAAATTCATTTTAGTAAAGATGAAAACCTGCGTCAATACGTGTCAGCGGCGCCATTTGGAGGCAATGTGGTTGGCCTTGAGGCGGCAGCATGGCGTTATTTTGGACGAAGCGCCAACAATCTGTCATGGGCCGAATCAGCCTGTCTGGCAGTTTTGCCAAATGCCCCCTCTTTGATACATCCGGGACGCAACCGTGCAGCGTTGAAGGCAAAAAGGGATTACCTGTTAGATAGACTTTATAAAAAAGGAAAAATTGACAAAGAGACCTTCGAACTCTCTTTACTTGAAAACTTGCCCGAAAAGCCATTTCCGTTACCGGAAACCGCTACACATCTTGTCGGTCATTTGGCGTTTACCTTGCCCGAAAATCAATTTTTTACCACCATTCATTCATCTTTGCAAAATCAGATCTTCGAAATTGTCGAACGCCATCATAAGATTTTAGAAAGCAACAAGATTCATAATATCGCGGCATTAGTTCTTGATACCCGTTCGGGTGAGGTATTGTCTTATATCGGAAACACAAAAAAAAGCTTCCCCGGGGATCATGGTAACCATGTTGACATCATCCAACGGCCGCGGAGTAGCGGCAGTTTGCTAAAGCCGATACTCTATGCTGTTATGCTCAGCGAAGGTGAGATCATGCCTGAAATGCTCGTGCCCGATATCCCCACTACCATCAGCAACTTCTCGCCTAAAAATTTTAATAACACATACGATGGCGCTGTGACGGCAAGGGAAGCGCTTATCCGTTCGCTAAACATACCGGCAGTAAGGATGCTTAAAGACTTTGGAGTAGAGCGTTTTTACCAAGTTTTGAAAAACGCAGGCTTTTCTTCTATCAATCGCGGATCAGAAAATTACGGTTTGTCGTTGATCCTTGGCGGAGCCGAAATTACGCTGTGGGATGTTTGCGGTATTTATCGCGCTATGGCTTTCAAACTGCTTGAATATGATAATCAGCTTTCAAAACAGAAGATAACATTATTAAAACCGATGCTGTTGCCCGACGGTGATGATAGCTGCGAGATCATTGACCTGCATGCGCTTGATGAAGCTGCTATTTATCTTACCCTTGATGCTATGAGGGAGGTACATCGTCCTGAGGCGGAGATCGGTTGGGAGTGGTTTAGCAATTCGGGAGCGATAGCATGGAAAACAGGGACAAGTTTTGGTTTCAGAGATGCGTGGTCGGTTGGTATCACCCCCGATCATGTGGTTGGAGTATGGGTTGGAAACGCCGACGGCGAAGGAAGACCCGGGCTTACAGGTATCAACACGGCAGCGCCGCTAATGTTTGAGATATTTAACATATTGCCGGCCAAAACGGCATGGTTCGCAAAGCCGTGGGATAAGATGGAGAGTATAGCGGTATGCAGGCAGAGCGGAATGAGGGTTTCGCAATACTGCACCGATATTGATAGCATTTGGGTTAACAGCGCAGCGCTCAACTCAGCGCCATGCCCCTATCATAAACAGATCCATTTAGACCAATCAGAGCAATATAAGGTAAATGCCGAGTGTTATCCGTTCGAAAAGATTGTAACTAAATCATGGTTTGAACTGCCGCCGGCAATGGCGTTTTACTATAAAGCCCGAAACCCGTTTTATCGCCAGCCTCCGCCATGGCTGCCCGGTTGTTATTATACCGACGAAGAGACTATGCAAATCGTTTGGCCCGACAAGCCAACCCGTATTTTCATCCCACGCGAGATTGATAGCACAGTGGGGGAGGTGGTATTCGAAGTGGCACATTCACGACCCGATGCCATAGTATTCTGGTATCTGAATGACGAATTTATAGGCCAAACCAACTATTTCCATAAAAAAAGTTTCAGACGCCCAACCGGTAAGTATAAACTTTTACTAATGGATGAATCAGGAAATATACTTTCCCATAACTTTGAGATAGTAAACAAATAAATTTAAAAGTTAAGACATTAAAGTCAAAGAAACTTTAGGTTTAGGAAAAGTAACCCCAAATAATAAGACTTTTTCGAATTTACCTAAGATATTTGTATGTTTATTACAAAAAAAACGAAACGTTTAAAATATTTTATTACATTTGACGCCGATATTTTAATTTCAAAAAGTTAAGAGGAGGTGATTATGAAACAGGCCAGTAACTTTTTTAGCCGGAATTTTACAGCGATTTGTTTCCTTTTTAATGTAATTTTGCTTTGTATCAGACTAAACTTTATAAAATCTATTGCTTTTAACTAATAACCAAAATTTTACTTTTATGATTAAACAAAAATACTTCTCAAAGAAAACGATGATTTTTTTTACTTCTTTTGCAGTTTTGATCTTTTCATTGGTTTTCACCCATGCCGTTGGCGATCAAAGTGATAATTTTACAAATCCGGAAAATCACAACTCACGACAATCTTATAGCCCCTTTATTGACAATGGAAAACATTGGAATGTAATGCACGAGGGGTATGGTGAGAAAAGAACTATCGAATACTACATATCAACACAGGATACAACAATTAATGACACAGTGTACAGAAAGGTTTTGGTAAATGACCAATATAATTATTATCCTTCGGGCATTGCAGGCTTTATCCGCGAAGATACCGCTGAACGGCGTGTATATTTCAGACCCTATTATGCTGAGTGGCATCCAATTCATGACGGGTTGTTGTATGATTTTTCGATAGATGTGGGCGATACGGTGGATGTTTACGGACTCTATTATTGTCAGACTTACTCAAACGCTTATAAAGTGGTATCCATTAGCACGATTGAATTATTAAACGGCGAGCAGCGGACATTGTGGGATCTTCATCCGGTAGAAGAAAATGTGCAGAAATTGGACCAATGGATCGAGGGAGTTGGAAGTATTAATGGTGTGTTGTTTCCGGGTTGTTATGAAATGGCAACTATTTCATTGTATCTTGAGTTACTTTGTTATTACGAAGATGATGTGAAGCTCTACATGTCAGCTCGTGATACCTGTTTTGTAAATTGGACATCAGGAGTACAAACCAACATGCAACACGATATACAACCCTATCCCAATCCCGTTTCAAACGTTTTGTATTTAGCAACAGTTTGCGAAAGTGAGCGCTTTAATGCTTATGAAATCTACAATCTGAGCGGATTAAAAGTTGCCGAAGGCAGATTTTTCGACCATAGTTATACGATACCGGTTGACATCCTTCGAAGCGGAATGTATTTGCTTCGGATCAAAAATGAATCGAATGCACATAATTTTAAGTTTATTAAAAATTGATAAATTATGAAAAACATTCTATCTGCATTATTGATTTTATTCGCCATTAATGCATACACACAGATACCTGAGATAGTTTGGCAAAAGTGTTATGGTTCACCGGAGTCAGACGGGAGTTATGGAATTATTTCCAAAGGTGATGAATTACTAATTGCCATACATTTGGTAGATTCTATCCCTGGAGTAACCAATTACCATGGCAAAG